>ERZ772948.1431-NODE-1431-length-13854-cov-36.340894_pt1 | contig 13854 bp, 8 predicted proteins | sample MGYA00511945_ERZ772948 | MGnify/ENA primary metagenome ERZ772948 (study PRJEB29015, sample SAMEA2737927) | human oral metagenome | biome: human oral; feature: human-associated habitat; material: dental | place: China | collected 2141 ... | reverse complement strand
GCCGGGGACATCCTGCGCGTGCGGGGACGGGATTGCTGTCCCCGACGGCGTCGAACGCCCCCCGCCGGAAGGACACGCACCCGGCCGCGTGGAATGTCCCCGCCGTGACGACGTCTGTCAGACGTCCGCGGGAGCCTGCCGGCGCCCGAGTCCCTCGGCCACCTCATCCATGAGGTCCAGGACGTCCTGAGCCCTCCAGGCTCGGCGACCCCGGGAGACCTGGTAGCCCCGAACGACGCCGGCGTTCTCCAAGCGCTCCAGCGCGCGCCGCGCCGCCTGCTCCGACACTCCCACCGCAGCGGCCGCCCCGCGAACATCCGTCACCGGCTGGGAGACCAGATGACGTATGAGGTCGCGGTCGGGGGTCCCGGCACGGGAGGACACACGAGCTTGCATCTGCCTGTGCACGTCGTCGAGCTCCCGGCCCGCCCAGGCCCCGAGCTCCGCGGCGCGTTGTGCCGCATCGATGAACAGGTCAACCATCGCGAGCGGCGCCCCTGCTCGGTACTTGTCCAGGGCTCGGAAGTAGGTCCCCACATTGGTCAGGAGGATCGCCGATAGCGGCAGCGGCGCGTTGAGGGACAGTCCTTCCCCCGACAGGATGACGTGAATCAGCGCCCGCCCGGTGCGGCCGTTGCCGTCCGCGAAAGGATGGATCGTCTCCAGCTGGGCGTGCGCCAGCGCCGCCTTGGTCAAGGGCGGCAGGTCCGAGCGCCGCAAGAAGGAGAGCAGATCCTCCAGTGCGGTCGGTACCTGTTCATGGTGAGGAGGGACGAACATGGCTCCTGCCGGGGACAGGTCCGAGCCACCGATCCATACCGGCTCTTGCCGGAGACGGCCTGCGATGGTCGGGGCGGAGTCCCCCAGCAGGGCCTGATGCATGGACAGCAGGGAGCCGAGGTCCAGGGGCCAGGGTGCTCCGGTGGCTGTCTCCATCGCCCGGGTGTTGGCCACGATGAGGGCGGCGTTTCCGCTGTTGCGGTCGCTGCCGAAGGTCTCCTCCTCCACGATGCGCCGTGCCGACGACGTCAGGCGCTCAATGCGCGAGGACGCACTCGACTCGCTGCGCAGAAGCAGGGCCGTGAACGGAAGCAGGGCGCAGGCCGCAGTCGCATCGAAGCGCGCTACCGCCGATACCGTAGCCGCTTCACGTGCCATGACCTCGGTGGGGAGCTCGACCGCGGCGTCGGCGATGTTCGGTACGACGGCCGAGTCGTAGGAGCGTGGCAGACGAGAGCGTTGCCGAGCGCTGAGGGCAGCACCGTCCCGGGGGCGCCAGGGCAAGGTCTCCCAGGTCACGCGCGGCCATGAGGAAGTGGCGGCTGCATGAACCATTTCTGACACCCCCGGTTAATCCGATGACAGTTCACCACCATAAGTGTCAACAGAATGTGTGTCGAGTCTTTTCCGTACTGCGGCCGGGGACATTTCTGTGCGGCCGGGGACAGGTGACGCGTGCGGGGACGGGATTGCTGTCCCCGACGGCGTCGAATGCCCCTGGCGGGAAGGACACGCACCCGGCCGCGTGGAATGTCCCCGGCCGGTGGGGTCCGCACGTGCCAGATGCACCTGCGGACCCCGTGGGATGTCAGAGGTTGTTGATCCAGGCCCGGCGGTGCCCGAACAGCGAGAGCGTGGGCTTGTAAAGGAGCACGTACTGCCCTCCGGCCGACACGTCGGCATCGAAGCAGACATCGCCGCTGACCGAGCCGCCCGCGATGAGCGTGGAGGAGGACAGGTGGTTGCTCGACCCCAGGAGGCCGCTGTTGCTGATCGCCCCGGCCGGGTTCTGCAACGTGAAGTCGAAGGCATTGACGTCCAGGGTGTTCTTGGAGCCGTTGGTGATCGTGATGGTCGAGCAGGCGGTGGGGCCCAGGGTGGCGTCACCCGCGGTCACAGGCGTGGCGCTGACCTTGATGCCGTCGTCGTCGATCGTGTCACCGGCGTTTCCGACGACGTCGTCGCGCTGCTTCCCGGGGAAGCTCAGTGCGGAGTCCGACTTCTCGGCATCCTTTGCCGGCTCCTGCTGCTGGGGGCTGGGTGCGGCTGCGGAGTCCTGGCCGGCGGTTGCTTGAGCGGGCGCGCTGGCCATCGACTGGATGGACGGCAGGGTGGCGGCGGTAGTGCTCGAGTCCCCTGAGTCCGCACCGCCGTTGAGCGCGGAGGCGATCATGCCGATGGCGACGAAGGCGCCGATACCGGTGAGGATCTTGTGCCGGGCGAACCAGGAGCGCTTCGGCTCGGGGGCGGGGAAGCCCATGCCTGCGGCCGGGGCGGGGAAGCCGTCGGCGGGGACACCGGTGGGGACACCGGCGGGTGAGGAAGGGACTGGGTTGACAGGGCTGGTCATGATGGGTCCTTCGAGATGCGGGAGGTGAGGCACTGAGCGGGATGCGGCAGTGCCCATCACGGTGTGTCGTCACCGGAGCTGACGGGATCAGCTGACGGGAACAACGATGGCCCCGGCCGTGCGGCGCGCACATCGACCGATGAGTCCGAGGCGGCCGTCCTAAAGGGCACTCATCGCGACTGTCCAAAAGGACGATGCCTCCCTCGCCGTAGCGCCCGAATCGTGTCCTATCGGGCGATTATGCGTGTCAGTGCCCGGTTCTACAGTGAGCACATGTCAGTCCCCACCTACCCGCCCACTCCTGGACCCGGCACCCCACCCGTGTCGGGCTGGAGCGGTAGCCCTGGGGGTGGTCGGACTGAGCCCACTGCGCCCGCCTTCGGGGCGCGGGCCCTGCCATACCCGCCGATCCCACCGGCCTACCCCTACCCCTCCCATCCGGGATATCCGGGGTACCAGGGGTACGCGGGGTACGCGGGACTCTCCCCGCATCCCTCATACCCCGCTCCTCCCGCTGCTCCCGGCACTCCTGCGGCGTCGGACCCGCGCCTCCGCCCCCCGATGACTGCGGTTCCCTCCGCCCCTGTGCCGTACGCGCCTGTAAGACCGGCTCCGTCGTTCACGCAGTCCCTGTCCCCGTCACAACGTCGCACTCTCGGGACTGTCCTCGCAATCCTGCGATCCCTGAGCCTCTTCGCCCTGTGCCTGCTCGCCTCCATGTGCGCACTGGGGTACCACTTCGGTCATGAGCAGGCTCTCAAGATAAGCAACCCAGTTCTTGATGTCACAGGGTTTGTGGTGGGGCTGGCGCTCCTCGTGACGGTCTTCCTGCGCCGGCGCTGGCCGATGCCCATCACGGTCGCCTCGGCGCTCGCGGGTATCGCGGTCTACCTGGACACCACGGTGGGACTCATCGCCTTCACCACAGTAGTCCGCCGGGCCCGGTCCCTGCGCGACCCCTTGCCCTGGGCCACGGGCGCGCTGCTCGCTACCGGCACCCTGGTGTCGCTCTTCCGGGATGCGAGCCAGGGCTCCACCGGGAACTCGATGATCGGCGCCATCGTCAATGCCTCGCCCGATCCTGGCGCCGTGACCCACGTGTCGGTGATGCAGGTGCTGTTCCTCGCGGTGGTGGCCATGTCCCTGCCGGTCGGCGTCGGGCTGTGGCTGCGCGCGCGTGACGGGGAGAAGAAGGCCCGACGTCGCGCCCGGGAGGCGGCCGATGCCTCAGCGCGGGCCGAGCGCGCCGCCCAGGAGCAGACCCGGACCTCCACCCGGTTGGCGGACACCGTCAGCCTGCAGGCTGAGCGTGAGCGGGTGGCTCGCGAGGTGCATGACGGACTCGGCCACCGCCTGTCGCTGCTCGCCCTCCACGCCGCCGCCCTGGAGCAGGGCGTCCTGGAGACGTCGGAGAGCTCGAATGCCCCAGAGGGCTCGCAGGCCCCGGACTCAGCCGGCGCCGTCGGTGAGGACGATCCGCGGGCCGCCGCACAGCGCGTGCGACAGGAGGCCCAGGGTGCCATGCGGGACCTGCGTTCCCTGCTCGCCGTGCTGCGCGAGCCGGTGGGGGCGGTTGAGCCCGCCCCGCGCCTGGAGGACCTCAGAGAGGTGGTGGACGGGGTCCTTGCCGCCCGCCAGCCGCTGAGCTCCTCGATCTACCTCGACCGCGCTGCGCAGGCCGATGAGGTGCTCTCGCGAGCCGTCTACCGGATCGTCCAGGAGTCCCTGACCAACGCCCGCAAGCACTCGCCCGGTACGAGTGTGCAGCTGCGCGTCGAGGGCGGTCCGGACACCGGCATCGACATCACCTGCTCCAACCGGATCTCTCGGACCGAGCCGGAGGCTCACAAGGCAGAGGCCAGTGAGGCGCCTCAGGCCTCGGGCGCTGACCGAGACGCAGCGTCAGGACCCGGAGTCGTCGTCGGTGACCCCCAGGGCGGCTCGGGCCTGCGCGGCATGGCCCAGCGGGCGGCGATCTGCGGCGGCACGTTCCATGCCGGCCCCGACGGCCAGGGCAGGTTCGTCGTGAGCGCGCACCTGCCCTGGCGCTCGGCAGAGTCACCCCGCACCAGTCGCTGAGCGGCTGCCAACCAGTATCTGCACAGCCTGGCCGGGAGATACGGCTGGCGTGCAGCTCACGGGGCTGCACCACCCTGGGCCTGGGCCGTTGGGATGGTGATTGTGTCGGCGCACGCACCTAGGCTGGGCTCCGTGCCCGATCCCTCCGCCGCCCCGGCCTCCCGGTCCGCGTCCTCCGCACCGGCCCGCCCGGTCCGTGTCATCCTCGTCGACGACGACCCACTGACCCGCGCCGCCATCAAGCCGCTCCTGCGGCCCGGCCAGGACTACGCCGTGGTCGCCGAGGCCGGTGACGGCCGTGAGGCGATCGACGTGGTGGGCCGTATCGAGGCCGATATCGTGCTCATGGACCTGGGCATGCCCGTCATGGACGGGATCGAGGCCACCCGCCAGATCTGCGCCGCACCGCGCCACCCCTACGTCGTGGCGCTGACCACCTGGGACGTCGACGACGCCGTCGTGCGCGTCATTGAGGCCGGTGCTGTGGGGTACCTGCTCAAGTACTCCGCCTCCGAGGAGCTCCATGCCGGGCTGGGTCGGGTCATGGCGGGCGAGTCGGTGCTCTCGCCGGGGGCGCTTGCCGAGCTGCTGCGATACGTGCGTTCCCAGCCGACGGCACCGACGATGGCGGCCTATGACCTTCGCTCGCAGGAGCGTCAGCACGCCGTGGCCCAGGCTCAGCAGGCAGCGGCGGGGCTCAGCCGGCGCGAGCTCGAGGTCATCGCCGCGGCCGCCGAGGGACTGACCACTGAGGAGATCGCGAACCGGCTGTACATCTCGGTCTCAACCGTCAAGGCCCACCTGCGCAGTGCGCAGGAGCGGGTCGGTGCCCGTAACCGGGTGCACCTGGCGGTCCTCGCCGAACGCGCCGGGCTGCTGGGATAGGGGTGAGCCACCCCGACCGGTGAGGGCCGGTGGCGAGAACCCGCCGGACTCGGGCACCCAGGGCCGCAGGCCTGATCCACTCCGCCGGGTCGTGGCGGCGAATCTGGGCGTCTCACCCTGGGGGCCGCCCCTTTCCCCGGCCTGGTCCCTTCTAGCGTCTGTGTGGGGTCCGGCGGTTGTGGTGTCGACGCCGGTTCCGGCCTGGGCCGTCTCCGGCGCGGTCTACTGCACGAGGGTGGGGATCTACTGCCCGGGGGTTGTGCGTACTGCACGAAGGTCCCACCTACCCGGAGTACACCCGACCCTCCTCCAGTGGCACCCGACCCTCGTGCAGTAGATGACAGGCGCCATCCGAGTGCCTGCGAGCAGCCGGGTCACCCCCTGCCGGGGAGGCGAGTAGCGGCAATCGAAGCCCGCCCGACGCACCGGTGTCTTGGGACGGGGCATGAACACCTCGCACTCAGGCGCCGCGGCCGGGGACATTTCTGTGCGGCCGGGGACGTTCCGCGCGTTGGGGGACGGGATTGCTGTCCCCGACGGCGTCGAATGCCCCCGCCCGGAAGGACACGCACCCGGCCGCGTGGAATGTCCCCCTCGTGGGTGATGGTCAGCTGGATGAGGGTGTCCAGAGGTTGAGGACGCATCTGAAGGCTCGCGGTCTGTACCCGCAGGGACCGTACTCGCAGTCTGAGGTGTGTTCTCGATGACGCGCGGCTCACCTGTCTGTGCACAAGGAGTGACAGGAGGACGGTGGGATGCGCCGGCGACGGATCCAGGGCTCGGTTGTCCGCGTGAGGCGTCGCAGGAGGACGGTGGGGTGTGTCCCGACGCGCAGGACTGGCCGCACCTCCGGGGCTGACGTTGATCGTTACAACACGACCCCATCGAAAGGACGTGACTGGTGTCCCAGGCCAGGAAGGCCTGAGGCACCGATCACCTGAGCGACGCGATCAGCCCGAGAGTTGGGCCGGCCGCACCCCTGGGACTGACGTTGATCGTCACAACACGACCCCATCGAAAGGACCTGACTGGTGTCCCAGGCCAGGAAAGCCTGAGGCACCAGTCACCTGAGCGAAGGGCACACCCCTCGCACGGCGCCATGGACTGTCAGGCGCTCAGCCGACGCCGTTGTTGACGCCTCCGCCGCCGCCTCCGCCGCCAGGATTGGGGTTACCCGGCTGCTGCTTGTTGTTGTCGTCACCACCGCCGTTCTTGCCGGAGGAGACCGTGAGGGTGACGGTGGAACCGGCACTCACTTTAGTACCAGCCGTCGGGTCGGTACCAATGACCTTATTGCGCTCCACCGTGTCAGAGGTCTTGGTAACCGTGGTGACGTTAAGTCCGAGCTTCTGCAGTTCGGCAGTCGCTTCCTCGACGGTCTTGCCGTTGAGGTTATTGGGAATCGTCACCGTGGCGTTCGGTGTGGCCGCGCCGCTGGAGAAGCTCACGGTGATCGTGTCTCCCGCGGAGACGCTGGTGCCCGCGGCCGGGTTGGAGGAGACGGCCTTGCCGCGCTCGACCTCCGCAGAGGCGACGTCGTCGCCCTTCTTGAACTGCAGGCCGGCGTCCTCGATGGACTTCTTCGCCGTGGCCTCGTCCTGGCCCGAGACGTCGGGGACGGAGGTGTTCCCGGTGGAGAGCACCAGGTCCACCGTGGTGCCGCGTGCAACGGAGTTCCCCGCCTGCGGGTTGGTGTAGATGACCCGGTCCTTGGCGACCGTGGCGGAGTCCTCCTGGGAGGTGTTTCCGCCCTCGAGCCCGGCCTCCTTGAGGGCCTTGCGGGCGTCCTCCTGAGTCTTGCCGGACAGGTCGGGAACCTTGACCATCGCCGAACCGGTGGAGAAGTGCACGGTGACGGTGGAGCCCGGCTCGACCTTCGTGCCCTTGCCCGGGTCGGAGGAGACGGCCAGTCCCGCACCGACCTCCTCGTTGGCGACCTCGTCCTTGGCGAACTTCAGGCCGGCGTCCTCAATGGTCTTCTTGGCCGATTCCTCGTCCTGACCGGAGGTGTCGGGGACCTCCACCTTGCTGATGGTCGGACTCGGCGTCGGGGTGGGCTGGTTGTCGAAGCCCCCGGCGGCCCACAGCCCGGCGACGACGGCTAGGGTCATGAACAGCAGGAACATGAGGATCCAGACCCAGGCGTGGCTCTTGGGCTTCTCCTCGGGTTCTTCGGCCTCCTTGGCCGCCTGCATCGGAGAGGCCCCGGAGGCCACCTGGGCGAAGGTCGAGGTGGGCTGAACCGGCTCGGCCTCCGGCGCGGCCATGACCGAGGTGGCCGGGGACCAGGAGTCGGCGGCCGGTGCGGCCACGGACAGGCCCCGGACAGCCGCCTGCAGGTCGGCGCGCATGTGGGCGGCGTCCTGATAACGGTCCTCGCGGCTCTTGGCCAGGGACTTCAGGATCACCCGGTCCAGGGACTCGGGCACATCGGCCGCCAGCGACGAGGGGCGCTTGGGGATCTCCCGCACGTGCTGGTAGGCGATGGCCACGGCGGAGTCGCCCTGGAAGGGCGGCTGGCCGGTGAGCAGCTCGTAGAGAAGACACCCGGTGGAGTACAGGTCCGAGCGGGCGTCCACGGACTCGCCGCGGGCCTGCTCCGGGGAGAGGTACTGGGCGGTGCCCACCACCGTGTGGGTCTGGGTCACCGTGGAGGCGGAGTCCTCAATGGCCCGCGCGATGCCGAAGTCCATGACCTTCACCGCGCCGGTGGAGGTCAGCATGATGTTTCCGGGCTTGATGTCACGGTGGACGATCCCCACCCGGTGGGAGTACTCCAGGGCGTCCAAGACGCCGGAGACGATCTCCGCCGCCTCCGCGATCGGGACGGCCTCGCCCTCGCTGAGGAGCTCACGCACCGTGTGCCCCTCGACGTACTCCATGACGATGTAGGGAACGGTGCGGCTGGCACCGCCGGGCTGGAGGAGCTCCTCCTCACCGGAGTCGTAGACGGCGACGACGGCGGGGTGGTTGAGGGCCGCCGCGGACTGGGCCTCCCTGCGGAAGCGGGCCTGGAAGGTGGGGTCGCCGGCGATGTCCGAACGCAGCAGCTTGATGGCCACGACCCGCGACAGGCGAGTGTCGTAGCCGAGGTGCACCTCTGCCATACCACCACGTCCGATGAGGTCGCGGATCTCGTAACGGCCCGCGAGGACCTGGGGGAACTGACTGGTCACAGTACCTCCTTGACAGGGATGCTCAGCATCAAGGCTGGCACGACCTGATGCGCATGGGCAAGCGTACCTGTGCTGTGCAGGGTGATGAGCGAGAGCGCCGGGATGAGGGCCCTGAGCGTCAGCAGGTTGAGGCCGAGGAAGGAGCGTCCCGAGGCGTGCCGGGCGGTGCGCGACGGCGTCGGCTCCTCGGCCGCGTGACGGCCGGGACGCATGGTGGCGGGCCGGGGCAGCTCGCGGGTCTGTGGGCCGCGGCGGCCAGTGGACTCCCAGCTGAGTGCCTCACGGGGATCCCACGCGTCCGTGGGGAGGTTCACCACCGCCCGGTCCAGGGCGCGGGCCACCTCGCGGGCAGAGTGCGGCCGGTCGGAGGGCTTCTTGGCGAGCAGCTTGAGGATGATGGCCTGGACCTGGGGCGGGACGGCGTCGGGGAGGGCGGGCACCTCCTCGTTGACGTGCGCGAAGGCGATATCGACCTGGGTGGCTCCGCTGAAGGGGCGCCGCCCCACCAGGGCCTCGTAAGCGATGATGCCCAGTCCGTAGAGGTCGCCGGCCGGGGTGGCCATGTTCCCCATGGCCTGCTCGGGGGCGAGGTACTGGGCGGTGCCCATCACCATGCCGGAGGCCGTCAGCGGGCGCTGGTTGATGCCGGTGGAGATGCCGAAGTCGGTGAGCTTGGCCAGGCCCTCGCGGTTGATGAGGATGTTGGAGGGCTTGACGTCCCGGTGGACGACGCCGGAGTCGTGGACGACCTGGAGGGCGCGGGCCACCTGCGCCAGGACCGGCAGGATCTCGGCGGGCGACAAGGTCCCCTTCTCGGCGATGATGTCGGACAGGGCGCGCCCCTGGACGAGCTCCATGATGAGCCAGCCGGTGCCGTCCTTCTCCCCGGAGTCCAGGACGACGGCGAGGTTCGGGTGGCGCAGCCCCTTGGAGTTCTTGGCCTCCGCACGCAGGCGGGACAGGAAGATCTCATCACCGGTCAGCTCGGGGCGCAGGATCTTAGCGGCCACGGCTCGACCCGAGCGCAGGTCGGTGGCGCGCCACACCTGGCCCATGCCGCCCAGAGCGATCTGCTCGACCAGCTCGTAGCGGCCCTGGAGCTGAAGCCCGGCAACAGGTTTCACTGGTTCACCGCCGCATCGATGACCTGGGCGGCGACGGGGCCGGCGATCTTGCCGCCGGTGGCGCCGTCCTCGGTCTCGGCATTGCCATCGAGCACGACGGCCAGGGCGATCTCAGGCTTGTCGATGTCGGTCCCGGCGAAGCCCACGAACCAGGTGGTGGGGCCGCTGTCCGTGCCGGTCTCGGCGGTACCGGTCTTGCCGGCCACCTGGACCCCGCTGACCTGGGCGCTGGTGCCCGTGCCCTCGGCGACGGCGGTCTGCATGAGGGAGGATAGGGAGGAGGCGGTGGCCGAGTCGATCGGGGTGCGGGCCACCTTCGTGGAGGTGGAGCTGACCTCGTTGAGGTCGGGGTCCAGGATGCGCGAGACCAGGTAGGGGGTCATCTGCTCACCCTTGTTGGCTACGGTGGCGGCCACCATCGCCATCATGAGCGGGGTCGCCTGCACCGAGGCCTGACCGATGCCGGCCATCGCGGTCTGCGCCTGGGAGTCGTTGTGCGGGTAGGTCGACGGCGTGACCTTCAACGGGATGGACAGTTCGGAGTCGAAGCCCCAGTTCTTCGCCTCCTTGGAGAGCTCCTCCTCGCCGACATTCATGGCCAGCTGCGCGAAGGGAGTGTTGCAGGACTCGGCGAAGGCGTGGGAGAAGGTGGTCCGACCGCCGCCGCAGGACTCCCCGCCGTAGTTCTCCAGGGAGTGGCTGGTGCCCGGCAGGGTGATGGTGTCGGGGGCGTCGACCTCCTGATCGGGCTTGATCTTGCCGGTGCGCAGCGCCGCCGCCGTGGTGAGGATCTTGAAGGTCGACCCCGGTGGGTAGCGGTTGCCGGCGATGGCCCGGTTGTCCAGAGGACGGGAGGAGTCCTGACTGAGGGTCGCATTGGCCTCATTGGCGGCGTTCCCATTGCGGGTCGCGAAGGCCGAGGGGTCGTAGGAGGGGGTGGAGACCAGCGCCAGGATGGCCCCGGTCTTGGGGTCCAGAGCGACGACAGCGCCCTCACGCCCGGCCAGGGCGTCATAGGCGGCCTGCTGGATCTCGGGCTTGATGGTCAGCTCCACGGCCCCGCCCCGCTGGGAGTCACCAGTGATGAGGGTCTTGATCCGGGAGGAGAACAGGGAGGGGTCGTCCCCGTTGAGCACGGAGTTGCCCTCCTTCTCCATGCCGGTCATGGAGGCGAAGGCGGGAGAGAAGTACCCGGTCACCGGGGCGTAGAGCGGCCCGTTGGCGTAGACACGCTGATAGTCCTCAGAGCCCTGGCCGTCGTCGGACTTCTGGGTGCTGGCGATCGTGGTGCCACCGGCCAGGAGGATCGGGCCCCGCTCGGTGTCGAAGTTGCGGCTGACGGTACGGCGGTTGCGCGGGTCGGAGTTGAGGGCCCCGTTGGCCGACCACGACTCCCACACGGAGGGGCGGGCCAGGCCCTGGACGCTGGTGACGGACAGGGCCAGCGTGGCGAACATGACCAGCACCAGGAAGGCGACCTGACGGATCTGTCGGTTCATGGCAGCTGCCTCCTGTCAGTGTCGTCGGTGAAGCCCGGGGCCCGCGATGAGCGCAGGGTCTCCCCGTCCGGTGCGGTGTGCGGCGGAGGCGGCGCCTCCGGACTGACGGCGACGGCGGGCCGGGCGTCATCCTCCAGGCTGCCGAAGCCGGGTGCGGCCGACGGGGAGGTGTAGCCCCCGGCGTCGGCCGGTGCGCCTCCAGCGGGTGCGTCGTCGGCGGCCTGGGCCATCGACTCCTCGGACCCGGCGTCCTGGACCCGACGGCGCAGGGACAGCGGCAGCTCGGCGGTGTCGATGATCCGCGGTGCGTGGGTGGCCGGCCGCCGGGCGGCGTCGGACAGGCGCAGCAGGAGGGCCAGGATGATCCAGTTGGCGATGAGTGAGGAGCCACCATAGGCCAGGAAGGGCAGGGTCAGTCCCGTCAGCGGGATGAGCCGGGTGACACCGCCGATGACCACGAAGATCTGCAGGGCGATGGCGAAGGACAGGCCCACGGCCAGGAGCTTGCCGAAGCCGTCGCGCAGCAGCATGGCGGTGCGCAGTCCTCGCTGGATGAGGACGAGGTAGAGCATGAGGAGGACGAGCGTGCCGGTCAGCCCCAGCTCCTCACCCAGTGAGGCGAAGATGAAGTCGGAGTTGGCGAAGGTGACCAGGGTCGGTGAGCCCTTGCCCCAGCCGGCGCCCATGAGCCCGCCGGTGGACATCCCGAACATGCCCGTCAGCAGCTGCCAGGAGCCGCCCGCGGCGTTGTACACGGCATTGTCGGTGGCGTGGAGCCAGCCGTTGATGCGCTGCTGGACGTGGTTGAGGTGTGTGGCCGCGAACCAGGCCGCCGGAAGGAAGAGCGCGCCGCCGATGAGCAGCCAGGAGGGCCGGTCAGTGGCCACGTACAGGACGACGACGAACAGGCCGAATAGCAGCACCGAGGAGCCCAGGTCCTTCTGGAGGACCAGGACGCAGATGCTCACGACCCACACGATGAACAGGGGGCCCAGGTGCCGGGCGCGCGGCAGGCTCATCCACAGGACCTTGCGGCCCGCCAGGGCCAGGTTGTCCCGGTTGGCCACGAGGTAGGAGGCGAAGAAGACCGCCAGCAGCACCTTGGACAGCTCGGCCGGCTGGAAGCTCATCGGGCCGATCCGGATCCAGATGCGGGCGCCGTTGATGCTCTGGCCGATCCCCGGGATGAAGGGAAGGACGAGGAAGACCAGGCCGGACCACATGGCCCACCGGTCCCAGCGCCGCAGGCGCCGGTAGTCGCGCAGCAGGAGGAGCGTGACGGCGAAGAGGATGACGCCCAGCAGCGTCCAGACCAGCTGCTTGGAGCCCACATAGAACTGCCACTGCTCGTTGGCCTCATAGGCCAGATCCAAGCGCCGGATCATGGCCAGGCCGATCCCGTTGAGCGCCACCGCCGTCGGCAGGAGCACCGGATCGGCCCACGGGGCGGCGTAGCGCACGCACAGGTGCATGAGGACGGTCAGGACGAGGAAGGCGATCGCCACGCCCACGGTCTGCGCCGGGGAGGAACCCGTGCGGTTGAGAGCGGTGAGCACGAAGCCGCCCAGCCCCAGGACTAGGGCGACGCCGAGCAGCGCCGCCTCCGCCCAGCGTCCCGAGTATCGAGCGACGCCGGCGGGCTGGATGGTCGCGACGCCCGCGGGGGCGCCCAGGGGACCGGGAGCAGCAGTCATCTCACCCCTCCTGCCCGGGCTTGGCGGGCTGGGTCGGTGTGGCGGAGGCCGGCGACGGGGTGGAAGAGGACGAGGAGGAGGGCTTGGCCGTGGGGCTCGCGGTGCCCTGCGGGGCGGGGGTCTGCTTGCGGTAGGAGCGGACCGTCTTGTCCACGTAGGTCTCCGCGGCGCTCATCGACGACTGGGTGACAGTGGCCTCCAGGCGCTCGCGAATGTTGTGATCGAGGGACTCCACGGGCAGGTCCGCGTAGGTCTTGACCGAGTGGCTCAGCTTGAGTGGGCCGACGGACTGGGGGATCCCCTGGTAGATGGCGACCTCGCCCTTGTAGGTGGAGACGTAGTAGCGGGTCTGGGTCCAGCGGTAGAACAGGGCGCTGGCGCCGACGAGCGTGGCCAGCAGGACGAGGCTGCCCACGAGGACCCGACGGCGGTGGCGGCGTCGGGCCTTCTCCTGGGTGGCGGCCTCGGCGGCGATGGCCTCGTCGACCTCGGAGGATTCCTTGGCAGAGGGGGCCTCGGGCTTGTCCTCCAGGGTAGCCATGAGGGCTGCGGCCTTGGCGGCGGGGCTGGCGGCCTCGGTGTCCTTGGCCTCGGACTGCTCGTCACCGGCACGGTGGGCGGCGGCGGCGCGCTCCTGGGCGAGGCGCTCGGTGGCGGCACTGCCCACCACCTGTGGGACGGTCTGGGGCTCGGGGTCGTCCTTGACGACGTCGAAGACGACGGCGGTGACGTTGTCCGGTCCGCCGGCGCGCAGAGCCAGGTCGATGAGCTGGTCGGCGGCCTGACCGGGGTCGGCGACGCCGGCCAGGACCTCACCGATGGTCTCGGCGGTCACCGGGCCGCTCAGGCCGTCGGAGCACAGCAGCCAGCGGTCGCCGGGAACGGCCTCGCGGATCGACTCGTCGAGCTGGACCTCGCCCTCGGTGTCCCCCAGGACGCGCAGGAGCACTGAGCGCTGCGGGTGCTGGCGGGCCTGGTCCCGGGTCAGGCGCCCGGTCTCCACGAGGTACTCCACGAAGGTGTGGTCGGTGGTGACCTGGGTGAGGG
>ERZ772948.1429-NODE-1429-length-13858-cov-2.750634_pt1 | contig 13858 bp, 11 predicted proteins | sample MGYA00511945_ERZ772948 | MGnify/ENA primary metagenome ERZ772948 (study PRJEB29015, sample SAMEA2737927) | human oral metagenome | biome: human oral; feature: human-associated habitat; material: dental | place: China | collected 2141 ... | reverse complement strand
CGACGGCGCCATCATCACCCAGTTCGACTACCCGGGATGCGAGTCCCTCGGGCTGATCAAGATGGACTTCCTCGGGCTCAAGACCCTCTCGGTCATCAAGGAAGCCCTGCTGAACATCAAGAAGAGCCGCGGTATCGAGATCGACATCGACAAGATCCCCATCGATGATGCCAAGACCTACGAGCTCTACACCGAGGGGAAGACCGTCGGGACCTTCCAGTTCGAATCCGCTGGGATGCAGAAGTACCTGCGCGAGCTGAAGCCCTCGACCTTCGAGGACCTCATCGCGATGAACGCCCTCTATCGTCCAGGGCCTATGGACTACATCCCCGACTTCATCGACCGCAAGCACGGCCGTAAGCCCATCACCTACGACCTGCCCTGCATGGAGCGCTACCTCAAGGACACCTATGGTATCACCGTCTATCAGGAGCAGGTGATGCTACTCTCCCGTGAGATCGCCGACTTCACGCGTGGGGAGTCCGACGGCTTGCGTAAGGCGATGGGTAAGAAGCTTGCCGACAAGATGGCCGAGCTGAAGGTTAAGTTCCTCGCTGGTGGTGCGAAGAAGGGCTACAAGGAGGACACGCTGGAGAAGATCTGGGCCGACTGGGCGAAGTTCGCCAGCTACGCCTTCAACAAGAGCCATGCGACCTGCTATAGCTGGGTCGCCTATCAGACAGCGTACCTCAAGGCAAACTACCCCGCAGAGTACATGGCTGGTGCACTGAGCCGTAACCTCAACAACATCTCCGAAATCATCAAGCTCATGGACGAGTGCCGTACCATGGGCATCCGCGTACTCACGCCAGATATCAATGAGTCCGACTTCAAGTTCTCCGTCAATCAGGAGGGCAACATCCGCTTTGGGCTCAATGCAATCAAGGGTGTAGCTAGTTCCGCCGTAGAAGCGATCATCCAGGAGCGAGAAGCCAATGGACCCTTCCAGGACGTCTATGACTTCTTCGAGCGAGTACCTATGTCGGTCATCAACAGGAAGACGCTGGAGAGCCTCGTCTTCTCAGGGAGCTTCGACAGCTTTGGCCACCCAAGAGAGCTCTACACTACCGCTATGGAGCAGGGAAATGATGATACCTTCCTCGCCGCTCTCATTCGCTATGGTCAGGTGATACAGGCAGAGCAGAGTCTCAATGAATCATCTCTCTTCGGTGGCGACGAAGAAGCGCTCCAACTCCCACGACCTACTCCCCCGACTTCCTATAGCGAACTATCGGATCTGGAGCGTCTCAATCGGGAGCGGGAACTCGTCGGTCTCTACCTCTCGGGCAATCCCCTCGATCCCTATCGGGTGATACTTGAGTGCTATTGTCCTACGAATGCCCTTGCGATGAATGATCTCAACGCTGTGGGTGAAGGGCGGCAAGTCTCCTTCGGTGGTATGGTCTCCAAGGTCTTCCTCGGTACGACCAAGCGGGGCGATCCCTATGCTCGCATCACCATCGAAGATACGACGGGCTCCTTTGACCTGGCGCTCTTCAGCTCAAGCTATGTGAACAACTCACAGTTCTGCCAGAAGGGGCTCTTCATCTTCGTGCAGGGCGTCGTCCAGAAGCGCCGCTACGGCGACGAACTGGAGCTAAGCGTCCAGCGTATCGACTTACTCTCCGAGGTCGTCGACAGCCTCATCTCCGCCGTCCATCTTGATATCGATGTCCGTACTGTCAATGATGAGGTCATCGGCGAACTAAGCTCGCTGATCAAGAACAATACTGGATCTGCCGTGTTATCTATCAAAATCACAGACGGTACAGGGCGCAATGACGTGCTTCTCACCTATGACGATCACCCCATAGCCCCCACACCCGTGCTCCTCGACTTCTGTCGGCAGTACGATATCCAGATGTCAGTCAAGTGATGCAAATAAACCCTTAGTATCAACATAAAAGAAAGGAAACAGTCATGGCACTAGAAATCAACAGCCAGAACTTTGACACGCTCGCCGCTGGCGACAAACCCGTAGTCGTAGACTTTTGGGCCACTTGGTGCGGTCCCTGCCAGATGGTAGGTCCCTTCATCGAAGAGCTCGCCCAGGAATACGAAGGCAAGGTAGTCATCGGCAAGTGCGACGTCGACCAAGACAATGATCTGCCAGGTCGCTTCAGCGTACGCAACATCCCCACCATCCTCTTCATCAAGGGGGGACAGGTCGTCAACAAGATGGTCGGTGCTCAAAGTAAGGACGTGCTCAAGAAGGCCATCGAAGAGCTTCTCTAAGAGATCCCTTCGATCATAAAGCGAAAGGGCTGTACCACACGCGGTGTGGTACAGCCCTTTTCTTTTGGACTTCGTCTGCCCTCTCTAGGATGAATGCTCGCTTTCTCTAGGCAGAAGGCAACGGCTGGAGAGTCAGTTCGGGAAGGCTAATAAGGATCTTCGAAGAGCAAGCGCACGGAGCACGCGAGCGGCCTGCCTGAAGCGTCGGAGAGCGCAGCTATGAGTTCGGCGGGCGAAAGGCTTTTCTTCGGAGCGCTTTCACCTTCTTCGTCTCGGGGAAGATGCTCTACTTTCCCAGCCGAAAGCAGGTAGTCGCCGTCGTTCTCTGGGAAGAGTTCGTCCCAATAAGTAAAGGAAAGCGTTAGCTCGGGGTAATACTTCACGAGCGCCTCTAAGAAGCGAGGGGCGTCGAGTACTCGCATCATCGCCCGAGTCTCCGGTATCCCGCCTCCGCTGGGTCTAAGAAGATAGGTCAGAGGTAGTGCTGAGGAGCGGGCAACTTCAGTGAGGAGCGCTTCCCGCACCGGCCTGGTCCCGTACAAAGCTTGTACAAGGAGCTCCGATTCTCCCTTGACCAGGAAGAGCGCCCCATCGATGAGGCCCGACTCGGTGCGATGGATCTGGAGGGAAAGATCCTCTTCTCGCTCGAAGTCTTCCGTGATGACTTCCCAGAAAGCTCGGCTATGTAGCAGGCTTGGTTCTTGCTGTGACGCTTCGACCTTCAGGAGATAGTCCACGAGCGAAGAGGCAGTGACGGCGGGATCTTCTTCGCCGAGGGCGTCTTCTCGCCTATTGCTCCGAGCCCGATTGACGACAGGCGCATAGCCTCCTACTGAAGTGTAGTAGCGATATAGCCAGTCTTCGGCGGGAAGGAGTACGGAGGCGACGTCTCCCCTAGCCTTCTCTCGGCGGAGCGCTTCGTGAAGGAGCGGGCGCATGATCCCTTTGCCCCGATGGTCGGGATGAGTACAGACGGCCACGACATAGCCTGCGGGCAGGGTCACTTCCCCTAGCGAGAGCGCCAACTGAGGGAACTGTAGGTGCCCGATGGCTGTACCCTCGTCCTCGGCTAGCAATACATCCTCCTCTCGATACACTCGATCGAAGTAGCGATCAAGGAATTCGTCCGTGTCGCCGAAGCATAATTGCCACAGGGCACGAGCTCCCTCGCTCTTAGTTCTCCTTGTCTGGGTCATGGCGCAGCACGGCAGCTATCTTCTGGAGGATAGTTTCGGGCTTGTAGGATAGCTTAGCTTTGCGCAGGCCTTCCAGCCCCAAGTCTTCCTCTCTATTGACATAAACGTACTGCTCTGGTATCGTCGAGGCGAAGAGCTTATTGATCATCGTGTACGAACCTTCATAATCTCGGTCCGCCTTCTCAATATGTACGCCGAAGGTCGTCTCATTGATCGGCGATCCCAGCGTGAAGGCCACGACCCGACCATCTACACGGAGGATCCCGCCTGATAGTCCGAGCTCGTCGAAGTGGTCGAAGAGGCGCTGGATGACTTCTTGTTCCTTGTCCTCGCCTTCCTCAGTTCCGTGCTGGCGGAGCCATTCCTGTTCGACGGCCAAGCATTCAGCGCTGTTGGCCTTGGTCATTGGTTCGTAGCTGTAATTCGGATAGAGCTTCTCGAACTTATTGACATGATTCCGCTTCGACTGAAGAGATTTGCCCGAAAGGCTTACTAAGCGCTCTCTCAGGTAAATGTAGTCGGCGTTGCCTTCATCTTCGAGGAAGGTAAAGGCACCGGGCAAGACCGACTCCAAGTGCTCACGACACCGGGGCGTGATGCCCATGATCACCAGCGGATAATCCCCTCGTTCAGCCTCGGCCTTCAGTCGATCAAGCGAAGCATCGACACATCCTCCGCCCCGCATGATGGGGATCAGGTAAGCGGGATGCGAACGGGCGGGCGACGTAAAGCGAATAAACAGCGTGTCGTCGGCAATGGCATAGCACGTCTCGTACTTGACGGCCCAACCGTACAGGTTCGCAAAGGCCAAGTCACATATCCGTGAATGACTCTGGAGCGTGAAGGACGTGACCTCCTCGCGGGAGGAAGGAAGGATCGGTTTGAACTCTAATGGATCCATAAGATTCTATGGCTTGGGACGGGCGCATCAGGAGGCTCTGTAGCAGAGTTTCTGAAGGGGGTCCCAAATGTTATATTACTTTCGGTCGAATGTTATATTACTTTCGTCGGAAGGTTATATTACTTTTCGCCGAATGTTATATTACTTTCGAAGCGAACTTCAGGTACTTCGCCTGGGAAGTAATATAACAACCCAAGCAAAGTACCTGAAGTTCGGATGAGAAGCCCTGTTAGTTCCCAGAGGAAGTAGTAGCAATTCGGATGAGAAGCCCTAGTAGTTCCCCCGAAAAGTGTGATTAGTTCGGGAGGGAAGTCCTTGTACTTCCCAGAAGAAGTGCCTTCAGAAGCCTCACCTTCTCCCTACTTCGCCTCCCCACGCGTCATGCGGAAGGAGACCTTATAGCACATAAATAGCGGAATGGCTACCCCCACACCGAGGGCGAACATCGTCAAAAGCGCCGTGATCATATTCGAAATGATCCCCGGCAGATACTGCTCTTGCGCCACTTCCTGCGTCGACTCCATGAAGCGAATCATGCCCAGGATCGAGCGATATGCGAATTGGCCCGGGATCATCGGCAGAAGAGCGGGGAAGGCAAAGACTTCGATCGGGTAACGAGCATGGTAGGCAAAGCCCACGGCGATGAAGCCAGCGAAGACCGAAGCTAAGAAGGTGGCGATGGCGATATTCATCCCCGCATAGGTCATCAGCGAGAAGCGCAGCGCATTCCCCAAGAAAGCGATGATCGGGACGTATCGGAAGGCGGCCTTCGAAGGATTGCCGACGGCGGCGAAACCTAGGGCAGCGATGGCAGCAAAAAAGCCCTTTTCGAGAATAAGCACAAAGTCCATACGGTAGGAAGATATTAGGAAAAGGGACTAGAGAAGCGACAGACCAAGCGACATCAGCGAGAAGCTCAGCCCCACGGTGATGCTCACCACGATCATCACTGCGGTCAGTAGGCGGGAGATCCCATTGAGGACGTAGCCGTCGAGTACGTCCATCATCCCGTTGATGAAGGGTACTCCGGGGATGAGGTACAGGACACTGGCGCTGAGAGCGATCTTAGGATACTCCTCGTAACCTAGTTTTGCCCCGACACCTACGATGAACGAGGCCACGAGCGCCGAGAGTACCACCGTCAGATAGTGGTAAGCGTGCCGGCGATTCAGCTCTTGGCGAAGGAGGAACCCGCAGAACGTCCCGAGGAATACAAAGAGACCCGAGGCGAGATCACCGCCGAAGAGCAAGCAGAAGGCCATATTCGCCTGGCTGATGAGATAGAGCATCAGCCAGCGATTCATCGGCGGAGTGTTGATGATCTTCTGGAAGCGCTCTTCGAGTTCTTCGAGGCTGGGATGATGGTCGTAGGTGTACCAGGAGAGACGACTTAGTTCGGCGTTGAAGAAGAAATTGAGCGGGCCGTGGCGATGCTGGAGCATTCCCGAGACAGGATGCGGATCCAGCGGGCGGTACGAATGCTTCCCGTCGCCGAGGACAGGGGTAAGCGTCATGGTCATATTCCGCTGGAAGGTCATGATCGTCGGCTCGTAGCCATAGGCATGAGCGATACGGGTGGTATTGACTACGATACGATTGGTCTGCACCCCGACGCTGGTCTGGGTCGTAGCATAGCGTAGCAGGAAGTCAAGTAAATGCTCCTTGTCGATATCCTCACGTAAGGGACAGGGTTTGGATTGGGCCATAAGCTTCGTTTGGCTACTAAAGATGTAGGTAGAGTGAGTGTAGTGAGCGCCGTGCCTCAACGGAGTTTGCCTTCGCTGACCGAGTCGCTAGCGAGCCGACTGCGGGTAGTCGGAGCCGGTCCTGCGGGTAGTCGGAGCTAGTCCTGCAGATAGTCGGAGCCAGCCTTACGACCAGCCTGAAGCTGTCTTACGACTAGTTTTCCCAGACTTTGCAGTGGGTGAAAAGCCACCCTGCGACGAGTTTCATTCCGTTCTGCGATAAGATCGAGCGAATCCAGCGACTAGTTCCATTCTGCCCTTCAGTCAGTTCAGACGCACACTGTAGTCAGTTCAGACGGGCTCTGCAGTCGGTTCAGACGAGCCCTGCAATGAGTTTGGACAGATCCAGCGACTTATTCGCTTGAGTCGAATACGTTTTTAAGTCAGCGTTAGCAACAAAAGAGCCTCCACTGTTGATCCAGGGGAGGCTCAGGTATCAGTATGAGGCACTGATTTTCTCTTGTTGCTTGTGGTGAAGCAGAGGCTTTCGGAAGTGATCTCCTTTCTTGTTGCGGAGGCAGGATTCGAACCTACGACCTTTGGGTTATGAGCCCAACGAGCTACCACTGCTCCACTCCGCGCTATCTTTTTGCACTGCAAAGGTAGTATTATTTTCTTAACAACCAAAACCGTATCGCAAGCAATGCAAGCTTTTGCATCAGAACACACCGCACAGCTCGACGGAATCAAAGCCATAAATCCCCCTGAAGATCCAGAGCTGTGAAAGCACGATACGACCTCTCAGGAGTCGCTCGCCCACCTAATCCGAAGGTAGATTCCGCCACTGCCTCAAGTAGGTGCTCATCTCATCTGCAAGCTCTCGGTCAATGAAGGAGAGGAAAGCTCGGTCACGACGACCCGTGCCATAGTGCAGACGTATAGATGTTTGTGTATCTTCTATCCAAGGCTCATCGAAGAGCCTCTTCGTTCTTCCGGGGTAGGCTCTCTCTAAAATCTCCTCGAGTCTACGGATATCGGAGCGCGTCTTAGGGTATAAGACGACGTTCATCAGTCGGTCGTCCATAAAGTGCAGGTAGATCTTCGAGATGCGCATATCCATAAAACGAAGCCCTTTAGAATAAGCTCGGTAGGAACATGTCCGTCCCAATGAATCCTCCCTTGAGGTAAGTTCGGAGAAGCGAACAAAGTGAAGACCGAGCTTTTTCCCTTTCTTGAGCGCTACTCTCGGGCTATCGGCGCCAAGTCTCCAGCTAAGTATAGTACGATCTATTTGCTCCCCCTTGGATAATAGCTGTGCTGGGCTAAATGACCAAGAGGCAACTTGGGCAGAAATTTCAGTCAAGGAGCAACTCATCCCCTGTAGCAAGAGGATGAGAAGCCAGTGGGATAGATGGATATTCATATAGATACGATGCGCTATGTATTGTCTCTTCGGATGGTTTGTTTCGTAGTCGGAATAGGTATCACGGGATAGCTCCACTCAGCATCTCCACACGCTACCTCGGATTTACTTGCCCAGGGCTAGGACTCGACCTTCTGTGATCGCTCGCTCACGCTGTACAGCCTCCAGCCCTCATAGGTCTCTCGTGCCTTCACTGTGCTGACCACGAGGAAGCGTTCGTAGTACCGACCCTCCATTAGACGATCCCAGACAAAGGTAATCCGTGCCACTCCGCCCTCCAAGTGCTCTACCCCCAAGATGCTTGTATCCTGTATGGGGTTAGCCTGATTGTACACGCTCATCTCGGTGTACAGATCCTTGGGGGAGAGATTACGGCGAGAGAGGAACTTAGGCATAGGGAAATCAAAGCAATCTAATGCTTCCCTGTAGTCCCCTCTGTCTAAAGCCCAGAGGTAGCGACGGAAGAGTCGCTCGGCCTCATCGGCATTTGACACTTCTTCTGGAGTTTCATTTTCGGCTGGAGTCTCATTACTTCCCTCTATCATCGCACTATCTGCCACCACAGGATACGATACATAGCTCGTCTGATCCCTATACGACTCCGCTCGATCCACAGCAGTCACAGACTCTGTAGACTCGCGTCTTGTAGAGCTACTTCTTGAGAACACTTGGGCTATAAGAAAGCATGCAGAACCGACGAATATAAAAATCAGAACTAGAGTGGCCCAAATATGCTCATCGTCGCTGTCCTTCTCCGTTGTTTTAGCGACTACTCTAGGCTTTTTCTTCGGAGCAAAGTTGAGCGATTGGTAGTGATGCTCCACGTTCCTATCGATCGGAGCGGGCGACGAGAGAGGAATAAGCCCCGAGGACTCCATAAGCTTATGAAGGAGCTGACGGATATCTGAGCTCTTGTTCTGTGAAGGACTTTGCTCCAATTGCCTCCACACCTCTTGCGAGAGATGCAAGTACGCATTCAAATCGCGGACACACCAACCATTCAAAGTAACAATCCAGCCACAGATATCCGATTGACAGACATCTCCACTAAGATAGATATAGAAGGAAAGCTCCCCTTGAGTCTTTGTTGCCAAGTAACAATCTCCGAGTCTCTTGCTAGATAACTCACGACGGAAAGCTTGAGCAGAAGCATCCTCTGGATCAATGCTCCAGAGATCTTTAGCTTTTCGGATGAGTGAGACGCTATAGTTGTACTGAGTATTTGACATAGTCTAAGGACGGAATTATCAGGAAAGACAGATCGGAATTACAAAGGATTCTCTATTAAATCCAAGGATACTTTGCTCGGACTTATAGAAGACAATGAGGGAGACAACACTAGGACGAGAGAAGGAAAGTGAGCACATCATCGGTTCAAGCTTGTCTAGGCACAGTCTGCTTATTTTATCCTTCTCAAGAGATCTCCTGCTTTCTGATTACCTCCATTACAAGCTTTCTTTAACCAGTAAATGGATTTCTCCTGATTAGTTGCCACTCCTAGCCCCTTGTGATACAAGTATCCTAAATTAAATTGAGCGCTGGCATCTCCCTGTTCTGCAGCAGACAGGAACCAAGATGCAGCTTTCTCATAGCTACGTATCACGCCGATGCCCTCTACATAGCAACGACCTAAAGCCACCTGAGCCTCTGCATTCCCCTGACTTGCTGAAGAGAGGTACCATCGGACAGCCTCTGTGTCACTCTGATTTACACCTATTCCTTTGCGATAGCACAGTCCTATTTGGTATTGAGCTTCTGCATCTCCCTGCTCTGCAGCTCGACGATACCAACGAGCTGCTTCGATATAATCTTTGGGCACACCATTACCTGACTCATAGCATATCGCCAAGTTGAACTGAGCTGCTATATATCCCTGCTCTGCAGCTCGACGATACCAGCGAGTTGCTTCGGTATAGTTTTTGGGTGCGCCTATACCTTCCTCGTAACAAATTGCTAAGTCAAACTGAGCTACTACATATCCTTGCTTAGCAGCACGGAGATACCATTGGACAGCTTCCGTATCCCTCTTAGGCACACCAACGCCTTTGTGGTAGCATAATCCGACTTGATACTGAGCTTCTGCATCTCCTTGTTTGGCGGCAAGGGAATACCAGCGAACAGCTTCAGTGTAATCTTTAGGCACTCCACTTCCCAGCTCGTAGCACACTGCTAAATTAAACTGAGCTGCTACATATCCTTGCTCTGCAGCAAGACGATACCAGCGAGCAGCCTCTTCCTTATATTGTGGTAGATCGCCCATATCTTCATAGACCAGAGCCATCGCAAATTGAGCTGCAGCATATCCATGCTCCGCCGCAAGACGATACCAGCGAATAGACTCCCTTCTATCTTTCGGCACGCCCCAACCAAGATCATAAGACACTCCTAAAGCAAACTCAGCCTCAACATATCCCTGATCTGCTGAGCGACGACACCAATAGATAGCCTTGTTGTCATCTTGGTCAACTCCTTGCCCAAGATGATAGCATAAACCTAAAGCCCACTGAGCCGGAGCATATCCCTGCTCTGCTGCTGGTCGAAACCAACGAACAGCCTTAGCATAATCTTGCTGTACCCCATCTCCAATATAATAGCAAGATCTTAAACGCTCCATTGCCCACTCATCACCAGCTGTAGTAGCTTTTGTAAGCGTTCTGATAGTTGTCGAAGTATTATCTGGGCTATAGAGTAATGTATATAAAGAAGTAGTCGCTCTATCAATGGCATGAAGCTGTACAGGACTAAGGAAAGCCAAAGCTCCTCCCCAAAAAAAGGAAAGCAGGAGATAGTTATTACTCATACTACATCGGGCTATTAAGACAAGTAAATCTGCGAATCGAGAGAGTGCTAGTAGTCTCCATCTAAGATATCATCGTCATCAGAGGGGTCGCTATACGTATCATCATCAGGGGCATAGCCGGACTGCTGACGGACATAATCAGGATAGGCGTCCTGAGATCTAGGAGAATGAGATGGACGATAGATATAGGACTTCTCCCCTCCTTCATTATCATCCTCTGCTGAGGGTGCTGTATCTCCAGCCTGCTCACGAAGTACCTCTTCAATCCTCTCAGTGGACAATGGAGCTATAGACTCGCTTCCTGTAGAGCTACTTCTTGAGAACACTTGGGCTATAAGAAAGCATGCAGAACCGACGAATATAAAAATCAGAACTAGAGTGGCCCAAATATGCTCATCGTCGCTGTCCTTCTCCGTTGTTTTAGCGACTACTCTAGGCTTTTTCTTCGGAGTAAAATTGAGCGATTGGTAGTGATGCTCCACATTCCTATCAATCGGAGCGGGTGATGAGTAAGGAATAAGCCCCTTAGCCTCCATGCTCTCATGAAGGAAATGACGAAGCTCACTCCCTGGCAATGATATTTGTGTAAATAGTTTCCACACCTCTTGAGAGAGATGTAGGTAGGTATCCAAGTCCAGGATCTGCCAACCATTCAGCGTGATAATCCAGCCATAGACCCCTAAATGGCAAATATCACCACTGAGGAATATACAATAAGACAGCTCCCTTTCTGTCTTCATGGCCAAGTAACCATCACCTACACCCTTCCCTAATAACTCATGGTGGAAGGCCTGAGCAGAGGTATCCTCGGGGTCGATCACCCAGTGGTCATAGACTCTTCGGATGAGCGAGATACCATAATTATAGTGATTATTGGATATCAGTTGAGGCATATCCTAGAGTGGAGAGACGTGTATGACTTGCTGCGCATTGTCTATGGTGTAGGAGGCTATGCGGTTGAGCACCTCATTGCCGAGGAGTAATGGCGCTTGCATATTCGCTGAGACGGAAGCCTCGACATCGTGGAAGATGAGCTGATCTCCTAGTATCACCTCTTTGAGATTGACCACCATGTTTTTAGTGATACGGCCATCGGCGACTTGGCTACGTACCGTGCCTATGATATCATCCCGTGAGAGGAGCCTCTTTGAATACAAGTAGTTGGCTTCAGCCATAGAGATCATAGTCGTAGAGCAACCCGTATCGAAGATCATATCAAGCTTCAAGCCGTTGATCTGCACGGGGACGAGCTTGACACCATACTCTTCTCGGAAGGGAATATCAAACGAACGGATGAGAGCACTTTCCACAGAGCCATCGCTGGACGATGACTCCATAGTCGTGCTGTAATCGATGTAGGCCGTCTTAGGCTTACTCCGGCAGGCCGATAGAGAGCAAACGAGGAGGAGAAGGTAGGAGATATGGCGCATGAACGATCAAGATTACTTTTTCGATGTCCGCTCCTTATCCGACTTCTCCTGGGAAATCTCACTCGGGGATGGCTTATGGAGATCAGCTGGTAGATCTTGATCAGAGGATACACTTACCGTAGTTTGTCCCTGGAAGTCCATGTAAGTAGCGGGCACTTCACTACGGGAAGCCCCCTGCTCTAAGGGCGAAGCATCTGGCTGTCGCACGTGCTCTGAAGGCTCCTTCGCAGAAAGCGTATGCAGACTGTACACTAGATAAGCTTGGGATAAGATGAGTAGAGTGAGTAGCCCCAAAAGGACTGGGACGAAGAACCGCTGAAGAAGTGTCTCTCGCTCTTCTGACTCCCGGGGTTGATGATGTTGAGGATCTGCTGTCGAGGGAGCAGTATACTCAGGATTTCCACCCCTGTCTCGACCCCGACATCCTGAAGTCGGAGATGTGCCAAGGGCGCCACGAGCCTTGTTTATTCGAGTATTCTGGACCTCCAATTCCGCTGTCTTCTGCTGAAGCTGTGCTCGGAGCTCCTCATTCTCTTGCTTGAGTTGCTCGTTTTCACGAGAGAGCGCCTTATTTTTATCAGCCATTTGCTCATTAAGTTTCCTATTATCCTCCTTGAGATTCTTTGCGTAAAGCTTCGTCTGGTGAGAAGTGGTGGAGCTGGAGAAGACAAGACGCGCACCTTGGGATAGCTGGTCCCAGAAGTCTCTTTTCAGGGTCTTGTCCAGCAGATCTGCAAGGGCAAAAGATTGTTCTCCGTGAGTCTTAGGCGTAGCTACTCGTTGAAACGCTCTCGTAGCACGAAGCAGACCATTGTAGTAATCAGCAAGTCCCTCCTCCCATTGCTTAAAGTACGCTCCAAGATCAGCTAGTCTAGCGACACGAAACTGGTAGCCCTGCTCCCCTTTCTTATCTACAAGTATCCTACTCGCCTTCTCTTCGAAGAGTCGCTCCAGGAGGTCATAGACCTGCAATAGGTCAGAAGCTGCTTCTCCAGCGATACGCAGAGTCAGACCTACATAGCCCGAGGAGCGACCATCAGCCTCAGCGACTCCTCCCATGATCAGATAGTGACAGTAGAAGATCACGCTCCCTGCTGGGTCTAGCCTCGTATCGACGACGAAGCGAGGCTGGAGATCACTCCTATCTGACGAATAGAAATTCTTCAGATCACCTAATTCTGCTTGGGAGAGATTCCCTAGTTCTTCTTTGTGGTACCAGCAGTCCCATCCATTGGGATTGCCATGGATGAGTAGATTGAGCTGTGCCATAGTCTATCCTCTGATATAATGAAGGAGATACTGCCAGAGAGCTGCGGGGTAGTCATCAGCCCCAGACTGGAAGTACAGCTGTCCATTCCTATTGTTTACGGTATAAGTCCCGGTCTGGAAGGGTAGGAATTCGCACCGCCATGGCTTCCAGAGGCTGGTGATGGGGTGAGTATTGCGGAAGGGCTCAAAGATACCAGGATAGCTGTCCTCTACGTCCTTCTTCGCCGCGCTACGATTCACTCGTCCCCGGCCGATCACGAAGTTCGTCAGGTCGATCTTATTGAAGAGGAAGAGCGCCCGATCCCGTGGATGGATCTGTAGCTGAAACTCTCGGATACGCTGCACGTAGTCGAGCCTATTCTGCTCGTCACGCCAGTCCTTCTCGACGATGAACGTCCAGATCTTGCGCATACGATCGGCAAAGACCTGGTTGAGATAGGTCGGGAAGGGACTATGTGGATCGTTGGGATTGAAGTAGTGTTCGCCCGGAGCTTCTAAGATCTGACAGATCACCTTCCCCTTGTCCAGCACACGCACGAGCATGAAGCTAATGAGATTCGTAGCCTCAGCGGCTAGTGGCGTAGAGAGCATCGAGTTGAAGTTATTGCATAGATCGAGGTAAGCTTTATCTGTGGAGGGGCGCAGAGTACGCACGGGCTCCAGCTGATATCCCTTCTCCTTGAGGTAGCGTGCAAGGCGAATCAAGGTCATCGTCTTACCACAGGCAGGAGGACCTACCAGTAGGACGAGCGGAGTTTGCTTATCCGAGATCGTGATCTGGATGCTATTGACATCCTGAGGTGGGCTGGGTGGCTCAGGCTGAGTATAGTAAGTCTCAGCCTCGTATCGATCTATCGAGTCGGAGGGAGTAGTATGCTCTGGCGTGGTGTAGTCATTCGTATCCTGCAGTATATCTTCT
>ERZ772948.1427-NODE-1427-length-13867-cov-35.584347_pt1 | contig 13867 bp, 10 predicted proteins | sample MGYA00511945_ERZ772948 | MGnify/ENA primary metagenome ERZ772948 (study PRJEB29015, sample SAMEA2737927) | human oral metagenome | biome: human oral; feature: human-associated habitat; material: dental | place: China | collected 2141 ... | reverse complement strand
AACCTAGAATAACTGAACCAGAATCAGTCGTGTTGCCAATTACACCATACCCCAAAGGGCTTCACCCCGGAACGGATCACGTCCGAGGCAGCGGGCAGTAATCTACACGCCCACCCTCAGCCCATCAAATCGCCAGGAGGTGAAGACCGACACACAACGGATGTCTCGGGATCGTCCCCCTCCATCCTCCCACTCGCGGCCTCACAGGACCCTGGCAGCCGGCACCGCAGCCCCTCCTGAGCGCTCACAACCAAGCGGAGCTCCAGAGGCATCCCCTACACTCCCATCTAGTTCCTGCTCACCCCACCCTTCTGGGAGGCAATATGCCCACCCACCTGCGGCACCGTCACCGCCTAGGTCACGGCCCCTGCAGCACTCGCCTCCGCGCCCTTGGACCGACCCGGATCGCCGCCCTCCCCCTGGGCGCCTGCGGCCCCGCCCACAAGGGACAGCTGAGCGTCGAACCCACCGGCGCCTCTACCAAGACCGTCCCCTCCGGCTCACCAGCGCCGTCCACAACACCGCCCCCGAGGCCGTCGGCAACACCTTCCACGACAGCCCGGACGGCCCCGAACGTCACGATCTCCCACGACCAGGCCAGCACGTGGCTCCGGCAGGACGACATACTCAAGCAACCGGTCACGACGTCGACAGAAATCGGCCAGACCTACGACTTCGACGTAGGAGGATGTCCAGCCATTACTTTCTACGACGCAGATCCATCGATCGACAGCGAAAGAAAAAGGTGTGGAGACAACACAATCTCTTCCATCAAGGTACGGCAGACGATGTCCAACCACACTTCTTTCGTGGTGACCTCAGGGCCGACTCCCGTCGAAACCATACCGGACGAGCTCGCCTCCACCGATGCATGGCATCAGTTCCTGTCCTCGACACGAGTGGCAGGACTCGATGCTGGGGTCATGGGATAGATGAGTTTCAGTACCGAGCCACACCACCACCCTTCCTCCTTCCTCACCACCAGGAGAGCCGCATTGCCTCATCCAGCACCGCACCACCACCAGATGCTCCTTGCCCGTACCCCCTCCAGAGCTCGTCGCCTGGCCCTGGGGATGTGCCTCGCAGCCAGTCTGGCGCTGAGCGCCTGTGGCCCGGCCCACAAGGGACAGCTGAAGGTCGAGCCAGCAGACGCCTCCGCCGAGGCCAGTGCCGAGGCCAGCGAATCCAGCTCACCCACACCGTCCAAGTCACCGAGCCCAACCGCCTCAGCGTCGACGCCCTCCCCCTCGGCAACGACATGGACGGCACCGAGTGTCACGGTTTCCAGTGAGGACTCGTCGGTCTGGACGCACGACGACGAGCGCATCAAGAAGGACTCGGCCGGCCCTAACGGGACTATTGACGGATACACGGTTAACGCCAACCCCGCCTGCTTCGGCTATGTTTCCACGAGCGCCGAGGAGAGGTACTACAGCCTCCGAGGAGTCGGGGACGACATTCAGTCCAAGGCGGCTCTCAAGAGTCAGCAGACGATCTTTTCCGGATATCAGACGACACAGGGCCCGAACCCGGTGGAGGCCGTCCGGGACGACAGTGGGACCCTCCCGGGCTATGAGGAGACCTTCTCCGTGACGGTCAACTTCTCGGATGCCCCCAACACTCCCATGGATGGATATCGCTTCGACAGGCGAGTGGGAGAGAAGGGGTTCGCTGTCGAGGTCATGCTGCTGTGCCCCCAGGGCTCCCTCATTGGGCTGGATCAGTGGCACACGATTCTGGGAGGCATCCGGCTCCAGGGAATCGACGCCGGAGCCATGTAATCGGCCGGTGCGGCCCGCAGAAGAGCGGGACGACTGGTGCGGTCCTGTACTCAGCTCCGCACTCACTGGCCGGTGGGGCCGGGACGCGCACGCTCAGCGCCGCGTCCCGGCCCCACCGGCTCAGTTCGTCGTGCAGTCTCACCCGAGCCGGGCCCGAAGAGCCTTCAGCCTGGCCAGGGTGGAGCTGCTTCCGAGGATCTCCATGGACTCGAACAGGGGCGGGGAGACCTGTCGCCCGGTCACCGCGACACGCAACGGGCCGTAAGCCAGACGCGGTTTGATCCCCTCGCCGTCGGGCATGCCCCGCCCCTCGACGATGGCGGTCTTGAGGGCCTCCTCCAGATGGTCCTTGTCCCACTGCTCAGGGTTGAGCCCCTCCAGGGCGCTGATGCCCGCATCCAGCACGTCTCCGGCCGATGCCTTGAGCTTGGACAGAGCCTTGTCGTCGACGACGAGATCGTCGTCGGACACGAAGAGGAAGCCGAGCATGTCGCGGCTTTCTCGCAGCAGCTGGATCCGCGTCTGAATAAGGGGGGCCGCCGCGTTGAGGATCTCCTGCTCGCGCGCCGTGAGCTTGTCGAAGGCCTCCGCTGAGACCAGTGGCACCTGAGCGGTCTCACCGGTCGGGTCGGGGTAGGCATCGGCGAGGTAGGGCACCAGCCGGTCCCGGAAGTCGGTCTCCCCCAGCGCACGCACCTGCTCGGCGTTGATGGCCTCGCACTTCTTGGGGTCGAAGCGGGCCGGGTTGGGGTTGACGTCATGGACGTCGAAGGCCTCGATCATCTCTGCGGCTGAGAAGACGTCGCGCTCCGCGCTCAGTGACCACCCCAGGAGGGCCAGGTAGTTGAGGAGACCCTCGGGGATCATGCCGCGGTAGCGGTGGATGAGGAGGTTGGACTGGGGGTCCCGCTTGGACAGCTTCCGGTTGCCCTCCCCCATGACGTAAGGCAGGTGCCCGAACTCGGGAATGACCTGAGCCCGACCGATGTCCATGAGGGCCCGGTAGAGGACCACCTGCCGCGGGGTGGAGGACAGCAGGTCCTCACCACGCAGAACGTGGGTGATGCCCATCGCGGCGTCGTCAACGGGGTTGACCAGGGTGTAGAGCGGCTCACCGCCCGCGCGCACGACGACGTAGTCCGGCACGCTGCCGGCCTTGAAGGTGATGGGGCCGCGGACCAGGTCGGTGAAGGTGATGTCCTCGTCCGGCATCCGCATCCGCAGGACGGGCAGGCGACCCTCGGCGCGGAAGGCGTCCTTCTGCTCCTGGGTCAGATCGCGGTCGAAGCCGTCGTAGCCGAGCTTGGGGTCCTCGCCACGCTCACGGTGGCGCGCCTCGATCTCCTCGGGGGTGGAGAAGGACTCGTACAGGTAGCCCGCCGACAGCAGCTCGGCGGCCACCTCCTTGTACAGGTCCATGCGCTGGGACTGGCGGTAGGGCTCATGAGGGCCCCCTTTACCCACGCCCTCGTCCCAGTCCAGGCCCAACCAGGTCAGGGAGTCCAGGATGGCGTCGAAGGACTCCTCAGAGTCACGAGCGGCGTCGGTGTCCTCGATCCTGAAAACGAAGGTTCCGCCGGTGTGGCGGGCGTAAGCCCAGTTGAACAGGCAGGTGCGCACCATGCCCACGTGAGGGGTTCCCGTGGGTGAGGGGCAGAAACGTACGCGCACGGACGATGAGCCCTGCTCCGGGATACCGGAGGTGCTAGTGGGCTCAGGACGGAAAGCGGATGAGTGGTCACTGAGTTCAGGCATGATGGGACCAGGATAGTCCCCTCTGACGCCACCCAGGGAACAGGTCGGGCCCCTCGGGCGGGGTCCCCCGGCCACGCCGGCCGCCGCCGGCACCGTGAACACTCCAGCGGCCATGACCAGCACTGAGGCCCCTGCGGCACTATGCCGAGCAGGCAGTGTCCTCATGGTCACGACTTCCTTTTCTTGCGTCAACATGTGCTGACGATCATGTGCTGCCCGAATTCATCATCGGACACGGGGACACTATGAGGGGGTCCCTCACCTGGAGTATTCGACCTCGACTGCGAGGGATGGGGAACTTGCCCCATCGCTCTGCGCACACAGGCGAATTAACGTGGCACCCGTGAGATCATGATGTCGCCGCCAGGAAGTTCTCGCGGCTCCCACCAGAGGTGATGACATCTCCAATCCGTTCGGGAAGACTCCCGACTCATCGTTCCTTGGAGGCCTCATGTCCCCGTCCCCACATCCCGCGGCACGTTCCACCAGCCGCCGCCGATCGGCTCTCAGGCTTCCCCTTGTCGCCGGTCTCAGCCTCGCCCTGGCGATCCCGGTTCTCGCTGCATGTCAGGACGAGTCCGGCCCCGCGCGCTCCAGCACCTCATCAGGCAAGAGCTCGTCGCAGTCCTCGGACAAGCCCTCCGACTCCGGCAGTACGAAGGGTACGGAGGTCAATGGAGGAGCAGCCGGTTGGCACATCATCGTGTCAGCACCGGGCTGGACCAACACGAAGCGCGATACCGGAGGAGTCAATGAGCTGGTCAGCGACGACGGATGCCAGTTCGTGACAACGCAGAACCTCCTCAACGGACAGCTCTCCACTGACCGCGAGGACACAGATACCCACGCGGCGAACGAGCAGCAGAAGTTCTCTCAGGGTGTCACCCACGTGAGCTTCAAACCCGCACAGGATGATTCGACCTCCGTCAAAGACGCCTCTGGAAACGCCATTGAGACCAAGAGGCTGGACTGGACCTACACCGGCAAGGACGGCAAGGAATACCAAGCCACTGAGTTCATCAGGGCATTCTCGACCATCAAGAGACCGACCATGCTCACCGCGACTCTCATATGCCCCAAGGACAAGTACTCCACCGCTGTTCTTGACGATCTCATGAAGGACACGACCGTCACCGACCCGGGCCCGGCCGACATGGATGAGGGCGCATCGGGCGATGGTGCGGGCAAGGACTCCAAGAGCGGCGACAAGAAGAGCGACGAGAAGGGCTCAGGCGGCTCGCCGAAGGACACCTGAGCCTGCCTCGGCTCCCCACGACCGAGCAGCAACAGCCGAGGAGCAGCACCAGCACTCGCCGATGGGCGGGATTCTCAGGGCACGCCCCGGGAGTCCCGCCCGTCATCGTCGGGACAAGGACTCCAACTCGGTGGGGCCGGCCGCGTCGACTCAGCGGCGAACCACCGGGTTGGAGAAGGAGCCGATGCCCTCGACCTCGACCTCGACGCGCTGACCGGCTCGGATCTCGCCGACTCCCGCCGGCGTGCCGGTGAGAATGACGTCACCGGGAAGAAGAGTGAAGATCGTCGATACGTAAGCAACCAGCTCGGGAATCGAGCGGATCATGTCAGCGGTGCACCCCTCCTGGACGAGGCGGCCGTCGACCCGGGCGCGCACCACCGCGTCTCCGGGTGAGAAGAGCGGCTCGCGGCCGGGCTCGGGGACCTCGATCCACGGCCCCAGGGGGCAGGAGGTGTCGAAGGCCTTGGCCCGCACCCACTGCGGCTCGGCGCGCTGGCGGTCGCGGGCCGAGACGTCGTTGGCGACCGTGTACCCCAGGATGACGTCGTCGGCGTGCTCCACGGGGACGTCCTTGGCGAGGGTCTTGATAACGACGGCGAGCTCGGCCTCGTAGTGAACCTCCTCGCTCCAGGCGGGCAGGACGATGGGAGCGTCCGGTCCGATGACGGAGGTGTTGGGCTTGAGGAAGACCACCGGTTCGCGCGGCGGCTCGTCCTCATCCATCTCGGCGATGTGGCCCCCGTAGTTCTTCCCGATCCCCACGATCTTGGAGCGCGGGATGACCGGCGACAGGAGCCGGGCCTCGCCCAGCTCGACGACCTCCCCGGTGGCCTCGGGCAGGGAGTAGAGGGGGTCTCCCTTGAGGACCAGGAGGTGCCCCTCGGACTCGCCCGAGGCGACCTCTTGCTCGGGCAGGCCCTGGACGATGCCGTAGCGGGGCTCGTCGCCGGTGGAGAAGCGCGCGATCTTCATGGGTCTCAGCCTAGCGCTGTTGGGCTCAGCTGCCCGAGGCCTCCTCGAGCGCGGCGCGACGCTCCGTGATGGCGGCGTGGGCGGCACCGTCGGCGGCCCAGATGTCCCCGGGGAGCGTGCCGGGCAGGTAGGGGTTGTCGGTGGCGATGAAGCGGATCTCGTCCTTCTCACCGGCCTCGACGGCGCGGCGCTGGGCCTCCCAGTCGCGCAGGGCCCCGAAGGCCCAGCCTCCCAGGGCGAGGATGGAGACCATGTTGATGACGGTCATGGCCCCCATGACGAGGTCGGACAGGCTCCACACGAAGGTGAGGGTGGACAGGGAGCCGACGGCGGTGGCCACGATAATCATGGCCCGCAGGGCGTAGTGCTTGTGCTGCTTGCCCTGGAGGTAGTCCATGTTGACCTGGGCGTAGGTGTAGTTACCCAGGAGCGAGGAGTAGGCGAAGACGAAGATGATGACGGCCATGAGGTACTGCGCCCAGCCACCGAGGACGTTGGTGACCGATGCCGAGGTCAGGGTGTTGGCGGCGCCATTAGCAACCTCTGGGGCGGATTGAGCGGCCACCGGGTCGTAGACCCCGGAGAGCAGGACGATGAGGGCGGTGACAGTGCAGACCACGATCGTGTCGACGAAGACGCCCAGGGACTGCACGAATCCCTGCTGGACAGGGTGGGGGACGGTGGCGGTGGCTGCGATGTTGGGGACCGATCCCTCACCGGCCTCGTTGGAGAACAGGCCTCGGCGGGTGCCGTTGAGAAGTGCGGCGGTGAATCCCCCGGCGGTCCCGGCGAAGGCCTGGTCGACTCCGAAGGCGCCCTCGAAGATGGAGAAGATCGCTCCCGGGATCGCGGTGACGTGCAGCACCAGGATGGCCACGGCGATGAGGGCGTAGACCACCGTCATGATCGGCACGAGCCATTCCGAGACCGCAGCGACCGACTTGATGCCCTTGAAGATGATCGGCGTGGTGATGACGACCAGAGCAACGGCGGTCATCCACGGCTCGACGTGGAAGGTGCTCTCCATCGTGGCGGCGATGGTGTTGGCCTGGGTGGCCTCGTAGGCGAAGCCGAAGACGAAGGTGATGACGACGGCGAAGAGCTTGGCGGCGGGCTTGGAGCCCAGGCCGCGCTGGATGTAGTAGGCCGGGCCGCCGCGGAAGGTGCCGTCGGGGTGGGTGACCTTGTAGAGCTGGGCGAGGGTGGCCTCGATGAATCCGGTGGCCATGCCCACCAGCGCCACGATCCACATCCAGAACACGGCACCGGGGCCACCCATGGTGATGGCGATGGCCACACCCACGATGTTGCCGGTGCCCACGCGGGAGGCCAGCCCGACGGCGAAGGCCTGGAAGGAGGAGATCCCGCCCTCCTTGCTGTCACGGGAGGAGGTGATGGCCCGCACCATGTAGGGGAAGAGCCGCAGCTGCACGAATCCGGTCCGCACGGTGAAGTACAGGCCTCCCAGCACGAGCAGCCAGGCGAGCAGGTAGAGGAACAGGTACCCGGCGGCGTCATCGAGGATCTTGGCGCCATCGTTGAAGAAGCGTTCCAAGGATGCGGTCCAGTTGTTGCCTGCGCTGGATGCCGCACTGGTCAGGGAAGCCAGAACCGGTTGCACGTGAGATCCTCCGTAGGGGTGGGACGACGGCGCGGGCGAGGTGGGCGTCGGGCGCGCGAACCAGCACGGGAGCGGTCCGGGATACACGTCCTGCCCACGTCCCCCTCCTTCGGGAGGGAGGGCACCGTATTCGCGAAGGCTACGGATACAGTGTTTCGATTCGGTGACGGCCCTGTGGCATCGCTGCCGCACGTGCGCGAGGCGCGTGGTGCGTTGTGCGCGACACCGCCCATCTACCGGTCACCTGCCCCCTCCCAGGCACCTTCCGGCAGAGGCGCCGGAAGGTACTCGGAGTCTCTGCGGAAGACCGACTTGTCGCCCTCCGCCGTTGACGTGCCCCGCCTGGCCTCCCAGTCCCTGAGCGCTCCGACGACCCATCGGCTCAGGAGCACCAGCGCCACGAGGTTGATGATGGCGCCCAGCCCCAGGAGCACGTCCGCCAGGGTCCACACGGTGGTCAGCTGCTGCACGCTGCCGATGCCGGCGCAGATGACGGCACCGATCTGCAGCGCACGCGCGACCCAGGGACGATCGGTGAGGTAGTCGAGGCAGACCTGGGCGTAGGAGAAGGCCCCGATGATGGTGGTGTAGGCCAGGACGACGACGAGCAGCGCCATGGGCCAGCGGCTCCACTCCCCCACGAGGTGGGCGATGGCGTCCTGGGTCAGGGTTCCCGCACTCTCCTTGGCGCTCGCCCCGGGCTGGAGGACGTCCGCACCGGCGACCAGGATCGCCAGCGCCGTCGCGGTGCAGACGAACAGGGTGTCCACCACGACCCCGAAGGCCTGGATGAATCCCTGCTGGACGGGGTGGCTCACGGTGGCCGAGCCCGCGGCGCAGGCGGCCCCTCCGAGTCCCGCCTCATTGGAGAACAGGCCGCGGCGCACGCCGTTGAGCAGCGCGGCGGTCACCCCGCCGGCCAGGCCGCCCAGCCCCTGGCGCAGGCCGAAGGCGCCCTCGATGATGGAGCGCACCGCCTCGAGGGCCTGGACGGGGTGGGTCAGGAGGATGGCCAGAACCAGCACCAGGTAGGCCAGCGCCATGAACGGGGCCAGGTACTCCGCCACGCGGGCCATGGCGCGCAGGCCTCCCAGGAGGACCGGCGCGGTCAGGGCCACGACGAGGACGGCTCCCAGACTCGGTGAGAGCCCTCCGGCCCCCTGCAGGGAGGCGGTGATGGCGTTGGCCTGCACCATGGGCATGACCAGGCCGTTGGCGACGAGGAAGACGACGGCGAACACCCCGCCCAGGATCGGCAGCCCCAGTCCTCGCGAGATGTAGTAGGCGGGACCACCGCGGAAGGTGCCGTCGGGGCGACGCACCTTGAACAGCTGGGCGAGCGTGGCCTCGCTGAAGGCGGTGGCGGTTCCAAGAATCGCCACGAGCCACATCCACAGCACGGCTCCGGGCCCGCCCAGGATGAGCGCCAAGGCGACCCCGACAATATTGCCGGTCCCCACCCGGCAGGCCAGTCCGACGGCGAAGGCCTGGAAGGAGGTGATGCCGCCGTGGCTGCCGTCGCGGGAGCCGATCACTGAGGCGGCGATCGCGTCGGTGTGCCGCACCTGGACGCCCCGAGTCCTGACGGTGAAGAAGACGCCCGCCCCGATGAGAAGCCACATGAGGCCCCAGGAGTAGAGCATGTCGGAGACGGAGGCCAGGACGGCATCGACCTGGCCCATCCATGAGATGCGCCCCAGAGGTGCCATGAGAATCAGCCCCGCTTCGCCACGTCGTCGGGCTCCCAGATGCCGGGGACCACGTCTCCGGGCAGGAGGGAGTTGCCGTGGCCCACGAAGGCCGGCTCGGTGATGCCCCGGGCACGCTGGGACTCGAAGTCCCGCAGGGCTCCGATGACCCAGGGGGCCAGCCGGATGATGACGACGAGGTTGAGCACGCCCAGGAGCCCCAGGGCGATGTCGGACAGGGCCCAGACGACGGGCAGGGTCAGGACGGTGCCGCCGAAGGCCGCAGCGGTCAGGACGATCCCGAAGATCTGCTCGGACCGGCGCTCTCCGCCCAGGAAGTTGACGTTGACCTGGGCGTAGGAGTAGCAGCCGAGCACCGTGGAGAAGACCAGGACGAAGATGAGCACCACCATGGGCCAGGTGGTCCAGGCACCCAGGTGCTCGGCAACGGCCTGCTGGGTGAGGATCGCTCCAACCAGGGAGCCGTCGCCGGGGTGATAGGTCTCGGTGGTCAGGAGGATGAGCAGGCCGGTGGCCGTGCACACGAGGATCGTGTCGACGAAGACGCCGAAGGACTGGATGAGGCCCTGTCGCACAGGGTGGGCGACAGTCGCGGTGCCGGCGGCATTGGGGACGGTGCCGAGCCCGGCCTCGTTGGAGAACAGCCCGCGGCGCACGCCGTTGAGCAGCGCCGCGAGGACTCCTCCGGCGGTGCCGAACAGGGCCTGGTTGAGACCGAATGCCCCTTCGAAGACGCTCCCCAGGACCTCCGGGAGCCTGCCAATGTTGAGGATGATGACCACCAAGGCCATGAGCACATAGGCCAGCGCCATGATGGGGGCCAGCCACTCCGCGACGCGGGCCACGAGCCGGACCCCGCCCAGGACCACGGGGGCAGTCAGCAGGACGAGGAAGACCCCGACCATCCAGGCCGAGACGCTGGGAACGGTGGCGGTGATGACCTGGGCCAGTGAGTTCGTCTGCACCATGACCACCGTCACGCCGACTGAGACGATGCAGATGGCGGCGAAGATCTTGCCCCACAGGGGCGAGCCCAGACCGTTCTTGATGTAGTAGGCCGGGCCCCCGCGGAAGGTGAAGTCCCGGCCGCGCTCCTTGAAGATCTGGGCGAGCGTGGACTCCACGAAGCTGGTGGCCATGCCGATGAGGGCGACGACCCACATCCAGAGCAGAGCACCGGGGCCGCCGGCCACAATGGCCAGGGCGACTCCGGCGATGTTGCCGATGCCGACGCGCGCGGCCAGTCCTACGGCGAAGGCCTGGAAGGAGGAGATACCGCCCTGCGCACCGGATCGGGACCCGGACAGCGAGTTGACCATGGTGCCGAAGTGGCGCAGCTGAACCAGACGGCTACGTGCGGTCAGGTAGATGCCGGCCAGGATGAGCAGGGCGGTCAGAAGATAGGTGTAGAAGAAGTCGTCGACGGAGTTGAGCAGGTTCTCGATACTGGTGAGGTTCATGCGTCGGCTCCTGTCGAGGCGGCGGGCTGGCTGCTGGCCGGGGTGGCTGCGGGAACGCCGTCGTCGGCGATGCTGTCCGCCTCGGCCAGGTGGGTCCTCTCGCCGGTCCAGACGTCACCGGGGAGGTCGCCGGGCAGGTAGGGGTTGCCCACGCCGCTGAACAGGGGCGCGACTCGTCCCGACGCGCGCTGTGCGTCCCAGTCCCTGAGTGCCCCCACTCCCCAGCGGGCGAGCCAGATGAGGGCGACCAGGTTGGTCAGGGTCATGACGGCCATGGTGATGTCGACGGTGTTCCACACGACGGTCAGAGAGGCGAGCGCCCCCAGCCCGGTGGAGACCACCGAGACGAGCCGGGGCAGCCAGCGCCACTCGGGCCGCTCGGAGATGAAGGTCATGGAGACCTCGGAGTAGGTGGCCGCGGCGATGATGGAGGAGAAGGCCAGGACGAAGATGACGATGGCCATGGGGACGGCCGTCCAGCTGCCGAGGGTGGCGGCGACGGCGTCGGAGGTCAAGGTGCCCGCGGCCTTGGGGGTCAGCGTGCCGGCCTGGACGAGGGCAGGGCTGTAGACGCCTGAGACCAGGATGATGAAGGCGGTCGCGGTGCACACGATGATGGTGTCGACGAACACGCCGAGGGACTGAATGAGCCCCTGCTGGACGGGGTGGGCCACGGTGGCGGTGGCGGCGGCGAAGGGGGCGGTGCCCTGTCCGGCCTCATTGGAGAACAGGCCGCGGCGGGTCCCGTTGGTCAGGGCGGCGATGATGCCGCCGGTCACCCCTCCGGCGAAGGGCGCCGGACCGAAGGCCGAGGAGATGATCGTGACCATGATCCCCGGGAGCTGGGTGATGTGGAGGGCGACGATGACAACGGCCATGACGACGTAGACCAGGGCCATGATGGGCGCCATCCACTCGGTGACGCGGGCGACCCGGCGTACTCCGCCCAGGATGACCAGGGCGGACAGCCCCACCAGCACCGCGGCGGCGGCGCTCGGGGGCAGGTGCAGCGGGGAGTCAGGGCCGATGACCCCGGCGACGGCGTTGGACTGGACCATGATGATGGAGAAGCCGCAGGTGAAGATCGTCAGTCCCGCGAAGGCGACACCCAGAGGGCGGCTGCGCATCCCGCGCGCCATGTAGTAGGCGGGCCCACCGCGGAAGGAGCCGTCGGTGTGGCGGACCTTGAACATCTGGGCCAGGGTCGCCTCGAAGAAGGCGGTGGCCATCCCGACCAGGGCGACCACCCACATCCAGAAGATCGCACCGGGGCCTCCCAGGATGAGGGCGGCGGCCACTCCGAAGACATTGCCGATGCCCACGCGGGCGGCCAGGGAGATCGTGAAGGCCTGGAAGGAGGAGATGCCTCCCTGAGCCCCGGAACGCGACCCGGCCACCTGACGGAACATGTCCGGCAGACGGCGGAGCTGCACGAAGCCGGTGCGGATGGTCAGCAGGATCCCGGTACCGACGAGCACCCACATGGTGATGTGGAGCGTGATCCAGTCCGAGACGGCCTCGAGCTGAGCGGCGAGGGCATCCATGGGAGATTCAGCCTTTCACGGTGTCGCGACAGGTGGGGACGGCCCGCATGCTCTCATGAATCGCCGCCCGGAACATAGTGCGGTCGTTCCTCAGGACGCGGGCGCGGGCCGACGTCGCACGGCTCAGGCCCCGGCCGTGGCCTCGGGCGGGTCGGCGGGCGCCCAGAGCTCCTGGTGGTCAAGCACCAGCTGGACGGGCCGGCCGTCCTCATCCAGGCCCCAGTAGGCCTGGGCGACGCCGGGATGCCGGCCGGCCGAGGCCGAGGCGCCGATGGGCCCCGACCCCGGATCCATGAGGAAGGTCCGTTGCATCTGTCGCCATACTCGGGAGTACTGCCGGTGGGTCATGCCGAAGTAGGCATCGGCGTCGGCGATGGCTCCGTTACCCGACCTGGTGTCCAGCTCAGGCCACGAACAGAAGTCCATGGAGCGCGCCGGCTTCGTCCCGACGATCGCGTGCTTCCACTGCACCGGCTCGCGGTCCGCGAGGATGACGCGCAACGCGGCCACACTCCGTTCCCCACCCAGCGTGGTGAGCAGGGCCTGAGCCCGAGCCGTTCCGGGATCGATCCTGAGGGTGCACAGGCACATACTTCCGAAGGGGTCTCCCACCGCCAGGTAGCTGCCGTGCGGGAACTGACCGATCTCCTGAATCTCGACCGGCCCGACCTCAGCATGACGACGCGCCTGCTCAATGGCTTTGGCGAGCAAAGGGGCGAAGACCTCCGGGTCGTCCCAGTCGCCGTCTCCTTCCTGCCACTCCATGCCCTCCTCAATGAACTCCTCACTGAGCGCCTCGCAGGCCCAGGAGGCAGAGAACACGGCCGCGGGGTCGGGCATGTCCTCCTTGTGCTGGGCCTCCATGGGACTCGTCTTGTCGGCGGCGGCCTTCCAGGCCTCGAGCACGTCCTTGTCCACCAGTGGGGAGCCCGGCTCCTCGCGGTAGTCGTCAATGGTGTCGATCCGCCAGTCGTCGCCGACGCGAACCAGCATCATCTCGATAATGGGGTCCCCCATGGCGCGCCGGCTTCGAGCCAGCCTTGCCATAGCGCTCGTACCGTAGACATCGATACGTTCAATCGTGACGGCTTCCGGACTGAAGGCTGCCGGTTCAGAGAAACCGGCGATGTCTCCCTTGAGCGATCTCTCCAGCTGATGAGTAGCTCGGAGTGCTGCCGTCTTCGCAAACCACGTGGGGAACGGATCCTCCTCTTTCCACTTGTCGAACAGCGGCTTGACCTCGGCGTGGGCAGCGGCGTAGTCGGCGAGGAAGGCATCGATGCGGGCACGGGGGTCCATCGTTCTCCTACGGCAGACTGGACGGACGGTAGGTGCCCAGCATGCCACAGGCCGACCGCGCCCCCTTCACAGCGAGCCCTTGACCGCCGTCCTGCCGAGCCGTCCCCGCCCGGCCCGATCAGGGAAGGATGTCTTCGTAGTACGTGCCTCGCAGGAACCGGTTCAGGACCTTCTCGCCGGGGAGCTTGCCGTCATTCATCGTTTTCGCAGCCGCCAGCAGTGCACGGACGTCGTACTGAGCGGGCCAGATCGGAGGAACGTCTCGGTCGAGGTCGAGCAGCCCGTAGACGGCCATCATCGCCGTGCGTGCCGATCCCTCGGTTGTGAAGACGCAGTCATCGGGCGTCTCAACGAACTGCCCGAGAAGACCGAGATTGACACAGCCATCCGGAATCACCTCGGGCCTGTCCCCAGCACGTCGAGGCATGAAGAAGGAGGTGATGTAGGGCATCGTCGCCAGGCGAACCT
>ERZ772948.1420-NODE-1420-length-13936-cov-4.635545_pt1 | contig 13936 bp, 9 predicted proteins | sample MGYA00511945_ERZ772948 | MGnify/ENA primary metagenome ERZ772948 (study PRJEB29015, sample SAMEA2737927) | human oral metagenome | biome: human oral; feature: human-associated habitat; material: dental | place: China | collected 2141 ... | reverse complement strand
GAGCCACGGAACCGATGCGAACAGGCGCCTGTGCGCGGCCTCTCGGACGGCGAGAAACTGGCGGACCTCATCGAAGGGAATATCCAGCCCCTCGCAGAACTGGGCAATGTTGTGCGGCACGAGGACAGCATGCGAGGTATCGGACAGAGGAATGCCGGTGTCACAGGTGCCGAAGGACTCCCCGGCCAGGGCCGCGAGCGCGCGCGCGATCTGGGCGGAGAACATCATCGCAGACAGGCGCGGCATCATTTCCTGGGTCTTACCCAGCATGGCAGCCATGCCCTCGGGCAGGGAGTCGACAGCACCCAGGCCGCCCTGATCAAACTGCTGCGAAAGAGCCGAGGAGAGGGCACGAGAGACATTGAGCGCGATCGGCTCGCAGATCCGCTTCCACATGGGGATCGTGTGCTCAACCCAGGCGACCCTGGTCCACACGTCGCGCGTCACAGGACCCGAGGCAAACTCCGTGACCGCGTCAAGCCACAGATCGGCCACGCTCATCGCCTGGCGGGCAGCCTCGGCCTCGGTCGCCGTCGGTGCTGGATCCCCGCCCGCGTAAGCCGTCTGCTTGGCGCTATCCTCCACGACACGCCAGTTGACGGGGCCCGCGGTGGTGTTCATGAGGAACTGGAACTGGCCGAGAGCCGCTCGCATGCGTTCGGGATTGGAGAACTCGGGTGGCAGTTGCGCCGGGTCGAAGCCCTGAGCCTCAAGGGCCCGGGCTGCCTCGGCGGCGGCCTCGTCGCCCAGGATCGAGCGCAGGAAATCCTCAAAAGGGGTGCCGGAGTCGTTCTCGTTCATGTCATCAGACTAGCGGCCGCGCGTGCGCTCGGGCTGACAAAAGCCTGCGAAAACGCTGAGAGCTAAAGGGGAGTGGGGGAGGAGCGCGTGCGATGCGGTCGCGCCTGGGACACAATGAACCGGTGACTGACATGGAGACGACCCACCCAGCTGACGACGTGATGAGGCCGGCCGACGGCGCCGCCGGGAAGCCGCCGCTCATCAGCTGGCGTCTTGTCACGGCTATCGTCGCGGCCCTCGCGATGGTTGCCGTGCTCTTCTGGATCCCGGTCCCCTTCGTGGTCAATAGCCCCGGACCGACCTTCAACGTCCTCGGATCGTCCAACGGAGAGCCGATGATCCAGATCTCGGGAACCGATCCCACGACCGGGCAAGACGTGCAGCTCGACGAACCGCAGTCGGCATCCTACAAGGACAAAGCGCAGCCCGGCCAAGGGCAGCTGCGCATGGTGACCGTCTCCGAATCCGGCGGCCCCGGAAACCGCCTCAGCTTCGCGGAGCTGATCGGCGCATACTTCGACTCCCACTCCCGCATCCTCGACTACGATGCGGTCTACCCCTCCGGCGCCACGCGCGAGAAGGTCAGCGAGGCCCAGCAGGCGATGATGCGCAACTCACAGACCACCTCCCAGGTTGCCGCGCTCGAGTACCTCGGCTGGGACGTACCCGCAACCGTCACCATCGAGGGGGCCACCGACGGGTCACACGCGGAAGGAGTCGTCGCCCAGGGAGACCGCCTGCTCGCGATCACCACCCCCGACGGAACCCGACACGACGTGACCAGCGCGGCCATCCCCTTCACGCTCATGCGCACGGTTCCGGCCGGATCACACATGACCCTCACGATCGAGCGAGATGGTGAGCAGCAGGACGTCTCCTTCGATTCCGTCGCCGCCGCCGAGGGCGAGCCCGGCTCCAAGCTGGGCATCTACCTGTCCGTCGCCCCGACGCTCCCCGTGGACATTGCCTTCAATCTGGAGGGAATCGGCGGGCCCAGCGCGGGCATGATGTTCTCTCTGGGCATCATCGACCGCATGACGCCGGGTGACATGACGGGCGGCAACGCGGTCGCGGGAACCGGAACCATGTCCTACGACGGGCGAGTCGGAGCCATCGGCGGGATCGCGCAGAAGATGTGGGGTGCCCACGACGACGGAGCCCAGTGGTTCCTCGCGCCCGCCGACAACTGCTCCGACGTGGTCGGGCACGTGCCCGACGGCCTGCGCGTCGTCTCGGTCTCCACGCTTGACGAGGCCGTCACCGCGCTCTCCTCGATCGCCAGCGGCTCCGGGGACACCCTGCCGACCTGCCAGTAGCGTCCCCAGCGCTTCGATGACCATCCGAGGGGAGACGGGTGCATCGGGAAGCGGGGCCTCGCCTCTCGCTCCGGGCGAGGCGTGGCCCCGCGGTCAGGCGTCCTCGTCAACCGGCTCGAGTGACGCGCGCAGCGCGTCGACCAGGGCGGGAACGAGGGCCGACCCCTGCCCAACCTTATCGTCGGAATCGAATGCGCGGGTGCGCAGCGCGCACCACGACTCGCCCGAACGCAAGACCCCCACCGCCAGGCGCACGTCCGTGCGCGAGGGATGGGCGGAGATGAAGGCGAGGGCCTCCTCGGGATCCTCGGGCGCCTCGTCCTCAACCTCCGGGGGCACGACGATGCGCTCCACGGTGATCGCCGCCCCGGGAACCGCCTGCGGCCACGCCAGGTGGGCGAGCACCTGCTCGATATCGTCCTGGGCGAGATCCTCCTGAATGATCGCGCTCAGATGATCCTGGGAGCCGTCCCACCCCGCGCGGAGCTGATCGGCGATGTCGGCGGGAAGGCCCGGGTCAGCCAACAGCGTCGCCGTCGGCACCAGCGCATAGATGGAAGGCGCGTGATCCCACCCGACGCGCGCGGCCCCCTTCTCGATATCGACGACGACGTTGGCCAGCGCGACCTGGCGCGCACTCGGCATCATGTCAACACTCATGACCCCATAATCTCACGGAGAGCGGACAAGGCCGGCACGAAGAAGACCCTGACCGCGGCTACACTGTTGTGAAGCTGCCGGTACAACAGAGAGGAATGCCGTGAGCTCCCCGTTTTCGTTCTCTCGCCCGCCCGGGTCTCGGCCACCGCGAGACGGCAAAGCACCCGCCTCGCGCGTGAAGCCCCGCAAGCCCGGTCCGGCATCGATCACGCTCGTCGTTCTTATCGCCCTGGGCGCCGTTATCTACGCGGCCTCCATCGTGTGGACGGAGATCCTGTGGTACCGCCAGATGAGCGCCACCCGCGTCATCCTCACCCAGTGGGGGGCGCACATCGGCCTGTTCGCGGTCGGTTTCCTGGCCGCAACCGCGATGGTGTACTGTGCGATGGCCTACGCCTACCGACACCGTGCCTCCTCGGTGCGCGGCGAGACGTCTGCGGCGCTGCGAGGGTATCAGGAGGCTCTCGAACCCGTTCGCCGCGTGGCATTTTGGGCGGTAGCCCTGTTCTTCGGGTTCACGAATGGTGCCCGCCTGGCCACCGAGTGGCAGACGCTCCTCCAGTTCCTCAACAGCTCCTCCTTTGGCCAGGTGGACCCACAGTTCGGGCTGGACATCTCCTTCTTCGTGTTCGTGCTGCCCGCCCTCAAGGTGCTCGTCTCCTTCCTGATGACGGTGACCAGCATCGGACTGGTTGCCTCCATCGTCGTGTCCTACCTCTACGGGACGATGCGGCTGACCCCGCGCCCCCACGCCTCCAAACAGGCGCGCCTCCAAAGCGGCATCATGGCGGCGTGCCTGTCGCTCTTCATCGCGGCGCACTACTGGCTCGGCCGCTACGAGCTACTGACCCAGGACTCCGGGTCGATCCACGGGGCCCTGTACTCGGACATCAACGCAACGTTGCCCGCCTACTCGATCCTGGCCGCCGTGTCCGCCCTGGTTGCCATCCTCTTCGTGGTCGCCGCCTTCCGTGGGACATGGAGGCTGCCCGTGACGGGTGTGGCCGTCACCGTCATCGCCGCCCTCGTGCTGGGGGGCGCGTACCCCGCGCTCGTCCAGCAGTTCCGCGTGCGCCCGAACCAGCGAAGCCTCGAATCGCCCTACATTCAGCGCAACATCGACGCCACGCTGGCTGCCTACGGGTTGGAGAACCTCGACTATCAGACCAACTACGATGCCGCAACCACCGCCTCGGCGGGACAATTCGACAACGAGACGCTGACCTCGCAGGTGCGCCTGCTCGATCCGAAGGTCATTACCAAGACGGTCCAGCAGCTGCAGCAGTCGCGCTTGTACTACGGCTTCAACTCCGGAATGAAAGTCGATCGCTACAACGTGGGGGGCGAGCGTCGCGACACCGTGATCTCCGTTCGTGAGCTCAACCTCTCCGGCCTGTCCGCCGAACAGCAGACGTGGGTCAACCAGCACACCGTGTACACACACGGGTACGGGGCCATTGCCGCCTACGGCAACCAGCTGACCAGCGATGGGCTGCCCTCGTACTGGGAGCAGTCGGTGCCGTCGATCGGTGAAATGGGCGACTACGAGGAGAGGGTCTACTTCAGCCCGAATGCGCCCGACTACTCCATCGTCGGTGCGCCCGAGGGAGCCGAGCCGCAGGAACTCGACTATCCGGATGACACGGCCGTCGGCGGCCAAGTGTCCACGACGTTCACCGGCAACGGCGGGCCGTCGGTGGGCAACGTGTGGAACAAGCTCCTCTATTCCATCAAGTTCGGGTCAACCGACCTCTTCTTCTCCTCTCAGACGAACGAGGCGTCGCAGATCCTCTACGATCGAGACCCCCTGCAGCGGGTGGCGAAGGTGGCCCCCTACCTCACCCTCGAGCAGTCTGCCTACCCCGCGGTCGTCGACATGGACGACGACCCTTCGACGCCCAAGCGTCTCGTGTGGGTGGTGGATGCCTACACCACGACGAACAACTACCCCTACGCGCAGCACGAGGCCCTCTCGGACGCAACCGTCGACTCCCGGTCCACCGAGATTGGCCAGTACGTCCAGGCAAACAAGATCAACTACATGCGTAACTCTGTCAAGGCCGTCGTTGACGCGTACGACGGGTCGGTGCGCCTGTTCCGGTGGGACGAGGCCGATCCGATCCTGCGCACGTGGGAGAAGATCTACCCCGGCTCCGTGGAGTCCATGTCCGCGATCTCCGGTGACCTCATGAGCCACCTGCGCTACCCCGAGGACATGTTCAAGGTGCAGCGCAACCTGCTGGCCACCTACCACGTCACCGATGCCGCAGGCTTCTACTCGGGTGGTGACCGCTGGCGCCTCGCCGAGGAGACCTCAACCTACGGGGGAGCTTCTTCCACGAAGGCAAACGAGCGCGTGGATGCCGCGGGCAACCCCGTCGCGTCACCGACAGCGCTCCAGCCCCCCTACTACCTGACCATGCAGATGCCCGGCCAGGACAGCGCCGAGTTCTCGCTGACGTCGGTCTTCGTTCCCGGTGGCGGCGGGGAGGGACGCCGCGAAGCCATGGCCGGATTCCTCGCCGTCGACTCCGAGACGGGAAACACTACCGGCCAGGTGCGTGAGGGCTACGGCAAGCTCCGTCTCCTCGCGTTGCCCTCCTCCACGACCGTCCCCGGACCGGGTCAGGTACAGAACAAGTACGACTCGGACGAGAAGATCGCCACCCAGCTGAATCTACTCAACCAGGCGGATTCGACCGTCATTCGCGGAAACCTCCTGACGCTGCCGGTTGGTGGGGGACTGCTGTACGTGCAGCCCGTCTACGTCCAGGGCACAGGATCGGCGTCCTACCCGGTTCTTCGCTCGGTCCTGACCGCCTTCGGCGACAAGGTCGGATTCGCGCCGACACTCGAAGAGTCCCTACGTCAGCTCGTCGCTGACGACGGGGGATCATCGACGGCCCCGGCTGCGCCTGCGAATCCGTCCCCCGATGACGGCACCCAGTCCGGGGCAACCGCCCCCTCGACAGACGCAAGCGCTCAGCTGACCCAAGCCGTCCACGATGCCGCGCAGGCGATGCGCGACGCGGACGCGGCGATGAGCAAGTCCGACTGGGCCGCGTACGGGCAGGCTCAGACGCGCCTGCGCGACGCCCTCGCGCGCGCCGAGGCCGCCCAGAGTGCGCTTGGCGCCGCGGGAACACCCACCTCCTCGCCGAGCCCGAGCGCCTCGCCCTCGGCTGAACCGCAGAGCGGCTCGTAGGACGAGGCCGACCGCCAGGGGAGCGCCCCGCGACGCGGATCCGATCGAGGAGAGGCGTCGCGGGGCGAACGCTCGCTTCAGGAGGAGTGCGCCGGGCGCCGACGCGACTTCCGGGACCCGAGCGAGGCAAGAGTTTCCACCCCCGAGCGGGACGCCCATCACCGTACCAACCGCTGCCTTTCCACCCCCGAGCGGGACGCCCGTCGCCACGGCGGCGGACGAGGATGATCGCGGCGCGCCGCAGTAGGTGAGAAACCGACACCACCGCTGCCACGGCACTCGTTGCGCCTAGGACGTACATCACCGTGTTCGGTTTGTGTCCCTCCAGGCGGGGCGCTAGACTATACAGAGCCGACGCGGGGTGGAGCAGTTCGGTAGCTCGCCGGGCTCATAACCCGGAGGTCGCAGGTTCAAATCCTGTCCCCGCTACCACCACAGACCCGGTCCCGGAAGGGGCCGGGTCTCGTTTGCTCTCCGGTCGTTTCACGCTGTGAACGCCTTGACTAATCGGTCAGTCACCGCGATAGTATTGACCGTTGGTCATCAGGAAGTGCGCCTTTGGGTGCGAGAGGAATGTAGATGAGCACTATCGACCCGTCGCAGCTCAGCGCTGCCGACATGAGCAATCCGTCGCTGACGCCCCAGGATCTTGCGGATATTACGGCCGCGCGCCCGGATCTGCACCCCTACGTCGCAACCCACCCGTCTCTCTACCCCGCCCTCGGCCAGTGGCTGGCCGACCAGGGCGTGGTGCCCGCGCAGCCTCCGATGGCCGCCCCTGCGCCGTTCGTCGAGAGCCCCGAGGCCGAGGCGGCGGCTCATGACAACCCCAATGACTCCTGGGCCTCGCAGCCCGATGCCACGGCTCAGGGAAACGTCGCCGATCCTCTTCCTGAGGAGACCACGGACTCGGCAGCACCCGAGACCTACGACGGGGCCACCGAGGCGCCCGCAGAAGCGGTGTCAGCCCCCATCGAGCAGACGCATCCGTTGGACGAGGCTCCCATCGGGCTGGCAGAGGAAGCCTCCTCCCCGGTAGAGGAACCCCCCTTCGCGCCCGTCGAAGAGATGACCGCCTCCGTCGAAGAGCCGCCCGTGGCACCCGCAGCGGAGTCCCCCGCCTCCCATGGGACTCCCGAGGCGCCCGCCGGCCCCTACGCTCCGGCGAGTGAGGCAACGCAGTCGGCGGGAGCACCCCTGTCGGACGAGGACCTCGAACGGACCATCATCGAAGGAACGCGCGAGAAGACGGCCGCTGAGATCGCCGCCGAGGAGTACGGCGTCGGCGCCCAAGCGAACGGGTATGCGCAGCAGGGGAGCCCGCAGCAGGGATTCGGACAGAACCAGTACGCTCAGCCCGGGTATGCGCCCGCTTCCCAGCCGGGGCAGGCTCAGTACGGCCCCCAGGGTGGCCAGCGGGGCTATGCCCCCGGTCCCCAGCCGGGGCAGGGCCAGTACGGCCCCCAGGGTGGCCAGCAGGGGGCCAGCGCGGGACAGCAGTTCGGCGCGGCCGCTCAGCAGTTCAGCGCGGCCGCCGGTACCGCGTTCAATCAGTTCCAGACCGCCGTCGTGGCAGAAACCGGCAAGGTGAGCGGACGCTCCGTGCGCGCTACCTACTCGCTGATCGGCATGTTCGCGGCGGTCGTGCTGGACTTCATCTCGATGGTTCTGCCGTTCGCATCGTACGGCGGCTACTCGGTCTCGCTGTTTGATATCGGCGGCTACGCCTTCTTCCACATGGTGCTTCTCCTGGCAGTCGCCGGCCTCGGTGTGGCCTACTGGTTTACCAACCAGAAGTGGGCGTTCATTGCCGCCGGCGCCACCGGCATCGTCACGGCGTTCCTGGGCATCATTCGGGTTCTGCAGATCGTATTCGGCATCGCGGACCTTGGCTTTGGTGGGATTCTCTTCTTCCTCTTCTCGGTCGGTCTCGGCGCGGCGAGCGTCCTGCTCCTCCTCGAACTCAAGAACGGAAAGGTCGCGCCAATCAACAACCCAGGTGCATTCGGTGGCGCCTTCGCGTCCGCACCCGCGAACCAGCAGGGGCAGGGTGGTTTCCAGGCTCCGCAGGCTGGTCAGGGTCAGTATGGCGGCCAGTCGGGTCAGTATGGCGGTGCGCAGCAGCAGGGTGGTTTCCAGGCTCCGCAGGCTGGTCAGGGTCAGTACGGCGCTCAGTCGGGTCAGTATGGCGGTGCGCAGCAGCAAGGTGGTTTCCAAGCCCCCCAGGCTGGTCACGGCCAGTACGGCGGCCAGCCGGGCCAGCAGTCGAACAAGCCCTACAACCCCTTCGGCCCCCAGGCGTGAGGTGCTGACAGGACGATAGAGGAGGATGGGCCCGCGGCGAGCGCGGGCCCATCCCCTTGTGCGCGGAGAGTGCTACTCGTCCTCCTCCTCAGTGACATCCACACCGGCAACCCCATCGAGGTCGGCCAACGTCGTCACCAGCAACGACTGAGACAGGTCCTGGCGCGTCGAGGCGGTAAAACGTGCCGTGGACGAACGATCGCTCGAGGACGTGCGGGTGGACACAGCGGAGACCGCCCAACCGAGGGAAGAAACCTGGCCGAGGAGCGCGGAGAGAACCCCGTGACCGGGCGTGTAGTGGACGGTCAGCGTCACCTTGTGTCCGTGCGTGCGCATGATGATGAACTGTACGAGCGGCGTCAACAGGGCGATCACGAGGAAATGCAGCGCAGTCCCGGCAACGGCGAGCCACCACAAGCCCGCCCCGCACGCCATGCCAATCGCCGCCGTCTCCCAGATGGTGGCAGCAGTGGTCAGCCCTCGGATTGCTCCGTGCCTGGTGAGAATGATCCCCGCCCCGAGAAAACCGATTCCCGAGACGATCTGGGAGGCGACTCGCGAGGGGTCATACCGCGTGATGCCGTCAACGAGGATGTCGGAGAAGCCGTACTTGGAGATGAGCATCATGAGGCAAGCCGTCAGACCGACGATCGCCTGCGTGCGAATGCCCGCGCTCTTTCCGCGAATCTGGCGCTCAATGCCGATAGCGGCGGAGAGAAAGAGGGCGAGAAGCATCCAACAGATGCTCACGAGGGATTGCGACATGGTGGCCTCCTGGTGTGCACGGGTGGGATTAGTCTAGCCGGGCCACGCCGCCGGGCCACGCCGGGCGAGACGAGGACACCGAGGAGAAGAAAGCGGCCACGGCCTCGTTAAAGACCGAGGAAAGAGAAGCTCAACGACGACACAAGGCCTCGGGCATTAAGATGGGACTCACGACCGACAGACGAGGAACCCAGTCATGGCAACCCCAACCCCCGACGACGTCGCCAGCGAGCTGCGCCAGCGCACGGATACCCAGCTCAAGCGAGGCCTGGCATCGCGCCACATGCAGATGATTGCGATCGGCGGAGCAATCGGAACAGGTCTCTTCTTGGCCTCCGGTGCGACCGTCGCCAACGCGGGACCGGGCGGTGCGCTCGTCGCCTACGCCGCCATCGGCCTCATGGTGCTTCTCCTCATGCAGTCTCTGGGGGAGATGAGCGCTCACCAGCCGGTCGCGGGCTCGTTCCAGACCTTTGCCACGAAGTTCATCTCCCCGTCCTTCGGGTTTGCGATGGGGTGGAACTACTGGTTCAACTGGGCGGTCACGGTCGCGGCCGACCTGGTTGCCTCCGGGCTCGTCATGGCCTACTGGTTCCCTCAGGTTCCCTCGTGGATCTGGGCGGTCGTGTTCCTCGTCATCGTCGTCGGTCTCAACGCTCTGTCGGCACGCGTCTACGGCGAGGCGGAGTTCTGGCTGGCCGCGGTCAAGGTGGTCATCGTCGTCGTCTTCGTGATCTCGGGCGTCTTCATGATCGCTGGGGTGATGGGAACAAACTCGCCCGGGTTGGCGAATTGGACGACCGGCGATGCGCCCTTCCACAATGGCTTCGTGGGGATCATCGCGGTCTTCATGATCGCCGGGTTCTCCTTCCAGGGCACCGAACTCGTCGGAGTCGCGGCGGGGGAGTCCGAGAACCCGCGCCGGGATGTTCCGCGCTCGATCCGCACGGTTTTCTGGCGCATCATGTTCTTCTACATCGGAGCGATCGCGATCATCGGCACGCTCCTTCCCTACACGGACCCGAGCCTGCTGAGCGCCGCCGACGACACGGCCAACAATGTCGCCCAGTCACCCTTCACCCTGGTCTTCGCGCGCATGGGCATCGGAGCCGCCGCAGCCGTCATGAACGCGGTCATCCTCACCTCGATCCTGTCGGCGGGCAACTCGGGCCTGTACGCGGCCTCGCGCATGCTGCACTCGATGGCGCTCAAGGGGCAGGCCCCCGCCCTGTTCGCGCGCGTCACCAAGGGCGGCGTCCCCGGCTACGCGATGGCCCTGACGACGGTGATGGCGGCCTGCGGCTTCCTCACGCAGCTCGTGTTTGAGGACGCCTACACGTGGCTGGTCAACATCGTCGGCATTTCCGGGATCATCATGTGGTTGGGCATCGCCGTCAGCCACATTCGTTTCAGGCGCGCCTACCTCCTGCAGGGCAACCGTCTGGAGGACCTGCCCTACCGTTCCCCGTTCTTCCCGGCCGGGCCGATCATCGCGTTCGTCATGTGCCTGGTGGTCATGGCCGGGCAAAACTACGAGGCTGTCCTGCACGGGCAGGTGTGGGAGGTCGCCTCCTCCTACGTTGGCCTGCCCCTGTTTGCTCTCGTGTGGTGGGGATTCCACGTCGCCAGGAAGGACCGGATGGTCTCCCTGGAGGAGATGGACGTGGCGGGCGTGGACATCGAGCCGGTCTCCCGGTAGCCCGCCCTGGGTCCGCCTCCGGGGTATGCCGATGCGCGTCGTGTCACCCCTGGGGCTTTCCTCGGCGTGGCGAGGAGAAGCCCGTGCCCGGGTCCTTAGGATGGGCCCATGAGCAACACGCGACGCATCCTTGCCGCCATCGCGCTGTCCGCCCTTGCCCTCGGGGCCAGCGCGTGTTCCCCGAAGGCGGGCCAGCAGCAGTCGGATCCCGCGGCCTCGGCCACCACCCCCGGTGCTTCGGCTTCCCCGACGCAGGCTCCGCCGCAGAGCGACGCCGCCGCGCAGAGCGGCACGAGCAGCGAGGGGGCCCAGACGCCCGGGGTGAACGTCACCGACGACGAGGCCCGCTGCGATCTGGCGAACCTTCAGCCCGCCGTCGCGAGCCGCCAGGAGGCCGGGGGAACGACATACGTTGAGCTGTCGTTCACGAACGAGGGGCCCGCATGCTGGATCGGGGGATTCCCGTCGGTCGTCTTCTCCTCGGCCGGGGCCACCGCGCCCGGCGCCGTGCGTGACGGGGAGGATCCCGGTAACGTCTACACGATCGCCGAGGGCGGGCGCGTCGGCGTGACGCTAACCGCCGAGGCCGTGGACGGCGTCGAGGGCTGCACGCCGACCGACGTGGACATGGTCGATGTTTCTTCTGACGGGGGCGGCGCCTCGACCTCCCTGCAGTTGTCGCTGCGCGTGTGCCAGGAGATCCCCTCGGTCGCGGTCAGCCCCTTCGAGCCGCGCCCCTGAGAACTTCTGTCTGTTCGCGGACGCTCGTTGGGAGAAGCAGGCGACCGGAATAGGTTCTGGCAGGCGAGCCTGATACTCTCTATACCGGCTGGAAGGATCCGCGCGCGGCACGACCCCAAGGGGGCAACGTCGGCGAGGAATCCCTTTCGTCATCGGAACCCGAGCCGCGCTGGATAGGCGCGAGCGCCGTTCAGCACTACCGTAAGGAGACACCCATGGGCATGCGGACAACAACGCAGTCGTTTCAGATCAATCTACCGTTTGAGCAGCTTTTTCAGGCGGCCCCTGCGGCCGTCCAGACGATTCCGTCGACGACGCTGACGGGCGCAGACATGAACGGCCGTGTCGTTACGTTCGAAACGCCGCTGGGTCTCATGTCGTGGGGTGAGCGCATCGTCGTCGGCTTCATCCCCGTCGAAGGGGGCACCGTCATCGAGGTGACCTGCTCGACGAAGGGACTCCCCAACCTCATGCAGGACAGCCGCAACCGCTCGTTGATCGCCCGATTCATCACGGCGCTGTCGAACCTGGTGCAGACCCCCGCCACCGAGGTCGCTCGCTCCTGACCGCGCGCGACGTGGCCCCGGCCTCGGCCGACCGAACTGCCTCCCGTTTCTTGGACACGGACATTGAAGTCCGAGGAATGGGAGGCTTTTCATGCCCGTGGATCTGCGCGTGAGGGCGCGCGGGGGATACGGGCGGGCGGAGCCGGGGCGAAAGCCCCCCGCGCGGACGCCACTCAGCGGTGGTACCGGGGGCTGGTCCCGATGTGGGTCGGGTAGGAGTTTGTGGCGGCCTTTAGCTGCGACTCGTCGAGGCCGCGATAGACGTAGGAGGAGTCGCTGGTGATCTCGGAAGGACTGATCAAGCCATCCGCGTACAGCTGGACCTCCTCGGGCGTGGGGCTGCTTCCTTCGCCCTTGTCCGCCAGGGGGTTTTCGTCGGGGTACTGGGAGGGATCGGTGTTGAGCATCGCGCCGAGGGACGCCACGCCATATCCCGTGTACGGGTTCCACGTGCCTTCCTTGTTGAGCGCCGTCTTGGTGAGCAGCTGCAGGAGCTGGTTGGCGGTGGCGTCGGGCCACTTCTGGCGGGCGAGGGCCAGGAAGCCGGCGACCATCGGAGTGGCCATGGACGTTCCGTTGGTCGGTTCGTTCTGCCCGCTCTCGTAGTTGCGCGCGAGAACGGGGCCGCCCAGCGCCGCGGTGGTGACCCCCTGGCCCTTGGAGGAGTACGCCGTGGGAACGCCCTCTGTCGTGATCGCTCCGACGCCCACGACACCGGACAAAGTGTCGAGGGAGTTCGTGGCGAAGACGTCCTCCCCCTCGTTGCCCGCCCCTGCGACGACGATGACACCTTTGTTGAGAGCCCGTGCGAGTGCCCACTTTGCGGACACGTAGTCGTCGGACGTCTGGGAGATGCTGATGATCTCTGCACCGTCATCAATGGCTTGATTGATGAGTGCTGCCTGGTGTCCCTCCGCGATACCGTTACGACTATGACAGTCGTCGCCGTAAGCGTTCTTGTCGTCGGCCACTGGGCTTCGGTATGCCAGTAGCGTAGCCTGCGGAGCGACTCCATACTGTGGCGCCGACAGGATGGAGGCGACAGCTGTAGCGTGTCTTTTGCTCGCCAGACTCGTGGTGATGGTGCAGGGGGTTTTGTCGGTGATGGTTGCGCCTGTGAGTTCGGGGGCGGTGGTGTCGACTTCGCCGTCGAGGAGGGCGATGGTGACGCCTTGGCCGGTGTAGCCTTTGGCTCGGGCTTGGTCGAGGTGGTAGTAGGCGTAGTAGGGTTGGTCGGCGGCTGTGATGGTGTCGGCGGCGTGGGCGGGTCCTGCGGGTAGGGTGGCGGTGGCGATGCTGAGGGCGGCCGCGCAGGCGGCCGCGCGTGCAGCTCGTGCGGCGCGTGTGGTTACCATTGGCGTGGGTCCCATCCGTCGTCTTTTGTGGGGGCGGGGGTGATGTCCTTGTCGGAGCCGTAGGTTTGGGACATGGGGTTGACGTAGCCGGGGGGCAGCTCGTCCTCGTCGTCGATTCTGAAGGGCTCGTACTTGCGTTTGCGTGTCTTCTTCTCGTCTTTGCTGGCCCCGCTTGCGGTCCCGCCTCCCATGACGCCGCTCATGCCGGGCCTGCCCGCCGCGTTCTTCCCCGCCGCCGCGCTCGTCCCGGTTGTCCCGGGGGCGGTGGTGGTGCCGCCGACGCCGGTGCCCAGGCTGGTGGGTGGGGTGTAGGAGCCGAAGCCGACGCCGGAGTAGGTGCCCGCGCGCAGGGCCGAGGTGGCGCCCAGGGCGGAGCTTGCGTTCATGCGTCCGGTGGCGCCCACTCCCAGTGCTCCGGCTCCCAGGATTCCGGCTCCGCCCAGGGCGGCGGTGGAGGTTCCGTGCCCCTTGCCCAGCAGGCCAAAGTTCATGCGAAACGCCTCAAAGGAACGCAGCATGGCGGC
>ERZ772948.1418-NODE-1418-length-13953-cov-3.108433_pt1 | contig 13953 bp, 12 predicted proteins | sample MGYA00511945_ERZ772948 | MGnify/ENA primary metagenome ERZ772948 (study PRJEB29015, sample SAMEA2737927) | human oral metagenome | biome: human oral; feature: human-associated habitat; material: dental | place: China | collected 2141 ... | reverse complement strand
CGAGGGAAGGGAAGCTAAGCGAGGCGCCAGCTCAATGACGCTATCAGTAGGCGTCGTCCCCTCCAGATGCACCTTGCCGTCTCTCGTGAAGCGGTAATGAACGGTCGGAAGCTCGGAGCGAAGCGTATGGAGCTCGTTCGTGAAGCGAAGCGTCGTGCTCGCACTCTTACGGTCAATAAGCTGGGGTATATCTACACTCACCGCACCCACAGGCTGACCGATGGGGATATTCAGGATCTCCTGATGACTCTCACCAGCGCCGTCCGTCGAGGTGACAGTCAGCGTATAGCTGTACCACGGAGCGAAGTAATCCCCCTTACGCTGCGTGAGCTTCTGGGGATCCTCGGGAAGAGGCACCGTGAAGGAATAGCGACCCGAGGCATCTGTGACGACCTCCGACGTGATATCCTCGATCTCGCTGCGGTCGCTATAGTCGACGCTCAGCTCTCTGAAGCTCCAGAGGGAGACGGAGCGGCGGAGCGTGTAGCTCACACGGGCATCCGCTACGGGGCTACCACTGAGCGTACGCACCGACCCCGTGATGGGGAGCGTGCCACCATACTGATAGGGAGGCTGGGGCATGTCGACGGTGAGCTCTGTCCCCTCGCGCTTATACTCGAAGACAGCGAACTCACAGCTGAACTCAGGCGAGAGCTCTTGATCGCGCTCCGATGCCGTACGAGCGCGGATAAGATAGTCACCCGTGAGACCATCCTTCGGCAGGGTGATGCTGGTCGAGAAGCGCCCGAAGGCATCCGTCTGGACCTTGAGTTCCTGCACCTTCTCATACGACGCATTGATGACCTCGAGCGTGAGGGCCTTCGAAGCAGCTACACGAGCATCCTCGGCGTGCATACGCAACTCGGAGTACACCCCATAGATATGAGCCGTCTGTCCAGGGCGATAGGCGGGTCGGTCGGTGGTCACATAGCCTTGGTAGGCATAGAGACGTAAGGGGTCAGCAGGGCCATCAGACCTACTCCGACCTCGGGAGTGGTAGGAGTAAGCGATGAGCGGATCCTTCCCCGACGCCATGAAGTAGCGCCACTCCCCATCCTTGAGACGGTAGTAGCCGAGGGCATCAGTCTTCACATCCCCCTTATGCTCGAAGTCTCCCCTGAAAGAGGTCTGGTGATAGGTGTGGAAGGACTGATCCGCTACGGGCGCACCGGTACGAGCATTCAGCCACTGATGAGATCCGACATCCCCCGCTTCATGAGCGAGATAGACGTACTCCGTACGCATCAGACTACTCTCCGCATCCAAGTCCTTGGACGAAGCCTCCGGAGAGTAGCCGAACTTGGTCAGGAGGATATAGTTCCCAGCCGTAGGGAGATCCAGACTAAAGGACTCAGCCCCCTTGCCTTCGCCCAAGTCATCAAGCTGGAAGGTTACCTCCTTCGTCACTATGGGCTTGTCTTGGCTACCAGGCTTCCAGTCCTCACGCGTATCGGGGCGGATAATCGTAGGGACCTTGTAGAGCTGCACCGTGGCCTTCGTCACGAGGTAAGGAGCCTCCAGGCGGACACCTACCCTATCGAGGTAGCTATGGTCAGCCCTCTGTAGGAGCTCAGGGTGACGGCATCGCTTGGCCTCTTCCCCAAGCTGCTTGCGCATCTCTGGAGTAAGCCCCGTCACACGCTGGATGACCGACTCGAGGAAGCGGGCACGGCGCAGACGCTGGTAGGGATAGATCCCGAGGAGCGAGCTGAGCCCCGTACTGACCTCCTGATGGGTCGCATACTTCTTGAGATAATCCTCAAGTGCCTCGATGCGCTGGGTCTCTGTCATCTTATCCTTGTCGAGGTGGATCTGATGTCTGTCAATGAGTGCACGATAGTAGATACTCTTGCTCGCCTCGGCGGCAGGGCGGAGCGTCTTCAGCACCTCACGATGCAGGGCTTCAAGGGCACCATCTCCGGGGAAGTTGTTGAGTAGCTCCGTGCCGAACGTAGGCTCTCCGATCGTCCCTTCATCAATAGAGAAGGCGGCGGAATAAGGCTTCAGCGAAGCCGACAGCGCTGCGGGATCGCTGATGAGCTCACGGATACGGGTCGTGTAGAAGGTATTGTAGTCCTGCTGGCTCCAGCTCTCGGGATTCACAGGATCGACATGCTTCGCCACGATCTCCTCAGAGCGGTAGCGATAGCGATCCTGATGATCGGAGTAATAGCACAAGGTGAAGAGCTTGAGGGCCAGGCGGTCCGTCGCCGTCAGCCAAGGCAGGCTCTTCAGCTCATGAAGGGTCTGGTAGGCATTGATCTTCGCCTCGGGATCTCGACCTACCGTACGTAGCCAGAGCTCCGAGTAGCCCTGGAGGAGGATATTGAGGTCGTGCTTCTTCATGCCGTAGTCGATGAGTTCGCGGGTGAGCGGGATATTAGTACGATTACGATCATACTGTCGGCTCGTATTGGGCTTGAGGATGCGCTGGATCTGCTGCACCCGTTGGATCTGGGGGGTAGCCTTAGTGCTCTGCTTCTTCTGCCCATAGCTGGGTAACGAGAGCGAGAGAGCCACAAGGAGGGCGTATCTGATCTTCATAAGAGGGAGGTGTATGTGGTGGGGATCAGGTGATTGACTTATACAGCAAAGATAGCAAGCTCTTCACAATACTGTATAGCTCTCGGAAATTCAGACCTCACTCTCTCCGCATAAAAGGTGTTCCCCTATAAGAAACCGCCCCATCAACACACTTCGACGATGAGCACTCTGGGGAAGGAGCACACCCTACGAAGGTGGACGATGAGTCAACCTATATTGGCCGGCATCACGATCTAGATAAGATCACTGCACGGGAGGAACAACGCATAGAAGCGTGAGATTATGTAGGATATACTAAGCTATGAGAATCTTGAAAGAGAAGTAGATCTGAGCGTATCACATATATACTTTCTCTTTCCTCCTAATGATGTCATTGTCTATGCCCTCCTCAAAGAGCCCCTTTACCGATAGAACAACGTTAGGCAACAATGATTCCGACGGGTTACACAGCGCCTTTAGCTTGGTACTTCTCCCAATGAGAGGAGTTCCTGAATGACATTATATCTCCTGCAAACAGGATCTTTCCTCCATGCTTACCCTTTCCTGGTCCAAGCTCCAAGACATAATCCACCCCTGATAGCCCTAGCACGGAGTGCTCAACTAGGATGATCGTGGCACCTTGGTCAGAGATCTTGCGAAACAAGCGCATCAAGTTCACAGCGTCAGCTCTCCCAAGCCCCTTGAGAGGCTCATCAAAGATAAAGGTCTTCCCCTTCATCTTCTTATTTAACGCCTTAATAAGCTTCAAACGTTGGGACTCTCCTCCAGATAGCGTATCTGTTGTACGAGATAGGCTTAGATAGCCTAGCCCAAGAGACACGATACGCTCTAGTACGGCTTGTACTTTAGGATGATCCTGGAATATCCCGAACTCTATCAGCTGATGCACTGGAATCGTGAGCAAGTCACGAAAATTTAGACCGCGATATTCCAGTGATAGAGTGTTCTCATTATATCTCAGCCCAGAACAATCCTCACAGATGACATCTACAATCGTTGCCGAGAAATCTAGACTATATCGGACAACTCCCTTGCCTCCGCATCTTTGACATTGACATTCTGGGGTAGACAAACTCAACGGGTGAGATAAGGCATTACTTTTCGCATAAATCTGGCGTAATTCTGTAGAGACTTCACTATAGGAGGCTATAGTAGAAGCCTTAGTTCCTCGTAACACCTTCTGTGAGACATACTCTGTATTCTCTCTAAGCCGAGAAAGCTGACGAGAGAGCGTCGTCTTACCCGATCCAGAGACACCATAAATGCCCGTAATACGTCCCTCTGGAATCTCAACAGAGACGTCTATAAGGTTATTCGCCGATATATGGCGGAACTCAAGGAATTTCTTGCCGTTAACCAGAATATTGAGAAGTATCTTGTCCTCAGTGCCACGACGAAGAATGAGGATGCGAAAGACATCATCGACAAGTTCTCCGTCTGCAAGCCAGACAAGGTAATCTTCACGAAGACGGATGAAACGAAGAGCCTCGGCATCATTCTGAACATCTTGCGCAGGAAGGAAATGCGGCTCTCCTATCTGACGAACGGACAGAGCGTTCCCGATGACATTGTACCGGCAGAGGCCGGAAAGCTTGCGGAACTTTTTTTGAGGTAGATTATGCAGGACCAGGCAGCGAGCCTTCGAAGGCTCGTAGAAAACAAAAAGGACTCTGCCGCTGCGGATTCCGGCACGGACGCTGCCCGGGAGGGGCCAGAGCCGAGTGCGGCGCGCCCTGTGCCAAAGGAGGGGGCACGTATCATTGCCGTCACGAGCGGCAAGGGCGGTGTTGGCAAGTCGAACCTGACCGTGAACCTTGCGCTCGCCTTTCTTGCCGAGGGAAAGAAGACGCTTGTCATCGATGCTGACCTCGGCATGGCGAATGTCGACGTCCTTTTGGGAACCTCTTCGAAATATAATCTTCTGCATCTGTTGGATGAGGATGTCGTGCTCGACGACGTGATCTTGAAGGGGCCTTATGGGCTTCGCTATATCTCGGGCGGCTCGGGCATGGAACAGGCGGGCGAGTTCACGCCCGCCGAGCGGGATTTGCTCGAAGAAAAACTCACAGGCTGCGGGGAATTAGCCGATGTCATCCTCATCGATACAGGTGCAGGCATCGGCAGAAACGTCCTCGATTTTATCTTGGCGGCGGATGAGGTGATCCTTGTGACGACGCCCGAGCCGACGGCCATGACCGACGCTTATGCCGTCATGAAGGCGTACAGCATGTATGCGGCGAAGCCGAACATGCGCCTCGTCGTCAATCGTGTCTACGACGAGGCAGAAGGTCTCGAAGTGGCGGAAAAGCTCAGGAAGACGGCGGAGCGTTTCCTGCACATGGAAATCCAATCCCTCGGGGCGATTTACGAGGATCGCACGATGATCCAGGCGGTGCGTCAGCAGAAGCCGATTCTTGAGGCGTATCCAGACGCGCTTGCGGCAAAGTGCATCAAGGCGATTGCGAGATCCATGCTCTATGGGGAAAAGGTCTTTATCAAAAAAGGTTGGAAATCATTTCTGCAATATTTCCTTGATTTTACACGATGATGGGGAGGTGCCTTGCCATGGCAGGCGATTTGATGAATGCGGCAACGGTGTTGAAAATTGGGCAGAGGGTTGAGTTTTACCTGGAAGATGACGATATAAGATATACGAGCCGCATAGAAGATATCACTGCAGACCGATTGATCGTCGCCATGCCCGTGGACGAAAGGCGCCGCCCCATCATACCGGCGGCGGGTGAGCAGCTCTATGGCCTCGCTGTGGGCGAGGCATGTCGCTACCGATTTTTTTCCGTATTCAAGGGGAAGGCGCGCGATCCGATTCCTGTCTGGATGATCACGAAGCCGGAAGTCGTCGAGCGCCATCAGAACCGCAGCTTTGTGCGTGCAATGGTGCGCCTGCCGATTCAGGTGCGGATCATCGATACGGAGGGGCGCGAGAGCGAGCTTATGAAGCTTTACACTACGGACGTCAGTGGCGGCGGTGTTTCCTTCATTGTGCCGCGTCACGTCAAGGTCAACAGCCGTGCGTCCATCGTGTTTACGAACTTTCCCAATATCGGCACGCTGTCCGTCATGGCTCGCATCGTACGTTCCCTACCGCTTGAGCCGAGCGATCGCGGCTGGCAGCTAGGGGCGCACTTTCTGGAGCTTGATCGGGGAACAATGAATAAAATTGTTCACTTCGTTTTCAGTGAACTGCGCCGCCAACTCACCTTGCACCCTGACAGTCCCGCTCGGGAATAAAAGCAGGATTTTTAGCGGTGACGGCGAAGAATATTAAAGAATGATGCAAGTGATTCGCGATTCGCGTTCTGCCTGGCTGGTACCAGGGCTCTTGGCGAAGGTTGCGGAGCAAACTGACAGGCTGCTGTGCCTCTTGCGCAGATACTGCAATGAGCAAGACGCCCGGAGGCGGCAGAAAACAAACAGGGGGATTTGAAATGGAAACAAATCAGTACATGGACATGTTTTTGGACGAGTCGCGCGAACATCTGCAGTCCTTGAACGATGGTCTGCTGAGCCTCGAAAATGACCCGAACGATGTGTCCGTCGTCAACGAGATCTTTCGTAACGCGCATACGCTGAAAGGCATGTCGGCGACGATGGGGTTCAACAAGATCGCCGAACTTACGCACGAGATGGAAGACGTCCTCGACCTCATCCGCAACAACCAGCTCAAGGTGACGGAGGACATCATCGAGACGATCTTCAAGTGCCTTGACTCCCTGCAGGAGATGATCGAGAACGTCGGCAACGGCGACCCCGAGGATCTCGTCGACGTTTCCGATCTCGTGAAGAAGCTCTCGTCCATTTCCAAGGGCGAGCCGCAGCCGGAGGCGCAAGCGGCGCCGGCCGCAGCGGATGCGCCGGCGGCTGAGGCAGCGCCCGCCTCCTCGCTCGATTATACCGAGGATGACAAAGACGCGATGCGCGCGGCGAAGCAGGGCGGCATGGCTGTCTTTCACATACACATCCGTCTCGCCGATACATGCCTTTTGAAGGCAGCGCGCACCTACATGGTCATGAACGCCCTCGACGAGATCGGCGACGTCATCAAGTCGGTTCCGCCGGCGGAAGATCTGGAGGCGGAAAAGTTCGATCATGATTTCGATCTCGTTCTCGTAACGACATCCGATACGCAGGCGGTTTCCGATGCGCTTGCACCCGTTTCTGAATTGGAAGAGGTGAAGATCGAGGAAGTCGACCCCGACAATCTCGCAGCGCCTGCGCCTGCTCCGGCAGCAGCAGAGCCGCCGAAGGCTTCCGCTCCCGCCCCCGCAGCACCAGCTCCTGCGGCGAAGCCCGCGGCAAAGCCTGCGGCGAAACCGGCAGCAAAGCCCGCGGCAAAGCACGCGCCCGCAGAGAAGAAGCATCATGCGAGCCAGTCCGTGCGCGTTGACATTGAGAAGCTCGACAACCTCATGAACCTCGTTGGCGAGCTCGTCATCAACAAGGTGCGCCTTGAGCAGATCGGCACGACGAACCGCATGCCGGAACTGACGGAGACGTTGGAGCAGATGGATCGCGTGACGACGGACTTGCAGAACGTCGTCATGAAGGTGCGCATGGTTCCTGTCAGCCAGGTGTTCAACCGCTTCCCGCGCATGGTGCGCGATATCGCCAAGGAGCTCAACAAGGACATCAACCTCACGGTCGAGGGCGAGGAGACTGAACTCGATCGCACGGTCATCGACGAGATCGGCGATCCATTGATGCACCTTCTGAGAAATTCGCTCGATCATGGTGTCGAGCATCCTGACGACCGTGAGAAAAAGGGCAAGCCGCGCACGGGCGAGGTCGGACTCATCGCGCGTCACGAGGGAAATAACGTCGTCATTATGGTCACGGACGACGGTGCGGGCATCGATGCCGAAAAGATTCGCGCAAAAGCTGTGGAGAAGGGTCTCTACACGCAGGAGGAAGCTGACGCACTTTCCGATACGGATGCTGTGCGCATCATCTTTGCGCCAGGATTCTCCACGGCCGATCACATCACGGACATTTCGGGCCGCGGCGTGGGCATGGACGTCGTGCGCAGCAAGATTGAGTCGTTGGGCGGTCACGTCGATGTTGAGACGAAGATTGATGAAGGCTCGGTATTCAAAATCAAATTGCCGCTGACGCTCGCCATCATCCAGGCTCTCCTCGTCAAGGTGCAGGAGGAGATGTATGCGATTCCTCTCGGCTCGATCGACAGCACGATCAACATTCATCCGGACGACATCAAGACGGTGCAGAATCAAGCGGTCATCGTACTGCGCGGGCAGATCATCCCGATCATCAACCTCAGCACGGCGCTCCAGGTGCCGCGCACGACGGACGAGGACAACGACGACATCTTCGTTGTCGTCGTCTATGTCGGCGAGCGTAAGGCGGGTATCGTCGTAGACAACCTTATCGGTCAGCAGGAAATCGTCATCAAGACGCTCGGAAAACTCCTTTCCGGACTCAAGCTCTTCTCCGGAGCCACCGTGCTCGGAGATGGCCGTGTCGCCTTGATTTTGGATGTCGGTACGGTCGTGCAGCAGTAAGGGGGAGGATTAGACATGGCTAAGGAAAAGAAGGCAATCATGGAAGACGTTCAGGTGGCCGCGTTCAAGCTCTTGAAGGAAGAGTACGGCGTCAACATCCTGAACGTGCAGGAAATCAAGGTTTTGACGGACATCACGCGCGTGCCCTTCGCCCCCGACTACATCAAGGGCGTCATCAATCTGCGCGGCAGCGTCCTTCCCGTCATCGACCTCAAGCGCCGCATCGGTCTTGAGGACGCTCCCTACACGGATGCGACGCGCATCATCATCATGAAGATCGGCGAGTTCTCCATTGGCATGATCGTCGACGCTGTGACGGAAGTGCTGACGATCTCCGGACGTGACATCAATCCGGCGAAGGACGTCAGCGACAGCACGAGCAACCGCTTTGTCAGCAGCATCGGCAACATTGATGCACGACTGATCATCATGCTGAATCTCGATGAGATCGTTGACCTGCCGGAAGATATGAAATAAGACGTTGCTTCCTTCTCCTGCCCGGCAGGACGGGAGATGGATATTTCTATCGGATCATGCCAGTATGCTAGAGGTGCAGTTATGACGGAAGATATTATCGATCTCTCCCCGGTACAGCTTGATGTGCTGCGGGAGATAGGAAATGTCGGTGCGGGGAACTCTGCGACGGCCTTGTCGCAGCTCATCAATCGCCGCATTGATATGAATGTGCCGAAGGTTTCGGTCGTCCCTCTCGACGAGGTTCCCGACCTCGTCGGCGGGCCGGAGACGATCGTCGTCGGTGTTTTTCTGCGCGTCTATGGCAAGGCGCCGAGCAACATCCTGTTCCTCATGCCGAAGGACAGCGCTTTCTACCTTGTCGACGCCCTCATGGGCAAGGAGTCGGGAGAGACGACGCATCTCGACATGATGGCAGAGTCCGCCTTGATGGAAATCGGCAACATCTTGGCAGGAGCTTACCTCAATGCGCTCTACAGCTTCACGAACCTCTCGCTCATTCCGTCGATTCCGGCGCTCGCTATGGATATGGCAGGCGCCATCTTGAACGTCGTGCTCGTACAGCTCGGCCAGATGGGCGATCACGCCATGGTCATCGAGACGGAGTTCCTTGCCGAAGATGATGAGTTGCGCGGGCACTTCTTCCTTGTTCCGGATCCAGGCTCCATGGAAATGATTCTTTCTGCAGTGGGGGTTGGATGACATGGCTGATATGTTACGCGTAGGAATCGCGGATTACAAGGTCGGTAAGGCTCCGCAGCAGATCATCAGCTACGGTCTTGGCTCCTGCATCGGCATATCCCTCTACGATCCGCAGACGAAGGTCGGCGGCCTCGTGCACATCATGCTGCCGGACAGCACGCAGGCGAGAGCGCACGAGAATCATGCGAAGTTTGCTGATACGGGCGTGCCTTTGTTGCTCGGCGAGGTCTTGAAACTCGGTGCGGCGAAGAACCGTCTCGTCGCGAAGATCGCGGGAGGCGCACAGATGTTCTCGTTCGCCAATGCGTCCGACGTCATGCGCGTGGGTCTGAGAAATGCCGAGGCTGCAAAGAAGGCGCTCGCCAAGGAAGGCATACGCATCGTTGCCGAGGATACGGGCGGCACGTACGGCCGCACGGTACAAATCGATTTGGCAACGGGAGATTACAAGGTCAAGACGATCGATCGCGGGGAAAAGATTATTTAACGGGGGATGGACTTTGTTTAAGATTGGAACAGCACTCGTCACGGGCGTCCTCGCTGCCTTCCTCACCGTTCTGACCGCCGTTTCGGCAGGCGCACGGTTTTCTACTGCAGCGGGGAGAAGCCTTGCGGTGTTTCTCGTCGTCACCGCGCTCATCTTTCTCGTTGCCTTTTTTTTGGAAAAGCAGTTCCCTGCCCTTTTTGCGCAAGCGCAGTCGGAGGAAATTCCAACGAGGAAAGAGGGAAAAGCGACGCAGACGGCGAATGATAAAGAGGAGTCGGAAGGCTCGGAAAATGCCGGAGAAGATGGGGAAGCAGCAGACGCGCAAGCGGACGGTCAAGAGCAGGATGCGGATTTTGAGGTCATGGAAGAGCCCGCCGCTGCGGTTCCCCGCGGAGAATGACTAGACGAGGAGGCGGCTGATTGATGAAAAAGGCAGAGACCCCCTCCGCAGAAATTCAAGATCTTTGGGCGCTTTACCGGGAAACGCGCGCACCGGAAGTTCGTGACAAGATTGTCGAAAAGTACTTGCCGCTCGTCAATATCATTGCGGGACGTGTCGTCGTCGGCCTGCCCGCACATGTTGATCGGGACGATCTCGTTTCGAGCGGCTTTTTTGGTTTGCTTGACGCAATCGAGCGATACGACGTTGAGCGCGGCAACAAATTTGAAACGTATGGCGGCGTGCGCATTCGCGGCGCCATGCTTGACTATTTGCGTACGATGGATTGGATTCCCGTATCGAAAAGGCAGAAGATTCGGCGCTATGAGCAGGCGGTGACGACATTGGAAGGCCGCCTGGGGCGCTCGGCGACGGACGACGAACTTGCCGCGGAACTCAAGATATCGAAGAAGGAGCTGCACGATCTCGTTTCGCAGACGAATATCGCGACGGTCATTCCGCTTGAAGAGTATGTCCGCACGGAATCCCCGTCCTCACAGACGATCGATCCCGAAGAAAATGCCGAGAAAAACGAATTGCGTGACACCTTAGCGGAAGCAATCGACCAGCTTCCGGAGAAGGAGCGCACGGTCGTTTCTCTCTATTATTATGAGGAACTTACCTTAAAGGAAATCAGCCTCATCCTGCATCTTTCGGAGGCGCGGATTTCTCAGCTCCATACGAAGGCTGTCTTTCGGCTTCGGGGCTTTTTGGCGAGATGGAAAAAAAGCCTCATGGAGTGAGGCAAGAAGGAGGCAAAAAAGGGCATGAGCGAACAGGAAAGGGTTGACGGAGAGCGTCCAGTCTACAGCAAGATCAATATCCATGTCAGTTCGGACAAGATGGTGGCTACGGTCGGGTTTGACCACACGGATTCCAACGCATATCCGACGGCGGAGATGATCAAGAAGGCGCTCCAGGACAAGGGTGTCGTATTCGGCCTCGACGAGGCGGCGATCGAGCAGGGCGCGAAGGATGGCCAGGATTTCGAAGCGGCGCTTGGCAAGGAGCCTCAGCATGGCGAGGATGCCTATCTGAAGAAGAACTACGACCTCGGGGTCAAGGGACGCCCCAAGACCGACGAATATGATCGTGCGGACTACAAGAATATGAACCTCTTCGTGCTCGTGAAGCAGGGCGAGCTTCTCGCTGAACGCGTTCTGCAGACGGACGGAGAGCCGGGCATGAACGTGCTCGGCGGCAAGGTCAACCAAAAGAAGGGGAGGCCGCTCGTATTCAAGGCGGGGAAAAACGCTTCGATTCGCGATGAGAATTTCCTCTATGCCGATATCGACGGTCAAATTGTTGATACGGGAAAAGTCATCGGCGTCGACCCTCGCCTCGTCATCAAGGAGGATGTGGGTGTCGGCACGGGCAACATCGACTTCACGGGGGCGGTCGCTGTCCAGGGAAGCGTGCAGGCGGGATTCGTCGTCAAGGCTACGGGCGACATCGAGGTCGGCGGCATCGTTTCGGGCGCCGAGGTCGAGGGAAATAATATCCTCGTCAAGGGCGGTATCCAGGGCATGAATCGCGGCTTCGTCAAGGCGAAGGGGACGCTCATGGCATTTTTTGCAGAAAATGCAGAGATCGAAGCGGGACATAATGTCACGATTGCCGACGTTGTACTGAATTCACAGGTGCGCGCAGGCAAAAAGGTCACAGTGCTCGGCAGGCGCGGGCAGATCATGGGAGGATCGACGTTCGCCGGGGAAGAAATCGAGGCGACGCAGATCGGCAATCCCGCGAATGTCGCGACGAAACTTGAAGTCGGCGTCAATCCGATGGTGCAGCGTCAGTACAAGGCAGTGTGCCAGGAGTACGGCGATACGAAGAAAAAGCTCGATGAGATCAAGAAGACGCTCGCGACGCTCGGCAAGGTTGATATCAGCAAACTGCCGCCCGAGAGGCAGGAAATGGTCGTACAGTTGGGGAAGGTGCGCTTCCAAGTAGAGGGCCAGTTGGAGCGTCTTCTGGAAGAGATGGACGGACTTGAGGAGAAAATTCAGAGCATGAAGCGCGGCCGTATTCGTGCTGCCGATACGATATATCCAGGCGTGAAGCTCAAGATCAACAACGTCATCAAGAATATTCATTCGGAGGAGAAACGCTGCACGTTGAGCGTGGAAGGCGATCAGATCCGCACGGGCGCTTATTGATACGAGCGACGTTCTTGCAGATCGTGTCCCCTTGACTGCGCTTGGAAAGGATGGTGGGATGCATGGATGTAACCCCGATGAGTTTGCAAGCAATCGTGCCGCGCACTTCCGAAGCGACGCAGGTACAGCATAACATGAATCAGCAGTCGGCTGTGCAGCAGGATTTTCAGGCCGTGCGTGACAAGCAGGAAACGGCGTTGAAACAGACGCAGGTCAGGAAGAAGGATCAGGCAGAAGAAGAACGCATCAAGGACGATCCCGATCGACGCAAAAAGCAGGGGCGCGGCCGGCGAGGCTCTGGCGGCGACAGGCATGCCGAGCAGGAGGAGGAAGCGCCAACAGAGAGGTTCGCCGTCGATGTGTTCCGCGGACGCAATATCGATATATCTACGTAGGTAATGAAACGGGGCTGTCATAAGTCGTAGTCGACTCATATGACAGCCCCATTTTGAGGGGAAAGCTGAAGTCAGCGATTCCTGGAGATAAGGGGAGCTGCGAGAAGTGATCACGGAAATTCTGGGCGCATTGATTGTCTTGGGGGCGGTGCTCGTCCTCATCATGCGACGCCTTTTAAGCAAGGGAAAGGCCAAGGAGAAGGAGTCGGTCGAAGTTTCTGCGAGCCGTCTGCGCTATGAGATCGAGCGATCAGGTGACGCCGTCATCGGCAGGATGCAGATCCATGTCGAACGATTGGAGCGTATTTTGGCGGAGGCGAACGCACAGAAGGCGGCTTTGGATGAGCGCCTCGCTGCCCTCGCGCAGTGGGAGAAGGTCTACGGCGCACGGCTCGGTGCTTTGCCGCAGCAGATGGAGTTCGCGTCTTCTGCGCCCCGCACGGCGACACAGGCGCCCCCGACTGCTTCTCCCGTCACTGCGGCGCCCGCTGTTTCCGCCCCTTCTGCCGTCGAAGTTGCCGCACCGTCCGCTGCAGCCATTGCGCCTGCTGTGGTTTCTACCGCCGGTGCGGGAGAGACGGCTTCGAGCTTTCAAGCAGCCTTGATGAAGCAGATGGCCGGAAGCCCGATTGGCGGTGCGGTGGATTTGCAGCTGCCGCCTGAAGAAATGGAGACGGACGCGGCGGCGAACATCGCGCATGGCACTCAGGCGGCGCAGGAGAATATGCGTCGGGAGATTCCCGTCCACGAAGATGCTGCATCCCGTGCATTGTCGGCGGCGCAAATGCCCGATGAGATGCAAGATGATGAGACGCAGGACGATGAGGCGTATGAGTACGAGGAGTACGAGGAAGACGAGTCGGAGGAAGAAGACGAAGAGGCAGTGATGGAAGAAGAGGCGGACGAATACGAAGAGGACGAACCGGCGGACGAGGAAGAGCCGCCGGAGTTTTCGGACGAGGATTTGACCGCTGTGCGGGAAGCGGACGAGGCAGACGATGTGAAAAGCCCGTCGCCTGATGTGCCTCCGAGCCGTCAGCAAGAACAGATCCGTGCCTTTCTGCGCCAAGGAATGAGCGCGGAGGAAATTTCTCAGCGACTGGGACTCGGACTCGGTGCCATCGAACTCGTTCGTCACATGGAAAAGCGTGCGCACGAAGAGTAAACTACACGCACAAACGTCCACCTTGTGGACATTGTGCGCCGCCCTTAATGA
>ERZ772948.1414-NODE-1414-length-13966-cov-5.713608_pt1 | contig 13966 bp, 12 predicted proteins | sample MGYA00511945_ERZ772948 | MGnify/ENA primary metagenome ERZ772948 (study PRJEB29015, sample SAMEA2737927) | human oral metagenome | biome: human oral; feature: human-associated habitat; material: dental | place: China | collected 2141 ... | reverse complement strand
CCCCGCTGGACGCGCCCTCAACCGCCGCGTCGAAATCTACATCCCCGCCTTCTAACCCACACACGCGCTCACCTCGGTGGCGAGCGTGCGAGGCTACCACGGCCACCCCGCACGCGCATACCCCCGAAAGCCAACAGTCATGACCCAACAACAGGACAAACCCGGGGCATACCCTGATTAATCCCTGAGTCCCCCGGCGCCTCACCCTGAGACGGTTGGAATATCAACGCTTTCAATAATTACCGGACCATTATCGATTCTTCTTGTTTTCCCGTACGGTGGGGGCATGAACATCAACCGACGCGCTGCCACCGCTTCCGTCCTCGTCGCCGCGACCGCTCTGGCTCTGGGCGCCTGCGGCTCCTCCAAGCCCCAGACCCCCGCCGCCTCGCCGACGACCGACGCGCCCACCCCCACTCAGTCGGCCACCCAGTCGGCCGCACCCTCCGCCGCTTCGACGGTGCCGGGGTATCGCCCGGGCGAGATCCCCCCGATCCCCCTCTTCGCTATCCCCGCTCTGGACGTGTTCGCCTCCAACGCCGACAAGGCCGTCATCCAGACCGCCTCCTCTCTCCAGTCGGTCCCGGGCATCACGGTCTCCCCCGCCAAGTGCGACGGCACCGGGCTCGTCTCGGGAACCACCGTCCTGGGCGGCGACGGCTCGGCGGTATCCACGACCGATAACGGCTCCGTGGTGAACAGCGGCCAGGGAGCCGGCGTCATCAACGAAGGACCCATCTCCGTCGTGTACGGCGGTGACGGAACCGGCGTCTACTCCAACTCGGACACACAGGTGTCGATGAACGTGAACGCTGACGGCAGCGGCACCTACTCCACGCCGACGGAAAGCTACGTCATCGACGGCCAAGGCGGCGGCAACTACTCCAACTCGGCGACGAGCGAGTCGATCATCAATCACGGCGACGGCTCCGGCAACTACTCGAGGCAGGAGATTTCGATCATCAATCGCGGCGACGGGACGGGGAGCTACAACGACGGAAAGCTGTCGATCATCAACAATGGCGATGGGACGGCATTGGTGAACGGGGTGACGATCACGGACGCCCCCAAGGTCGAGAAGGTTCCCCCGCTCGGCAAGTTCCCGCCGGTGGAGTCTTTGAAGCCGGTGGAGTCCTGCGGCACCGTCATCACCCTCGAGGACGGGATCCTCTTCGACTTCGGCAAGTCCGACATCCGACCCGAGGCCGCACAAACCCTGTCCACACTCGCCACCGTCCTCAACGACGCCAAAGTCCCCTCCGCCCACATCTACGGACACACCGACTCCGTCTCCGACGAAGCCTTCAACCAAAAACTCTCCGAAGACCGAGCAAACGCCGTGAAGAACGAACTCAGCAAAGACGGCGTCACCGCAACCATGGACGCCACCGGCTACGGCGAAACGAAGCCCGTGGCCCCCAACGAAAACCCCGACGGAAGCGACAACCCCGCCGGACGCGCCCTCAACCGCCGCGTCGAAATCTACATCCCCGCCTTCTAACCCACCCCGAGCATCGACATATAGCTGAGCGCTTGGCAAGAAATACTCACCCAACCACTCAGCTTGACCTCATGACCCCTGCCTCGTGCGGCACCAGGTAAGCGAAATACAGAGCTTCTACACATTTACTACACCACTATCCAGCCGTGTTGTTTTTCCCTAGACTGAAGGCATGAATGCTGCGCGCTCCTCCCTGACAGTTCTCACGCTCCTCGCCGCGACCACCCTCACGCTGGGTGCCTGCGCGGCTTCCAAGCCCCAGGATCCAGCGGCCTCACAAAGCGCGGCTGCATCCACTCCCTCCCCGTCTGCCTCAACCGACACCGTGCCGACGGTGCCGGGCTATCGCCCCGGCGAGATCCCCCCGGTCCCCCTCTTCACCGTCCCCTCCATGGACGTGTTCGCCTCAAACGCGGACAAGGCCGTCATCCAGACCGCCTCCTCATCCCTCCAGTCCGTCCCGGGCATCACGGTCTCCCCCGCCAAGTGCGACGGCAACGTCCTCATCTCGGGCAGCACGGTCTTCAGCGGCGACGGCTCAGCATCAACCACGACAGGAAACGGACTCGTCATCAACAACGGAGACGGCGCAGGCTCGATCGTCGAAGGCCCTATCACCATCACCTACGGCGGTGACGGCAGTGGATCCTACGTCAACTCCGACACCCAGGTGTCCCTGTTTATCCTTTCGGACGGTGGGGGAACATACTCCGCCGGGCCGGTCAGCGTCTTCATTGACAGCCGCGGCTACGGCAACTACACCAACTCCGAGACCGACGAGAGTATCGTCAACAACGGCGACGGCTCGGGCAACTACACGATCGGAAAAACAACAATCTATAACAATAAAGACGGATCGGGCAGCTATAGCGATGGGACATTGTCGATCATCAACTATGGTGATGGGACGGCATTGGTGAACGGGGTGACGATCACGGACGCCCCCAAGGTCGAGAAGGTTCCCCCGCTCGGCAAGTTCCCGCCGGTGGAGTCTTTGAAGCCGGTGGAGTCCTGCGGCACCGTCATCACCCTCGAGGACGGGATCCTCTTCGACTTCGGCAAGTCCGACATCCGACCCGAGGCCGCACAAACCCTGTCCACACTCGCCACCGTCCTCAACGACGCCAAAGTCCCCTCCGCCCACATCTACGGACACACCGACTCCGTCTCCGACGAAGCCTTCAACCAAAAACTCTCCGAAGACCGAGCAAACGCCGTGAAGAACGAACTCAGCAAAGACGGCGTCACCGCAACCATGGACGCCACCGGCTACGGCGAAACGAAGCCCGTGGCCCCCAACGAAAACCCCGACGGAAGCGACAACCCCGCCGGACGCGCCCTCAACCGCCGCGTCGAAATCTACATCCCCGCCTTCTAGTACCCTGTCGTACGAAGCAACCCCATTCCGACCTACGAAACGGAGACAACATGTCCCTGAAGTCCCTCGTCCCGCTGGCCGCCGCCGTTGCGATCTCATCCGCCGCCCTGAGCGGGTGCGTCATCAACTCGCCCTCCTCCAGCCCCTCTTCCACCGAGTCCTCTAGCCCCGCAGCCGCCGCCTCGCCCGAGGCATCCGGTTCTTCGACGAGTTCCGACCAGAAGACGGACGCTTCCGCGCCCTTCACGATCAACGATTCCAGCACCAAGGTGCGCATTCCGGACGGAACCACGAAGGTGGTGATCAACGGATCCAACCTCGAGGTTGACGGCGACGACGTCACCGAGATCACCGTCAGTGGTTCCAACAACCACATCGATGTGGATTCTGTTCAGCACGTGAGCTTCACGGGCTCCAACAACGTCATCGAATACGACAACGGAAACCCTCCCCACGTCATGAGCGATACCGGAACGAATAACACCGTCACGAACAACTGACGAACACTATCCGGGGGCCGCGCGATGCGCGGCCCCCGGATAGTACGACGATTGGGGCGCGCAGGAAGCTGCGCGCCCCAATCCGTTGCAGTGCTCAGGCGTTGGCCTTGCGGTAGGCCTCAACAATCGGGGCGGGGATGCGCCCACGGTCCGAGACCTGATGTCCCTCGGCGAGAGCCCACGCACGAATCTTCGCGTTCTCGAGACGCTGCGTCGGGTTTCCTGCGTTACCGCGGCGGCGAGTGGAGCCGGTCTTGCGCCCGGCCTTGATGTAGGGCTGGATGGCCTCGGCGAACTCCTCAAAGTGCTCGCGGCTCAGATCGATCTCATACGACGCGCCATTGAATGCGAATCGGACGGTCTGATCGGCAGGCGAGCCATCGAAATCATCGACAACTTCCACAATCTTCGTCGTCTTCTTCATGTATTCACTCCTTCATGCGTTCCAAGAATTCCAGATCCCTATCAACATGGAATTCAATGAAATCAGATTAACGCAATTCACCACATCTTTCTCATCATCCCATTCACGCACCGAACGTGAGTTACGCTGCACTGATTTCTAGCTGTGGGTAATTGAAAGTTATACTCGTAGCCGCCCACGAGGTCGTCATCGGCCTCGCCGGTGAGAAGCACGACACGAGGAGAAGCAGTGAGCCGAGCACACCACCCCCGAGCAGCAGCCTGGGAACTCTACTTCACGGCGACCGCGCGCCTCACCGAACGCATCGAAGCGGCACTCAAGGGCCAGGCAGGACTCTCCATGCCCGAATATTCCGTCCTGCTCATGACCGACCGCGCGGGAGAAGAGGGAATCCGCCCCTCCGTGCTGGCCCATCGGGTCGTCTTCTCGCGTTCGCGCCTCACCCACACGATGAAGCGCCTCGAATCACGCGGGCTCATCGAGCGACGCCCCTGTCAGGGCGACGGGCGCGGCGGCCTCGTCTTCCTCACGCTCGACGGAAAGACTCTCTTCGACAAGGCTGCGCTCATCCAGCGCGCCGTCATCCGACGCCTGTTCCTCGACGACATCACACCCGAGGAGGTGTCCACGCTCACCTCTCTTTTCACCAGGGTCAGCGCGCGCCTCGACGACGATTCACTGTGCTGAGCCACACCCGCCGCCTCGCCGCAGCCACCGTCGCCACCGGCATCATTGCCGGCCTCGTCGGCCTGGCGTGCATTCACCTGCTGCATTGGATCCAGGCGCTGGCCTGGAACATGCATTCGGGCACGCTCCTGCAGGCCGTGAGCGCCGCCTCCCCCGCTCGCCGCGTCGCAGTCCTCGCCCTGGCCGGAACGATCGGCGCACTGTCCTGGTTCTTCCTCTTCCGGCGCAACCAGACGATCACGTCGGTCGGTGCCGCGGTGGGGGGCACGCCGATGCCTCCTCTTCGGGCCGTGTGGCACGCCCTCACCCAGATCGTCATCGTCGGCCTCGGGGCCTCGGTCGGACGCGAGGTCGCCCCCCGAGAGATGGCCGCAGCGCTCTGCGCCGCGGCGGCCGACCGGCTCGGCCTGTGCGCGCAGGACCGCAGGATCATCGTCGCCTGCGGGGCGGGCGCGGGACTGGCGGCCGTGTACTCAATTCCGCTGTCGGGAGCCATCTACACCCTTGAGATCCTCCTCGTCTCCCGATCCGCGCGCGCCGTCGCACCCGCCCTCGTCAGTTCCTCCATCGCAGTCCTCATCTCGACGGGTTTCACCAGGCCCGCCTTCTTCTACTCGCTTCCTCCCCTCACCCCGTCCCTGTCTCTCACGGTGTTCGGGGCGCTCATCGGTCCGCTCCTGGGGGCGGCCGGGTGGGCGTTTCGCCAGGTGGTCGCCTCCCTCGGTTCGGCTCGCCCGCGCGACTGGCGCCTCCTCGTCGCCATGCCGCTCTGCTTCACTCTCGTCGGCCTCGTCTCGACCCGGGTGCCCTCGGTGCTCGGAAACGGGCAGGCCAGCGCCCAAACCCAGTTCGACGCCGTCTGGGCCGCAGGAGCCGGCATCGCCCTCACCGCGCTCGTCCTCGTTGCCAAGACCGCCACAACCCTCGCGACGATTCGCTCCGGCGGCTGGGGCGGCGTCCTGACTCCCGCGGTCGCCTTGGGGGCGGGTCTCGGGGCACTCATCGGACTGCCCTGGGCGGCCGCATGGCCGGGGTCACAGGTCGCGGCCTTCGCGTTCCTGGGCGCGGCAGCCTTCCTCGGCGCGTCCATGAAGGCCCCCTTCACCGGCCTCATCCTGGTCATCGAGTTCACCGGCGAGGGCGCCACGATCCTCGTACCCGCGGTTCTCGCGGTCGGGGGCGCCACCGCAGCTGCCAGCTGGCTTGCCCGCCGGTACTCCCGGGGAAAGCCCGCCGCGAGCTAAACACCCGGATCCCCGGTTCACGGACGAGTCCGGGCGGTGAGGAGGCCTCGCGGACCTCCGTCAGTCGACCGATGCCTCTTCCCCCCTCGTCGTGGTCATATCTGCGCGAGCGCCTGTTCCAGATCCGCGATCAGGTCCCCTGCGTCCTCCAGGCCCACCGCCAGGCGCAGCAGCGTCCCGGGCACCCCGCCCACGCCGCCCGCACGCGTCGAGTGCGTCATGATCGCAGGATGCTCGATGAGGGACTCCGGAGCGCCCAGCGACGCCGCCAGCGCGAAGAGGCGCGTACGCGTCGACAGGCCGATGGCCGCCTCCTCGGTGGCCACCTGGAAGGAGAGCACCCCGCCCACGCCTCGCGGATTCTGGCGCTGCGCAATCCCGTGACCCGGGTCCGAGGCCAGGCCCGGGTAGTGCACGGAGGCGACCTTGGGGTGCTCGGCCAGGTACTCGGCGACCCTCTGCGCATTCTCGCAGTGTCGCTCGACGCGCAGAGCGAGCGTCTTCAGGCCCCGGTGCGCCAGGTAGGTATCCCGCGGGGAGGGCACGTGCCCGAGCGTCATCTGCAGCTTGACCGCCTCCGCGGCCGCATCCGCCTCGTCGAAGAAGGGGGTGACGTGGGCGGGGAGCGTCAGGCCATCGCGCAGCACGAAAGCCCCTCCCACGACGTCCGAGTGCCCGGCCACGTACTTCGTGGTCGAGTGCACCACGGCGTCCGCTCCCAGGTCGAGGGGACGCTGCAGAACAGGGGTCGCGAAGGTGTTATCGACCACCAGCAGGCCGCCCACCTCGTGCGTCAGCTCCGCGATGGCGGCGATGTCGGTCACCGTGAGAAACGGGTTCGACGGGGTTTCCACCCAGACGATCTGGGGGCGCGCCCTCCGAATCGCGCGCGCCGCCACGTCCACGTCGGTCAGATCCACCGACTCCGATGCGATGCCCTCGGCGGGTTTGATGACGCTGAGCAGCTTGTGCGTGCCCCCGTACACGTCGGTCGAGTGCACGATCCGATCCCCCGGCCTGGCCAGCAGGCGAATGAGCGTGTCTTCCGCGCTCATTCCGGAGGGGAAGGCGAAGCCGTTCCGGGCGCCTTCCAGGGCCGCGATTGCCCCCGCGAAGGCGTTGGTCGTCGGGTTAGCGCAGCGGCCGTACTCGTAGCCGTCGCGCAGCTGCCCGGGCCGGTCTTGAACGTGGGTGGAGGCGACGTGGATCGGGGGGACGACGTCGCCGGTCACCGGATCCGGGGCACAGCCGACGTGGATGGCCAGCGTTGCAAGGTCGTGACAGTCGGGGGAGTCCATGCCCTCACGCTACGAGGCCGTCGGCCCCCGCGCCGGATCGGTTCGTTCGCCGGTCGATTGTGACAGCGGAGGGTCGGCGCGCACGCCCTAGATCCAGCCGGCTAGCGCGATGCGCGCCTGTTCCTCCAGGGCGCTCACGGCCCCATCCGACGCGTTCGCCCACGGCACGTAGTGGTAGTGCCCGCCCCCCGCCTCGGTGAAGGTCTCGCGGTTGAGCTGGTCGATCTCCTCCAGCGTCTCCAGGCAGTCGGCCGTAAACCCCGGACATATGACATCGACGCGGGGGCAGTGTTCGCTCCCGAACCTCGCCATTTCCTCGATTGTTTGCGGCCCCAGCCACTCGGCGCGGCCGAAGACGCTCTGGAATGTCGTCGTGAGCGTCCCCATCGGCAGACCGAGCCGAGCTTCGAGGGCCGCCACGGTCCGACGGCATTCGGCGCGGTAAGGGTCGCCCGCCCGATCCATCGCCACGGGAATCGAGTGGAAGGAGACGACCACGCGCTCCCCCGCCAGGAAGTTCGGGCGCCCCTCGCGCTCCCAGTGGGCCTCAAGCGCGACGGCGAGCGCGTCGATGTAGGCGGGCGAGGCTGGGAACGAGCGGTGCAGGCGCATCTCGAATCCGTCTCGGTTGCGTCCGATCCAGGCGCACACGGCGTCGTTGATCGACGCGACCGTCGTCGCCGAATAATGGGGGTAGGCAGGAAGCACGGCCACGCGGCGCACGCCCTGGGCGTGCAGGCGATCCAGCGCGGCGCCGATCGAGAGCTGACCGTAGCGCATGGCGACCTCCACCCGCACGCCGGGAAGGCGCTCGCCAAGGAGGCGCGCCTGCTCACGGGTGTAGTGCATGAGGGGCGAGCCCTGCTCCAGCCAGATGCTGCGGTACTTGCGGGACACCTCGCGGGGGCGCACCCGCAGGATGATTCCTTCGAGGATCGGCTTCCACAGGAGCGGGTTCATCTCGATGACGCGCCGGTCGGAGAGGAACTCGCGGAGGAAGGCGCGGACCGGTCCGGGCTCGGGGGCGCTCGGGGTTCCAAGGTTGACCAGGACGAGGGCGACGGCGTCGTCGGCGTGGGAGGGCGCGGGGGCGGCGAGGGAGGCCTCGGTGACCTCGGGGTCCTGGGAGTTCATCACGCCTCCAGCGTAGTGATCGCGCTCCCCCGTGTCGCTGACGGGGTGTCACCTCCGCCCACGGGTGGAGCGCGGGTGAGCGCCTGGACGAGCGTGCGGGGGCGGGGCACGCCGGCCCTCCCGGTTTGCCCCGCGGGAGCCGATCCCTCAACGGGACCGGGGTGTCCCGCCTTTTAGGCGGGACACCCCGGTGCTGCGGCGAGCCGGGCAGGCTCGCGTCCTCCGCGTGAAGGGGTAGGCTCAGGCCTGGCCGTTTTGCGAACGGATGAACCAGGCCTGCTGCTCAAGGCGACGAATGTAGTCGTTGAGGATGTCTGCGGAGGCCGAATCCTCGGCGTCGACCTTCTCGTGGACGTCGCGCATGGTGGCGACGGCGGCGTTGATCGCGGCGACGGCGAGCTCCTCGGCGTCGTCCGTCTTGATGATCGTCTCGGGCACGGTGGGCAGGGTGTTGCGCTGCGCCACGACCTCGGGCAGGCCGTTGGGGACGGCCTGCATGGCGCGCATGCGCTCGGCGACCTCGTCGGAGGCCTCGCGTGCGATGCCAACGACATCGTCGAGGAAGAGGTGCAGCGAACGGAATCCGTCGCCCGTGATGTTCCAGTGCAGCTGCTTGCCCACGAGGGACAGCGCCGTCACGTCGGTGAGGACCTTCTGCAGGTTGCCTGCGAGGACGTCGGAAGCTTTGAAACCAGTGGACTCAACGGTCATGTTGATTCTCCTTCGCTCGTGTTGTTACGTGGCGGGCTTACCCTCGTGGGGCCGCCTCTCGGTCACATCCATCTTGGTCCTTTGGTCCCGTATTTTCTAGTCCTAACTCGCCGTTCGTTGCCTGTTTCACGGCGCGGCCACTTCCGGGAATAAAACACCGAAAGCGCGCGTTTCACAACCGTTGGCTCACGCGCGACAGGTGGGTAGGAGTGCCTTACCAATCTTGGTCGAGGCCGCGGTTACCTCACGCTCCCGTCCGCCCCGGCGGGCCACGGCTGACCCGCAACTGGGCCGGGCCTCGACACTCGCATCCGACCATGCGCGGGGAGAAGACGGAGAAAACACACGAGCGCCCACCCCGATCGGGGTGGGCGCATCCGAGCCGCCTGTGGGAATCGAACCCACGACCTATTCATTACGAGTGAATCGCTCTGCCGACTGAGCTAAGGCGGCCGCGCCTGCCGTTCCACCGTCTCCGGGGCGCGCAGGCAACGGCACAACTGTACTGGAATGTGTGCCGCGAGCGCAAACCAGGACACCCCCCCTGAGGGATGTCGTGGGTCACGCAGCTATTGGCACATGAGACCGTCGGAGGGGACGGTGCCCTTGACCAGGTAGTCTTCGACGGCCCGCACGACGCACGGGTTCGCGCCGCGCCGGTATGCCGTGTGATTCCACCCTTCGACCGACACGAGGACGCCGCTGGCCAGCTGACCGGAGAGCCCCTGGGCCATCGAGTACGGGGTGGCCGGGTCGTGGGTCGTCCCGATGACGACGATGGGCGCCGCCCCCTGCGCGGTGATGCGCGAGCGCGGGGCGTGGCGCGTGGGCCACGCTTCGAGGGCCGCCGACGGGTAGCCCACGTACTTGCCGAGGATCCGCAGGTCCTTCTTGAGGGAGTCCACCTCGGCGGCCCACTGCTCGCTGTTTCCCTCGGGCGCGTAGTCGAGGTTGTTGATCGCATTGATCGCGTCGAAAGAGTTGTCCTCGTAGGTGCCGTCTTCGTTGCGCGAGTTGAGCGTGTCGGCGATGGCGAGCATGGCGCTTCCGTCGCCGCTGCGCCACGCGGAGGCAAAGGCCTGGGTGAGCTGAGGCCACCACTGCGTGTTGTACATGGCTCCGGTCATGGCGGTCATGGCCAGGTTCTCCGTCAGGGGGCGATTCGGGTTCGACGTGCGCAGCGGCTTGTCCTGCAGAGAGTCCAGGAAGGAACGGACCGTTTCGATCCCCTCGTCGCGACTGCGTCCCATCGGGCACGAGGCCTGGGTGGCACAGTCGCTGATCCACTGTTGGAGGGAAGCATCCAGGCCCCGCATCTGCAGGGCCGCGACCTCATTGACGCTGAGGGAGGGATCGAGGGCGCCATCGAGGACGAAGCGGCCGACCCGCTCGGGGAAGAGCCCGGCGTAGGTGGCCCCCAGGAAGGTGCCGTAGGAGTATCCGAGGAGGTTGAGGGTGTCCTGACCGAGGACGGCACGCACCATGTCGAAGTCGCGCGCCGCGCTGACGGTGTCGATGTGTTCGAAGAGGCTACCGGAACGCTCCTTACATCCGGCGGCGAGGGTGCGCGAGTCCTCCTGGGCCGCTTCGATGGCCGACTGGGGGGACTCATCCCCGGTGTCGGTCGCGTCGTCCTCGCCCGCGTTGCGCTTATCCTTCTCGTCGTCGCTCAGGCAAAAGACGGGGGTGGAGTCGCCCACCCCGCGCGGATCGAGGGCGATGATGTCGTAGGCGTTGACGACGGATTCACCCAGCCCCTGGCCCGCGTAGTACGGAAGAGCAGAGACGACCGCACCGCCGGGCCCGCCCGGGTTGATGAACAGGGCGGGAGCGTTCTTGGAGCCGGAGCGGTGGACGGCGAGGGCCAACGAGATCTGGTTGCCGTCGGGCTGCGCCCAGTCGAGGGGCGCCTTCAGGAAGGCGCACTGGTACTCACTGGAGTCGGAGGAGTCCACCCCCTGGAAGGAGCCGAAGGTACCGGATGCGCACGCGCCCCACGTGATGGTCTGCTCGTAGTACGCCTGAGTCGATCCGGATTGCACCGGGATCGGAGGCGCCGACGACGTGGCCGTCGTTGCCGGAACGGGTCCCCTGTGCTGAGTCCCGTAGTAGCCGAGGATGGTCAGGACGATCGCGACGACGGCGAGGATCGCGACGACGGCGGCCGCGATGGAGCGTGTCTTCATGGCCCCGATTGTAACGGAGATTGCGGGGGTTAGTTTTACGCCTGGGGCCGCAGGGAGATCGCCATGTCCTCCAGGACGAGGAGCGTGTTTCCGTTCGACTTCAGCCGACGCCGCGCCGTCTCAATGTGGTCGACGCGGCTCAGCGTCTGGCGGGGAGTCGACTCGTCCGCGATCGAACGAACCAGGTCCGCCAGGTCCGTGTTGATGAGTTCTCCGTCTCCGCCCACCTGCGTCATGAGGACGTCGCGGTAGATGGCGAGCAGGTCGATGAGGGCGCGGTCGATCGCGTCCGTGAGCGCGCGCTTGGAGCGGCGCTTCTGGTCCTCCTCGAGCTGGCGGATGAGGGTGCGCGAGGCCTTGGTGGCGCGCTCGTCCTCCTCCATCCCGAGCTGGCGCAGGAGCTCCGCTTTCTCGCGCGCGTTGCGCTCGCTGACCTGCGCGTCGGCCTGAGCCTTGGCGGTCTCCAGGAGCCGGTCGGCGGCGAGCACCGCCTCTCCGACGCTTCGTACCGAGACGGGGGCCGTGACGATGGCGCGCCTGCGCGCTCGCATCTCGGGGTCGGCGGCCAGCGCTCGGGCGAGGCCGATGTGGGATTGGGCGGCTCGCGCGGCCTCGAGGGCGACCTCGGGGGTGGCCACGCCCTCGCGCACGAGGAGGTCCGCGACCGCGTTGGCGGTGGGGATGCGGAGGCCGAGGTGGCGGCACCTCGACCGGATCGTGGCGATCATGTCCTCCGGGCTGGGGGCGCACAGGAGCCAGACCGTGTGCTCGGGGGGTTCTTCAATGGCCTTGAGCAGGGCGTTCGCCCCCGCTTCACCCAGGCGATCCGCGTCCTCGACGACGATCACGCGCCACAGCCCCTGGGAGGGGGACGACTGGGCCTGGAGGACCAGGGAACGCGCGGTCTCAACGTTGATGATCGAGGTCTCCGTCGCGGCGAAGAGAACGTCCGCATTGGTGCGCCCCATGGTCGTGCGACACCCCGGGCACGTTCCGCAGCCGACCTCCTCGCCGGTGCACTGCAGGGCCGCCGCGAAGGCTCGCGCGGCCACGGATCGTCCGGATCCCGGGGGGCCGGTGATGAGCCACGCGTGGCTCATCGAGCGAGCGTCCTCCTGGGCGGCCGAACCCGCCCTGGAAGCCACGATCGCGCGCGCGCTGGCCGCGGCCTCGCTGAGCTTAGCGACCGCATCGCCTTGTCCGACCAGGGAGGACCAGACGCTCATCATTCATCCCACAGGGCGCCCTGGGATTCCCCGAGGGCGCCGACCATGGTCGCGGGCTTGCGGGAGGAGGGCATCTCGCCGCCTCCCGTGCGCGGGGAGCGGGCGGCGTCGGGTGCCGACTCCCCCGCGCTCCTCGCGGCTTCCGCGGATACGTCCGCGGCCTCGTCAATGGTGACCGAGCCGCCTTCGAAGCGTTCGACGAGGACCCCGCGGATCTCGGAGAATACCTCCTCGACGGTGCCGACGGCGTCGATGACGACGATGCGATCCGGCTCCGCGTCGGCCAGGCGCAGGTACTCGTGCCGCACGCGCTCGTGGAAGTCCATGGACTCGCGCTCCATGCGGTCCGGGGCGTCGGTGTGGCGTCGTAGCCCCACCTCGGGCGGCAGGTCCAGGAGGAAGGTCAGGGAGGGGTAGAGGCCGCGCGTCGCCCAGGCCGACAGGGATGAGATCTCATCGACGCCGAGGGATCGCGCCGCGCCCTGGTAGGCCAGGGAGGAGTCGATGTAGCGGTCCCCCAGCACGACGGCGCCGCGCTCGAGGGCGGGGGCCACGACCGTGGTCACGTGGTAGGCACGGTCCGCCGCATACAGGAGCGCCTCGGTGCGCGCATCCACGTCCTCTGGCCCGTTTTGCACCAGGCGACGGATCTCCGCCCCCAGCTCGGTGCCGCCCGGCTCGCGGGTGACAACGACCTCGCGGCCGCGCCTCGCGAACCAGTCGCGCACCGCCAGGATCTGCGTGGACTTGCCGGAGCCGTCGCCGCCCTCGAAAGTGATGAACACTCCTCGCGCTGCCATCGTCATTCCTTCGTCGCCGCCTGCTTCGTGGCGCTCGTCTTTCGGGCGGCGGGTTTCTTCGCCGCCGTTTTCTTCTTCGTCGTCGTCTTCTTTGCCGCCGTCTTCTTTGCCGCCGTCTTGCGCGCGCGCTTGGGGGCGGGCCCCTTGGCTCGCTTGTCGGCCAGGAGCTCGTAGGCGCGTTCGGCGGTGAGGTCGTCGACCGTTTCCGCCCGCGGGACGGTCACGTTCGTCTCGCCGTCGGTCACGTAGGGGCCGAAACGCCCGTCCTTGACGGTGACCTTCTTGCCGGAGATCGGGTCCTCGCCGAACTCGCGCAGCGGCGGCCGGGCCACGCCTCGGCCCCGAGTCTTGGGCTGGGCGTAGATTGCCAGGGCCTGCTCGAGCGTGATCGTCAGGAGCTGGTCCTCGCTGGCCAGGGTGCGCGAATCCGTCCCCTTCTTCAGGTAGGGGCCGTAGCGGCCGTTCTGCGCGGTGATCGTCTCGCCCGAGGCCGGGTCAACCCCCACCTCGCGCGGCAGGGAGAGCAGCTGAAGCGCCTCGGCAAGGGTCACGGTGGAGATGTCCATCGTCTTGAACAGGGACGCTGTCCTGGGCTTGACCGCGCCCTTCTTGGCCTTCGCGCCGGCATCCCCCTCGGGCTCGGGAAGGACCTCGGTGACGTAGGGCCCGTATCGCCCGTCCTTCACGATGATCGTGTGGCCGGTGTCCGGGTCGACGCCCAGCTCGCGCCCGTCGTCGGCGGCCCGGCTAAAGAGCTGGTCGATGAGCTCGTCGGTCAGCTCGTCCGGAGCCACCTCCGGCGGAACGTTCGCGCGCGTGCCGTCGGCCTTTTCCATGTAGGGGCCGTAGCGGCCCACGCGCAGGGTCACCCCGCGCC
>ERZ772948.1410-NODE-1410-length-14000-cov-4.888204_pt1 | contig 14000 bp, 12 predicted proteins | sample MGYA00511945_ERZ772948 | MGnify/ENA primary metagenome ERZ772948 (study PRJEB29015, sample SAMEA2737927) | human oral metagenome | biome: human oral; feature: human-associated habitat; material: dental | place: China | collected 2141 ... | reverse complement strand
CCGAAGTCATCGCCAACACCGCCGCCCGCTACCGCGAAGCCCTGAAGGCGCTGACGGGGCAGGATCTGGCCGAGTGAAGCTGCGCCGCTGGAGCGGCTTGCAGGCTTAAAAAGCAGAGCGAATTCGAGGGGGCATAAATGTCGCTTTGCGCAATATCTACTAGGACATCTTGCTATGCATAAAGGAGCAAATTAAGGGGCGGCCCCGCGCGCTCTGATGACCACAGGAGCAAGCCAGGCCGGCGCTCGCATTGCAAAACCGTGAAACGCGCACGGGTGTTTTCTTCCGACTCTCATGGGCGCACTGGAACGTGGCAGAAACATGATCGCCAGCAAGCTCCGGAAGGGGTGCGCCGCCCGCGTGGCGGCGGTGTCTGTCCCTTAGACTCGCACGCTTGCCCGCGCCTTCTCCATGCCTCTTTACTGGTTCATCCTGCTCCCTTTTGTCGGCAGTCTTGTGGCTGCCATGATGCCGACCAAGGCCCGCAATGCGGCGGCAAGCTGGGCGGCGCTGGTGGCCGCTGGCGGGCTGGGCGGGGTGCTGCTGCTGTATCCGCAGGTGCAGGGCGGGCAGGTGCTGCGCGAGCAGGCGGCATGGCTGCCGCAGGCGGGGCTGGCGTTTGTGGTGCGGGTGGACGGCTTTGCCTGGCTGTTCGCGCTGATGGTGACGGGCATCGGCTTTCTGGTGGCGGTGTACGCGCGCTACTACATGAGCAAGGACGATCCGGTGCCGCGCTTTTTCTCCTTTTTTCTCGCCTTCATGGGCGCGATGATGGGCGTGGTGCTGTCGGGCAATCTGATTCAGCTGGTGTTTTTCTGGGAGCTGACGAGCCTGTTTTCTTTTTTGCTCATCGGCTACTGGCATCACCGCAAAGACGCACGGCGCGGCGCGCGCATGGCGCTGACGGTGACGGGCGCGGGCGGCCTGTGTCTGCTGGCGGGGGTGCTGGTGCTGGGCCGCATTGCGGGCAGTTATGACCTGGACGCCGTGCTGGCCGCCGGGCCGCAGATTCGTTCGCACGCGCTGTATGCGCCCATGCTGGCGCTGGTGCTGCTGGGGGCGCTGACCAAGAGCGCGCAGTTTCCCTTTCACTTCTGGCTGCCGCGCGCGATGGCCGCGCCCACGCCGGTTTCCAGCTATCTGCATTCGGCCACGATGGTGAAGGCGGGTGTGTTTCTGATGGCGCGGCTGTGGCCGGCGCTGTCGGGCACGCAGGAGTGGTTCTGGATTGTGGCGGGCGCGGGCGCTTGCACGCTGGTGCTGGGGGCGTATGCGGCCATGTTCCAGAACGATTTGAAGGGGCTGCTGGCGTATTCGACGATCAGCCATCTGGGGCTGATCACGCTGCTGCTGGGCATGAACCGCGAGCTGGCGACGGTGGCGGCGGTGTTTCACGTGATGAATCACGCGACGTTCAAGGCTTCGCTTTTCATGGCGGCGGGCATCATCGATCACGAGACGGGCACGCGCGATATACGGCGGCTGGACGGTCTGTTCAAGGCCATGCCGGTGACGGGCACGCTCGCTTGCGTGGCCAGCGCGGCCATGGCGGGCGTGCCGCTGATGAACGGCTTTCTCTCCAAGGAAATGTTTTTTGCCGAAACGGTGGACTTCATGAGTCCCCAGCCGTGGGTGGAAGACGCGCTGCCCATCGCCGCCACGGTGGCGGGCATGTTTGCAGTGGTGTATTCGCTGCGCTTTACGGTGGACATCTTCTTTGGCCCGCTGGCAACCGATTTGCCGCGCAAGCCGCATGAACCCGTGCGCTGGATGCGCCTGCCGGTGGAGCTGCTGGTGGTGGCCTGCCTGGTGGTGGGCATGGCGCCCAACTGGTCGGTAGGGCCGGTGCTGGAAATGGCGGCGCAAGCGGTGCTGAACGGGCCAACGCCGCATTACAGCCTGGCGGTGTGGCACGGCTTTAACAAGCCCATGGTGATGAGCCTGGTGGCGCTGGCGGGCGGCTTTGCGCTCTATCTTTGGCTGGGCCGCGCGATGGAGGCGGGGCGCTTCAAAAAACCGCCTTTCATTGGCGGGCTGGATGGGCAGCGCCTGTTTCAGGGCGCGCTGGTGTGGCTGGATGGCGCCGGGCGCCGGGCGCTGCGCCTGGCCAGCAGCCAGCGCTTGCAGCCGCAGATGTTTTTGCTGGTGTTCGCGGCGGTGGCGGTGGCGGCGGCGTCGCTGGGCGGCAATGGCATCAACTGGGGCGACCGCGAGCGCGTGCCGGGCAGCGTGCTTTTCGCGCTGCTGTGGACGGCAGGCGGCCTGTGCGCGCTGACGGCTGCGGCGCAGGCCAAGTTCCATCGCCTGGCGGCGCTCATTCTGGTGGGCGGCGTGGGGCTGATGGTGTGCCTGACCTTCATGTGGTTTTCTGCGCCCGATCTGGCGCTCACGCAGATTGCGGTGGAAGTGGTGACCACCATTCTTTTTCTGCTGGGCTTGCGCTGGCTGCCCAAGCGGCTGGATACGGAGCCGGCGCGCCTGGGGCTGCGGGTGCGGGTGCGGCGCGCACGCGATCTGGTGCTTTCGGTGGTGACGGGCGGCGGCATGGCGCTGCTGGCTTACGCCATGATGACGCGGCCTGCGCCGCAGAGCATTTCGCCCTTTTTCATTGACCGCGCGCTGCCCGAAGGCGGCGGGGCCAACGTGGTGAATGTGATGCTGGTGGACTTTCGCGCTTTCGACACGATTGGCGAAATCACGGTGCTGGGCATCGTGGCGCTGACGGTGTATGCGTTGCTCAGGCGCTTTCGCCCCCCGCGCGAGAGCGTGCAGGCGCCAGAGCAGCAGCGCGTGATTCCGGCAGACCTGAATACCGACCTCATCAATCCGCGCACGGCCAAGGACTCGGCCCTGGGCTACATGCAGGTGCCCGCCACGCTGGTGCGGCTGCTGTTGCCGATTGCGGGCGTGGTGGCTGCTTACATCTTCATGCGCGGGCATAACGAGCCGGGCGGCGGCTTCGTGGCGGGGCTGGTGCTGTCCATCGCCCTGCTGGCGCAATACATGGTGGCGGGCACGCAGTGGGTGGAAGCGCGGTTTCAGCTTCAGGTGATTCGCTGGATAGGCGTGGGCTGGCTGCTGGCGCTGGGCACGGGGCTGGGGTCGCTGTGGTTCGGCTACCCGTTTCTGACCACGCACGCCATGCACGTGACGCTGCCGCTGGTGGGCGAAGTGCATGTGCCCAGCGCCACGTTCTTCGACGCGGGCGTGTTCGCCGTGGTGGTGGGCGCCACGCTGCTCATTCTCACGGCGCTGGCGCACCAGTCGCTGCGCGCGCACCGCACGGCGCTCAAGAAGGCCGCTACACATGCCGCCGCGCCGCAAGGCGAAGGAAAGCAAGACTGATGGAAGTCATTCTGGCCATCGTTATCGGCGTGCTGGGCGGCTCCGGCGTGTGGCTGGTGCTGCGGCCGCGCACGTTTCAGGTGCTCATGGGGCTGTCGCTGCTGTCGTATGCCGTCAATCTGTTCATTTTTGCCATGGGCAGCCTGCTGCTGGCGCGCGAGCCGATCGTGCAGGCGGGCGTCGCGCCCACGCTGGAGAACTACACCGACCCGCTGCCGCAATCGCTGGTGCTCACGGCCATCGTCATCGGCTTTGCCACATCGGCGCTGTTTCTGGTGGTGATGATGGCCCTGCGCGGCCTGACCGGAAACGACCATGTGGACGGGCAGGAGAGGGACGGCTGATGGATGCGCTGATTGCCCGCTTGATGCCGCATCTGATCGTGATGCCCGTGCTGCTGCCGCTGGGCACGGCGGCGCTCATGCTGCTGCTCGGGCCGCAGCGCAGGCCGCTGAAGGCCGTGGTGAACGTGGCTTCGTGCCTGCTGGGGCTGTGCGTGTCGCTGGCGCTGCTGCACTGGACGCTGACCGGGGGCGGCGCAGCGGCAGTGGGCATTTACATGCCTTCCAACTGGCCCGTGCCTTACGGCATCGTGCTGGTGCTGGACCGGCTCTCGGCCATGATGCTGGCGCTGACTTCGCTGCTGGCGCTGGCGGCGGTGCTTTATTCGTCGGCGCGCTGGCACAAGGCAGGGGTGTATTTCCACCCGCTGTTCCAGTTGCAGGTGATGGGCCTGTCGGGGGCTTTTCTCACGGGCGACTTGTTCAACCTGTTTGTTTTCTTCGAGATCATGCTCACGGCCTCCTACGGCCTGCTGCTGCATGGCTCCAGCCCGGCGCGGGTGCGCGCGGGGTTGCACTACATCGCCGTCAATCTGATGGCTTCCACGCTGTTTCTCATCGGCATTGCCATGCTCTATGGCGTGACGGGCACGCTGAATCTGGCTGACATGGCCATGATGGTGCCCGCCATCGCCGAAGACGACCGGGGCCTGCTGCACGCGGGCGCGGCCATCATGGCCATTGCCTTTTTGGTCAAGGCGGCCGCCTGGCCGCTCAATTTCTGGCTGCCAGCGGCCTACTCCAGCGCCGCCGCGCCGGTGGCCGCGCTCTTTGCCATCATGACCAAGCTGGGCGTGTATGCCGTGCTGCGTGTGTGGACGCTGCTGTTTCCGGCCAGCGCGGGCGTATCGGCCCTGTTTGGCGGCGATTTGCTCATCTGGATGGGGCTGGCGACGGTTGCCTTCGGGGCCATTGGCGTTTTGGCCACGCAGCAGCTGGCGCGCATGACGGCGTTTGCCGCCATCCTGTCATCAGGCACGCTGCTGGCGGCCATTGGCTTTGGCCAGCCTGCCGTGACGGGCGCGGCGCTGTATTACGCCTTCAGCTCCACGCTGGCGATTGCGGCGCTGTTTTTGCTGATTGAGCTGGTCAAGCGCGCCAGCGAGAGCGAAGAGCAAATTGCCCTGATCAGCGACACGGTTTTCGAAGAAGACGAAGCTTTTGCCGACTACCAGGCCAGCCCCGCCTCGCTGCCCGACGTGAATCTGGACGATGACGAGCAGGCGCTGATTGGCCGCGCCATTCCCTTCGCCATGGCGTTTCTGGGCCTGTCGTTCGCGCTCTGCGCCTTGCTGATTGCGGGGCTGCCGCCGCTGTCGGGCTTCATTGGCAAGTTCGCCATGCTCACGGCGCTGCTTCAGCCAGCGGGCATGGGCGCGGCCATGCCAGAGGCTGCCAGCTTGCCGGTTGATGAAGCCGCAGGTCTGTCCGCCAGCCTGCCTGTTGACGCAGCGGCCGCCTTGCCGGGCATGGCTGAAGCGGCGGGCGTGCCAGTGGCCGCCTGGACCTTCATGGCGCTGCTGATTGCGGGCGGGCTGCTGTCCACCATTGCGCTTTCCCGCGCGGGCATCCGCCTGTTCTGGGCGCCGCAAGGCAGGCCGGCGCCGCGCCTGCGGGTGATCGAGACGCTGCCCATTGCCGCGCTGCTGCTGGTGACTGTGGGCATGGTGTGGCAGGCGCAGCCCGTCATGCAGTTCGCGCACTGGGCCGCGCAAGGGCTGCACGAGCCGCGCAACTACATCAACACCGTGATCGGCACGCGCCCCGTGCCTTCGCCCGGCGAGACGGACGGCGCCAGCGAAGAACTGGGCGGCCAGGCGCTGCCTGAAAACGCCCCCGCGTCCGCAGAGGAGACGCAGCCATGATGCGCAAGCTGCTGCCCGCCCCGCTGCTGTCGCTGGCCCTGCTGGTCATGTGGCTGCTGCTGGTGCGCTCCTACACCCTGGGGCAGGTGCTGCTGGGCGCGCTGGCGGGCTGGGCCATGCCCTGGTTCTTCGCCTCGCTGCGCCCGCACCGCCCGCGCATTCGCAGGCCCCTCGTGCTGGCCCGCTACATCCTCACCGTGGGCTGGGACGTGCTGCTGTCCAACCTGCAAGTGCTGCGCGGCGTGCTGCGCGTCTCGGCCCGCGCGCCTGCGCAGGATGGCTTTGTCATCATCCCCTTGCAGTTGCGCGACCCTTCCGCGCTGGCGGCGCTGGCCATGGTCACCACCGTCGTGCCCGGCACGGTGTGGTGCGAGATGGCGCGCGATGGCAGCGCCTTGCTGCTGCACGTGTGGGACCTGGAGGACAAAGCCGCCTTCATCGCCCACTACAAACAGCGCTACGAGCAGCCGCTGATCGAGATTTTTGAATCATGAATCCCCTGCTTCACGGCTCCATCCTTGCCACCTTGTTCGCCTATGGTCTGGCCATGCTGCTGTGCCTGTGGCGGCTGCTGCGCGGCCCGCGCGCGCAAGACCGCGTGCTGGCGCTGGACACCATTTACGCCATCGGCATGCTCATCGTGCTGGTTGCGGGCATCCGCTACGCCAGCCAGATGTACTTTGAGGCGGCGCTGCTGATTGCCCTGTTCGGCTTCGTCGGCACGGCTGCCATGGCCAAGTTCTTGCTGCGCGGCGAGGTCATCGAATGAGCGCCGCTGCCCTGCCCGTGCCTTTGTGGGCCGAAATCCTGGTGTCGCTGCTGCTGCTGGCCAGCGCCGTTTTCACGCTGGCCGCCGCCATTGGCCTGGTGCGCCTGCAAAGCTTTTTCCAGCGCATGCATCCGCCCGCGCTCATCTATACGGGCGCTGCCTGGTGCGTCACCCTGGCTTCCATCACCTACTTTTCAGCGCAGGGGCATGGCCTGGTGCTGCATGTGTGGATCATCATCATCTTGCTGTCCATCACGGTGCCCATCGCCACTGTGCTGCTGGCCCGCGCAGCGCTTTTTCGCAACCGGCAAGAACGCTTGGCGGGCACGCCCCTGCCGCTGCAACCGATGGTGGAGCCCAGCCTGGCTGAGGGCGAAAGCGCCGATCCTCAAACATGAAACGGCGCAAGGCAGGCGCTGGCGCGGCAATCCACCCGCCACGCCGTGCGTGCCGTGCGGGCACGGCGGCTCGCCTACACTGCCCGCGCGTGCGCAAAAGCACGCACTTTTTTCTCCCTCTTTTTCTTGAAAGGAACGCACCGTGTTCAAAAAACTGCTGCTCCTGGGCGCCATGCTCTGCTGCTCCACCTTGTTTGCCGCAGACGTCAATACAGCCACTGCCGCCGAGCTGGATGCGATCAAGGGCATCGGCCCGGCCATGTCCGCCCGCATCATGAGCGAGCGCGAAAAAGCCCCGTTCAAGGACTGGGAAGATTTCAAAACCCGCGTCAAGGGCGTTGGCGACAAAAACGCAGCCAAGCTCTCTGACGCCGGGCTGACCGTGGGCGGCGGCGCTTACCCGCAAGCCAAGGCGGCCGCCCCGGCCGCTGCGGAAAAGCCTGCAGCCGAAGGCCGGAAGGGGAAGAAAGCCGAGAAGGCGGCCAAAGCCGAAAAAGCGGCCAAGGCTGAAAAACCAGCCGAATCGGCCAAGCCGTAAAAACGGCCCTCTGCTCACGCAAAAAAGCCCGCACACGCGGGCTTTTCCGATTGAAGGCAGAGCTTGCAAATACTGACGCCACAAGGGCTTCCCAGCTTTTGCCGCTACCAACGAGCCACAGAAAGAGCGCGCCTGGCCTGGCAATGCACAGACATAAACTTAGCTCCTCTATTCATAGCAATAGGTCCTAGTCGAAACTGCGCGAAATGGCATTTCATCCCATCTTTATTCGCTCCTGTTTTTAATGTGGACAGCAGGCAAAGCCAGGCCGCGCAAACCTAGAATGCCCTTTTCTTCACTTCCTGCGATGCTGTCATGACCCTGCCACGCCCTGCCGCCAAGCCCCGCTGCCCCCATTTTTCTTCCGGCCCTTGCGCCAAGCGCCCCGGCTACAGCCTTGCGGCGCTGGAGACGCAAACGCTGGGCCGCTCGCACCGCTCGGCCATCGGCAAGCAGGCGCTGGCTAGGGCATGCAGCGAAACGCACCGCCTGCTGGGGCTGCCAGCCGACTGGCGCCTGGGCATCGTGCCCGCCTCGGACACCGGCGCGATGGAAATGGCGCTGTGGAGCCTGCTGGGGCCGCGCGGCGTGGACGCGCTCGGCTGGGAAACCTTTGGCCTGACCTGGGTGAAAGACGTGACGCAGCAGCTGAAGCTGTCCGACGTGCGCGTGTTCCAGGCCCCTTACGGCGAGCTGCCTGACTTGGCGCAAGTCGATTGCGACCGCGATGTGGTTTTTGCCTGGAACGGCACCACCAGCGGCGTGTGCGTGCCCCATGGCGACTGGATTGCCGACGATCGCCAGGGCCTGACTATTTGCGATGCGACCAGCGCCGCCTTTGCGATGGAGCTGCCCTGGCACAAGCTGGACGTGGCCACCTTCTCGTGGCAAAAGGCGCTGGGCGGCGAAGGCGCGCACGGCGTCATCGTGCTGTCGCCGCGCGCCGTGGCCCGGCTGCAAAGCTACACGCCGCCCTGGCCCATGCCCAAAATCTTCCGCATGACCACGCCCGACAAGCAAACGGGCGGCAACCAGCTCAACGAAGGCATCTTCCGGGGCGAAACCATCAACACCCCTTCCATGCTCTGCGTGGCCGACTGGCTGGACACCCTAGCCTGGGCCGAAGCGATGGGCGGCGTGCCCGCCCTGGCGGCCCGCAGCCGCCAGAGCCTGGCGCACATCGAGGCCTTTGTGGCGCAGCGCGACTGGATCAGCTTTCTGGCGCGCGATGCGGCCACGCGCTCATGCACCAGCGTGTGCCTGAAGCTGGCGCTGCCAGACGAGCAAGTCAAACAGCTGGCCAAACTGCTGCAAGACGAAGGCGTGGCCTACGACATCGGCTCCTACAAAGACGCCCCCGTGGGCCTGCGCATCTGGTGCGGCGCCACCGTGGAGCCGGAAGATGTGCGCGTGCTGCTGCAATGGCTGGACTGGGGGCGCGCGCAGCTTGGTCAAGTGTGAGCGGCGCATGCGCAAGACGGCGGCGCGGCGCTGTCTTGCGCCGCTCACCCCCTTCATTTGCTCTTTTATCAAGAGCAAGATGTCCTAGTGAAACCTGCGCAAGGCGTCTTTTTGCCCTTTCAAATTAGCTCCTGTTTTTGATGCTCCTTGAGCTGGCCGCCGGATCGGGCTGAAAGGCTAGGGCGCGCGCAGCGCCGCCGCGTGGTGCGCCATGTGATCGGCCATGAAGCTGGCCATGAAGTAGTAGCTGTGGTCATGGCCCGCGTGCATGCGCAGCGTGAGCGGGTGGCCCGCCCGCTCGCAGGCGGCTTGCAGCAAATCGGGCCGCAGCTGGGGCAGAAATTCATCCGCCTCGCCCTGATCGACCAGCAGCGGCAGGCGCTCGCTCAAAGGCTGGGCGATGAGGGCCGTGGCATCGTGCGCCAGCCAGGCGGCGGGGTTGTCGCCCAGATAGGCGGCAAACGCCTTGCGCCCCCACGGCGCTTGCGCGGCGGCACAAATGGGCGCGAAGGCGCTCACGCTGCGATAGCGCCCCGGATGCCGCAGCGCCAGCGTGATGGCCCCGTGCCCGCCCATGCTGTGGCCGCTGATGCCGCGCACGGGCAGCGCGGCAAAGTGCCGCTCCACCAGCGCGGGCAGCTCCTGCGCCACGTAATCTTCCATGCGGAAATGCGCGGCCCAGGGCGCTTGCGTGGCGTTCACGTAAAAGCCCGCGCCCTGGCCCAGGTCATAGGCCGCGTCATCCGGCACGCCAGCGCCGCGCGGGCTGGTATCGGGCGCCACCACGATCAGCCCGTGCTGCGCCGCCCACTGCTGCGCCCCGGCCTTGGTGATGAAGTTCTGCTCGGTGCATGTCAGCCCCGAAAGCCAATACAAAACCGGGCATTTTTCTCCCGCCAATGCCGCTGGCGGCAAGTAAATGCCGAATTTCATGGGTGTGCCCGTGCTGGCGGCGTCGTGCTGCCAGACTTCCTGACGGCCGCCAAAACTGGCGTGCTGTTCAAGGCGTTGCATGATGGTTTTTCCTGATTTGGCGTGTTTTCAAAAACCGTGCGTCATGAATTCATTCATCCAGATTCAAATAACGCAAATAACATGAATCGCGCAAATGGCGAAATCAATAATGCACCACGCTGCGAATGGATTGGCCCGCGTGCATCAGTTCAAACGCCTCGTTGATATTTTCCAGCGGCAGGGTGTGCGTCACGAACGGGGCCAGTTTGATTTCGCCTTTCATGGCCTGCTCGACCATGCCGGGCAACTCGCTGCGGCCCTTGACGCCGCCAAAGGCGCTGCCCAGCCAGCGGCGGCCGGTGACGAGCTGGAAGGGGCGGGTGGCAATTTCCTGCCCCGCGCCTGCCACGCCGATGATGACGCTCTGGCCCCAGCCCCGGTGCGCGCATTCCAGCGCGGCGCGCATGACTTGAACATTGCCAATGCATTCAAAGCTGTGGTCCACGCCCCAGCCGGTCATTTCGATGATGACTTGCTGGATGGGCTGCGCGTGGTCTTTGGGATTGACGCAGTCGGTTGCGCCGAAGGTGCGGGCCAGCTCGAATTTGGCGGGGTTGGTGTCGATGGCGATGATGCGGCCCGCCTTGGCGAGCTTTGCGCCCTGGATGACGGCCAGGCCGATGCCGCCCAGCCCGAACACGGCCACGCTGTCGCCCGGCTGCACTTTGGCGGTGTTTTTCACGGCGCCCAGGCCGGTGGTCACGCCACAGCCCAGCAGGCAGACTTGCTCCGGATTGGCGGCGGGGTTGATCTTGGCCAGCGAGACTTCGGCCACCACCGTGTATTCGCTGAAAGTGGAGCAGCCCATGTAGTGATACACGGGCTGGCTCTGGTATGAAAAGCGCGTGCTGCCGTCGGGCATCAGGCCCTTGCCTTGCGTGGCGCGCACGGCGGTGCACAGGTTGGTTTTGCCGCTTTTGCAAAACAGGCACTGGCGGCACTCGGCGGTGTACAAGGGGATGACGTGATCGCCCGGCTGCACGCTGGTAACGCCCTCGCCCGCTTGCACGACGACGCCCGCGCCTTCGTGCCCCAGCACGGCGGGAAAGACGCCTTCGGGGTCATCGCCGCTCAGGGTGAAGGCGTCGGTGTGGCACACGCCGGTGTGGGTGATGCGCAGCAGCACTTCGCCCGCGCGGGGCGGGGCCACGTCGATTTCGACAATCTGCAAGGGTTTGCCGGGTTCAAAGGCAACGGCGGCGCGTGATTTCATGGCCTGGCTCTCCTGTGAATGATGGGGAGCGGGCAGTGTAGGCCCCGCCGCCCGGACTGGCGCGAGAGAAGGCGGGCGATGAAACAGACGGGCAAACAGGCGCGGGAGACAGGCGCGGGAGACAGGCACGAAATGGGCGAGAGGGCGGGCCGCGTGGTCAGTCCATGTCGCAGGCCGTGCCGTTTTGCAGGCGGCGGGCGCGGTCATGCGTGTCGGGGTGGGTGCTGAACCAGTTGTCGCCGCCAGGGGCCGGGGAGTCGGCTGGTTTGCGCCGTTCAGGCTGGTTTTCAGGTTTGGGGGCCTGGCCCGCCTTGCGGGATGGGGCGGGCGCTGGCGGCTTGTCGTTCCATTTTTCAGCGGCCAGCAGCAGCGTGCCCAGCGGGGCGGCGGGCATGTGCAGCGCGTGCAGCAGGCGCTGGGCGTAGCAGTCGGCTTCGCGTTCGTGGCTGCGGCTGTAGGAGGTGGCGGCCAGCAGCGTGGTGGCGGAAGCGGTGACGGTGGGCAAGTCGCCCAGCGCGAAGCCCAGGCCCAGGCCGATAACGCTTTGCTCCAGCACGGAGCGGGTGCCATGGCGGTGCTGCACGTGGCCGATTTCATGGGCGAGCACGCCCATGAGCGCTTCGTCACCCGCGCCGGGGGTGCTGCCAGCCAGCTCCACCATTGCGTCGGTCATGACGATGGCGCCGCCGGGCATGGCGAAGGCGTTGGGCGGCATGCCGGAGCGAAAGCGCAGCTCCAGCGGGGGCGCGTAGCCGCTGTAGTGGTGCAGGGCGGCGTCTTGCTGCACGGCGGCGGCCAGGCGGGCGAATTGCGCTTGCAGCTCAGCCTGGCGCGCGGGCGGGATTTTGCTGGGCTTGAGGTAGCCGCCGTCCAGCTGATCAAGCACTTGCCGGGTGACTTGCCGCTCCCAGGCCAGCGGCACGGCGCGCGCCAGATGGCGGGCGGCCCAGGGCGTGCCGTGGTGGTAGAAGGTCCACAGCCCCGCGCCCACAAGCAGCAGCATGCCCAGCAGCGCGGGCCAGCGCGTTTGCATTTTCTCGGCCAGCGTGGGCCGCCCGCCAGCAGCGGCCAGGGCGGCCTGCCAGACGGCGGGATCGTGCACTTGCAGGCTGCCGTGAGGCCCCAAGTCGATGGAGAGGGTTTCGGGCGTGCGGCGCGCGCTCCAGCGTTCGGGCCACTGCACGTCTTTGCGGGGCACGGCAAAGGGCGCGCCGCCTTCGGGGCGCAGCCACAGCACGGGGCCTTGCGGACTGGCCTGAAGCAGCGCCTGCGCGGGCCGCGCGCGGGTGCTGCGGCCATCGAACCAGTGAACGTTCAGGGGGGGCATCGCGGGGCGCTCAGATCAGATCCAGCCCCAGCACATCGGCCACGGCGTCGCCGAAAGCGCCTTGCTGGCGCACCATTTCACCGCTCACCTGGTCCAGCCCGCCGCGCACGTACAGCGTGACGGAATTGGCGCGCGCCGCGTATTCGCTGGCCACGGCATAGGGGCGGTAAAAGCCCAGGGTGAGCAGCGTCAGCAGCATGTTCCTGACGCACAGCCACACGTAGGCGCCGGTCTTGAGGCTGGTTTTGGAGCGGGCCATGCCGCCCAGCCCGGCGCCGTTCCACACCAGCTGGAACCGGCGCGCCACGCGGAAGGCGCGCGCGGGCACCGTGACGGCCACCACGAGCGTGAGAATGACCAGCGCCGCCATCACCAACATGCCAATGTTGCCGGGGCGCCCCCCGCCCGCCGCCGCTCCCATGATGCCCACAAAGGCAAGCATCATCAGCACCCAGGCGGCCACCATGCCGATGGCGCCGATGATGCCTATCTGCACGTACATCACCACCCACTCGCTGAAGGCCAGCCGCAGCCGCCCCGGCTGCTGGCCCAGAAAGGCGCGCCGCACGCGCAGCACGCAGTAGTTGTATTCCAGCCGCATGAACGCCAGCCAGCCGCCCAGCACGGCCAGCAGCATGCCGCCCAGCGCCAGCATCATGTGTTCCGGCAGCTCCGGCTCGCGGGCATCGCCGGCGGGTTCATCGCCGGATTCGTCAAGCTCGCCAGATTCGCTCTCTCCGGCTTCGCTCACGTCTGCGCCAGGTTCGCCGGATTCAGGCGCGCGCGCTTCAGCTGCATCGCCTTCTGGCGGCAGCCCGTCCGGCGTCGCAGCCTGCGGGCCGCTGCCGCTGGCAGCGGAATGAGATGCGGCAGAGGATGCCGCGCTGGCGGCCGTTTCTTTTCCGTCTTCCAGCACTGCGGCGGCGAAGCCCACGCCCATCATCAGCGCGCCCGCCAGCGCCAGCGGCCAGCTGGCCTTGTACACCTCGCCCCAGGTGGCGCGAAACGACATGCGCACCCCGCGCCAGCGCGTGCAGCCAAAGCGAAAACGCATGGCGCTGCCCCACAGAAACGGCAGCACCGCCAGAAAGGCTGCCCACAGCCCGATTGCCAGCTTCTGGAAGCCGAAGTGATTGGCCGCCTCGAACAGGCCGTAGAACGAGAGCATGACCACAAAGCCCAGAAACATGCGCCACGGCCTGCGCACCGAAAACTCCAGCGGGCTGCCCGCCACCTGCGTGTGCCCGTAAAAGTATTTGATGCTGCGGTAGCGCGCAAAGGGCGTGTACAGCCCCAGCGTGGCCAGCATCAGCAGCACATTGACGATCCACACCCTGAAATATTCGCTGCCCAGCCCCGTGAAGCGGACGGCATGGGCCTCAATGGCGGGGCGCTGCGCCGCCGCTGGCAAAGGCGGCGGCGCGAAGGGCGGTGGCGGTGGCAATGGTGGTGTGACTGACATGGCTCAATTGTTTCATGAGGTGACGGTCACGCCCCTTCATGGCCTGGCCGTGAAAGAAAGAGAAGGCGGACCGCTACAGGCGGAGCGCGGCAATCCCAGGTGGTTATTCGCTCGCCAGAGATTGTTCTCAGCGAATTTCTTCTCCATGGACATGCCGGAAGGCAAAAAGAATTTGATGGTTGGCCGCTGCCAGGGCTTGCCGTAACCATCACCCCCAGCCCAACCCCAGGCGCAGGGGCACATACACGGCCATGCCCGCGCCAATCA
>ERZ772948.1402-NODE-1402-length-14063-cov-3.659052_pt1 | contig 14063 bp, 14 predicted proteins | sample MGYA00511945_ERZ772948 | MGnify/ENA primary metagenome ERZ772948 (study PRJEB29015, sample SAMEA2737927) | human oral metagenome | biome: human oral; feature: human-associated habitat; material: dental | place: China | collected 2141 ... | reverse complement strand
GAGGCAGCCGGCTATGATGTCATCCTCATTGAAACGGTCGGCGTCGGACAGTCGGAAACGACGGTTCGCTCGATGGTCGACTTCTTCCTGCTCGTCGTTCTGACGGGGGCAGGAGATGAGCTGCAAGGCATCAAGAAGGGCATCATGGAACTGGCGGACGCCATCGTCATCAACAAGGCAGACGGAGACAATCGTACGAAAGCTCAGGTCGCACGCGGCGAGTACGAGCGTATGATCGAGTACATTCGTCCCGCGACGCCGGGCTGGCAGACGCATGCCTACCTCGTTTCTGCCTTGGAAAAGACGGGATTGAAAGAGCTTTGGGATGTCATTCGCATCTTTGAGAGCACGACGAAGGAGAATGGCGCTTTCCGGAAGCGTCGTGAAAGTCAGCTGCTCGATTGGATGAACAGCATGATCGACGAGCACCTGCACAACCTCTTCTTTGATGATCCTGTGATTCTGGGGCGTATGCCGGAAGTGCGCGATGCCGTGCTCAAGGGGACGGTGTCCCCCTCGCAGGGTGTGGCGGAGCTTATCCATGTCTTCGACATCCATCGTGCTTCGGATCGCCATGTCGATCTTCTGCATCCCCATGAGGAGGGATGATCCTTGTATACGAAACGGCTATATGTCTCTGGCGGCAGCTTCTACGAGCTGCAGGCGGTTTTCGATCATGTGCCCGGCGTCGTCGCGACGCGTACCGGCTATATTGATGCACAGAGTGAGGAGCCGTCGTATGATGCAGTGAAAAGCGGTTGGATCAAGGCTGTCATGGGACTGGAAATCGCCTACAACCCGAAGAAGACAGATATATCGCAGCTTTTGGACATCCTCTTCGCCGTCGTCAATCCCTATGAAAAGGATGGACAGGGGGCGGCGAAAGGACCGATGTACCAAAGCGGCGTATACTACGTCGATGCAGAGGATGCGCCGCTCGTCGAATATCATATGAATTTCATCGTGAATCGCGGCAGACCTCCTGCCGCGACGGAAGCGAACGTGACGGTCAACGACCCGAACCATAACAAGAAGTTGACGCGTCACTGCTATGCAAAAGCTGCGCCTCTCGTAAGCTTCCATCCAGCGGAGCCTGAGCGGCAGCAGTATCTCGCTCGTCATCCGCATCGCAAGACAACGATTGATTTCAAGCGGCTGCGCGAGCTGGGGATATTGCAATAGGAAAAGCATCAAAGAAGTATGGGAAATATCTGTGCTTCCTCAAGCCCCGGCTGCACTTCTTGTGTGCCGGGGCTTAGATTTTATGGGGACGGTCTGTGCCTTTTGGGCTTGACTTCTCGAAGTTTCCTTGTACAATAAAAGCATTGTAGTGTGGAGGAGTGAATGCGATGGCGAAGGAGATGCGAAGCGGCTACACGACAGGAGCCTGTGCGGCGGCTGGGACGAAGGCGGCGCTCCTTTTTCTTGACGGAGAGTATTGCGAGAAAGTGACGATCATGGCTCTCGACGGCACGCCGCTTCACATTCCGATTCAAGAAGTCATCCGCACGTCGTCGGGAGCGCGCGCCGAGGTCGTGAAGTTCTCAGGAGACGATCCAGACATCACGAATGGCGTTTCCGTCTTTACGGAAGTCGTCGTTCGCCCTGAGGGGAGCGGCGTTCATTTCCATGCGGGACGCGGCATCGGCACGGTCACGAAGCCAGGGCTTTCCGTGCCGCCGGGCGAGCCGTCGATCAATCCGGGGCCTCGCCAGCTGATTCGCAACGTCATCGAGGAAATCCTCGGCAAGGACGGCAGTGCGGACGTCACGATTTCGATTCCCGCAGGTGAGGAACTTGCAAAACGCACGCTGAATCCGATCCTTGGCATCGTCGGCGGCATTTCCGTCATCGGCACGACGGGCGTCCTGCGTCCTATGTCGGAGGAAGGCTTCAAAAACTCCCTCGTACCGCAGATGGATGTGGCTCTTGCAGCAGGCTTCGACACGCAGATCTTCGTGCCGGGCAAGATGGGCGAGAATGCGGCGGCGCGCTTCGGCCTGCCGCGCGAGGCTGTCGTGCAGACGAGCAACTTCATCGGCTTCATGTTGGAGCGTGCGGCGGAAAGAAAGCTCAAGCGCGTGCTGCTCTTCGGTCATATCGGCAAGCTCTCGAAGGTTGCGGCAGGTGTCTTTTATACGCACAACCGCATAGCGGACGGCCGCTTGGAAGCGCTCGCTGCCTATGCGGCGGCGGAAGGCCTGCCACAGGAAGCGGTGCGCCGCATCCTTGCGGCGACGACGACGGAAGAGGCCTTGCCGCTTTTTGCCGAATACGGTTTGGAACGGGTCTATGGCATTCTTTGTGCGCGTGCTTCGGCTCGTGCCGAGCGGTATGTATTCCAAGATCTGCGCGTGGGGACGGCGATGACGACGCTCAAGGGGGAGCTCTTGGGCATGGATGATACAGCAAGAGAGATAGGCAGGGATTTTCATTGGAACATAGAATCGTAGTGGCAGGCATCGGACCGGGAAATCCCGACTTTGTCTTGCCAGCGGCACGCGCTGCCATCGAGGGCGCGGAGGTGCTCGTCGGCGGCAGCCGCGCCCTGGCAGATTTCGCCAGGCAAGGGCAGGAGACGATGACGATTCGCGGCGATATAGACGCCGTCCTTTCGTTCATTCGGGAGAAGATTCAAAAGACGCACGTCGTCGTCATGGTTTCAGGCGATCCAGGCTATTATTCGCTGCTCGATGCTCTGCGGCGTGAGTTCCCGCCACAGGCGCTCGTCGTCATCCCCGGCGTAAGTTCCCTGCAGATGGCATTTGCGCGCCTTGCTCTGCCTTGGCATGAGGCGAGACTTGCGTCCTTCCACGGACGCGTGCCGCAGGCGAAAGAGATTGCTTACAAGGAGGGCGCCCTGCTCGGACTTTTGACGGATCGATCGAACAATTCGCGCACGATTGCACAGCGCCTTATGGAGCTTGGCTGGCCGTCTGCTGCAGAGCTTCATATATGCTCACGGCTGTCTTATGAAGATGAGGAAATCATTCATACGACACTTGCTGAGGCGGCGTCTGCAGCGGAAATCTCTCATGGTGTTTTGGTGGTGAAGGCATGAAACATTTTTTAGGCATCGAAGACGAAGAATTCATCCGCGGCAAAGTGCCGATGACGAAGAAGGAGATCCGCATCCTGACACTGGCGGGGGCGAAGATCGGAAAAAATGATATCGTTTGTGATATTGGCGCCGGCACGGGATCGCTTTCCATCGAGGCGGCGCTTTTGGCGAAGGCGGGTCATGTCTACGCCGTGGAGCGCAAAAAAGAAGCGGTCGAACTCATCCGTCAGAATGCGGCGAAATTTGGCATCGAGAACATCACGATCATCGAGAGCGAGGCGCCGGCGGGACTGGAGCAGCTGCCCGAAAGACTCGATGCGGCGATCATCGGTGGCACGGGAAGCCATCTGGAAGAGATCCTTGAATTTCTCGACAAACGATTGAAACCCGGCGGCTTCATCGTCATCAACTGCATCACGGTACAGACGCTCGCGAGTTCACTCGCCTACATGCGAAAGAAGAGCGGCTATCTCTATGATACCGTCCAGGTGCAGGTCAATCGCCTGAAGAAGGTCGGTCCTTACGATATGGCGGAGGCGATCAACCCCGTCTACATCATTTCCTGCCATAAGGCAAACGTGTAACAGGAGGAAGAACATGCAGGTATACATTGTCGGCGCGGGCGCAGGCGATCCCGAGCTCATTACGGTCAAGGGGCAGAAGCTGCTGCAAAAGGCCGACGTCATCATCTATGCGGGTTCGCTCGTCAATCCCGCCCTTTTGGACTTTGCCAAGGAAGGCGCGGAGATTCACGATTCCGCCTCTATGACGCTCCCCGAGGTCATTGAGACGATGGAGAAAGCCGTGGCGAAAGATCTCATGGTCGTGCGCCTTCATACGGGCGATCCGAGCATCTACGGTGCGATTCAAGAGCAGATGGATGCGCTCAAGAAGAAGGGGATTGATTTTGAGGTCGTGCCGGGCGTCAGCTCCTTCCTCGCGACGGCTGCCGCTTTGAAGCAGGAGTATACGCTTCCTGGAATCTCTCAGACGGTCATCATCACGCGCAACGAGGGGCGGACGCCCGTGCCCGAGCGGGAGAAGCTGCGCTCGCTTGCCGCACATCAGGCGACGATGTGCATCTTCCTCAGCATCACGATGCTCGCGGATGTCGTGAAGGAGCTTATCGAGGGCGGCTATGCGCCCTCGACGCCGATCGCCATCGTGCAGCGCGCCTCGTGGCCCGAGCAGAAGATCGTGCGCGCGACATTGGAAACCATCGTGGAGGAAATTGCCGACAAGGGCATCGACCGCACGGCGATGATCGTCGTCAGCCGCTGCCTCGGCGCGGACTATGAGCTTTCGCGCCTCTACGCGCCGGAGTTCAGCCACATGTTCCGCGAAGCAAGTAAATGAGATGCGCGGTTTTCACGGCGACGCCGCGCGGCACGAAAACGGCTCTTCGCGTTCGCGTATCGCTTGATGCGAGCGTCGATATCTTTGTCAAGGCAGGGCAGGAAATGTCGGCGGAAGTACGCGTTTATGAGCGCCTCGCGCCGCAGGTTGAGGTGGCATTTCACCAGTATGATGCGCTTATTTTCATCATGGCGACGGGAATTGCCGTGCGCATGATTGCAGGTTCTTTGAAGAGCAAGCTGGAAGATCCGGCCGTTCTCGTGCTCGACGAGGAGGCACAGCATGTCATCAGTCTGCTTTCGGGTCATATTGGCGGCGCGAACGAGCTGACGCGCGAGCTTGCGGCATCGCTTGGCGCAGATCCCGTCATTACGACGGCAACGGACGTGCAGAAGAAGCTTGCCGTCGATGTCGCCGCCGCGCGCCTTGCGCTGCGCCCCTCGCCGAAGGAGCAGATCAAGCGGTTCAACAGCGCCGTGCTTGACGATGCGGCGATTCGCTATGTGATCGACGAGAATCTCGCGCGTGCGAGCTTTTACAAGAAGCGGCTTGACGATATGGGGTTGACGGCGCTGTTCGGACGGGAACTTCCGCCGAAGGAAGGCTTGACGGCCTTCATCACGGCGGATGAAAGTGTGCGGCGAGAAGATGTGATCTGCCTCGTGCCGCGCCGTCTCGTTGCCGGCATCGGCTGCAGACGCGGCACGGAGATGTCGGAGATACGGGTGGCATTGGAAGCGACCCTCACGAAGATCGGGCGCAGCATCGCAGATGTATCGCTTCTCGCGAGTACAGAGGCGAAGGCGGACGAGGCTGGGCTTCTTGCTTTGAGCGCGAAACTCAAGCGTGATATTCGCTTCCATTCCAACGAAAAGATGCAGGAGACAATCGACGCCTATGGGCTTTCTGAGTCTCCTTTTGTCAAGAAAAATATCGGCATCGGCAACGTCGCGGAAGCTGCAGCGCTCGCGAGCGTCCCCGCAGGACGACTTGCCCTTGCCAAGACGAGATTTGAGAAAGTGACGGTGGCACTTGTATGGGAAAAATAACAGTGGTGGGCATCGGTCCCGGAAGTTTGGAGGATATGACGCCGCGTGCGAAGCGGGCGATTGAGGAAGCGGCAGTCGTCGCAGGATATACGACGTACATCAAGCTCATCAAAGACCTCATCGGTGAGCGCGAGGTCATCGGCACAGGCATGATGCAGGAGATCGACCGCTGCCGCATGGCGGTGGAAACGGCGGCGAAGGGAAGAGATACGGTCGTCGTTTCGAGCGGTGATTCCGGCGTCTACGGCATGGCGGGACTCGTCTTGGAACTTCTCTTGCAGCGCGAAGCGAGCGATCGCCCCGAGTTCGGCGGCGTCATCGCCGGCATCTCGGCGGTCAATGCGGCGGCTTCGATCTTGGGCGCACCGCTCATGCACGACTTTGCCGTCATCAGTCTCAGCGACCTGCTGACGCCGTGGGAACTCATCAAGAAGCGTGCCAAGGCGGCGGCGGAAGCTGATTTCGTTGTCGCGCTCTACAACCCCAAGAGCAAGAAGCGCGTGCAGAACATCGAGGAGATCCGCGAGATATTCCTTACCTGCCGTGCGGCAGATACGCCTGTCGGTATTGTGAACCATGCGGCGCGTGAAGCGGAGAGTAAGACGATTTCGACGCTTGAGAACTTCACGAAGGAAACGATCGACATGTTCTCGCTCGTCATCATCGGCAATAGCCGCACCTATGTGAAGGAAGGCTACATGATCACGCCGCGGGGCTACGAAGTATGATCTTCGTGGCAGCAGGTACACAGGACGGCAGGGAGCTTGCGGGTTTTCTGCTGGAAAAGGGGCAGAGTGTCACGGCGTCGGTCGTGAGCCGCTACGGTGAGGAGCTTTTGTCGCGCTATCCGGGCATCGTCATCAACGATCGTCCGCTCGATGAAGCAGCACTGGCAGAGTATTGCCGTGCGCATGGCGTCGCTGTCTTCGTCGATGCAAGCCATCCTTATGCGGCGAATATATCCGAAAATGCCATGCGCGCCTGCCGCGCGTGCGGCATCCCGTATATCCGCTATGAGAGACAGAGTGCGCCGCTCGATTATGAAAAGGCGCATTACGTCGCAGACTACGAGGAAGCGGCGAAAGTTGCGGCGGATTTGGGACGGAACATCTTTCTTACGACGGGCAGTCACAACCTCAAGGCGTTTACAGAAGCGCCCGCACTGAAAAAATGTGTGCTGACGGCACGCGTCCTGCCCGCCCCCGAAGTCATCGAGGAATGTACGGCGCTCGGCTTTCGCCCGAGCCATATCGTCGCCTTGCAGGGACCATTTTCCGAAGCGCTCAACGAGGAGCTTTACAAGAAGTATGAGGCGGATGTCGTCGTCACGAAGAACGGCGGCACGGTCGGCGGCGCCGATACGAAATTTGCGGCGGCAATGAATCTCGGCCTGCCGCTCGTCATCGTCGAACGGCCGCGCATCGCCTATGACAATATGGCGCAGACCTTTGAAGAGGTCTTGGCGTTTGTTCATAAAGCAGAGAAGTGAGGTTACAGCATGGACTTTATCAAACAGCCGATGGAAATCGAGAACCGCAGCATGGAGATCATCGCACCGTATCTGGCCGAGTATAAACTTTCCGAAGCGGAAATCAAGGTGTATTCGCGCATGATTCATGCGTCGGGCGATGTCGACTATGCGAAAGTGATCCGCGTTCATCCGCAGGCAATCGAGGCGATGCAGCAGGCGCTCAAGAAAGGGGCGCACATCTATACGGACGTCGAGATGGTGCGCACGGGCATCAATAAGAAGAAACTCGCATCCTTCGGCGGTGAGGTGCATTGCCTCGTAGCAGATGAGAAGATTGCCGCCGAAGCAAAGGCGCAGGGCATCACGCGCTCAATGGCTGCCATGCGTTCCTTCGGCAAGGCTCTCGATGGTGCGATCATTGCCATCGGCAATGCGCCGACGGCGCTCTTCGAGGTATTGCGCATGGTCGAGGAGGAAGGCATACGTCCGGCGGCCATCGTCGGCATCCCTGTCGGCTTCGTCGGGGCGGCAGATTCCAAGGAACTTTTGGCGAAGAACGACAAAGTGCCGTACATCACGGTGGAAGGCACGAAGGGCGGCAGCCCGATCGCGGCGTCCGTCGTCAATGCTGTCATGTATCTCATAGACAACACGCGCTGAGGAGATTTTGCCATGGAAGAGAAGATACCGCGCATTGTCATCGCCGCGACGCAGAGCGGCTCGGGCAAGACGACGCTCGTGACGGGCATCCTCGCCGCACTGCGTGCGCAGGGGCTGAGCGTGCAGTCGTACAAGGTAGGCCCTGACTACATCGACCCCGGCTATCACGCGCTTGCGAGTGGGCTGCCCGCGCACAATCTCGACACATGGCTTATGCCGGCTGAACGTCTCAAGGAGATTTTTGCACGCACGGCCAAAGGTGCGGATCTTGCCGTTATCGAAGGCGTCATGGGGCTTTATGACGGCGGCAGGAAGGGCGTGAGTTCCACGGCAGAAATCGCCAAATTGCTCGACGCGCCCGTGCTGCTCGTTCTCGATGCGAAGTCGATGGGCGCATCGGCAGCGGCGATCGCGCTTGGTTTCCGCAGTTATGATCGTGAGGTCAAGCTCGCGGGCGTTCTCCTGAACCGTCTGGGCTCGGATACGCATGAGGCGATGATACGCGAGGCGATGGCGAAGATTGACATGCCTGTCTTAGGGGCTATGCGACGCGACGAATCGCTGAAGATGCCGGAGCGTCACTTAGGCCTTCTGCCTGCCGAGGAGAACGAAGAGCGCGATGTTGTAAAGAAGATGGGCGAGGCGGCGGCGCATTCGGTCGATCTTGCGGCGCTCAGAAGGATTGCAGAAGCAGCCGCGCCATTGGCCTCGACGGAGGAGTTGTTTTTTTCTGCAAGGGAAAATGCAGAGCGACAGCCGTCCAAGGTGCGCCTTGCCGTCGCGCACGATGAGGCCTTTTCCTTTTATTATCCCGAGAGTCTTGATGTGTTGGAATCCTTTGGCGCGGAACTGGTCTTTTTCAGCCCGCTGCATGATACGGCTCTGCCTGAGGCGGCGGGCGTTCTCCTAGGCGGGGGCTTTCCCGAGATGTTTGCCGAGGAACTGACGGCGAATGCTTCGATGCGCCGTTCTCTCGCTGAGGCGGCGGCAGCAGGTGTGCCCATTTATGCCGAATGCGGCGGCTATATGTACTTGATGGAAAAACTCGTGGACTTCGAGGGCAAAGAACATGCGATGACGGGAATCGTTCCTGCTGTCGTGCAGATGAACCGCAAACTGCAGATGGTCGGCTACGTTGAGGCGGAGCTTTGCAGCGATACGGTTCTCGGACCGCGAGGCAGGAAACTGCACGGTCACGAGTTTCATTTCTCGACGGAATTGCCGGGGGAAAAAGCGGATGCGGCGAGGGCCTTTATTTTTACGCGCATGAGGAACGGCGCGCACTATGCGGCAGGCTATGCCAAGGGGGCGGTTCTCGGCTCTTATCTGCACCTGCACTTTGCAGGCTGCCCTGAGGCGGCTGAGGCTTTCGTCGAGGCTTGCCGAGCGAGCAGGGAGAGGAGGAAGATGCATGGGTAAGATCGTCCTCGTCACGGGCGGTGCACGAAGCGGCAAGAGCCGTTTTGCCGAGCAGTACGCGGCGCGTTTCGGAAAGAAGGTTGCCTACATTGCGACGGCGGGCGTCTATGACGAGGAGATGGCATTTCGCGTCAAACTGCACCGTGAGCGGCGCCCCAAGGACTGGCATACATGGGAAGCGCCCGAGAACGCGCATTTTGCCATTGAGGAGGCAGGAAGGGCGCACGATATGATCCTCTTCGACTGCCTGACGCTCTACATCAGCAATCTGCTGTGCGCCTTGGAGAATGTCCGCGACTCTGCGGCAAATTATGAACTTATACGTGAGAAAATCAGCCTCCTGCTCGAAGCTGCAAAGGAGCAGGAAGGTACGACGATTTTCGTGACGAACGAGGTCGGCGCGGGCATCGTGCCGGAAAATCATCTTGCACGCGAGTATCGCGACATCACGGGCATTGCCAACCAGCTGACGGCGCGTGCCGCAGATGAGGTGTACGTCGTTTCCTGCGGCATTGCCGTCGATTTCAAGAAATTGGCAGTGTCGTGGTAAGCTACACGCACAAACGTCCACTTTGTGGACATTGTGCGCCGCCCTTAAGGAAAGTTGCCCAATCGGCCTGCGCCTTTGGCTTGGCTTCTTGGACTTTCCTAGTAAACTACACGCACAAACGTCCACTTTGTGGACATTGTGCGTCGCCCTTAAGGAAAGTTGCCCAATCAGCCTGCGCCTTCGGCTTGGCCTCTTGGACTTTCCTAGCAAAATATACTACAGGAATAGCATACTGCATCGCTTGACAGGAGGAATGGCTTTTGGCGAACTACATCATGATGATGGGGACAAGCTCGCATGTTGGAAAGAGCATCCTGACGACGGCGCTCTGCCGCATCTTTCGGCAGGAGGGGCGGCGCGTCGTCCCCTTCAAAGCGCAGAACATGGCGCTCAATTCCTATGTCACGAAAGATGGTTTGGAGATGGGGCGTGCGCAGGTCGCCCAGGCGGAAGCCGCGGGACTTGAACCGTTTGTCGACATGAATCCCGTCTTGCTGAAGCCGACAGGAAACTCCTGCTCGCAGGTCGTGCTCATGGGAAAGCCTGTCGGCAATATGACAGCGAAGGAGTACCACCAAGGCTATTCGCTCAAAGCGTTTTCGGCGGTCAAAGAAGCGTTGGCGCGTCTCGATGCGGAGTACGAAACCGTCGTCATCGAGGGCGCGGGAAGCCCTGCCGAGGTCAATCTCAAGGCGAACGACATCGTCAACATGCGCGTGGCGAAGTATCTGAATGCGCCCGTTCTGCTCATTGCCGATGTCGATCGCGGCGGTGCGCTCGCTTCGCTCGTCGGCACTTTGGAGCTTTTGGAAGAGGATGAAAGAGCGCTCGTCAAGGGGCTTGTCGTCAACAAGTTTCGCGGCGACATCTCGCTCTTTACGCCTGCTGTCGAATTTTTGGAGAAAAAGACGGGCAAGCCTGTGCTCGGCGTCATCCCGCATATCGAGGAAATGGACATTGACGACGAAGATTCCGTATCTTTGGAGGATAAGGTAGAAAGGGCGGAAGAGAAGGAACTCAACCTCGCCGTCATCCGTACGCCGAAGATTTCCAACTTCACGGATTTTGACAGTTTGGAAAGCGAGCCGGACGTGGCGCTACGCTATGTGCATGAAGCGGCGGCTCTCGGTACGCCCGATTTGATTCTGTTGCCGGGCAGCAAGAATACGTCGGAGGACATGCGTTGGCTCGAAAAAACGGGACTTGCCTCGAAGATTCGCGAGGCGCACGAAAAGGGAACGGCCGTCATCGGTATATGCGGCGGCTACCAGATGCTTGGCAAGCGCATATTGGATCCGCACCATACGGAATCTTCTTTTGACAGTACGGATGGGCTGGGGCTTCTTGGTCTGCAGACGACATTTCATGAAAACAAGTTGACTTCGCAGGTCGTAGCTTCGGCTAGGGATTTTTCGTTTCTTGGCAAGCGGATTTCTGTCGATGATATCAAGGGCTATGAAATTCATATGGGAACGACGGAGTTCCTGTGCGATAGGGACAGTCATCCGCTCTGCGTGAAAGAGAGACGCGGCGAAGTTTGTGAGGCTGCGGAAGGTACGGTAAATGAAGAAGAAAACATCTTTGGTACATACATCCATGGATTTTTCGATCACGATGGACTGCGCCGTGCGATTCTCAATGCCTTGCGCGAAAAGAAAGGGCTTCCTGCGCTCGCTGTGACGCGCAATCGCTACCGCGAGAAGGAGGAGAGCTATGATCGCCTTGCTGCCGTCGTGCGTGCGCATCTCGATATGGATAAGCTGCGCGAAATCATGGGGGAGAAGGTCGGATGCTGACGGCTGTCCTTGCGTTCTTCATCGACTGCATTCTCGGCGATCCGCGTTCGCGCTTCCATCCCGTCGTATTGATGGGAAATCTTATCGCTTGGCTCGAGCATTGCTTTTATCGTCCCGAAGATACGAATGAGAAGAAACTGCTCTGCGGCGGCATGCTCGCCCTCATCGTGCTCGTCGTTTGTTACGAGGCTGCATGGTGCATCCTGCGGCTTTTGGGGCTTATCCCCTTGCCGCATGTGGGCATGGCGCTGGAAGCGTTGCTGCTCGCCTTCATGATCTCGCCGAAGAGCCTTGCGGCGGCAGGCATGGAGATACGCGCCCTCCTGAAGGCGGGCGATCTGCCGGAAGCGCGCAGAAAAGTCGGCTGGATCGTGGGGCGCGATACGGAAAAGCTCAGCGTGCCGGAAGTGTCGCGCGCTGCGATCGAGACCGTGGCGGAAAATACGGTTGACGGCGTTCTTGCACCGCTCTTTTTCTATCTGATCGGCGGGCTGCCGTTCGCTGTGCTCTATCGCGCGGCGAATACGATGGATTCGATGCTCGGCTACAAGAACGCGAAGTATTTGTACTTTGGCAGGGTAGCGGCGCGTCTCGACGATGTGCTCAATTACATTCCCGCGCGCATTGCGGGCGTTCTTTTTGTGCTCGCAGCTTTTTTTCTGCGCTTCGACGGGCGCGGCGCCTGGCGCATGCTGCATCGCGATGCGGCGAAGCACCCAAGCCCGAACGGGGGGCACGCCGAAGCGCCCACGGCGGGCGCACTCGGCATACGCTTGGGCGGCAACAACTACTACTTCGGCGAGCCGCATTTTCGCGCCTATATGGGAGAGGCGCGGCGTGAGATTGAAGCTGATGACATACAGAAGACCGTGCGCCTCATGTATACGGTCACGATTCTTTTTCTGCTCTTGACGTATGGCGGATTCCTTCTTTGGCAACAAAGGGGGATGTTTTTTTAGTGTAGACGTGAAGCACTGGGGGTGTTTTTTTGCGTGCGTTTTTCATCGGTCTGCAGTTTCTCACGCGCATTTCGATCGTGGAGCAGAAGAATTGGTGCGAGAAGGATTTTGCTGACAGCGTGCGTTATTTTCCGTTGGTCGGCTTGGTGCTCGGCATCATTTATGCGGCCTTTGCTGCACTGTTGTTGAGCTTTTTACCGAAAAACGGCATCCTTTTGCCGCATCATGTTGTTGCAGCAATCTTACTGATACTGCCGATTCTCCTGACGGGCGGGCTTCATTGCGACGGCTTCATGGACACGATGGACGGACTGTTTTCGGGACGCTCTCGCGAGCGTATGTTGGAAATCATGAAGGACAGCCGCGTGGGGGCGAACGGTGTTTTTGCCTTCGTCCTGTTGATGATTTTCGACTGGTCGATCCTGCTTGACCTCCTGCAAAGCGCATGGCTTTTTCCCGCTCTGTTCGCCATGCCCATTGTTTCGCGACTGATGATGGTCGTCGCCATTTCCGCCTTTCCCTATGCACGTCCTGTGGGCATGGGCAAGGCATTCAAAGATGGCGGCACGAAGTCCGTCCTTTACGGAGCTTTTTTTTATACGCTTATCCTCGTGTTTTTTCCAGGTGTCGCAGCACATTTTTTCGACATTATTCCTTTGGACGCTGCGGGACTGTCCTCGTGGGTTCTTTCCATGACGGCGGTCATATTTGCTGCGCTTCTCTTTACGATTTTTTTTGCAAGCTACGCGACGCGTCATCTCGGCGGCTTGACCGGAGATGTCTATGGTGCGATTACGACATTGACGGAAACGCTTGTGCTTTTGAGTTTCTTGGTGTTTTCTTCGGTTAGCTGCTAGTGTAATATAAAGACATTCGGCTTTCTTTCTGCTCCATGCAGGAAGAAGGGAACCCGCTGTAGAAGGAAAAGTATAGAACGGGTTTCTGTTGTCTTTGAAAACTATACGCGCAAACGTCCACTTTGTGGATATTGTGCGCGGTTCTTACATGAGAGAAGGGAGGACGAGGTTCTGCAAAAATATGAGCATGGGGGCAATGTCTATGAGAAATGCCCGACCGGCGGAGCGTGGCTGGATTTCAGTGCAAATATCAATCCTCTCGGCCTGTCACCTCGTGTGCGGGAAGCCATTCTTTCCCATGTTGATGGCATCGTCAATTATCCTGACCCTGAGGCGCGTGCCTTGAAGACGGCAATCGCGTCCTTTTATGACGTGCCGCAGAAAAAAATCGTGCTCGGCAACGGCGCAGCGGAACTCTTTTACTGCTTCTTCTATATCGTGCGCCCGAAGCGCCTGCTCCTGCCCGTCCCGTCCTTCAGCGAATATGAAAGGGCGGCGCGTGCCGCAGGTGTGAAGGTCATATATCTTCCGCTGTTGAAAAAGCATGGATTTTCTCTTGATTTGGAAGCGGCGGTGCAGCAGTTTTCGAAGGAAGACGTCATTCTGCTTTGCAGTCCGAACAATCCGACGGGACGTCTCTGGGAGCGAAAAGAATTGTGTGTGCTGCTGGAAAAAGCAGAGGAGCGAGGCACATACGTCGTGATGGATGAATCCTTCTTGGATTTTCGTGAAGATGGAGAGGAATATACTTCGCGCCATCTGACGAACGAATATCCGCATCTCTTCGTCGTCCAATCCATGACGAAGTTCTTTGCCCTGCCAGGATTACGACTGGGCTTCGGCATTGCTGAACCGAATCTTTGCCGACAGTTGGAAAGCGGCAAA
>ERZ772948.1397-NODE-1397-length-14101-cov-3.918340_pt1 | contig 14101 bp, 17 predicted proteins | sample MGYA00511945_ERZ772948 | MGnify/ENA primary metagenome ERZ772948 (study PRJEB29015, sample SAMEA2737927) | human oral metagenome | biome: human oral; feature: human-associated habitat; material: dental | place: China | collected 2141 ... | reverse complement strand
AATTATGTTAATTGTAAGTCTAAACTTTTTTATCAACACTATTTGACAAACAACCTTCTTCTTGTTTTTACTATTTCTGCTGATTTTATAAAAATCCATGAAAAAAAAGAAAAAGTCTAAATAAATTTAGTTGACAAATTTTTTATAATTTTCTTAATATAAATTCAATATCCTTCATTTTCCATAGTTTCTTTAAAATCTTTAAAAAACTTTTCTAGCTCATCTAAAACCCATTGAGGAGGATTATCTGCTTTTATTTCAAGCCTACTATTAATGAATCCTTTTTCTTTTGCCTCAATTATTTTTTCTGGTAAAGCTATATACATATTAGTTACTTCCTTTTTGATTTTAATATCTAACTTCTATTAAAAATGTTCATACTTATCCATTTTTTTCATATTTTCAATAAATTTTTCTAATTCATCTTTTAACCATTTAGGTGGATTATCAACTATTATTACAATTTTATTTCCTTGAAAAGCAATGTATTTTTCTTTAAGTACTTTATATAAAATTTCATGTAATGGAATTATTATATCCATCTCCTTTTTTACATTCATTTTTATAAACTTTAATCAAATATAATAACTATTTTTCTGCTATTTATTAAAAATATGAGACTATTACAATCTCTTTTTTGTGATAGTCTCATTTATTTTAATTTTTATTTCTCATCAACAAAGCCTAATTCTTTTGCTCTGTGACAAGCAAAATAATGTGCTTCTCCAACTTTTTCTAATTTTGGAGATTCTTTTGAACAGATTTCTGTTGCATAAACACATCTTTTTGCAAATCTACAACCAACTCCTGGATTAATAGGAGAAGTGATTTCTCCTTCAAGCTTTATTCTTTCCATTTTCTTTCTAATATTAATTGTAGGTATTGCTGATAATAGAGCCTTAGTATATGGGTGAATTGGATTCTTGAATAAATCCTTTGATGGAGCTTTTTCAACAAGTTCTCCCAAATACATAACTGCTATATCATTTGAAAAATATTTTACAACTGATAAGTCATGTGTTATAAACATATAAGTCAAACTTAATTTTTCTTGTAAATCTTTCATTAAGTTTAAAACTTGTGCTTGTATAGACACATCAAGAGCTGATACAGGTTCATCACAAACTATAAATTTAGGATTCAAAGCTAAGGCTCTTGCTATTCCTATTCTTTGTCTTCTTCCACCATCAAGTTCATGAGGATAAGTATTCACAAGTCTTTGACTTAGACCAACTGTATCCATAAGTTCTTTTACTCTATTATTAAGTTCTTCTTTAGTCTTACATTTTTTATGAATTATAAGTGGTTCTGCAATTATTTCACTTACTGTCATTCTTGGATTTAATGATGCAAATGGATCTTGGAATATTATTTGCATTTCTTCTCTTAGTTTTTTCATTTCAGCTTTAGAGTATTCTCTTATATTTTTTCCTTCAAATAAAATCTCTCCATCAGTAGCTTCTAAAAGTCTTAAAATTGTTCTCCCAGTTGTAGATTTTCCACAACCAGATTCTCCAACAACTCCTAAAGTTTTTCCTTCTTCAATAGCAAAATTTACATTATCTACTGCATGTAGTTGTCCTTTTGGAGTCTGAAAATATTTTTTTAAATTTTTAACCTCTAATAATATTTTACTCATTTTCTTCCTCCCAATTTTCTTTGAATTTTACTAATCCTTCTGCTATAAGACATTGTACCCTATGTCCCTTTGTAACTTCTGTAATAGCAGGTATTTTTTGTGAACATAATTCCACTGCATGAGGACATCTAGGATTGAATTTACATCCAGAAGGTAAATTTGTTGGATCTGGCATAAGTCCTTTTATAGGTACCAATCTAGTTTTTTCTTCATCTAAACTTGGAATAGAACCAAATAATCCCAAAGTATATGGATGTTTTGGATTTTCAAAAACATCTTCCAATGTTCCATACTCAACTATTTCTCCAGCATACATAATAGCCACTTTATCACAAACCTGTGCAACTACACCTAAATCATGTGTTATAAGTAACATTGATGTTTTAAACTTATTTTTTAAATCTGTCATTAAATCTAAAACTTGTGCTTGTATAGTAACATCAAGAGCTGTTGTTGGTTCATCAGCTATTAAAAGTTTTGGGTTACAAGCAAGAGCTATTGCAATAACAACTCTTTGTTTCATTCCACCAGAAAACTGATGAGGAAAATCATTTTTTCTTGCTCCTGGAATACCAACCAGTTCAAGCATTTCAGCAGCTTTATTCATAGCCTCTTCTTTACCTATATGTTCATGTATTTCAATAACTTCAGCTATTTGTTCTCCAACTGTCATAACTGGGTTTAATGATGTCATTGGATCTTGGAATATCATTGAAATATCATTACCTCTAATTTTTCTTATTTCTTCTTCAGGAATTTCTAATATACTTTTATCATTAAATTTTATAACTCCACTTTTTATTTTTCCTGTTGGTCCTGTAATCAACCTCATTATTCCAAGAGCTGTTGTAGTCTTTCCAGCACCTGTTTCTCCAACAAGACCCAATGTCTCACCTTCTGCTATATCTACACTTATTTTATTAACTGCATGTACTGTTTCATCATCTTTTACATACTGTATTTCTAAATCTCTAATTTCTAAAAGATTTTTATTTTCCATCGTTTCGCCTCCTAATAATTATTGTTTCAATCTAGGGTCAAGAGCATCTCTTAATCCATCACCTAATAGATTAAGTGATAAAATTGTTATCATTATTGCTACACCTGGGAAAGTTGTTACCCACCAAGCGTATCTTAAATATTGTCTACCGCCTGATAACATTGAACCCCATTCTGGTGCTGGAGGTTGTATACCTAATCCGATGAAACTTAATCCTGCTGTTGATAGAATTGCTCCTGCAACTCCTAAAGTTCCTTGTACTATTACTGGAGCCAAAGAGTTAGGAATTATATGTTTTAATATAATTCTTGTATTACTTGCTCCTATTGCCTTAGCAGCTTCTATAAATTCCTGATCCCTTATAGAAAGTACAGAGGCTCTAACTATACGAGCAAAGTTTGGAACATATGAAACACTGATTGAAATCATCAGGTTCAACATACTAGGTCCTAATGCAGAAACTATAGCTATTGCAAGTAATATACTTGGAACAGCTAAGAAAATATCTACAACTCTCATTATAATATTATCTATTAAACCACCAAAATATCCTGATATTGCTCCTAAAATTCCACCAACTACTACTGAAATAGATATTGCTAAAATTCCAACTTTTAATGAAACTCTTGCTCCATGAATAAGTCTTGCAAATATATCTCTTCCAAATTCATCAGTACCTAACCAATGTTTTCCATTAGGAGGCATAAGTCTTTCTGCAAGATTTTGTTTTATAACAACAGTATCATAATTTGCAATAAGATCAGCAAATAGTGCTAATAAAACTAAAATTATAAGGATAATTAATCCTAACATAGCCATTTTATTTTTTTTCAACATTCTAAAAACTTCTGCCCACTGGCTTTGTTTTTTATTTTTTGTTTTTTCCATTTTGCCCTCCTACTTATATTGTGATTTTATTCTTGGATCTACAAAGGCATATAATAAGTCAACCAATAAATTAACCACACTATATACAACTGCCAAAAATACAACAGATGCTAAAACAGTAGGAGTGTCTTTTTGTCTTATAGCATCAACCATAAGTCTACCAACACCAGGCCACGAAAAAACTGATTCAGTTAAAACTGCCCCTCCAAGTAATCCACCAAATTGTAATCCTACAACTGTGATTATTGGAATTAAAGCATTTTTTAAAGCATGTTTATTTATAACAACCTTTTCTGCAACTCCTTTTGCTCTGGCTGTTCTAATATAGTCTTGTCTAATAACTTCAAGCATAGAAGATCTAGTCATTCTTGTTACTATTGCTGCAGAACCAACTCCAAGAGCTATTGATGGTAGGATTACACTTTTAAATCCATCAAAACCTCCTGATGGGAATATTCCTAATTTTACAGAAAATAATAAGATTAACATAAGTCCTAACCAGAATACTGGCATAGAAACTCCTAAAAGAGCTAGAACCATACTAAAGCTATCTGTAAGTGAATATTGTCTTGTTGCTGATATTATTCCAACAGGTATTCCTATAAGTATAGAAATAAAAATTCCTAAAACTGCTAATACTACTGTATTAGGAAATCTAGCAAATATTTCTGCAAAAACTTCTCTGCCTGTTGTATAAGATTTACCAAAATCTCCTACTAAGGCATTTTTTACAAATCTAAAATACTGTATGAAAAATGGATCATTTAATCCCATTTTTTCTCTCAATGCTGCAACTGCTTCCTTAGGAGCACTTTCTCCTAATATCAATTGAGCAGGGTCACCAGGAGTTAAATACATAATTGCAAAAACTAATAGTGTAACTCCTAACATTACAGGAATTAAAAGAACTAATCTTTTTAATATATATTTATACATTATTTCACCGTCCCAAAACTATAATTTTATGAAAAAGAGCTAGAAGTATCCTAGCTCTTTTATATTTTAATCTAAATACTACTATTTTTATTCTTTTATTACTCCATATATTTTGTGTCCTTGTGCAGGATCTAATTTAAAGTTTTTAATATTCTTTTGTGTTACAACATTTTGTAAAGGATAAACTATCATATACATAGGAATATCTCTTCTTATTATTTCTTGAATTTGTTTGTAGATATCTTTTCTCTTTTCAGGATCAAGTTCAGTTTTTCCTGCTTCTAATAGTTTATCAACTTCTGGATTAGAATAGAAAGATCTATTTCCTGCTGCTCCCATAGTAGAAGAACTTACTAATTCAAACATACCATAGTCAGGGTCTCTTGTAACAGTTCCCCATCCTAATAAGTACATTTCATGATCTCCTCTTGCTGTACCATCTAAGAATGCTCCCCATTCAACAGTTTCTATTGTTAAATCTATTCCAATTTGTTTTAATTGGTCTTGTAATATAACAGCAGTGTCTCTTCTTACAGGGTTATCATTTACCCATATTTTTGCTTTAAATCCATTAGGATATCCTGCTTCAGCTAATAATGCTTTTGCTTTTGCTATATCTTGAGTGAATTTTTCTACATCATAGTATCCCCAAACATTAGGTCCTATTATAGAATTTGCTGGTTCTCCTGCTCCTAAAAATACTGTATCTATTATAGGTTTTTGGTCTATTGCATAAGATATAGCTTCTCTTACTTTAGGATTATCATAAGGAGCTTTTTTCATATTGAATCCAAGATAAGTTATTGAAACTTGTGGTCCTTCTATTAAGTTAAATCTTTCATCATCTTTTAATTTATTTTTATCCATACCTTGAATATCATAAATTATATCTAATTCTCCAGTTTCTAATCCAATAGTTCTATTAGTTTCTTCAACTATATTTCTAAATACTACATTTTTAACAGGTGCTTCACCTTGCCAATAATCAGGGAAAGCTTCTAAAGTTACTCTATCTCCACTTTGCCAAGAAACAAATTTATATGGTCCTGTTCCTATTGGATTTTGTCCAAATTTATCTCCTGCTTCAGTAGTTGCCTTTTCACTTAATATTGCAATAGTTGTATGTGATAAGTTATTTAAAATAGCTGCCATAGGTTTTTCAGTAGTTACTTTTACTGTATAATCATCTAAAACTTCTACTCCATTTATTCCAGCTAAAATATGAGAAACTTCTGGTGATGCTAAAGCTCTTTCTAATGAGAACTTAACATCTGATGCTTTCATTTCATCACCATTATGGAATTTAACTCCTTTTCTTAAATGGAAAATGATAGTTTTATCATCAGGTCTTTCCCAAGATTCTGCTAACATAGGTTGAGGAACTCCATTATCATCAAGATCCATTAGTCTATCATATATTTGAATTCTAATTCTTGAAGATGGGTTATCATTTGATGCATGAGGATCTAAAGATTTAGCATCTGCACCTTGTGCTATAACTAAAGTATCCTTTCCAGTACCAGCACCTTCTTTTTTATCTGGATCTCCTCCGCATGCTACAAGAAATAGCACACTAAAAACCATTGCCAAAAGTACCAACAATTTCTTCTTCATATTGCCTCCCTTAATTTAAAAAATTTAATTTTTGTTCTTTTCATACGATAATTATATTATTTATATTATTTATTGTCAAATATTTTATCCCTGTTTTGTATATAAATAATATATTTTAATTATTTTTAATCAATTTCAATATTTTCTTTAGAATATTTATTATCTTTACAAATTTATATAAAAAAGAGAGAGATTAAAAATTTCTTAATACTCCCTCAATGAATTTTAAATTTAATTTTTATTCTTCTTTTTTCTTATTATGTAGATATAAATAAATTGCAGTACTCATAATTATAAAACCACCAATAAAACTAAATAAATCTGGAATTGTACTAAATAAAATGTAATCCATTAACATACTTGTTATAATAATGACATAATTATAAATAGAAACTTCTGATGCAGGTGCAAAAGTATAAGCATAAGTAAGTCCAAATTGTCCCATAGCAGCTGAAACTCCGATTCCTACTATAAGCATAAATATTTCAAATAAATTAGGTTTTACAAAATTCATCATCATTAGTGGAAAAGTACATACAACAGATAATAATGAAAAATAAAAAACATTAATTTCAGCTTTTACTTTACCATATAAATATCTTATTATAGTATATGAAAAACCTGCAAGTACTGCTGAAAAAAGCCCAGCTAAACTTGGAATAACTTCTGGTGAAAAACTTGGTTTTATAACAAATACAACAGCTACAAGCATAAGAATTATTCCAATAACTTGTTTTTTATCTACCTTTTCTTTTAAAAAAATACAGGCACAAATTGTTACAAAGACTGGCGAAAGTTTATTAAGCATATTAGCTTCTGCCATAGTTAAATTTTCAAGTGCATAAAAGTTTGCCATCATTCCAACAAATCCAAAAAATGATCTTCCAAAAACAAAAGGAATATGTTGTTTAGCTACTTTTATAGATTCTTTTCTTTTATATAAAATATAAGCTGAGGTTATAAAGCTCACTGAATTTCTGAAAAATACTTTCTCATAAGTAGGAATTCTTGGTAAATACTTCACAGCTATACCCATAAAAGTAAATCCTAGTACAGATACTAGCATCCAAAATATCCCCTTAGTTTTATCACTTACTTCCACTTTTAATCATCCTCATATTCATCATCTAAGCTAGGAAAAAGTCCATCTACAAAATCTTTAAAATTATCTGCTAAATATGTTATCTCATAACCACCTTCTTGATCTATATGAACTACACAAGGTTCTCCTTCTGGTCCACAATCTGAGTAATCAAGAAAAATCATATCATGTCCTCCACTTGAAGTTCCACAAATAGCAATTCCTATATTAGGATATTTCCATTCCTCTATCCAAAATTTAGAACCAAACTCTCCACAAAGTGAATAATCACTGCTAGAATCAACACCATATATGTAATTAACATCAAAAAAACCTCTTGACCAACTTCTTCTAAATGGTCCCCAAAAAGTATTTTTTCTTAATTCACCACCATTTTGTATTTTCATTAATACTTTATATGCTTCTGGTAAACGATAACCTAGTTCCTTTTCAACTTTCTTAAAATCTTCATCTGTTACAGTTTTTCCTACATATTCTCTTAAAGAAAATTCATCATGATACCATAGACCTTTTAATACATTTTCTTCAAAACTAACATTGAAAATGGGCTTTTTATTTCTTTTTTCTCTTAACTCTTTTTCAAAAGCATTTTTTTCAATTTTTCTTGGTCCCCATAGTCTTACTCTTTTCAGCCAATCATCAATACTTTTAGGATAATGTTTGCTTGAAGTTTTATCAATTTCTTTTATCCCTTTTTCCTTAGCCTTTTCAAACCATTCAAGAGCTAGATCTTCTTTATTGGAGTTATACAAAGCCATAGCATAACGAATACAAAATTCTCCATTTTCAGAATACTTATCTTTTATACTATCTAAAATTTTTAAGGCTTCTTTAAATTCATGTAAATTTATAAAGGCCTGTGAAGAAAAGCAAATCATTTCATAATTACTTTCTTCTCTAAATTTTTTAATAATTTCATCAATTTTAGCATAGTTTTCATTTCTGATAAAAGTACTTAACTTACTTATAAGTTCATCTTTTCCCATAAGGCATACTCCTTTTAAAATACATGTTTTAAAACTACTTTGTACTCTAACTTCTATAATAAAAGATTCTTATAATTCTTCTTTATAATTATTTTCTTCTACTCTTAATGACCCCCAAAATTTTGCCTTTTTTATCCAATCATCAATACTTTTTGAAAAAAAATCGTTAGATATTTCACTAAGATCCTCTAAGCCTTTTTCTTTAGCTTTTTCAAACCATTGAAGAGATTTATCTTCTTTTTCAGAATTAAATAAAGCTATTGCATAACGGGCACAAAATTCAGCATTTTTAGAATACTTCTTTTTTATACTTTCAAGAATTTTTAAAGCACTTCTATAATGATAAGCATTAATAAAACCTTGTGCAGATACACAAATCATTTCATAATTACTATTCTTTTCAAATTCTCTAATGACAGCATAAGCTTGGTCATGATTTTTCTTTGATATAAGATAACTTATTTTGTTTACTAATTCCCTTTTATCCATAAATCACACGCCTTTTAGAATGTATATTTTAAACCTGCTCCAACATTTGTTATTATTCTATCCTCTGTTATTGGTGATTTTCTAACTTCTGAAGAATATCTGCTCATATTTACATAAGCAAGTGCAGATATATGTTTTGTAAAATAGTATTCTCCATAAAGTCCTGCTCCAAATCCAAAAGCCCCATCAGGATTATATTCATTTGTTATATTTCCACCAAGTTCGTCTCTATCTACACCAAAATAATAATCAGTATATTTTTTAGAAAGATATTTTGTACTTATTGAAGGACTTATTATTATATTTTCAGCTGGCATATATAGATATGATAAGCTAGCTCCTGTTTGAGCTCCTCTATTCCCAACACTGAAATAAGGTGTAACAGTAAGATTCTCAGAGATTTCATCAAGTCTAATATCAGCTTTTAAATCAAATGTTTGTTGAAATTTTCTTTTCTTAATTGTTCTATAACCACTATCCATCTTAGAAGGTTTTATATAGTGACCATCTTGTAATTCAAAAAAACACTTGTATCAAATCTCTCAGTATCAACAAATTTTGCTCCTATTTCAGTTCCTTCTAAATAAAGATTTTTGTAACTCATATTTATAAATGCTGGTATACGATAATACTCTCTACCTTTATATACAGAGTCATTTGTTCCATAACCAACTGTCACTGAGGCCTTAAAATCATCATTTGCCATTACAACCACACTAAATAAAGCCAAAATCGTTAATAAATATTTTTTCATTCTTATTTACTCCTATTCTTTTCTTCTCTTTTTATTTTAATAAAATTATAGTTCCCTGCTACTTTTCTTTTAAAACTAAATAAATTAGTATTTGGGAAAATTGCAATTCTTCTTATTTGATATAAGTCATCAGATAGACATACTGAACCTGAATCAGTTGCCAATGCAAAAGTATATCCTGCCTTTTTTGCCATTTCTTTAGCATAATCATTTAAAATTCCATAAGGATAGGCAAAAGTAATTATCTCTTTTCCTATTTTTTCTTCCAAAGGTTTTTTAACATCTATAATTTGATGTTCAATTTCTTCATTGGACAAGGTATTAAGTTTTGGATGATTAAAAGTATGTGCTCCAAACTCAATTCCATAATCTTGCATTTCCTTTATCATTTCAACTGACATAAGTGAAAATTCTTTTTCTCCACTAGCATTGACATCCCATTCATTATATGTAGAACTACCCATCAAAAATATAGTAGCTTTAAAACCAAATTCTTTTAATATTGGAAAAGCTAAATCATAATTATCCTTATACCCATCATCAAAAGTTATAAAGATATATTTTTTATCTTTTTCAAATCTATTTCTCCATCCAATTTTATCCAAATCTTTGAAGGTAATAACAGTATAATTTTTATCTTTTAAATACTGCATGTGTTCTCTAAAAATATTTTCATAGATATATGTTCCATGTACTCCTTCATTTTCAGGATTATTTATTACCCTGTGATACATAATTACAGGAATATCATATTTTTTCTTGTTAACATATAGTTCAAAATATTTTTTTTCTATTTTATCCACTATATTTTGTAGATTTGTTTCATTAAATATAATATTTTTTAATTCTTCCTTCTCATTTTCAGAGAGCTTTAATGCCTTTTCAATATCACTTAGTAAAATTTCTTTCTCAATTTTTGGATACTTCATAGAACCAATATCACCAAAATTTGAAGCTAAAGACTTATCTAAATTTTCTTTATTAATAAAGCCCATATATTCTGTTTCACCAACAGCAATTAATGAAGTCTTATTGAGAAGAGCCTCAAAAGCTACTCTACCTGCTCCAATTACTATGTCAGACTCAAAAATCTTCTCTTGTATATTTGGAACATAGCCAATAAATTCTATATTTTTTTCTTTAAATTTGATAAATCTTTCTGGTAATTCTTTTCCACCTATAAGACGAACTTTATATTTTGATAGTAATTCATCTTGTGATAAAATTTCAAGTAAATCATAAGCAACATCTCCTTTGGGACCTGAAAGTCTGCCAACTATTGAAATAATTTTTTTATCATTTACTTTTTTTTCTAAATCTATTTTTTTATAGTTTACAGGATTTAAAATAACTGAAATTTTATTTTCAGAAAAACCTATATCATTTACCATATGTTTTTTTATATTTTCACAGACAGCAATAGAATAATCTCCAAAAGCTTTTATAAGTTTTCTACTAAAATGAATAGGTTGTCTACCATGAGTAGTTGTAATAAGAGGTATACCTGCTAATTTACAAGCTACTTGACAACTCCAAGAAGAAGCTCTTGAATGAGCATGAACTATTTGTATATCCTTTTCTTTAATAAGATTGTATAAAAATTTTATATGTTCTATTCTTTTCATTAAACTTCTTTTATTAAATTCTAATTTTATATACTCAGCTTTTGTTGGGGTAGTTAAAGTATCTGAAATTATGTATACCTTATTACCTCTTTTAATAAGTTCATCAGCAATAGTTGTTGCATAAACTTCTGCTCCTGTAATTTCAAGTTGAGATAATGCCATAAGTATATTCATATTCTACCTCTTATAAAAATCTGTAATTATTTATATTGATAGCTTCATTTTCAATAGCATAATCAATTTCTTTTATCATTCTTGGAATATCTTCAGGAAGATTTCCTTTTAAATTTAAATAGTTAGAAGCATGGTTTGCCCTAAATATTATAGGTCTTGTTATTTTTGAAGTATCCATACTTGAAAGCACTAACTTCATTTCTTTTAAAACTTCAATACCTTCCATATAATCATATTTTCCTTCTTGCATTAAATTATATAGCTCTGTACCTTCATAAAGTCTTAAATTTAAAATACTTGCATATTTTGGAGATATATCAGTTATAATCTTAGCAGTATTAATTGCATGCATTTTATTATCTTGATATTTTCCTAAAAGTCCTGCAATTAAAGTTATTGATAAGTCAATACCTGTACTCATAATTTTTTTAGCTAATTCCACAACTTTTTCTGCTTTTATACCTTTCTTTATAAATTTTAAAGCATCATCATCTCCACTTTCTACACCTAGATAAACAAGTGTTAAGCCTTTTTCATAAAGTTTTTTCAAATCTTCAATAGATTTTTGATGTATAGCAATAGCTGTTCCATAAATTGAAACTCTTTTACATTCAGGAAAAACCTCTTTTATGTAGTCTAAAACTTGAATCAGTATATCAGTTGGCACAACAAGGGCATCTCCATCTGCTAAAAATATTTTTTCAACAGCTCTATTTTTATATAATGCTCTAAAAGCATCTATATCAGATTTTATATCTTCTATTGGTTTTATAACAAACTTTTTATCCTTATACATACTACAAAAAGTACATCTATTATGTGAACAACCAAGTGTAACTTGAATAATCAAACTGTAAGCCTCACTAGGTGGTCTGTATAAAGGAAAATCATATAAATCATACATTTTTTATATCGCTCCTTCTATCTTTATTAGATAATATTAAAAATTTCTTTTAATTTCTTTCCAATTCCATCTTCATTATTATTTCCAACAACTTCTACATTTGGTAGAGCTTCCATAAGTCTTTTGTTAGCATTACCCATAATAAATGGTTTCCCAACTAAACTAAGCATTTCATAGTCATTCATACTATCTCCAAATGCAATTACTTCTTCTGGTTTTATATCTAAAAGTTTTAAAACTTTTTTCAATGTTTCAGCTTTATTAACACCTTTTTTCATAAACTCTAAACAAAAAGGTGAAGATACAGTTACACTTAAATCATTCTGAAACTCTTTTTCCATGTCTTTTTCTAAATTTTCTATATCTTCATTTTTGCCTAAAAAAAATACTTTTGCTGCTTCTTCATCTTTATATTTATTCAAATCATCTATATTAAATCCATAACCAGACTCTTTATGAAATTCTACTAACCCATCTATTTCGTATTCAATTATCCAGTCATCATTAAGATAGATATTCCTATGTATATCTTTCCCAACATTATAAGCTAATAATCTCTTAACATATTCTTTTGGAATATTTTCTATAACAATGGGATTATTGTTTTCATCATGTGCTCTTGCACCATTTGAAGTTATAAGATAAGATTTTAATTCTAAACTATCTCTATAATACCTTGCATCAAGATATGGTCTTCCTGTTGCAATCATAAATTTTATACCATTATCTTCAATTTTTTTTATAATATTTGCTGTATAGTCAGAAATTCTATGATTAGATGTTAGTAAAGTTCCATCCATATCGCAAACTACTAATTTATAATTCATTTTTTCTCCTCACTTAAAAACAATATACTATTGTTTATTATAGCATAGTCAACATATTTTTTCTATATTGATAAAATTATAAATTTCTAATGTAGGTTTCTATTTTGTAACTAGAATTCAAAAAAGTGCCTTCTTAAAAATAAAACATTATTATGATAAAATACAAAAAATATTAAATATATAAGGAGGATTTAAAATGATTGATTTTAGTAATTTTTAAAGGAAAATTAAAATGGTATTTTTACAACAGTAGAAGATGGAAAGCCAAAAAGTAGAGCCTTTCAATTTTTATTTTCAGATGGAAAAAAAGTTTATTTTTGTACAGAAAATAATAAAGCAGTTTTCAGACAAATTAAAGAAAATCCAAATGTTTCTTTTTGTGTACATAAACCTGATTTCTCTTATGTGCTATCTATAAGTGGGAAAGTAACCTTTACAAATGATATTAATTTAAAGGAAAAAGCATTAAATGAATATCCTGCACTAAAAGAAATATTTAAAATTTCAAGTAATCCTCTATTTGAATTATTTTATGTAGATGTTGAAGAAGTTGATACTTTTGATTTTGTAAATGGCTCTAAAAAAGAAAAAATATAAGAATAAAAAAACTGTTACAATTAATTTTTTGAATGTAACAGTTTTTTATTCTTAGTTTTTATTAAATTTATTTCTTATTTATAATCTTATCATATCTTTTTGCTAATTCAATAGCTCTTTCTTCATTTAATTCTTCTATAGAAGAAGTGAAAAGTAATGGTTCCATTGTCCCACCTTCAGCTTCTTTTGCATCTTTTTTAGCTTTAATATCTCTATTTTTTAACCATTTTTTTTGTTCATTTTCTAATTTAATTTTATCTTTTTTTGGTAATTTTTCCATAAGTAAACTATAGACAGTATTTAATTCCTTTTCCCATGCTTCTGATAATTCAGCTATACCTTCACGCATATCAGCAGTTACACCACTATCTAATTTAACCTGTACCTTTTCTTCTAAAACTTTCATTCTTCCAACTAAATCTTTTTCATAACTATTTGAAGAAAATGCAGAAACTCCAAATAAGAGCATTATAATAACTAAGAATTTTTTCATATACTTAACCTCCATTAAAATTTTATTGTTAATTAATCTTAACATATTACTATTTTAGAAATCAAATATTTAT
>ERZ772948.1393-NODE-1393-length-14113-cov-4.556053_pt1 | contig 14113 bp, 16 predicted proteins | sample MGYA00511945_ERZ772948 | MGnify/ENA primary metagenome ERZ772948 (study PRJEB29015, sample SAMEA2737927) | human oral metagenome | biome: human oral; feature: human-associated habitat; material: dental | place: China | collected 2141 ... | reverse complement strand
TTAGAACCCCGTGACACTTGGCTAAGCTCCTTAACTTGTTAAGGAGAGATAATGCCCAGTCGTGGGAGGTTCAGAGGCGTGGGAGCATATTTAGTATATTTCTTTACTAAGTTAAAAGGGAAAAAATAAGTTAAAAGGGAATGTTACTTTTGTAGCACTCCCTTAATTTTTATTGTTTTACATCATTTTTATAAATATCTGTTTTGATTAGATTTCCATTTTTATCATAGAAAAAATGTTCTCCTTCTTCTTTATTATTTATAAAGTGAGTTTTTTCTTTTATATTTCCATTTGGATAATATTCAATTGAATCTCCATTTAACATTTTATTTACAGTAGAGATTTTTCTAAAAAGTTTTCCATCTGGATAATATTCAAATAACTCTATTACAGGTTCTCCATCAGAGAAAAAGCTATTAGACATAATATTTCCATTTCTAGCATAAATTTGTTCTTTTATTATTGTTTTATCTTTAGCTAGAATTTTTTGTTTAACATTCCCATTTGGATAAAAAGTTGAATATTCCATTTCATCTCCACTTAATATTCTTCTTTCTTTTAAAGTACCATTCAGTGTACAAATATCTTGTTTAACAAGTTCTCCATTTTTAAAAGTATTTTTCAATATCTCATTTTCTTTATAAACATCTTCTTCAAGTTTAATATCATCTTTAAAGATAGTTCTTCCATTTAACTTTCCATTTTCATCATAAGATTTTGCTTCACCATTCATTTTATTATTTTTATAGTTAACCTCTTCATCTATATTTCCATTTTCATAGTATGTAATAGTTAAGCCTTCAACTATATTATTTCTAAAATGAACGATTGATTGAATATTTCCTTCTTCATAGTATTCTACACTCTCACCATCAGGAATACCATCTTTATTATAAATAAAATATGTTTTTAAAAGTCCATTTTCATAGTCTACTTTTCTTAAAGTATGAGAATCTTCTAATTTATAGTAGATATCTGTCACTGGAGAAAAACTAGCATTATCTTTCATAGCTTTAACTAAAGTAGATTTTATAATTTTTCCATCTTTATAGACAACAGAACCAGCACTTTTACCATTTTTAAGGAAGGCTTTAAATTCTCCATCTCTTTTTCCTTCTTTATATGAACCTTGTACTTTTATTTGTCCATTTTTATAATATTCAGTGTATTTTCCATTTGTAAGAAGATTATAGTCTTCATCTAATTTTCCTTCTCTAGTATATGCCAATTTCTTATTACTATAATAAGCTTTTTGTATAGACTTTTCACCAATAGCATAGGTTTCTACAATAAGATTCAAATCTTTATTAAACTCTCTATATAAAAAAGTTTCTCCATCTAATTCAGCAAAGAAAGCTATTTTTAATAAATTTCCATCTTTATCAAACGCTTTACTCACAAAGATATCAGGTTTTTTTCAATATTTTTGGAGATATTATCAACTACACCATTTTTTAATTCAAATACAAATTCTCCATCACTAAAGATATTTTCTTTAATACCTTCAATTTTCTCTAAATTATTTTTTCTTTTTAAATATTCGTTTTTATAATCATTTTTTAATTCTTCTTTAACTATTTTCTCAGCTTTATTTCTAATATTTTGAAGTTCTGCTTCAGTTTTTAAAGGTTTTGCATTTAATATTGAAAAGATAAAAAATAAAAAAATTAAAATAAAAAAATTTCTTCTCATACTCAGTTCCTCTTTAAAATTATTGTTTTATACCATTTTTATAAATTTCAGTTTTAGTTAAATTTCCTTTTTCATCATAGAATAAATGTTCTCCTTCTTGTTTATCATTTATAAAATATGCCTTTTCTTTTATAGCACCACTTTCATAGTATTCTATGACTTCTCCCTCTTCTTTTCCATTAACATATTTTTCAGTTTGAAGAAGTTTACCACTAGGATAGTACATAGATAAATCTCCTTCTCTCTTATTATTTTTAAAAAGAGATTTTTGTTTTACATTTCCATTTTCATAATAAATTATGGCTTCTCCTTCTCTTTTTCCATTCTTAAAAAAATCTTTTTCTTTAAGTTTACCACTAGGATAATATGCAAAAGCATCTCCATCAAAAAGTTCATTCATAACAAAAATTTCTTCTTGTTTATTACCATTTTCATAGTAAGATATTATTTTTATTTTTCCATTCCCTAAAAAGAATTTTTTAGCTTTTAATATCTTATTTTTAGAATAGATATCTTGTTGGACAATTTCTCCATTTTTAAAGGTATTTTTTCTTATCTCATTATCCTTATATATTTCTTCTTCTAATGTAACTCCATCTTTAAAAATAGCTTTATTTTTAATTTTTCCATCTTCAAAATAATTTATAGCTTCTCCATCTAACTTTCCATTTTTCATAAAGTATTTTTCTTCAAGTTGTCCATTTTCATAGTAAAATAGACTTTCACCTTCTTCATTTCCATTCTTATAGGTATGTTTTTCCTTAATATTTCCATTTTGATAGTATGAAATAAAAATACCATCAGCGACATTATTTTTGAAAGGAGACACTGATTTTATATCACCTTCTTCATAATATTCTCTACTTTCACCATCAAGAAGTCCATTTTTATTAAAAATAAAATATTGTTTTAAAAGTTGGTTTGGAAATTCATCAGTAACTATTTCATGTGAATTTAAGTTATAGTTTATATCAGTTACTAGAGAAAAACTAGCATTATCTTTCATACTATTAACTAAAGTAGATTTTATAATTTTTCCATCTTTATAGACAACAGAACCAGCACTTTTACCATTTCTAAGAAAGGCTTTAAACTCTCCATCTCTTTTACCTTCTTTATTATTTCCTTGTACTTTTACTTGTCCATTTTTATAGTATTCAATATATTTACCATTTGGAATTGGAGTTTTTCCTTTTAAGAGTTTTAATTCTAGAATATATGCTAACTTTCCATTACTGTAGTAACCTTTGTCTGTATTCTTTCCATCAATAGCATAAGTATAAATAGAAAGATTTCCATTTTTATCATACTTTCTGTACAAGGCATAAAGCTCTTTATCAGTTTCACTAGTAAGAGAAGAAATCATATATAACTCCCCTTTTTTATTAAAATATTGAGTAATTTCAGTTTTTGGTGTCATATCAATATTTTTTGTAAAAAAACTGGTCCCATCATCTTCTATTTCAAATGAATATTCGTTATTAGGTGATATTTTTCTTTTACTATATTCTTCCCTATAATTTTTTTTCAGTTCTTCTTTAATTATCTTATCTATTTGAGTAAAAAAGTTATTCAATTCTTTTTCAGTTTTAAATGGATGAGCATTTATTACTGTAAAAATAGATAACATCAAAAATAGAATAATAAAAATTTTTCTCATAGAAATTCTCTCCTTGTCTCACTAAAATTATTGCTTTATATCATTTTTATAAATTTCAGTTTTAGTTAGCTTTCCATTTTTATTATAAAATAAACTTTTTCCTTCTTCTTTTCCATTGATATAAAATCTTTTTTCTTTTATAGCACCATTTTCATAATATATCTTTTCTTCTCCATTTTCTTTATCATTAGAAAAATGACTTTCTTTTAAAATTTTTCCACTGTCATAATATTCTTTATATATACCCTCCATTTTTCCAGCATAGAATTGACCAGAAAACTCAAGAGTTCCATCTTCTCTAAATTTTTTAACAGTACCATAGTACTCATTATCATCTTTTTCTAAGCACATTACTGCCATTTTAGTAGCACTTGGATAGTAGCTAGTTAAAATAATAAATTTATTATCAAAAACATTTTTTTTAACAACTTTTTCAAATAATCTATCATTTATAGTAAAACGATACTCATCATCTTCAAAAATTCTTATAAAAAAGCTTTCACTTTTTATTTTTCTTAAATTAAATCTTCTTTGTGCAAAAAGCTTTAAGTAATCTTTTTTTAATTCCATATCAACTTCTTTATCTATTTGAGCATAAAAATCTTGAAGTTCCTTGTCATTTTTAAAGGGATGAGCATTTGTAATAGAAAATACTATAAATAGCGTTAAAATTAAAGTAACTAAAAATTTTCTCATAAAGGCTTCTCCTTATTTATTTTTTTCAATCTTCTTTCCATCCTCCTCATAAAATTCAATAGTTCCTTCTCTTTTACCATTTACAAAGAAAGCTTTCATACCAAGAGTTCCGTTTTCATAGTACATATAATAATCACCATTTTTTAAGTCATTCTTATAGTTTTCTATAGCAAATTTTTGACCACTTTCATAGTACATAGTTGCTAAACCTTCTTTTTTATTATTATAATAAGTGTATTCTTCTTTTAATAATCCATCAGGATAGTAATTTTTTAGTTTTCCATTTATTTCACTAGTATAGCAAGGTGTTTCATTTTTCAGTACTCCCCAAGGATAGTATTCTCTGTAAATTCCCATAACACCTTTTGAGTTTTCAATATAAGCAATTGAAATCAAATTTTCATCTTCATCAAATGTTCTAATAACACCCTCTTCTTTATTATTTTCATTTATTTGTGATATCGACATTAATTGATAATTAAAAGCGTTATATACTAGTTTATTATTTCCTACTATTTCATCTACAGTATATCTTTTTAAAGAAAAAGGTATTTGTTCTTGCTCTAACTCTTTATCAGTCAATTTTCTTGGATATTTTTTTCTAATAATTGGTTTATTTTTTTCAGCGAATATTTTTTTATCTATTTCAGCATAATATTCATAAAGCTCTTTTTCACTTTTAAATGGGTGGGCAGTAACAATAGAAAATACAGATAGCATTAAGATAATAAAAATTTTTCTCACAAAAACCACTCTCCAATATAGTAAACCACTCCCACTTGTATAAATGGGAGCTTCTTGCTAGATATTGTTAAAATTATTTATCAAGTTCTTTTAAATCATAAGGAGTTAGTTGGTAAACAGCATTTAACCAATTATGGTAAAATAAATGTGCTGTTGTTTTCCAAGTTTGTAAAGGTGTCTTAGTATCATCATCATTTGGAAAATAATTTATAGGGATTTTTATCTCTAAACCTTTGTCCTTATCTCTTTTATACTCTCCTAATAAAGTTTCTCTATCGTATTCTAAATGTCCTGTGATAAAAATATTTCTTAAATCTTCTGTACTTATAAGTAAAGAACCAACTTCAGATTTTGCCAAAACTTCTAATTCTTTTATAGAAGCTAATTTTTTTTCATCTATATGAGTATGTCTTGAATGAGGAGCTAAGAAAATATCACTAAAACCCCTTATTAAAGGATTACTTGAAATAGAAGTTTCATGCTCAAAAACTCCAAAAACCTTTTCAGGCTGAATAGTCTTAGCAATTTTATAGTCATTGTATAAACGAGCTTGTGCAGCCCAACAGATATGTAAACAAGAAAAAACATGAGTTTTACTCCATTCAAAAATTTCTTGTAATTCCTTCCAATAGTCCACTTCTTCAAAGTCCATATGCTCAATAGGAGCACCTGTAATAATTAAAGCATCATAGTAATTATCTTTTATATCATCAAAAAATTGATAAAATTTCTCTATATGACTTAAATTTGTATTTTTTGATTCATGATTTTTTACCATAAGAAATTCAACATTGATTTGTAAAGGTGAGTTTCCTATAAGACGAAGTAATTGAGTTTCTGTTTCCTCCTTTTTAGGCATTAAATTTAATATTAAAATATCTAATGGACGAATATCTTGTGTATTAGCACGAGTTTCCTCCATAAAGATAATTCCTTCCTCTGTTAATTGATTTTTAGCTGGTATATCGTTTGCAACACGAATTGGCATTTTATTGCTCCTTTCAAAAATATATTCATCATATTATAATTTATTTTAAAAGAAAAGTAAAACAACAAATAAAAAATGATAATAGATAAAAATATACTTTCTAAACTATTATCATCTTTTTATATAAATAATATACGAAGGGATTAATTTTTAACAATAATTCTAGCTGGGACTCCAACTGCAATAGCATTTTCAGGAATATCATTAAGAACAACAGCATTTGCTCCAACTTTTACATTTTCACCAATAGTTATATCTCCTAAAAGTTTTGCTCCTGCCCCTAATAAAACATTATTTTTTATAGTAGGATGCCTTTTATTATTGTTTGTTTTATTTGGCTTTTTAGATGCAAGTCCACCTAAGGTAACACCATGAAAAATAATGCAGTCATCTCCAACAATGGCAGTTTCTCCGATCACTATTCCCATACCATGATCAAAGAATACTCTTCTTCCTAATGTTGCACCTGGATGTATTTCAATTCCAGTTAAAAATCTTGCTATCTGTGAAATAAGCCTAGCTAAGAAGAATAACTTACATTTATAAAGAAAATGTGCTAATTTATGATAAATTATTGCATGGAGAGAAGGGTACAATATAATTTCTAATTTGCTTTTTATAGCAGGATCCTTCTTCTGAATATTTAAAAATTCATCTTTAAACCAACTAAAAATGTTCACTGTTTTGTTACTCCTCTTAACTATAATTTTTTCTATATTTTATTTTGTTAGAAATGCCTCAACTGATAGATATTTTTCTCCACCATCTGGAGCTAATGTTACAACAATTTTACCTTTTCCTAATTTTTTAGCAACTTGATAAGCTGCTGCAATGTTTGCTCCTGATGAAATACCTACAAATAGTCCAAAATCATGAGAAGCTTTTTTAGCATATTCAACTGCTTCTTCAGAAGAAATCTTTACAATTTCATCTACAACAGAGGCATCATAGTTTTTAGGAATAAATCCAGTTCCTATACCTTGAATACTATGTTTACCAGCTTTTTCTCCTGAAAGTACAGCAGATGTACTTGGTTCAACTCCAATAACTTTAGTATCTTTTGATCTTTCTTTTAATCTTTTTGCAACTCCAACAATAGTTCCACCAGTTCCAACTCCTGCAACAAAAGCATCAATAACCTTAAAATCATCTAAAAGTTCTTTTCCAGTTGTTTCATAGTGTTTTTCTGGGTTAGCTTTATTATTAAATTGTTGTGGTAAGAAATAATTAGGATTTTCTGCTGCTAATTTTTCTGCAATTGCAATAGCTTCTCCCATTCCTTTAGTTCCATCTGTTAAGATAAGTTCAGCTCCATAAGCCTTTAAAGTAGCTCTTCTTTCAATACTCATAGTGTCTGGCATTACAATTATAACTTTATAACCTTTTAATCTTCCAATTAATGCAAGAGCTATTCCTGTATTACCAGATGTAGGTTCGATTATAACACTACCTTCTTTTAATAATCCTTCTTTTTCAGCTGCTTCTATCATTCCAAGTGCGGCTCTATCTTTAACACTTCCACTTAAATTAAATTTTTCAAGTTTAACATATACATCAGCAATATTCTCATCTTTAAAATCAACTTTTACAACAGGTGTGTTTCCAATTAAATCTAATAAATTATTGTATATCATTTTTTATCCTCCATTTTCTTTTTAAAAATTAATTAATTTTATTTTCTGACTAATTCTATCAATTTATGTTAACAAAAACAATTTAACAAATAAAAAAAAATTAAACTCTAAAAGTATGAACCTAAGAATAAAATTTTCTTATAAATTTCAATACGTTTTAATGAAATAAATTGAACTTAAATTCAAAGTTTTAGTATGAAAATATAGGACTTAATAAAATATTTTTATAAAATGATAGTTTTTGTCGCTTTAATTATTTATAATATATTATAATAATATAAAATTTTATTAGGGAGGCAATATATGCAAGAAAAAATAAAAATTTTAACTATTGGGGATTATAAGGATTCTACACTGAAAAATTATTTTAAAGATAATGAAAATATAGAATTTCTTGAACTAGCTTTAAATGAAAATATAGAGAAATTAAATAATAAAATATCTAATAGAGATGTCATATTTTTAAGAAGCAAAGAAGACAATTTAGAAAAGCTACTGGAAGTTGGAAGAGCTTTAAAAGAAAAAGAAATTATTACAACAACTATTTTAGAAGAAAAGCTGGTTATGGAAAATAAAGGAGACTTAAAAAAATCTATTGATGCTATCTTTCCAGTAAATAAAAAAGGAGATATAGAAAATTTATTATTAGAACTTCTAAAAATGATTGATAATATAATTTTTGGACTTGGTTTTATAAATCTTGATATTGAAGATGTTAAAAATATGTTAAAAGATTCAGGAATAACTGTCTTTGGAAGTCTAAAGATAAATAAAGCAATTTCAGAAGAAGTAATTATTAAAAATATAAATTATCCTTTCTATAGTAAAACTTTGAAGGACTCTAAAAAGATTCTTATATTTTTAGACACTTTAGAAGATGTTGAATTAACGGAATCAGAGGTAATTACTGATATATTAAAAAATGAAAGCTCAAAAAATATAGAAGATTTATTATTTTCAATTAGAATAAATAATGACTTAAAAAATAAGATAGAGTGTAGTTTCATAGCTGGTAAGTTTCAAAAATAGAAAATTAATAGTGCTTGTATTTACATTTTAATATATTTATTGTACAATTTAGTTGAGGTGATATAAATGGCACAAACAACTATTAATTTTAGAGTAGATAATGATTTAAAAGAAGAATTTTCAAAATTATGTGATGAAATGGGTTTATCAGTTAGTTCAGCATTTACAGCTTTTATGAAAATGACAATTAGAGAAAATGCTATTCCTTTTCCAATAAAAGCTAAAAGATTAACAAATAAAGATATAGATAGTGCCTTTAAATATTTAGATTCTTTTAAGGTTTGTGATAAGAAAGAAACAGAAGAAATAATTGAAATATTAAATAATTTATCAGAAGAAGATAAAGAAGTTAGCAGCTCACATGTGGTAGAACTATGAAAATAGAATTTATATATTCAAAAAAAGCGGATAAATTTTTTTATAAGCATATTAATATAAAAGAAGAATTTGAAAAGAAACTTATTAGTTATTTTAAAGGTAATATGAATGTGGATATTAAATCATTACAAGGAGTTAATATACCTATTTATCGTATGCGTTTAGGAGCGTATAGAATAATTTTTACAAGGAAAAATGGAGATATAATTATTATATATACAGTTGATGCAGGAAATAGAGGAGAGATATATAATAATATTAAAAATATCAAGAAAAATTTAAAATTTTAAGTAAAAAGGAGAAGCATTTTAACTTCTCCCTTTTCAGTATTTTGAGGTAATTTTAGTATATTTTATTTAATTTTTAAAAGATGTCCCATTCTTTCTTTTTTAGTTTTTAAGTATATTTTATTGACTTTGTTATGTTCAATTTCAATTTCTTCTCTTTCAACAACAGGTATTCCATATTCTTCAAGTCCATTTATTTTTAATGGATTATTTGTTAAAAGTTTTATAGATTTTACTCCTAGTGCTTTTAACATTTGTGCAGCAACTGCATAATCTCTCATATCTGCACCAAAACCAAGATGTAAGTTTGCATCTAATGTATCCATTCCTTCTTCCTGAAGATTATAAGCTCTTAATTTATTTAAAAGTCCTATTCCTCTACCTTCTTGTCTTAGATAAAGAATAACTCCTTCTCCAAGTCTATCAATTCTTCTCATTGCAGTTTTTAATTGAGAACCACAATCACATCTTAAAGAACCTAAAATATCTCCTGTAAAACATTCAGAGTGTATTCTAACTGTAACTCCTTCTTTACCTTTCACATCACCTTTAACAAGTGCAATATGTTCTTTACCATCAATATGATTTTCAAAACCAACTATTTTAAAAGTACCATTATCAGTTGGCATATTAGCTACAACTTCAATTTTCATTAATTCTTGAGTTCTTTTTCTATATTTTATTAAATCTGCTATTGTAATAATTTTTAAATTATGTTGCTTAGCAAAAATTTCTAAATCGTCCATTCTTGCCATAGTACCATCATCTTTTAAAATTTCACAGATAACAGATACAGGAGCAAGTCCACAAATTTTACATAAATCTACAGTAGCTTCAGTATGTCCTTCTCTTTCAAGAACTCCATTATCTTTTGCAATCAAAGGGAAAATATGTCCAGGTCTTGTGAAATCACTAGCTACAGAATTAATATCTGCTAATTTTTTTATTGTTGTAAGTCTATCAGCTATTGAAATTCCAGTTGTAGTTCCTTCTTTTGCATCAACAGATACAGTAAAAGCAGTACACTTTGCATCAGTATTTCTTGCAGTCATAGGGTCTAAATTTAGTCTAATAGCATATTCACTTGACATAGGTGTACAAGTTAAACCTCTTGCATAAGTTGCCATAAGATTAATACTTTCATAAGTTGCTTTTTCAGCAGCAACAAAAATATCTCCTTCGTTTTCTCTATTTTCATCATCTACTATTATTAGAGGAATACCATTTTTAATATCTTCTAATACATCCTCAATTTTGTAAATCATTTTATCCTCCTAAAAACCATTTTCAAGTAAAAATTCTCTTGTAATTTTACTTTTTTTATTTTCTTTTTCTTCAAGTTTGTCAAAATAGACAAATCTTTCAATATATTTTCCAACTAAGTCAGTTTCAATATTTACAATGTCCCCAACTTTTTTACTTCCTAATATAATTTTTTCTTGTGTATGAGGTATAAGAGAAACAGAGAAAGTATCATCTGTTAAAGAAATAACTGTAAGACTAGCTCCATCAATAGTGGCTCTCCCTTTTTCAACAATGTATCTCATATATTTTCTGCTAATTTTTATTTCATAAATTTTAGCAATTCCTTCTTGTGTGATAGAAACAATCTCACCTTCACAATCCACATCACCTGTAACTAAATGTCCACCAAGTGGTGTTGCTAGAGTGATAGACTTTTCTAAATTCACTTCATCTCCTGCTTTTAATCTTTTTAAATTAGACCTAGAAATAGTTTCAAACATACAATCTGCAACAAAATAATCTTTTGAAAATTCAGTAACTGTTAGACACACACCATTGGTTGCTATACTATCTCCAAGTTTAACATTTTCTAAGACTTTATTTGCTTTTATTTTTAATTTGATAGATTTATTTCCATTATTTAAAGAAATTACACTACCTTTTTCTTCAACTAAACCTGTAAACATATACCACCTTACCTTACTAATTATTAAAAATAGTTCGTTACTGAGTAAGTTTTTTATCTAAAATTTACATTCGTAACTCACTTATTTTTAGATAATATCTATAAGTTTTCAAATTCTATAGATATATTATCTCCATAAATATTAAATTTAGGATTGGAAAGTTTAAAAACATCTTCCATACTGTCAAAGTTAAATCCATCTATAAAGGGAATAGCAGAATTATCTCCAATAATTTTTGGTGCAATAAATATTTCTCCTGCATCTATTATGTTTTCTTTGAAAGCAGTTGAAATAAGTCCACTTCCTCCTTCTAAAAGAACAGAATCAATTTCTAATCTTCCCAGTTCTTTTAATATATCTTTCATTTTAAATGTTTTTCCTTCAAGAAAAATAAATCTTGTTCCTAGATTTTTATATTCTTCAATTTTTTCAAGTTCTCTATTATCACTAGATGTAACTATAATTGCCTTATTATCATTAAAGTTTAAAAATTTAGCTTCTATTGGACTTTCAAGATTAGGGTCAATAACAACTCTAAAAGGATTTCTTTTTTCTATTTCAAATTTTTCTTCATCAAGTCTTGAATCTAAACTTGGATTATCTTTTAAAACAGTATTTATTCCCACCATAATAGCCATAAATTTAGTTCTTAAAAATTGAACTTTTTCTCTAGCTATTTCATTAGTTATCCATTTAGATTTTCCACTTCTTGTTGCTATTTTTCCATCAAGAGTAATTCCACATTTTAAAAATAGATAAGGAACTTTATTTTCTATATATTTTAAAAATATTTTATTTACATCTTTGGCTTCTTTTTCTAAAACTCCAAGTTTAATATCAATTCCAGCTTCCTCTATTATTTTCATACCTTTACCTGCAACTAAAGGATTGGGATCAATACAAGCAACAACACATCTTTTTATACCTGCTTCAACAATTCTTCTAGCACAAGGAGGAGTTTTTCCTTGATGAGAACAAGGCTCTAAGGTTACATAGATAGTTGCACCTTTTGCATTTTCTCCTGCTTCATTTAAAGCCCAAACTTCTGCATGAGGTCCACCAAATTTTTTATGCCAACCCTCACCAATAATTTTACCATCTTTAACTACAACTGCACCAACTAGAGGATTTGGGTTTACACCACCTGTTCCTCTTTTAGCTAATTCAATGGCTCTTGCCATATATTTTTCATCTAAAACTTCATCCATATTAGATTCCTTTTATTAAATTTATCATTTCAATAGCAGTCATAGCAGCGTCGGCCCCTTTATTTCCTGCTTTTGTTCCTGCTCTTTCAATAGCTTCTTCTATTGAGTTAGTTGTTAAAACTCCAAATATTACAGGAATTTCACTTTCTAAACTAACATGAGCAACACCTTTTGAAACCTCTGCACATACATAGTCAAAGTGAGGTGTAGAACCTTTTATAACTGCTCCTAATGTTATAACTGCATCATATTTTTTAGATTGTGCTAATTTTTTAGCTATTAAAGGGATTTCAAATGCTCCAGGTACCCAAAACAGATTTATATCATCATCTTGAACTTCATGTCTTCTTAAAATATCTTCTGCTCCACCTATTAATTTAGATGTAATAAATTCATTAAATCTAGCTGCAACTATTGCAATTTTTACTCCTTGTCCGTTAAATTTTCCTTCAAATACTTTCATTTTTACCTCCAAATATATTTTATTTATTTTTAATTTAATCTACTAATTTTTATTATTGATAATATCATTAACCCTACACTAAATAATTGAACAGGGCTTAGTACATTTCCATTTATTAAATAGTCAAAAACTACACTAGATATAGGGAAACATAATTCACACATAGTAGCAACTTTTGCTGTAATGTATCTAAGTCCAAAATAATAAAGTAAAATTGCTCCACTTCCTGTTGTTAAAGCAATAATTACAAATATTAACCAATTTCCAGCTGTGGCTGTTGAAAAATCTCCAAAGCCAGAAGTAAAAGCTACAATAACAAACATTATACAAGTTGTTAATAAATATCTTAAATAAAGTGCTGTTCTAAATGAAGCAGACTTTAATATTCTCTTTCCAAATACAGTTGCTGAACCAAATGAGAAAGCAGCTAGTAACGAATAAAGAGAGGCAGGTAATAAATTATCACTTGAAACAAATTCTGGAAGATGAAATTCAAATGTTAATAAATATCCTCCAAGTAAAGCTAAAAATCCCCAAAACAGATAAGCCCTTTTTAATTTTTCTTTTAAAAGTAACCTTGCTAATATTATTGCAAATATTGGTTGTAATTTTTGTAACAAGGTAACAACTGTTAAATGTTTAAAGTTTACTAGAAACAATGCTTTAACTATTGATAAAGTTCCTAGACAACCACCAAACAATGCCACACAGAAAAAGAAAAATAAATCATTTTTTTGTAATTTTTTTATATTTTTAATTTCTTCTTTTCCAAAGATAATTGACATAAGTATCAATGGTAAAAGATGAAGTATAAAAACCACAAATGGAACATGCAAATTAAACAATCTAGGTGTTAAAGCTATTCCATCAAAACCCCACATGGTAGCAGCTAAACAAACAAGTAAAGCTCCTTTTATATGATTATCCATTTTTTATTTATCGCCCCCAGTTAAAATAAAAAAACCGAATTATACAATTCGGGTAAGATTACTAAAATATAGAAAACAAGTTAAAAAACTTAAATTTCTTTTCTTCTCTCATCCAGACTCTACTGTCGGTTTTGGAATTTCACCAAATCAAAGCATAAGCTTTCGTGGACTATACCACCGGTCGGGAATTTCACCCTGCCCCGAAGACTATTTATCAATATTCATTTTTCATATATAAATATAGTATTCTTTTAAGAATTTGTCAACAATTATTTTTTAGTTTATAGCTAATAGAAAGAAAATAAGTTATAATATAAAAGAAAAATAAAATTTGAGAGGAAGTTTTTATGAAAAAAGGGATAGGTGTGGGAATAGAAGATTTTAAAAAGATAATAGAAGAAGATTGTTATTATTTTGATAAAACTAACTACATAGAAGAACTTTTAAAAGATAGAACAGAAATAAAATTATTTA
>ERZ772948.1378-NODE-1378-length-14189-cov-9.485354_pt1 | contig 14189 bp, 13 predicted proteins | sample MGYA00511945_ERZ772948 | MGnify/ENA primary metagenome ERZ772948 (study PRJEB29015, sample SAMEA2737927) | human oral metagenome | biome: human oral; feature: human-associated habitat; material: dental | place: China | collected 2141 ... | reverse complement strand
GGTGGCGGCGCCGCGCCGCCCGCGTGGGGGCGCTGGCCTGCGTCGCCGCGCTCGCGTGCGCGGCCTCGGGGTACGCCGTGTGGCACTACGGGCGCTCGTGGTTCTCCCCCCGCGACGAGGCGCCCGTCGAGGCGACCGTGGAGGACAAGCCGCTCCCGTCGGGGCTTCGCGTCACCCGCACGGCGTCGTGGAAGCGCTCGGAGGCCTCCGTGTCCTACACGATCACCTACGCGACCGTGAAGGGCACCCTGTCGGGCGCGGTGATGGAGAACCTGTCGGAGGCCGACGACCGGTGCCTGAGCCCCCAGTGGGGTCCGGGCGCGCAGGCGGCCCCCCACAGCCCGGCGCTCACCTCCCTCAAGGCGGCGTGCGCGTGGACGATCACCCTGCCTCCCCTCACGGCGGAGGGGCCCGTCTCCGTGACGGCGACGATCCCCACGGCGGGGACGGCGTTCGAGGAGAAGGACCCCGACGCCGAGTCCCTCAAGCGCTGGATCGACGACCAGCGGGCGCGGGCGGACGCCGCCCTGTCGGACCCGTCCGCGTCGTCGAGCGCCTACCCCCTGCAGCGCTTGGAGGGCCTGAGCCTGCGCGTGCCGGGGCGCATCCCCCAGGGGGGCCCGGTCCCCCTCACGATCACGGGGAAGTGGCGGGGCGGCTCCCTGCCGGACTTCGTCGTCTACACGAGCCCCTCGACGGGCCCGGCCACCAGCGTCCTGGGCGACATCACGGGGGGCGACCCGGGTTCCCTGCGCCTGAGTGAGCGCTGCGCGGGGGCGGTCGTCGTCTCCGCGGACGGGCACGACCTGTCGGCGGTGTTCCCCGCGTCGTGCTCGGTGGGCGGCCAGGTGGGGAACTACGCGCTGGAGGAGACGCCCCTCACTGTGACCTCCTCGGGGTCGTGAGGACCGCCGGGGAGCGGGGCGGCCCGCGCCGGGCCCGTTGAACGCACTGCGGGCCCGGACCCCGGGGAGGGGTTCGGGCCCGCGGGCTCCCGCGGCCCTTCCGGGCGCGCGGACGGCCCCGCGAGGCGGGACCGGCTGGGCTCAGCGCTCGACGACGGCCAGGACGTCGCGCGAGGAGAGGATCTGGTACTCCTGGCCCTCGTACTTGACCTCGGTGCCGCCGTAGCGGGAGTAGATCACGGTGTCGCCGACCTTGACGTCGACGGGCACGCGGTTGCCGTTGTCGTCAACGCGGCCGGGGCCCACGGCGATGACCTCGCCCTCCTGGGGCTTCTCCTTGGCGGTGTCAGGGATGACCAGGCCGGACGCGGTGGTCTGCTCGGCCTCGACCTGACGGATGACGATACGGTCCTCGAGGGGCTTGATGGAGATCGACACTGTCGTTCCTTTTCTCTTGCGAAGAACTCTTTCGTCCCTTCCCTGCCGTCGCGGGGGCCAGGTGCGGGACCGGTGGCGGCCTTGGCCGCTATCCGTGTAAGAGTCTAGGCACGCCCCTGGCACTCGGGCAAGCCGAGTGCCAATCCGGGCGGGGCGTTCAGCCCTGAGCGCACCGCCCGCGCCGCCTCGCGGCCCCCGCCCCTCCCCCGTGGCACAATCGGGCGTGTGAATAGCGCGCTCGCCCCCGTACTCACCTCGCCCGGCTGGGACATCCTGCGCTCCTTGGGCGAGCGCACCTCCCCGGGCACGGACCTCGGCCTCCTCGGCGCCTCCCTGCGCAGGGCGGGGACGCCCGCCGACGTCGTCTCGGCGGTGCTCACCCAGCTGGAGCTGCGCTCCGCCGCCCGCGCCAAGTTCGGCCCCTTCGCCGACTCGATGGTCTTCACGCGCGACGGCCTCGAGCAGGCGACCCGCCTGGTGGTCGCCGCCCACCACGCCCGCCGTTTCCGCGAGGCGGGGGCCTCGTTCGTCGCGGACCTGGGCTGCGGCGTCGGCGGGGACGCGCTGGCCATCGCCGGCCTGGGCCTGCGGGTCCTGGCGGTCGACCGCGACCAGGACGCCTCTGCCGCCGCCGCCATCAACCTGCGGCACTTCGACGGGGCGAGCGTCCTGCGCGGGGACGTGGCCGAATTGGACATGGAGGACCTGCGGGACCAGGGGGTCGACGCCGTCTTCGCCGACCCCGCGCGGCGCACGGGCGCCCAGGGCGGGTCGCGGCGCATCGCCGACCCCGAGCAGTGGTCCCCTCCCCTGTCCGCCGTGTGGCGGTGGCGGAGCGGCTTCGAGCGCGTCGGCGTGAAACTCGCGCCCGGAATCGCCCACAGCGCACTGCCCGCCGACTGCCACGCCCAGTGGGTGAGCGTGGACGGGGACCTGGTGGAGGCGTCCGTGTGGACCCCGGCCCTGGCGCCGGAGGGCCCGGGGCGCAGCGCCCTCGTCATCACGGGGGCGGGCGCGCGCGTCCTCGCCGACCCGGCGACCGCCTCCGCCGACGCGCCCGTGCGCCAGGCCCCCTCCGGGGAGCTCGGCGCCGTCCTGGCCGAGCCCGACCCGGCGGTCATCCGGTCGGGCGGGCTGGCCCACCTGGCCGACTCCATCGGCGCCCGCCTGATCGACCCGTCCATCGCCTACCTCACGGCGGACGACATCCCCGCCAGCCCGCTGCTGAGCCGTTTCGAGGTGGTCGCCCGCACCGCGCTGCGCGCCAAGGCGGTGTCCGCGGCCCTGCGGCCCCTGGGAGCCGGCTCCGTGGAGGTCAAGAAGCGCGGGGCGGACATCGACCCGGCCGCGCTGCGCAAGAGGCTGGACCTGACCCCGGGCGGCCCGGGCGCCACCGTCTTCGCGACCCGCGTCGGCGGGCGCCACTGCGCCATCATCGCGAGGCGCCTGGCGGACTGAGGGGCCGGGTGATCGGGGGCGCCGGGCACCCTCGCCCCTTCCTGTCCGTCGACGCCCCGGGTGTTCCGGGTGGGCACCCGTTCCTCGTTGGATCCGGTTGCGCATGGGGCGGGTGCTGGCTGTGGCGTTGTTGCGGTGTGCGCGGTGGTGTGGTGTCTCAGTATGTACATGGTTGTCGATGAAGTGACTGATGGAAAGCGGGGGGTGTGGGAAGGCCGCCGAGGCCACCGACCACCTCGAAGACGCCGCCGCCCTCATGCCGGCCACCGAGGACTCCATCGGCGACGGGCTGGGGCGCATCGGGGAGCAGCTGTGAGCGCCGCCGAGGCCCTGGGCACCCGACCCGGCACCAGCACAGGGGCGGGCGCGGACACGGGGGCTTCCGGCGCCGTCCGCGGCACGGCCGCAGACTCGGGGCGCGTCATGCGAGTCGGCCACTGCACCACCTAGCGCGCCACTGCACCACTTAGGCCCAAGCGAACCCCGGTTCTCCCGGCGTGTCGGAGGCCTAAGTGGTGCGGGCAATGCCTAAGTGGCGCAGGCTTCAGGGTGTGTTGTGCGAGTCGCTCGAGCCGGTAGCCGGTGCTGGCCATGCGGGTGGCGGCTTGGTGCCGGGCGGCGGGCGCGGCCGACCTGGGCCTGGCCATTCCGCCCATCTTCGCCAAGTCCAAGTCAAAGTCGGGGACAAGGCCACCGAGATGGCCGCCCGCATCGCCGGGGCGCTCAAGTCCGCGCGCCCTCTGGGCCACAACCTCACCCACCGCACCAAAGCCACGAAGAAGGAGAAAACTGTCAACCGACGGAAATCACGGTAGCCATGCGGGCGAAGAGGGCGCTCCGCACATACACCCTGACGCCCCGCGTCCATTTCTGAAATCGAGGCCGTCCTACGCGAAAGACCAAGCTTCAGGTGTGGGAGGAAGCCGCTCAGGGCGGAAATACGGCAACCGACGTCGCGGGACGAACTATCGCCGGGAGAACCACGCCCCGGCGTCTGGGACATGGGCCACAAGCCGGGTCACAAGTACCACGACATGTGATTTAAGTGCACCAACGGGGAACTCAGCTCTGCCGGGTTCGCAGAAAAGCGCCGCAATCCGAACTACTACCAGGCATAACACTGTAAGAGTAACCGTGAACACGAATTCGAATGAATGATATAATGAACGAAACAAGCGCCGTAGAGTCCAGGGAGAAGCGATGGGCACTTTCGACTGCATCCCCCGCGCTGGCGGATGCGTCGTGTCGAAGAATGTGATAAACGGGGTCGCGCCTGTGCGCTGGATGGTGCGGCACGAGCCTTTGAATCCGATGGATAACGGATGGAGGGTGTTTTCCGGCATAGACACGGACGAGTTCATTGCCGATCCGCACAACATGGCTGTCGTCGACTACAACACCTTATGCGACATTGAGCCCGCATGCATTCCCGTATTCGCTCTGCCGGTGGGCTCCGATATCCAACTCGTCATTGACGACGAAGGCCGGAGGCGCTGGTTCGACTCGAACAGTGGCGATGAGCTGCTTTTCTAATGCGCGCCAGGCGCGTCAGGATCCACACCATGAGCACCGAGTTCAAAGCCGTCGCACCCCAGCGCGCCGTCCAGATCATGCGGGCCTGGGCGCTCCACTCCTGGCCGATGAGCGTGCAGGACGGCATCGAGGTCTACACCGGCCTCGGCTTTTCAGGAGACAGCGGTAGCCCGGAGATGTTCACGTCGGATGTTTCGCCGGACGAGCCTGACTCATACTTCGCCTCACTCGACGGGCTCATCACCTCCCTTGAAATCGCAGTCACTAATGTTCTTCCGGCAGAAGCGGAGGAGGAACACCCGTCGCGCGCCCGGGGATTCTACTGCTCCTGCCTCCGGGCATTCGAAGAACAACTCGGGGCCCCGATCCGCGAACAAGAAAGCCGCGCGCGCAGGAACGCGCAGTGGTTCCTGACGAACGGCACAGGCGTGAGACTCAGCGGAACCAATCGCATGGTAACGCTATTCCTGGAGTCCCCGGAGATGGCGGACATCCACCAGGACGACCTGCGCCGCGGGATCACGGACTACAGCCCCGCCAACGACCCACTACTGGAGGGCTGAGAGGCCGGCCCCCGACGCGGGCCGCCGCCTCGCCATGCTCGCCCTTCCCGGCCCCGCGCCCGCCCCGTCCACGGCGCCGGCGAGACGCATGTCAACCGCGCAAATCCTGCCGTCCGGCCCCGCGCCTGCCAGACTAGGGGGCGCAGGCACGAGAAGGAGGCCCCGATGCCCCTGCCATTCGGCCGGTCCGCCCGGTCCACCCTCGGAGTCGAATGGGAGCTCCAACTGGTCGACCAGGACTCCCACGATCTGCGCCAGAGCGCGGACGCCGTCATCGACCAGGCCACCGTCGACGGCGAGCTCTTCACGGGGATCCACCGCGAGATGCTGCTCAACACCATCGAGGTCACCTCCAAGCCCCGGGCCACCGTGGCCGACTGCCTGGCCGACATCACCGCGTGCGTCGACTTCCTCTCCCCCATCGCACGACGGCTGCGCATCGACCTCGCCGCCGCGGGCACCCACCCCTTCGCGCGCCCCGGGCGCCAGCGCGTCACCAACAGCCGGCGCTACGCCCAGCTGGTCGAGCGCACCCAGTACTGGGGCCGCCAGATGCTCCTGTACGGCGTCCACGTCCACGTGGGCGTGGAGGACCGCGACAAGGTCCTGCCCATCCAGGCGGCGCTGTCCACCCACCTGGGGCACCTGCAGGCCATCGCCGCCTCCTCCCCGTACTGGGCGGGCGTGGACACCGGCTACGCCTCGAACCGCGCGATGGTCTTCCAGCAGCTGCCCACCGCCGGGATCCCCCGCCACTTCGACACGTGGGAGGCCCTGGAGAGCTACACGGAGGACATGATCCGCACCGGCGTCATCAAGGGCTTCGACGAGGTGCGCTGGGACATACGCCCCTCGCCGGCTTTCGGGACCGTTGAGAACCGGGTGTTCGACGCGGCGACCAACATCCTCGAAGTGGGGGTCTTCGCCGCCCTCACCCACGTCCTCGTCGAGCACTTCTCGCGCATGTACGACGCGGGCGAGGCCCTGCCCGTCCTGCCGGACTGGTTCATCGCCGAGAACAAGTGGCGATCCGCGCGCTACGGCATGGACGCAGAACTGATCCTGGACCCGCAGGGCACCACCGAGCCCGCGCGCGACACCTTCGCGCGCCTGGCCGAGGAGCTGGCGCCCATCGCCTCGGACCTGGGGTGCGCGCGGGAGTTCGAGGGGATCGGGACGATCCTGGGCGTCGGGGCCGCCTACGAGCGCCAGCGCGCCGCCTTCGCCGCGGCCCGGCCGGGCGAGGGCCTGGACGCGGTCGTGTCCCTCATGCGCGCCGAGATGGAGGCGGGCCGCCCCCTCAGCCTCGCGGAGTTCGCGGCGCTGCAGGCCCCTGACCTGGGATAGCGGGGTAGCTCTTCCCTGAAAACCGGCATTCAGGGAGCCGCGTTAGAATACGCGTGCAGTCGCGCGGCCCCGCAGGACCCGGCACGGGCGCCCCCGGCCCCGCGCGACCACGGCCAAACGCCAGCCAAGGCCCGACGTCAAAAGGAACACATGCCGATCAATGAGGGCGCCCAACCGCGCCGCGCCAACGAGGAACAGGGCAAGCCCGGCACGAACGAGGAACAGCGCGGCCCCACCGCCAACGGGGAGCAGCGCCAGCCCCGCGAGCAGGCGCCCTCCGGGGCCGCGCGCCCGAGCGGGGCCGCCCGCAAATGGGCGGCGACCGCGGGGCAGTGGTCCGCCACGGCGCTCCGGTTGGGCGCGAGGTGGCTCCACTCCGTCCCGGCCACGCGCGCGGTCGCGGCCGCCCTGCTGGTCGGAGTGGGAGTGTGCCTGGCCTGGTCCGGCGCCTTCCCGCTGGGGTCCGCCTCCGCCGACCCCTCCCACTGGTGGAGCCTGGTCACGGCGCCCTTCGTGTTCCCCCGCACATCGGTGGAGACGGTGCTGCTCATCGTGCTGGCGCTCGTCGTCCTGGGCGGCATGGCGGAGCACCGCGTCGGCTCCCGGCGGTGGCTGGCCGCCGCCCTGGTCTCCCCCGCCGCCGCCGTCGCCACCACATGGCTGCTGGCGCCCCTCATCCAGGACTGCCTGCCCGAGTGGGGCGCCTCCCTGGGCCGCGGCGCGATCTGGGGCGCGGGCCCCATGATCGTGGGCCTGGCGGGCCCGGTCATCGAGAGCCTCGGCCGCGCATGGCGGTGGCGCGCCCGCTTCCTGCTCATCGGCGTCCTCGCCCTCTCCGCGGGCGTCATCGGCTCCATGGACACCTTCACGCGCCTGTGGGCGGGGGTGTACGGCCTGGTCATCGGCCGGATCGCCTACCGCGGCAGGCGCCAGGAGGACGCCTCCACGCACGACATCGTCATCCACCGCCAGATCGTGTCCCTGACCGTCGTGTGCTGGACGGTCGCCGCCGCCCTCACCATCTTCTCCACGACGCTGCGCGGCCCCCTGGCCGAGATGCGCTGGTCCGTGGCACCCGGGTGGTGGATGCTCGGGCGCGCCAGCGTCGGCTCCACCCTGCTGGCGCTCATGCCCGTCCTCCTCCAGCTCGTCCTCGCCTACGGACTGCGCCGGGGACGGCGCTTCGCGATGATCGGCACCCTGGTGCTCCAAGGGTGCCTGGCCCTCAGCTCCGCCGTCGGCGCGCTCGTCATGGAGATCGCCGCCACCCGGGAGCTGCGCTACCTCGCCGACGACGCCTCGGCGAGCGTCATCACCAACACCACGCAGTTCCTGGTGGTCCCCGTCACCCTCAACCTGCTGCTCTGCGCCGTCGTCGCCTGGTCCCGCAAGGCCTTCACCCTGCGCTCGCGCCCGGGCACCGTGCGCGCCCTGGCGGCGCGCTGGGCCACCATGATGTGCGTGGTCGCCGCGATCAGCATCGGCCTGGGCATGCTGGCCTCCGACTCCTACCTGCCCCTGGTCCTCGACCAGGGCACCGCCGACATCGAGATCCCCCGCGCCAGCGTGCTCGCGATACTGCACGACTACCTGCTGGCCCTGCTGCCCACCTCCACGGTCTCCATCTTCGAGCCCTCCCTGGAGCCCTTCACCCTGTTGGCGGAGGTCCCCGTCGTCTGGACGCCGTTGCTGGCGTGGGCGCTCAGCCTCGCCCTGGTGGCGCGCACCCTCGTCACACCCGCGCACACGCGCCAGGGGTCCGCCTCGCGCCTCGTCGAGCTCATCCGCGCCGGCGGGGGCGGGACCCTGGCGTGGATGATGACGTGGAAGGGCAACTCCGTGTGGATCCGCGACGACGACCGCGCGGGCGTGGCCTACCGCCCCGGAGGCGGCACCGCCCTGACGGTGACCGACCCCGTGTGCCCCTCCTCGCAGATCTCCGCGACCATCGAGGAGTTCGCCGACTTCGCGTCGCGCTCGGGGCTGACGCCCGCCCTCTACTCCGTCCACGAACCCGTTGCCGGGGCCGCGCGCGAACTGGGGTGGACCGTCATGCAGGTGGCCGAGGAGTCCCTGCTGGACCTGCCCGGGCTGGCCTTCAAGGGCAAGGCGTACCAGGACGTGCGCACCGCCATGAACCACGCCAAGCGCGAGGGCGTGGAGGCCGTGTGGACCACGTGGGAGGACTGCCCGCAGGGGCGGCGCGACCAGATCGAGTCGATCAGCCGCGCGTGGAGCGCGGACAAGGCGCTGCCCGAGATGGGGTTCACCCTGGGCGGCTTGGACGAGCTGCGCGACCCGAGCACCCGCCTGCTGCTGGCCATCGACTCCGACGGCACCGTCCAGGCCGTCACCTCGTGGCTGCCCGTCCACCGCCAGGGCGAGGTCGTCGGCCTCACCCTCGACGTGATGCGGCGGCGCAAGGACGGCTGGCGGCCCGCCATCGACTTCCTGATCGCCCGCGCCGCCCTGTCCGCCCAGGAGGAGGGGCTCGAGGTCCTGTCCCTGTCGGGCGCGCCCCTGGCCCGCTCCCAGGAGGACGACTCCGGTTTCGGCCCCATGCTGGACGTCCTGGCCTCCATCCTGGAGCCCCTGTACGGCTTCGCCTCCCTCCACTCGTTCAAACGCAAGTTCAAGCCCCGCCGCGAGGCCCTGTACCTGGCCGTCCCCGACGCCTCGTCCCTGGGCACTGTCGGCGCCGCCATCGGCCACGCCTACGTGCCGAATATGACGGCCGCGCAGACCGCGCGCCTGGCGGGCTCCGTGGCGGGCGGCGTGGCGGCAGCCGCGATCAAGGACAACCAATGAACGGCCGAACCAGAATCGAGATGACGCATTGATGGGCTTCCTGCTTTCAGTGGACCTCACAACCCACAGGGCCATGGTCACGGCCCTGCTCCTCACCATCGCGGCCCTGATCGCAAGCGCGCTGCTGCTGCCCCTCACCCGCCGGGGCCGGGCGGGGAACCCGGCCGGGGCCGCCCCGCCGAGGCGCGCGCACCCGTGGCGCACCGCCGGGAGGTGGTCCGCGCGGGCACTGGCGATGCTGCTCCCCGTCGTCATGATCCTGGCGACGGGGGCCATGGCCTTCAACCGCTCCCTCAAGATCGTCACCACGCCGCGCGACCTCTTCGGCATCATCGCGGCCAACCTGTCTGGGCCACAGACCGGGGAGGCCCAGTCAGCGGACGGGCAGTCCGACGGCGCCCAATCCGAGCACGAGCGGACCCAATCCGGGGATCCCGCCCTGCTCACGGACTTCCAGCCCACCGAGGAGTCCGGGATGCTCAAGACCACGTGGACCGGGCCGATCAGTGGCATCACCCAGCCCGTGTACGCCATCACCCCAAAGGGCTACAGGCCCGACGACGGCAAGAAGTACGGGGTCATCATGACACTCCACGGGTACCCGGGCGACCCCGAGGGCACCATGTGGGGCGCGCAGGTCTCCGAGGCGCTGCAAAGCGCCATCGACCAGGGGCTCATCCCGCCGACGATCGTCATCGGCCCCGAGGTCAACGTCGACGACTCCGAGCACGACTGCGCGGACCTGCCGGGGCGCCCGCCCGTGTTCACGTGGGTCACGAAGGACGTGCCCGCGATGATCAAGGCGAACTTCCCCAACGTCTCCACCGAGCGGGCCGCCTGGATGATCGCGGGGTTCTCCTCCGGAGCCTACTGCGCGGTGTGGACCGCGATGCGCGCGCCCGAGGTCTTCGGCTCAGCGGCCTCCCTGTCGGGGTACAACACGCAGATCGAGGGCGAGATGAAGAGGCAGGGGCAGCAGTACCTGGCTGACAACACGCTGTCGACCATGCTGGCCAACCGCACGCCCGACGGCCTGCGCATCTACGCGATGGCCGCCCAGGACGACGCCGTGGGAGGAGCGCCCGCCGCCGTCGCCATGGCGAACGCCGTCAAGGCCCCCGACTCGGTGACCCCCGACACGCCGGAGACGGGCGGGCACGCCGGGCCGTTGTGGAGGGAGCACATCCCCACGATGCTGGCGTGGTGGGGCTCCGACAACTCAGTCGCGCGCGCCGTGGGCACGCCGCCCACCGCCGAGGCCGCGCAGTCGTCCAGCGGATTCGGGCAGATCGTCACCGCGCAGACCGTCACCCACAGGACGCGCGCCTTCGGCCTGAACGGGGCCGGCTCGCTGGTCGTCGTGGGGCTGCTCGCGCTCCTGAGCGCCCTGTTGTGCGCGCTGCGCGTGCCGCGCTGGGTCGCGGCGGACGGGAGTGGGAGCCCGTCGCCCTCCGCCGAGTCGGCCGGGCCGGACGGGGCTGGGGCAGGGACTGCCGACCGGGCCACGGACCGGGCGCCCACTGCGGAATCAGAGGAGGCGACCGCCCGGACCCGTGCAGGAACCACCACCGCTGGGACCGACGGCCAGTCCGCCTCCACTGGGACCGCCGACGGAACCACCACCGGGCGAAGCGAGGCGGACACCGGGCCGTCCCAGGGCCTGGGCGGTGCATTGGCGTCGCTGCGCGGCCGTCTGGCGGGAGCGCGCGCACGCGCTTCCCGCCTGCCGCGGGGGCTGCGCCGCGCGTGGTTCTTCACCGCGCGCCTGGTCACTGTGTCCGCGACCATGGGCGTGGTCGCCCTGCTGATCGGAATGCTCGGCAACGCCACCGGCGGCTTCTACACGTCGTGGAGGACCGCGCTCTCCTCCCTCATCGAGGCGTTCATGTAGGGCCGTTGGCCGGCCCGCGACCGGTTCCGGGGCGCGTTCCCGGACTGCGGGCCGTCCAATCGGCTGCCAGTGCGCTGCCGCCGTTTCGGTGGGCGTTCGGCCGCTGTGGGAACGCGCCCCGCGCCCTCACCCCACCGGGGCCGCGTAGGTCCTGGTGAGGGGCATTCCCGACTCCGGCGAGAACCCCCAGTCGGAGGCGGGCAGGCCGGCGCGCACCAGCTCAGAGCCCAGAGCGGCGATCTGCGCGCCGTTGTCCGTGCAGAAGCGCAGCGGGGGCATGCGCACCGCGACCCCCGCCTCGTCGGCGCGCGCGACCAGCAGTTCCCTCAGGCGCGAGTTCGCTGAGAATCCGCCGCCGACGACGATCGTCGAGCACCCCGTGTCCACCGCAGCGCGCACGGCCTTCGCGGTCAGCGAGTCATTGACCGCCTCGGAGAACGCGGCGCACACATCCGGCGCGCTCACCTGCTCCCCCCGGGCCTGGGCGCCCTCAACGTAACGGGCGACGGCGGTTTTGAGGCCGGAGAACGAGAAGTCGTACTTGTGGCGCTCTTTGTCCTTGCCCGCCGCCAAGCCGCGCGGGAAGCGGATCGCCCGGCGGTCGCCCTCGCGCGACAGGCGGTCCACGTGGGGCCCGCCCGGGTAAGGGAGCCCCAGGAGCCTGCCCACTTTGTCGAAGGCCTCCCCCGCCGCGTCGTCGAGGGTGCCGCCCAGTTCCCGGACGCCCGTCGCGATGTCGTCGACCAGGAGGATGCTCGAGTGCCCGCCGGAGACGACGAGTCCGATGAACCGCTCCGGCAGGGGCCCCTCGGCCAGTTCGTCGACCGCGAGGTGCCCGATGACGTGGTTGACGCCGTACAGCGGCTTCCCCAAGGACGAGGCGAGGGCCTTCGCCGCGCAGATGCCGACCGTCAGCGAGCCCACCAGTCCCGGGCCCGCCGCGACCGCCACGGCGTCCACGTCGGACAGGCCCGCCCCGGCCTCGGACAGGGCGCTGCGCAGCGCGGGCAGGAAGGACTCCAAGTGCGCGCGGGACGCGATCTCGGGGATGATGCCGCCGTAGCGCGCGTACTGGTCCATTGACGTGGCCGTGCGGTCCGCCAGCAAGTCGTATCCGCGCACCAGGCCGACTCCGGTCTCGTCGCACGTCGATTCAATTCCAAGCACCAGGGGTTCACTCACGCCCCCAAGTGTAGTTGCCGCGGCCCCCGCGGCCGCGCGTCAGCGCCCGCCTGCCGCGGCGGCCCGGTCCGCGGGCCTCAATCCGCCGAAGGGCCCCCCGCCCCGCCGTCGGCCCCACTCCGGGCATTCGCGACCAGCATCGCCACCCCGGCGACGCCCAGCGCCACCAGGGACCACGGGAACGCCTTGTCGGCGAGGGACTTGACGGAGCCCGGGCCGAATAGGACGCCCAGGAGCAGCGCCAGTGAGAGCAGGGCGAACACCCCCATAGCGGTGATGCCGATGGTGGCCGACACCCAGTGGCGCCGTGTGCGCGTGCCGGGACCGTTGTCGTACTCAATCATGCGCCGTCGCCTCCGCTGTTCTTGTGGCACCAGTGACCGTGTGGCGCCAGTCTACTCCGCAGGGGCCGACCGTCCGTTTCCTGCCAGCCCGAGCCATGGACCATCCGCCCCGTCCCGCCGCTTCCGAGTGCGCCTCAGGGGGCGGGGGTCATCGGCGCCCCGCATCCGGAGCAGAACCTGGCGTCCTCGGTCTCCAGGTAACCGCACTTCGTGCACCGCACGCGGATCTGCGGCTCCGCTCCCCCGCCGCGGGCCATCGCGTCACGGATCATCGGCACCTCCTCCAGGGCGTCCTGCATCTGGGCGCCCTTGGAGCGCTGCCACGGCTCGGCGTCGCGGGCCTCGCCCTGGGGCGAGAGGACGACACCCGATCCGGCCAGCCCCTTGCGGCCCAAGGAACGCAGCCCCTGCCCCGCCATGATGAGGAGCACCCCGACGAAGGCCAGGGGGAACGTCCGGAAGGCTCCGAAGAAGCCGTCGCCCGGAGCCGCGCGGCCGAAGCGCATCGAGCCGAAGAAGGAGAAGGTCGACACGAACGGCACGAAGAACAGGATGAAGCCGAGGACGATCACAACGGCCCCGCCGTAGTACGCGGCCTTGCGCCACGTCTGCACGTCGTAGCGGCGCTCCTGGTCCCGCTCGTAAGGGGACTGGCCCTGGCTGGCCGGCTGCTGGCCCATCCGCGGCTCCTGAGGCCGGCCGTAGGCCCGTCCTTGTCCGTACCCGCTCTGATCGGGCCCTTGTCCACCGGGCCACTGCTGCGAATCCATGACAACCTCCCATGAAAGCGTCCAACAGGTCAGTATAGTCCAGAAAGGTATCGGCGGGGTCCGTCATGCGGCCGGGGCCCATTCCTCGCCGACGGATAGGAGCCACCACCAGGCCCCTGACCAGGGGGAACGCCGTGGAACACGCGTGAAACACGACGTGGCCCCGCCCTCCCGCGCGCGACCCCCCGCAATGACCCGTCGAACGCAGTGCGGCCCCGCCCCCATGAGGGGACGGGGCCGCTGGCCACTGCTCGCGCCGGCGAGCGATCACACGCCCTTCAAGGCGGCTTTGCCCAGCTGGCGGTTGAGGTTGGCGATGACGTCCAGCGGGATCTGCTTGGGGCAGACCGCGGCGCACTCGCCGACGTTCGAGCAGGAGCCGAAGCCCTCCTCGTCCATCTGGTTGAGCATGGAGACCACGCGGCGGTAGTTCTCCGGCTTGCCCTGCGGCAGCAGGCCCAGGTGCGTCACCTTCGCCGAGGTGAAGAGCATAGCCGAGGCGTTGGGGCACGCCGCCACGCAGGCGCCGCAGCCGATGCACGCCGCCGCCTCGAACGCCCGCTCGGCGTCCTGCTTGGGAACGGGGGTCGCGTCCGCGGCCGCCGCGCCGCCGGTGTTGACGGAGATGTAACCGCCGGCCTGGATGATGCGGTCGAGGGCGGACCGGTTGACCACGAGGTCCTTGATGATCGGGAAGCCCTGGGCCCGCCACGGCTCGATCGTGATGACGTCGCCGTCGTTGAAGGACCGCATGTGCAGCTGGCAGGTCGTGGTCACCTCGGGGCCGTGCGCGATGCCGTTGATGACGACGCCGCACTGGCCGCAGATGCCCTCGCGGCAGTCCGAGTCGAAGGCGATGGGCTCCTCGCCCCGTTCGAAGAGCTCTTCGTTCAGCACGTCGAGCATCTCCAGGAACGAGGACTCTTCCGAGATTCCCTTCACCTGGTATT
>ERZ772948.1377-NODE-1377-length-14196-cov-7.354430_pt1 | contig 14196 bp, 14 predicted proteins | sample MGYA00511945_ERZ772948 | MGnify/ENA primary metagenome ERZ772948 (study PRJEB29015, sample SAMEA2737927) | human oral metagenome | biome: human oral; feature: human-associated habitat; material: dental | place: China | collected 2141 ... | reverse complement strand
CAACTGGTGGTGGCGGTGGCCAGGGCAACAACTGCAAGAGCCTCACCACACGAAGCGGCAGCTCCCTCAAACTTGATGACTCAAAAGGTAGTGTTACACTACACGACAAGGGCGGTGTAAGCATGAACTTTGATGGTGGCGGCTGTTCTTCCTTTGAGGCAAGAAAGAACAGTACATTGAATGCTGGTCAAAACCATACGATAAACGCAGGTTCTAATTCCTCAGTTAATGCTGGCGCAAATTATTCTGCTAATGTTGGAAAGGGAGCCAGTTGTTTGAATATGGATGCCAATGGAGATATTGTGCTTGAAGGTAAGAATAAAATTACAATCAAAGTTGGAGAAAATACGATTACTATCTCTGCGGACGGAATTGTTACAAATGCAGGAAGTGGTGATATAAAAACAACGGCAACAACAGGTTCTGTAACAATTGAAAGTACATCTTCAGAAGCTTCTTTCAAGGGTTCTACCAATACCAATATAGGTGGTGGAGAATGCACTTACGTTACAGCAACCGATGTAGAGATTAATCAATCATAGGCATCATATTATGAAAGTATTACCTTTGCCGGAAATTGGTCAGAGTGCGTATTTTTTCATCACTACAGCCAATAGAATCATAATGGGGAATAATATTACAGAATATGTTCTGGACCGTCTTGTTGAAGTTGAGCTTCGAGAAGTCAGGGAAGATGTTCTCCTTGTCAGATTCTGCTCGCATCGACACGATGTAAAGGGAACCAGTCTTGTACATTACTTCAATAATGAGCTTTGTGACATCTATTCCGATATAAACATAGTCGTGGGTTATGACGGGAATGCAAAGGACATATCCAATTATGACTTTATTAAAGATAAGTGGGAAATTAAACGAGCAGATATTTTAAAGAACTATCCACAGGATATTAAGCCGCTGGTTGACGGAACATCCCTTTTATTGAAGGACAAGGAGAAGTTTATCAACTCACTCTTTGGAGGCTATGGTTTTTGGCGTTTTTTCTTTCAACCATGGTATCGTAGGGAATATGAGGAAACTGAAAATAGCAAGATAACATTAAAGAACTATTTTGGTGAGGTCTCTCTTCCTTTAGATGTGAAAAGTTCTATCCTTTCCCGACAGGACGATGAGAGTGCTGTTTGGAAAATAAATAACACAGCCGTTCTTGATAATAAAGGATTTGACAGGAGAGGATTTGCGAGAATGTTGAAGAACCTTACAAAGGTCTACAATATAGATGCTTCACTTACAGTAGATTTTGAGGAAAGCTATACCTTCATTAAAAATGGTACACTTTCAGAAGCAGAGTTGTTTCTGAATACTTCTGTTTCAAATTGGTATATTGTTCTGACAGGACATAAACTCGTTCAGATTAGCAAAACAGGTCTGGAAAAGCTAAAGGAAGCCGAAGATATGGCAGAGACATTGGAGAACGCATAAAGGAAAAGCTATGACAAAGAAGTATATTCCCGACAACTGTACGCTTATTTGTGACAAGGGAGAGTTCCCTACACAGATAAAAGTCACTCACAGCAATAATTCTCGTCTTTATGGAGAAAACTTTGTGTCGGAAGCCGATATGGTTCCGAATGAAAACATCTTCCCCTTTGGAATCTGTGCCTTGACTCACAAACCCTGCAGGTTCAATCCGCTATACTGGGATAAATGTGCAGAAGGAATAAAGGTGAATGGTTATAAACTGGTCTTTGAAGATGCCTCTCTTATATGTAAGGAAGGAGGAAAGATAAAAGCAGACTTTACTGTCCCATCCACTGGGATGCTAAGTGGTTTAGGTCTGGCTGCCCCGCTGCAATGGCTTGACTATAACAAGAGTATTGGCTTTGTACAGAATAGGATATTGTACGATGTTGCTCACAAAAAGATTTCGCTAACCACGAATGCTATGAAAGGCAATTATGGTGAAATGGCAGCAAATAGGAATATGGCATCACAGGGGTGGAGAAATATAAGGAGGGAACATCCAATACTTGATCTCAATGCACCAACAAAACCAGGTATTGATGGCGCATATTTTAAAGATGGCGTCTACGTTGTTGATGATGCTAAATATGGAGGGGCACGGCTTAATACAACAAAAGGATACGGAAAGCAGTTAAGCCAAGATTGGGTGCATAAACTTCTAAATAATGAAGCTGTAACAAGCAGTCATACGGATGGTATAAAAACAGCTAACAAGCAGGGGACTTTACAGCGTACTGTTACCCATATAGATGCTGATGGTAATATGCGGACTATAACCTACGATGTAAACGGGAGCGCAGATGTATCAAAAGTAGATGCTATAGATATAAAGAATTCCCCAACAAAAGCTGGTGGGTTTATTAATTCTGTTCGTTCGAAAACGGCAAACAGTAAGTTTGTAAAAGGAATAGAGAAGCTAAGCTCAAAAGCAGGTATCCCGAATAGCAAGGCTGCTACCAAAGCTAACGACTTCTTGTGGAAAACATCACAAGCCATAGATGATATGCCGGTTCTTAAGACAACAGGTAAGGTTGTGGGAAAGGGTGCTATCGTTGTAGGAATTGCTATAGATGCCTATAGCATTTACTCTGCCTATAACGAAGAGGGCGAGTTCGGAGACAAGACTCAACAAGCCACTGGATCTGCCATAGGTGGAGCAGCTGGTGGCTGGGCTGGTGCAGAGTTAGGAGCAATTATTGGTACAGCAATCTGCCCCGGTGTCGGAACACTAATTGGTGGAGTTGTTGGAGGAATAGCAGGTGGTATTTTAGGCAGTATGGGGGGATCAGCATTAGTTGATAGTATTTTTTAATCATTTAATGAATAATAAGTTATGGGATTATTTAATTTTAATTTTGGTAGTTCTAAAAAGGAGCAAGATAAACCAATTAGAGATAGATTAAAGGATAGAAAACACTTTGAAAAAGTCTTGGAAAAAAGATTGATAGAAATCAAAGAGGACAAAAGGACTATTGCAAATGGTTGTAATAATCTTTTTATAAATCGCGTTATTGCAGATAATAGTATAGATGTCATTTTTGTAAAATACTCAATGGATACAGATATTAAAGAACTAAAAGATATCTATATGGATTCAATAAGTTATTTCCTACATGGCTTTGAGAAAGAGAACCCTATATATAATGACATATTAAACCGAACTTCATTGGGCGTGTTGTTAAATATTTCAGATGAGAACTTTAAACAATTAGTTGATTATGTTCAGCGAATGGACGAGCAAGCAAAGCCATCAGACTGGACACCTGACCAGTTACTTTGGTTTATGCTCAACTCTCGATTGAAGGAGGACGAGAAACAAACGTATGCAGATAAGCTTGCTTTCCCTAAGTTGTACAAAAGACTTTTCAAGTTAACACAGATATCTGATGCGCAAGAAGCAAAGAAAGCTCTTAAAGATTACATTGAGAAATGGTATAATCTGAACAAAGATGCACCTTGGTATAACAATCATCTGAAGAAGAACTGTTACCGTGGTTATTGGGCATGGGAAGTTGCTGCCGTAGCCAAGATAATGAACATAGACGATTCTGATCTTAAGGATAATCCGTATTACCCTTATGATATGGTGCATTGGGAAAACAATGGAACAGCTACAGAGGAGTAACCAACATAACAGATGGTATTAAAACTGTTTTAAATGAAATAGCTTATGGGATTATTTAATTTTAAATTTGGTGGTTCTAAAAAGGAGCAAGATAAACCTGTTAGGGATAAATTTAAGGACAAGAAGTACTTTGAAAGTATTCTGAGTGTTAAGTTAGATGAAATAGATGATAATGAAAAGTACATATTGGATGAAAAGAGAAAAAAAGGCGGGATCGTACGTCCTTTTTTATATTGGTGTTCTGCAGTGGACCATATACGAGCAATAGAAATAAGTTATTCCATAGGTGAAGATATTGGAAAATTAAGAAAGTTATATATAAGTTCTTTGGATAATTATATACTTGGAGCTAATTTTAAGAATCCAACGTACGCAGATGACTTAGATAGAATATCCTTGGGAATATTATTAGGCATAGATAATACAGATTTTAACCGTTTGGCTGATTATGTTCAGCGGATGGACGAGCAGGCAAAGCCAGCAGACTGGATACCTGACCAGTTACTTTGGTTTATGCTCAACTCTCGATTGAAAGAGAACGAGAAACAAACGTATGCAGATAAACTTGCTTTCCCTAAGTTGTACAAAGGACTTTTCAAGTTAACACAGATATCAGATGCGCAAGAAGCAAAGAAAGCTCTTAATGATTACATTGAAAAATGGTATAATCTGAATAAAGATGCACCTTGGTATAACAGTCATCTGAAGAAGAACTGTTACCGTGGCTATTGGGCATGGGAAGTTGCTGCCGTTGCCAAGATAATGAACATAGACGATTCTAATCTTAAGGATAATCCGTATTACCCTTATGATATGGTGCATTGGGAGGACAATGGAACAACCACAGAGGATTAACCTATATAATCGTTCAAATGAGACAGCTTATGACATTATGAGAGATTTCTTTCAAGAATGCTTGCATCGTTCACTACAAAGAGACACTCGACGTTAACAACGAGGCACCGATGACTATCGGTATGACTTTCTCTGCTGAGAATATATCACCCAGAGGAAGGCTACAACGTAGTTGTCAATGGTGAGAACGAGAAGACGATTTATCGTTACACCCCTGAACAGCTTGTTACTTCTGTGGAGGATGAGCTGGGCGTACGTGAACGCTACGAATATACAGAATATAATGAGGTCTACCGTGAGTGGGATGGTGAAGGACGTATGACAGGCTACTGCTATGACGAACGTGGTAATCTTACAGGTGTTATTCATCCTGATGGAACGGAGGAGACACGTGCTTATGATGAGGAAGACAGACTGATAACTGAAACTGATGCCTTAGGCAACCGTCGTGTCCTTGTTTATCATAAACCTTCCCAAGACGGTACGCCTGTCAACGGAGAGGGACAGCTCTCTGCCGTCATAGAAGTCGACGATCGAGCTACCTTCTTTGAGTATGACACGCATGGACTGCTGTCTTCTGTAAGTCTTGATGACAGGACAGTACACCTGGAATACAACGAGCAGAACAACCTTGTCTCTGTAAAGAATGAGAAGGGTGTGGGAACACGGTGGAACTATGACCGCAAGGGTAATGTCCTCTCTGTACTTACCTCTGCTGGGGCGAGACAGACGTTCCGCTATGACCGCTTAAACCGAGTTACTTCTATCACTACTGGTAAGCGCACGACGAACCTCCGCTATAACTCCTATGAGGATGTGGTAGAGGCGAGCGAGGGCTTCCACCATGTGAAGTATAAGTATTCGCCGATGGGTGACATCCTCCAGCGTGAGGGTGAGGACGGCAGTGTGCTGCGCTTTGCCTATGACCGTATGGACCGTCTTCGTATGCTTACCAACGAGCATGGTGAGGAATATACTTTTGACCGTAACCTCCGTGGGGAGATTGTCGGTGAGACGGGCTTTGACCGAATGCACCGCAGGTATATGCGTGACCGCTCTGGCCGTGTCATCCGTGAGGAAAGGGCTGGCGGTAGATGGACGGAATATGAGTATGATCAGCGGGGACGGCTAACACGCAGCAGCTTCAGTGATGGTACGATAGAGGCTTTCAGCTATGATGCGCTTGGTAGGCTTACCGAGGCTCGCAATGCTACGGGAAGCGTTGCTATGGAGTATGACGAAGGCGGTCGTGTAATCAGGGAGTGTTTCAGTGGTGGTCTGCCTGATGACAGGGGTACGACGGTGGAGAATGTCTATGATGACCTTGGAAACCGTATAGAGACACGTACTTCACTTGGTTCTGTCGTACGGAACAGCTTTGATGAGGACGGACTGCTCAGCCGTGTGACGGCAGCCAGTGGTGGTGAGAACTGGGAAGAGAAGATCGTACGTGATAGCGAGGGACTGAAGATAGAGAAGATCTTCTCTGGTGGCATCCGTATGACACGTACCTACGATGCCTATGGTAATGTTATCTCACAGAAGAGTCGTTCGCTTCGTCAGGACGGCTACGATCGCCGTTATGCGTGGAATGCGTCAGGACGTCTGCAGAGTGTGATAGACGGAATCACGGGAGGCAGGACAAGCTACGCCTATGATGCGGTTGGTAGTCTGATGAGTGCCCGCTATGAGGACGGTACGGACGACTATCGTATGCCCGATGCCACAGGAAACGTCTTCCGCAGTCGTGACCGTAGGGACAGGGAATACGGCAAGGGCGGCAGGATTCTTCGTGACCGCCATTATGACTTTCTCTATGACGTAGAAGGCAACCTCATATTGAAGACTCCACGTCGTGGACTGACACAGCATCCGAACCACGAGGTGTCGGAGGAAAGTGGCACGCATATTGCCTGGCAGACTGGTGACTATGCCTATGAATGGTATGGTAACGGTATGCTCAAGGAGGTACGGCTTCCATACGGCAAGACTGTTCGATTCGAATATGATGCCCTTGGGCGTCGCACGGCAAAGCTCTTCAACGGTCACGTATTCCGCTATCTCTGGGATGGCAACGTAATGGTGCAGGAGTGGCTGTATGAGGAGAAGGACCGTCCGCAACATAGCATCGACGAGTTCGGCCGCATCCGAATGTTAGGCGATGAGCCAGTAGAGAACCTTGTCACGTGGGTATATGAGGAAGGTTCGTACGTCCCTGTGGCAAAGCTGCAGAACGGTGAACGTTACACGATTATCAGCGACTATATGGGTCGCCCAGTGGAAGCGTACAACAGTTATGGCAACGTTGTCTGGCAGGCCGACTATGATATCTATGGTGACCTCCGAAACATCAAAGGTATCCGTGACTTCATCCCTTTCCGTCAGTTAGGACAGTATGAGGACGACGAGACTCGCCTCTATTACAACAGGTTCAGATATTACGACCCGAGGATTGGTAACTACATCAGTCAAGACCCGATAAGGTTAGCAGGAAATAATCCAACGCTGTATGGGTATGTGAGGGATTGTAATGTTTGGGTTGACATATTTGGACTTTATTTACATCGTCCTTATATTCGTAAGGAAACACGAATAGCGATAGAAAAGAGTGGGACTATTATTGATGGGCGTTTTTACGATACTGTGGATGGCATGGATAATGCTATTGCCATAGAAGGAGGAAAGAGACGTAATTATTCATTGGCTGACGGCGAGTATCATTTAGGGCACAAAGAAGGACATGAATATAGATATTACAAAGAGTATGCAGAAAAGAAAGGCATGACTCAAAAAGAATTTAATGACCTTATGAATAATCCAGCTATTTATCAAATAGAAGATCCTCATACGAATATGTCACATGTCAGAGAAGCAAAAGCTAATCCATTAACACAAACAAATGGTGAAATGAAAAATAATATTGTAAGTTGTAAGTCGTAATTAAATTATTTTATTAGATTATGAAAAAGAATAAAATAAATAAACAAAAAGATTTTAGCCGATTAGAAATTGTTGAGCTTATTAGTCATAACTATGATTTTGACAGATTCAAAGTCTTTTTAGAAGAGCATAGTAGACTTGATTCTGTTGATGAGTTTGGACGCTCCGCTCTTATCAATTGCATTATTGCCTTTAGAAACCCAATTGAAGATTGCCCCTTTGCTAACGAATATGCGAAGAAATTGATCGAATTAGGTGCAGATATAAATAAACCAGACTTGAATGGTTATGTAGCACTCCACCACTGTATTCTGTCAAAAAACTATGAGATGTTTGATTATCTGCTTACAAGCCCCAACATCAATATTAAGGTAGAGCCTGGCCTGCTTGGATACGCCCTCTCACATGACATAGACTATACTCCGAATATCATCAAGCTTCTTGATTTGGGCTTAGACCCGTTCAAGAAAGGAAAAATATTTTCTGCATACCAGATTTTGGTCGGCATTGATAACGGCACAGTTAAGATAGGTGATCAGACTAAAAACGTAAAGCCAATATTAGAGCATATAAAACAACTGTATGGGGATAGGACAGAGTAACGAACTGTCATCTAATATGAAAATGAAATATTTTTGATATCCTTTTAGTGAGCAATAAGGTTTCTCTCACTGTTCAGAGTGATTTTCCGAATAGTGTTTTCTTGGGAAAGTAATATCTATAAAAAGTTTTTTAGTTTGGATATAAAGTAATGTAATAATTGGTTTGCTGTACACATAGGTTTAAAGCTATGATTATATGAACAATGTCTTCCACAGTCGTGATCGCCATTATGACTATCTCTATGATGTGGAGGGTAATCTTATCCTGATAACTCCACGGCGTGGACTGACACAGCATCCGAACCATGAGGTGTCGGAGGAAAGCGGCACGCATATTGCTTGGCAGACAGGTGACTATGCCTATGAATGGTATGGCAATGGTATGCTCAAGGAGGTGCGGCTTCCCTATGGCAAGACTGTCCGCTTCGAGTATGATGCCCTTGGACGTCGTACGGCAAAACTCTTCAACGGTCACGTCTTCCGCTACCTTTGGGACGGCAACGTGATGGTGTAGGGTGGCAGTATGAGGAGAAGGATCGTCCGCAGCATAGCATCGACGAGTTCGGCCGCATCCGAATGCAGGGTGAAGAACCAGTAGAGAACCTTGTCACGTGGGTGTATGAGGAAGGCTCTTACGTTCCTGTGGCAAAGTTGCAGAATGGTGAACGCTACACGATTATCAGCGACTATATGGGTCGCCCCGTGGAAGCGTACAACAGTTATGGTAACGTAGTCTGGCAGGCTGACTATGATATCTATGGTGACCTTCGAAACATAAAAGGCCTTCGTGACTTCATCCCTTTCCGCCAATTAGGACAGTATGAGGATGATGAAACTCGCCTCTATTACAACAGGTTCAGATATTACGACCCGAGGATTGGTAATTACATCAGTCAAGACCCGATAGGTCTCATGGGTAATAATCCGACACTGTATGGGTATGTGGGGGATTGTAATATTTGGAGTGATGTCTTTGGATTAGATTTCAAGACTGTGGATTTCTCTGGGCATCCAGACTTGTATCAAGGTCCAGGGAAAAATACTGTAAAGATTAAAATGCAAGGCTCACGCGGGCGTGATTTCACAGAAGCCTATAAAGAAGCAGGGATATCTGGTGAGATAAAAAAACAAGTCGATAGTGAATATACTTGGCATCATGTTGCTGATTTTAATCCAGAAACAGGAGAATGCACTATGCAATTGGTAAAGACAGAAACACATATAGCTTCCCTCCCTCATAAGGGTGCTGTTTCCCAGTTCGAAAAGGAATTTGGTGTAGAATATAGTAAGAAGGGTGGCGCTGTAGATGTCTCGAAAAGTAAAGGATGGTTAAGTTGCAAATAAAATAATACTTATATGATTAGATATTCTTTATTAAAAAGTTCAAAACCTATATCTCTTTATGAGATTGAATCTTTAAACGAAGAACTTGGTTTTAATCTTCCTGAAGACTTTTGTCACTTTTATTTATTAAATAATGGTGGTCAAATAGAGGGTAATCGGAATATATTTGTGGATGAAGACGAAGATGAGTATATTATTAAATACATTGCACCAATAAAGTATGTATATTTTGATTCACAATATACTATAGAAAAACTATGGGAAACCTTTATTGTTAAAAAGAAGTTGATTCCTCCAACGTACATACCATTTTGTCTTGAGGGAAGTGGATTTCCTATTTGCTATAATATTAATAATGGACACATATTTTTTGCAAATATAGAACATTTTGATAAAGACGAGGATATGTTAGAACCTATAGCTTTGTCTTTGGAAGATTTCATAAATGGAATGAAAACAGAAGACGAAGTGTATGGGTAATGTTTAATATTATGTATTCTATAATCTTAATCGTCACTATGACTATCTCTATGACGTAGAGGGCAACCTCATATTGAAGACTCCACGTCGTGGACTGACACAGCATCCGAACCACGAAGTATCGGAGGAAAGTGGCACGCATATTACTTGGCAGACAGGTGACTATGCCTATGAATGGTATGGCAACGGTATGCTCAAGGAGGTACGGCTTCCATATGGCAAGGCTGTTTACTTCGAGTATGATGCCCTTGGGCGTCGCACGGCAAAGCTTTTCAATGGTCACGTCTTCCGTTACCTCTGGGACGGCAACGTGATGGTGCAGGAGTGGCAGTATGAGGAGAAGGACCGTCCGCAGCATAGCATCGACGAGTTCGGTCGCATCCGAATGTTAGGTGATGAGCCGGTAGAGAACCTTGTCACGTGGGTATATGAGGAAGGTTCATACGTTCCTGTGGCAAAGCTGCAGAACGGTGAACGCTACACGATTATCAGCGACTATATGGGTCGCCCTGTGGAAGCGTACAACAGCTATGGTAACGTAGTTTGGCAGGCTGACTATGATATTTATGGCGACCTTCGAAACATAAAAGGAATCCGTGACTTCATCCCTTTCCGTCAGTTAGGACAGTATGAGGACGATGAGACTCGCCTATACTACAACAGGTTCAGATACTATGACCCGAGGATTGGTAATTACATCAGTCAAGACCCGATAAGGTTGGCAGGAGGAAACCCTACGCTGTATGGGTATGTCATTGACCCCAATATACAAATAGACCAGCTTGGACTAACAGTTGAAGGCAGATCTGCAAATGTTATTATTTCAACGGGGGCAGATGCAAATGCAACAATGCCAGACTATTCACCACCATATAAACCTAACGCAAAGGTAACAGAATTTACTACAATGCGTGAAGAAGTTTTTGTAAGGGTTCATGGTGCTGAAAATAAATGTGGTCCATGGATGATGCATGAAGCAGCGATACGTGGCTTGTCTCCCGAACAAATAAAAACTAAGTTTAATTTGCCCAATACGCCAACCCATGTTTCTACTGTAACTGTACCAGCTGGAACTCGAATGAGATCTGGTAAAGTTAATCCTCTTCCAGAATTTGGAGGTGTAGATATGAACGCAAAACAATTCCAATTACTGGAACGTATCCCTAATGAAAATTTCGGAAACACCAAAAAGATTAAGAGTTATCACTAACAATATAAATATATGAAACATGGATAATCTTAAAGAAATAAGTGTCAAAAACTTAGATATAAAAAAAGAATTATGTTTTGATTCCTTTATTATTAAATTATATAATGTCCCAACTAAATGTAGATGTAATAGAAATATAGTTGGAGAAAACAAAAAAGGAGAATTAATATGGCAAGTAAAAGATGTAAATCCTTCATTGGATTCACCTTTTACAAATATTGATTTTTTTGATAAAGAAAGAATTATAGCCCACAACTGGTTAGGTGCAGATTATTATGTTGATATAAGGACGGGAATAATGCAAATAGTTAATAGAAACTCAAGAATATGGTGATATTTTTCAATGACTGAACCTATAATTGTTAATGAAAAACATATTATAGTTCTTAAGTTGCAACAGGAAAACGAATATTCGCCTATGTGTGCTGAGTGATTAACCCGTAGAGAATTTTGACGGCACGGTGATTACAAGACAGCTACCTGATGGTACGGCTGTGCATCATCAGCATGACCAGGCCGGACGGCTTACCTATAACAAGTACACCGATGGTAGCTGGGAGGCTTGGGAGTACGATAAGGCAGGACGGCTCACCAAAGCGTACAACAGAGACAGCGTGACGGAGTTCGTGCGTAATGCTTTGGGGCAGGTCATAAAGGAAACGCAGGACGGGCGTACAGTGGAGCATAAGTATGATGACCGCTCTCGACTCTCACATATAGTAAGTGCATGAGGAGGAAGTATTACCTACAGATATGATATAAAAGGCACTGTCAACCACATATCAGCTGGTATGTCAGGAAAGAGGAAGCCTTGGAAAGCGAATATAGCATACGATAGGTTCGGGCGTGAAACTTCACGCATAATGTCTGGTTGTGTAAAGAATACTATGCAATATGACAATGTCGGTCGTCCTGCGCATCAGCGTGTCCGTCATAATGGGCGAACGCTGCTTGATAAGTCATACCTTTAGGGTGATAATCTTCGTCTTCTGCAAACGCTTGATACAATAAACGGCAGGAGTATCCGTTACGATTATGATGCCTTTGGTTCTCTGTCAGGGGCTGTGTATGGTGACGGTAGTCGGCAATGGCGCACCCCAGACCTGATGGGTAACGTATACGACAGTCCCGACCGTACGGACAGAAGTTATGGTCGTGGTGGACAGCTGCGTGAGGACAAGAAGTGGCGGTATTATTATGACAGCCATGACAACCTTGTGCTGAAGACCATGCGCAGGTCGGGACCATCCCTTGAAACTGGGATGCGGGAAAAGTTCCTTGCTTGGCAGAGCGTTGACTATGCCTATACGTGGCAGGGCAATGGTATGCTTAGAAGTGTAACACGGCCTGACGACAAAACTGTAACGTTCAGGTATGATGCTTTAGGCAGACGCATTGAGAAGGTCTTTGATGGACGAGTATATCGCTACCTCTGGGATGGTGATGTCATCCTGCACGAGTGGGACTATGCCGAGGCTGACCGTCCGAACACGATTGTTACCGAGACTGGCGAGATCACACTCGACAGGCCTGAACCAGTTGAGAATCTCATCACTTGGGTTTACGACAGTGCCGGCTACGTCCCAACTGCCAAGATTGTCGGCGATAGGCATTACAGCATCATCAGTGACTACATCGGTCGTCCCGTCCAGGCATACGATGATGACGGTAATATCGTCTGGCAGGCAGACTATGACATCTATGGTAACGTCCGCAACCTTAACGGCAGCAGGCAGTTCATTCCTTTCCGCCAGTTAGGTCAGTATGAGGACGAGGAGACTGGGCTGTATTACAACAGGTTCAGGTATTATGATCCGAGGATTGGTAATTATATCAGCCAAGACCCGATAAGGTTGGCGGGAGGAAACCCTACGATTTACGGATACGTTAAAGATTTAAATTCGTGGGTGGATTCTTTTGGGCTAGAAAATATTATTTTTACATCTTCTGACGGATTTACTTTGGAAGTTAGAAATGTGCAAGATTTAAGTCATTTATCAAATCGTGAAATACTAGATATCTATCATGCCAATAATAATCCAAAAGGATATGGGAAATCTCCCAAACATGCAAATGGCGATACAATTATTTTGCATCATCAAAAGCAAAATCATTTAGGGCCAGTGATAGAGATGCCAAATAGTGGTCATGTTCGAGGTCTTGGAAATAAAAAGATGCATCCATATTTTCCAAATCCACATCCAACTAATCCTGTAGATAGAGACGTATTCAACAATTGGAAAAAAGAATATTGGAAATACCGAGCAGAAACTGAGATTAAGAAAAGAGGTTTATCTTATAATTAAAAGTATTTTTATGAAAACAGAGTTAATTGAAAGAATAAATAGTTACTTAAACAAGTATCAATCATTCAATCCACAACCAGCAAATGATAAAGATATTAAACAAGCAGAGGTAATGTTAAATGTAGTCTTTGATTCAGATTATAAGCAATTCATAAAAACCTTTGGAGGATGCTATGTTGGGGTGGATATTTATGGAGTCAGAAGTTCAAATGACTTAAAAGAGAAGACAATTGTTGATCTAACTAAGTTATACAGAGAAGCTGGTTGGACTATTGCAGATGATTGTTATATTATTTCATTTGATTCATCAGGCAATCCAATCATGATGAATAAATCGGGAGAGGTTGTTCTTTTTGATCATGACAACGGAGACTCTGTTATTTTAGCAAACTCTTTTGAGGAATTAATTGAAGACAATCTTCCTGATTAAAATAAGATTACAGGTGACATTGCTATTAGAGTAGGAGACTTTCGCATATACCTATCAAGATTATAACCAACGGAGAGATTTTCGTCTTCGTTTCCTACAACCTCGATACTACCCTGCAGGCATTTAATAACAATGGCAAAAAGGGATGAGAGTAGGAACTTGACGCATTCGGCAGAAAGAGGAAAGGCAACAATAATTCCTCCTTCATTCCTTTTAAATATTAGGGTCAGTATGAGGATGAGGAGACTGGGCTGTATTACAACAGGTTCAGGTATTACAATCCAAAGATTGGTAATTATGGGTCAGTCCTAAAACCCAGTTGCAAGCCTATCCTCTTAAGCACATAATTTCATAAGTCTATATAAAAATATTGGTGTCCGATAAAACTTTTTTGGAGTTATCTGTGTTAGTTAAAATAGACT
>ERZ772948.1367-NODE-1367-length-14256-cov-11.548975_pt1 | contig 14256 bp, 12 predicted proteins | sample MGYA00511945_ERZ772948 | MGnify/ENA primary metagenome ERZ772948 (study PRJEB29015, sample SAMEA2737927) | human oral metagenome | biome: human oral; feature: human-associated habitat; material: dental | place: China | collected 2141 ... | reverse complement strand
GACCCACTGACCCCTAACCACGAAGGGCCCCTACACCACTACCAGGGACTTGACCTCGTCAGCCTCCAGTATAGGCTTGGCGATCGCCAGGTAGTCGCTGGGCTCAAGTTCACCGCTAACCTTGATAGCGTCCTGTTTAATCATAAGCTCAGCCAGTTCTTTATTGAGGCCGTGTTCCTTGACGTAGGCAAGTATGTTATTCGTTTCTACAGCAAACCGACCTCGCTGCGCCAACGTCGGCCAGCATTCCAATGGGACTGGTTCGCCGAGGGAGATCATGACAGACTTGTCGGTTTGGTCGAGGACTCGATTTAGTGCCGAGAACGCCTGCTCCTCCACAGTGCTGCCGACAGCCTCAGCAACCGATGTAGAGGAGGTGTCAGAGCTGTTCTTAACCAAGTCGGCGACAACTTCTTCCACCATATCGTTCCCGGTCAGTGCCGAAGCCGGCTCTCTACCATCCTCTGCTAAGGCATTCAGGTACTCGTCGAGATGAGCCATGACATACTTGTAGCAGACTTGACGATTCTTTTTCAGCCAGTCGAGCGAAATTTCGTTGCCTCGAGCTATCGTATTGAGATTAGCTCGGTTAATCTCATAAGAGTGATTATCGATCAACTCCTCACAGAGATCTTCACGAAGTCCGCCTAGTCTAGCGATCTTGACCTCCGCCTTCTGGAACAGCAGGGCCACCATTTCCACGTTCAACTGTGCACTCGAACCAAGCTTCAGGCTCTCCAGCTCTTCATACGAAGTCTCAATAAAATCCTTGAGGCCAGTAGTGTCGTAATCGGTCGGGTCGGTCGGGTCAACCATTGATCGAAGTGCTACATCCACCAGATGACGCTGCCGATCGTCTGAGACACCTTCGAGTTCGATAATCCTGGTGAACACCGAATGGAGTTTCGGCACCAGCCGCTTTACGAGCTCGTCCTCTTGCTTGGCTGCCTCAAACGAGAAGTAGTCCTGTAACAATTGCCGTTCGTCGTCACCATTACGTACCAACGCATCAACCATAGCCGTCAGATGTTCTTGCATCTCCCCAGGATTGCTAAGAAGATACTCCAAGATGAAGACGTTGTAAGCTCCCGACTGCATCAATTCGTCACGATCAAGGCTAGGTAGTAAGTCTTCAAGATCGTCATAATTAAGACTGTAGGTGGCATTCATTCGGCCGGCGTCGATGTGCTGGATCTTAAAGGACATAGCCGACGCGCTGAGTGAGGTATCTTGATATATCGCCGTGTACAGCACAAAGTTGCGGTCAATGTAGCCGTATCTAACTAGATCTGCGGCCAGCCTTGATCCAAGACAATGTTCAACATATTTCGAAAATGAACACTCTTCCCCGTTGGAGACCATGCATGGAACGGCAGTATCCCACTCCATAAGGTTCGACATGGTTGCATGTTTAAATTCTTTTCGTTCAGAAGACATTTTCTTGAATTCTTGCTCAAGCCGCTCCGCACTAACGGTGCGTGGTGAACAGTAAACTAAGTCACGTCCAATGAATTCAGCCAGATGCAACTTCGTTAAATATATTCTTGATCTATAGCTGCTATAATAATCAGGTGAAACGATTATTTTTCCATCATCCGCTAAGCCTGCGATATTATCCCAAAATTCAACAGTCACAATATCTTGCTGAGTAGATGTTTCATCGCCGACTTTGATATGAAATGATTCAGCTCGTTTATTTTGTTCATTTTGGGTAGCGACTATCCGCTTGATCAGTTCAGTAAACTTTTCGCCACGATTGTTAGCTTCCTGCTCTGCATTCATCTCCTTTTCAAGATGATCATATCTTTGATTTAGATTCTTAATGTTCTGTTGGACAACCTCGATGCTTGTTCGGTATACATCATCGAGGTTGCTCATGCCAAGTCTGATCTGCTCGAAGTCGCGCATATGCACCGCTTTGTAGAGCATCATCGCAAACAGTCTATCGGGCACCAATTCAGGGCCATTGCCCCGTAGGAGCTGATCAGCGTAAATTTGGTACTCGTTGCAAGCGCTGCGTACCAGACGAAGATCAGGGACATGCTTGGCCACTAGGTTGATCAATTTTGGCGACACCGCAGGTTGCACGTCCTTTAGTTCTTGTTTCAGCAAATCCCGCGCGCTCTGGTGCGTGACAAAAGGAACGACGGGGATGATGAGATCAAAGAACTTGGTGCGGTTGGCGCGCTCGACCTCTACAGTCGCTAGATCACGCCTGGCACCGTCAGCATTACTGGTGGTCTTTGGATTCTGCCGCGTATCGAAGATGCTGTCTTTTACAGCATAGATGAAGACAATGGGATGTGTCTGTCCCTTGTGCTTCAATTGGTCAGCATTGTTGAGCAATGTGTTCAGTTCTCGAAGCTGGTCGAAGATTTGCGGATTGTCGAAACGGTCGATATCCTCGAACACGACGAGACGCAGGTTGGTCATTTCGAAGAAGTAGATGATCTCGTCTAGATATTTATCGAAATATGTTTCGGCATTTGCTGATAAAGAGACGGTGGTTGGCCCGACAGTAACCTTCTCCAGATGAATGACTCCTTGGAGGCGTTGACCAAGTACGAACAAAATTATGGTAAATAACAGCCAGATGACCAAGACTTTGATAACTAAGTCGCACCATGGCTGCTCTGATATGAGGGGAAGTTTATCTGGAAGACCAAGGATGAGGCTTACGAGCGCCATGGCTATGGCGACAAAGGCCGACCTAGCAATAATACTCCTGCATTGCGCATGGTGAATCCGTTTGAAGCGCGAAGCCGGAAGCTCTTGCGGATCAGCGCGATAGAGCAGCTGTTTGACGATCTCCTTCTGGATGCGATTCGCCTGTTCCGCAGAGCTGTCATGATTGGATAACTGACCGTAACTCGAGTTGTCAACCAGATCGGTACCGAGCGTGGAGAGAGAGATGAATATAGCATCCGGTTTGCACTTCTTGAGCCCTTGTAAAATCGAGCTCTTTCCCGTACCGTAAGGACCGCTGAGAGCAATGTTATGGATGCTCGGATCATCAAGCGCATGAAGAATCCGATCAACGTATGCCTTGTGCCGCGTTTTGTCATATTGTGGGGCTAAAGCTCGAAGACCGATGGACTCCGTCCTTGCCTTAGCCTGACATTTTTCCGCACGATGCTGAGAGTTGCTCATCATTTAACACTTCCTGCCACTAGTCCTATAATAATCGCAACGCGGCCACTGTTATATCTATCACACTCACATTTAAGCACAGAGATCATGAGGTGTAAATATAATTCCGGCTCTGGCTTACTTGTCTTGTAATCAATACTTAATAGGTACAGACTCTACGCGTTGGGGTATAACTCCTCCCGTCCCAGCAAGCTAGCCAAGTTCGCCAGGCTAGCATCCTGAAGCAGTGCTGGATTACGTGCCATCTGCTCGAGGATCGCAGTGAGCTGCTCTTGTGGGATGGTTGCCAGTTGCCGGCGAGCATCCTCGAGGTTGCCGGCATCGACGATCCGGGCTTGCTCGACCAGCCGCAGCTGTTCCTGGCTGTAGGTGTAGGCGGCTATGGCGGCGAGGAGACGAGCCTGGGCCTCGGCACTGGACATCGCTGGGCGGTGCTCGGGCGCAGGAAGTTCCAAGTTGGGCCGCACGAGGCCATGAGCGGGCCCTGGAGCATCGTGGCCGGCCTCCTGACGGAAGAGGCTTGCGATCTTCTCAGCCTGTGCCGTTACGAATGGTTGGGCGGACTGAGCCCACCAGCGCTTGACGTGTGGAGCGGCGTGGACGGCACCCGTTGCAGCCAGTGCGGCGACCGCAGCGGCGATTGCTAGTTCGAAGCTACCATCAGACTCCGAGCGCTGGTCAGTAGGGATATATGAGGTCGACGGAACATCGTCATCGGGGTCAAGACTGTCGTCGGAGATGAAGCGAGCATGCCCTTGTAGGGAGCCATCCTCATCGTAGAGGTTCTGGCTCCAACCACCGCCCGCCTTCTGTCCAGGTGTGAGGTCAGCATTGTCCCACTCGAAGTACCCTGCTTGGCGCGGCATACTTCGAGTCTAGGCCGACCAGCAAGAAGCCGAGCGACGCCCAGCGATACCGTAGATCACGGTTCGGCCACGAGCCTCGGGCCTACGCCCTCTACCCCGTGCTCCATCCGCTCCTCCTCACCGCCGCAGCAGTTCCAGCGGATCGATGTGCAGCGTGCTGGCAATCCGCTCCACGCTCTTCAGCGTCAGGTTGCGCTCGCCGCGTTCTACGCCACCCATGTAGGTGCGGTGCAGGCACAGGATTTCGGCGAGGGACTCTTGGCGGTGGTCGGTCCTCACTCCACCAGACCCCGCACCAACTCCCCTGGGTCAGTCTCGAGGGCTGCGGCGATGCGGACGATGTTGTGCAGGCTGAGGTTGCGTTGGCCTCGTTCGACTTGGCCGATGTAGGTCCAGTGCAGGCCGCAGCGCTCGGCTAGCTTCTCTTGGGACAGCTCCAGTGCTTCACGGTGTAGGCGCACCCGTCGACCGAACTCGCCGGTGATGGCGGAGAGTGGTGACTTGGGGCTGGAGCTGGGCACCAGCACATCTCATAGGTCTCAACACCCCTGATCCAGAGACGATGAGTCTCAAGACGATGTATCCTGTAGTTGCTCTGGCCGACCGACTGAGGGGGTGAGTGGTATGGGCGGCAGCCTGTGAATCCTTGGTTCGTGCAGCTTGGCGCAGTAGACGCTCCAGGCTGCGGCAGCGTCCGTCAGACGGCTCCCGTCCGGCGGGCGTTGTCTTGTGGGGTGGAGAGATGGTGCTCCGGGGCATGACGCTCGGGGTGCGAAGCGTCCGAGTCCTCCAGCGAGTCCATCTGCGCTGCGGCGCCCTCGCCGGGGAGTGTCCAGACGAAGACCAGACCAGCCCTTGGGAACAGCCAGCCGTCGTAGCAATAGCGCAGGGTGGAGGTGTCCGGCTCATCCGAGACCCTGCCTCCATCACCACGGGAGGCGAAGTCCATCAGGGAGACTTGACCTACCACTTGAGGGTCGTAGCTCAGCTCAACGTCTAGATCCTTGGTCGGCCGATCGATACCCAAGTGAAAGCTCCGCCCCTCACGAGACACTGTGGTCCGGAACCGGAACGCCACCACCACGGGCTGACCGGCCCGGATGACCTCGTCACCCAGATCCACGACGTAGACCTGGGAGACATCATCGACTTGTCGCTGGAAGGAGAGGTCGACGCCGTCGACGGTGAACTGCTCCAGAGTGAAGACTTCGGGATCGCTGACGTCGAAGCCCGGGGTGGGGCGGCGGTACCAGACGCTGGTCTCGCCACGCTGAGCGACTAGCTCTTCGTAGCGCCGGCGGTCGCTGACCACAGCGAACTTGCGGAAGCGATGCTTGGGCGTGACCGTGTACTCCCAACGAACGGTTAAGTCGAAGAAAGAGTAAGGAGCATCGCTGCTTACTCTAGGTATACCTAGAGTTGCGTCGACACGGGCGTCGTACCAGCGCTCTTCGGCGGTGATGGCCTGGTGCTTGATGTCGGCGTAGACCTCCTGGCCGAAGGCGGGGTCACCGAAGCGCAGACCCAGGCTGGTGCGGGCCAGGTCGTCCAGCAGCTCGGGCGTTGCGATGCGGTGCAGGTCTTCCCTGTCGAAGCGGAAAGCTTGGATGAGTGAATCGCGCAAGGCGGGAGCCTCATCGTGAATTACCTGGTGGAACCGCTCCACCGTTGCCTCCTCTTGCTCACGCCGGAAGGTGTACTCGAACAGGGTGGACAACAGACCAGCACCGAAGAGGGTGCCACCCAGCTCACCTAGTGGTAGCGAGTGTAGCCAGCTCCAGGAACCAAGGTCGAGGTGATCGAGCCAACCAGCCAGCATCATCAGGAGGATGCCGGCCAGAGTGAGAGAGACTGCCAGGAGGGCCGCTTTGAGGCGGAGGAGACGACGAGAGACTGGTCGGCGATCATGAACTTGCATTAATACTATTAATTTTAACACTTTCATAATATACTTTAAATGTCAGTTCCTTGAAGTCTCCGCTACCAGATCAATGATGACAATCACCAAACGCCATCTGTTATACTCAGATACCTACGATGATTCGGTCTCGGAAGTCACACACGATGTAAAGTTTTGACGTGGTCCCGAACCGAACGCTGCAGTCAATTCAAATACAAAAGGAGACACTATGCACCTCAGGCGAGTTAAAATAGAAAACCACGGCCGCCTCCAGGATTTGGAGTTAGAAGTGCGACAGCACATGGTACTTATCGGGCCGAATGACGTGGGCAAGTCATCGCTGTTGCGTTGTCTCAACCTCTTGCTAGGCGCCAGTACGGCACAACTTTACAACCAAATCACGCCTGATGATCTTCGACGGCCAGAGCAGCCTTTCACCGTTGAGGCCGATCTTTGTGAGTTCACAGAAGATGAGAAGGCTCTATTTGCGGACGAGATCACTATCGACCCAACCGGTGAGACCGAACCGACCCTAACTGTACGCCTCCAGGCAACTTTCGACGATAATCAAACGCTGTCGATCACCCGCACTGTACCTAACAAGAATATCGGTCGACAGATCTCGCGTGAGCAGTTGCAGGCTATCGGCTGGACGCTGCTGAATGCCAATGATCGCGCACGGACTGTCAGTGATGACCGCCACTCTCTTCTAAATGATGTACTTGCAGGCGTAGAATTAGGCGCCGAGCAAGAGACATTCGATGAGCTACTTGGTGCTATTGAGAGACGACTTAAAGAATCGAATGTCTTATCGGACCTTCGGGACAAGATGTCTACTCAGCTCAGTACTGCACTGCCGGAACGAATCGATAGAGACGACCTTACGTTCATTCCTAGTGCTACAGCAAACAACGACGTTCTGAATGGCGTACGGCTTCAAGTTAATGGCAAGTCTATCAGCGAGCAGTCGGATGGAAAACGTGCGATCTATGCGATCGCCATGTACGACCTGATCTCGAACGGAGCAAACATCGTTGCCATCGATGAACCAGAGATTCACCTGCACCCCAGTAGCCAGCGTAGCCTGGCTCGACTGCTGAAGAATGGAAAGAACCAGAAGATCATCGCAACACACTCGCCTGATATTGTGAGTGCATTTGATCCTGAGTTGATTGTAGCGGTACGAGATGGCGGTAAGGTCGTTCAGCCGACTGCTCAGATCCTCAATAATGATCAGCGTGCAATGCTTCGATGGTGGGGACGTAATAAGTTAGAACCTCTGACCGCTCGCCGCGTAATAGCAGTTGAGGGAGCGGCTGATCGAGTCATTCTCGAGCGAGTCGCCGAACTCACTGGACGCGATTTGGATCGTTTTGGGATCAGTGTGGTCGAAGCTGAAGGCGCCGGCGACATGGGGGCGATCTGGAGGCTGTTTGGAAATCAAGGATTCAATATCCCTCTGTCATTGTTGATTGACCGAGATGCGGTCGATAATACGTCCAAGAGTATCGGCCTACAAGAGTGCGACTTTAGTGAGCACTCGATCTGGATCTCCGAAAAGGACCTCGAAGAAGAATACACTAAAGCACTTGATGCAGGAGGTTTGTGGACAGCCCTACAGAACAGCAACACATTCAGCAAAAACGAGTTGAATAACATAAAGTATGCGGACGCAAATGGATTGCCAACCAAAACTGATATCGCCGCCTTCCTGCGAAGTAAGAGCAAGTATAAGATTCAAGGGGCGATCGTAGTGGCAAATTCACTAGACGAAACAACTGCATCAAAAATTACAAGCATCATGAATCTGCTCAGCGATATCGAAGATGCTTGAAATGGTCGATATTACTTCAAAACAGGCACTCGTTCGGGATTACCCCGAGTTGTCACTACTTGTTGTCGCTCCTGCTGGCTGCGGTAAGACCGAGACTTTGGCGTTACGTGTGAAGGGCTTGCTCTCTCGGCAGATCATCAAGGCACCTCAACGCATCCTGGTAACGACATTCACTAATCGAGCTCGGGACAACATGCGCGATCGCTTGAGTCGCTACCTGACGCCACGCCAGATGCGTGAGGCAGTCACGGTGTGCAACTTCCATGGTCTCTCCGCCCGGATCATTCAGGCTCATGGCAATGTGATCGGCCTTGACTCACCATCATGGACCATGCCGCAAAGTGACTGGGTGGCACAACAATGTCGTACACAGAATCTAAAGTATTTAGTAGCTGCGGACGTACAGAGCAAGATCAGTTCAGCAAAGCGACGCAAGGCGACCGATGAAGAGGTTCTAGCTGAGATCGAACGTTCAGGCGATGAATATGCATTACGGATCGAACAGCAGCGCCAGTCCGAAAAGCGGTTGACCTACGACGATTTACCACGACTGGCCGAACTAATTCTTGCTAACGATGAGGTGGCATCGCTCTACCAGCACCATTTCGGTGCTATCATCGTCGACGAATTTCAAGATCTAACACCGCAGCAGCTCCAAATTGTGCAGCGTATCGGTTACGGAAAGACAACATATGCCGGCGATCTGGCACAAGGAATCTTTAGCTTCGCCGGAGCCGAACCTGAGTTTGTCAAGAGACAGTTAGAAGCTGAGTGTTCGCATACTATCGAGTTCGCCGAATCGTTCCGCTCATCGCCCGCAGTGTTGAAAGCGGTCAACTCGCTTAGCAACCTAACAGATGGACAAACGCTGACCACAGCTAACCCTAGCTCCTGGCCTTCTGGCGGGTTTGCAGGGTGCCTCCATTTTACCGATACGAAAGAAGAAGCCCGCTATATCACGCAGATTTGTGCAGGTATCTTGTCTCAAGAACGAGCCCCTCAGCAACGAATCGGGATTGCGGCGCGAACCAAATTTCGACGAAGGTTCGTCGACGATGCCATAGAGCGCAGTGGCTTACAGTATAGTCTGTGGGACGAGGGTGTGCTAGATAGCTCAATAGCACAAAAGATACGGATCATGCTGTCCCAGATAACACTTGAAGACTTCCGCAACGCAGATAATCCTCGGGAACTCTTGCGGCAGCTGGCTTGCCTAGCAGACGAGCAAGACCCTGATGAACGCACCGGGCACTCCAATGCAATCGACTGGTGTTTCGACCTTCTGCAGACAGGCATCACGCCAGACCAGGTTAAGAAGCGCATTCAGGTCGGCGATGCTGACTCACTCATAACCCGTGGCGGAGTGCATCTCCTGACTGGACATGCTGGCAAAGGTCAGCAGTTCGACTGGATGGTGGTTGTTGGTCTCGAGGAGGATAATCTGCCGATTTACCACGCAGTCAAGGCTAACTCCGCTCCCGCGCTGGCAGAAGAAGCACGAACGCTCGCGGTCATGCTGTCCAGGGCCCGCCACGGAGTGCTGGTAACTTCCAGCGGGGTCGTTCCTGATGCCTATGATCCGAGGCGCCAGAAGCGAAAGTCCCGTTTTCTGGACAATATCGCCCCTGTGATGATGAGCGATAATAGCCAAATCCGTGAATGGTTGACTTCTGTTGACTGGCAAGCTATTGCCGCGAAATAAATCGATGGCCCAGTCTCCAGTCTAATTTGTTAAGCCGTCAGTTATGTGAGTTTCAGTTCCTGTCCTCATTATCGATCTGCTGAGGTTCTTCAGCGCTAATGGTGTCGCGTAGTTCGGCTCGAGCTGCCTCCTGGGCTGTGGCGTTTGCTTGCTTTTTCTGTTGATAGAGTTTGTATCCTAGAGCAAGAATGCCTATCACGCCAACGCCAATACCCGCCCCTTGTACACGCAGACCCAGCGCCGCGTTTGACACAGCAGTCTTCTCCACATTGTGGATCAGATTGTCGACACCTCCAGCGGCTTTTGCCGCATTCGTGATCTGCCCGTACTTACCGAGATTATCGATCCCAGCCATTCCTGTCGCTCCGTTCGGTCTCGTTGATCTTGATTGTAGCCATTGTATCCTACGCGGGTGGGGTGCCCAACATGCTGCGAGTTGGTGCTGGCGCGCTCACAACGGCCGTGACCTGTGGGCAGTAGGAGCCACTGCCATTACACAAGCCCAGAACTAGGATCTCTGGAACCCCCGAGGTACGGTTGGTTTGGGGATCGCGTGAGGATCGACCTCACGTTGATCTGAGATGACCTCACCGATAATAGTACCCTCACCGTCCGGAATAACTATTTTGCGACACCTTTCTTATGTGTTTATCTAGATGGCTACTGCGGCTTATACCTGCATCATAGAAAGAGGCTGATGTCAAGGTCTTACCGACGTCATCGGACGGGCTGCTGCATAGATGGCTGGTTATTTAGGACGAGATCTTGCAATGTCGTAGGTTCAAAATCTCGGCCACAGTCCAGGCCCAGGCAGGTCGCCCGCGCTCCACTCAGCCATCCCGACTCGTCCTCTCCTCCATCTTCTTCCAGGTGACCATGCGGCGGCGGATGGTGTTTTCGCTGTACTTGCGGCGGCGCAGCAGGGAGCAGTACTGGGTGAGGTCTCGCTTGGTCAGGGTCAGGACGTCCTTGTCGCGTTCGACTGCCCACTCGAAGATGTCCTGTAGGTCCGCCCAGTAGGCCCTGGCTGTCTGGTAGCCGTAGTCGAGCAGGATGTCCTCTCTCAGATCGAAGAAACGCTGCCAGCGGGCAGCTTGCTCTGGGTCGAGCTCTGGCGGAAAGTCCATGAGGTACTCGGGGTAGCGCCGCTCCTGAGCTGAAGGAGCGCTCGGTGCGGCAGGATCATCGGCTGGCGGCTGCTCGGACTTGGTGGAGGGCTGTTCCTGGGCGGTAGTAGCCATGCTGGTCATCGCTCCTTTCCAATGGGTGCCTGGTCTCGCGTTTGGTTGCCTGGTGTGCTGGTGAGTCGTGGCTTCGGGGACTGGGTGGGCTAGCCAGTCTCCTGAGGCCTGCTATCTGGGGCTGTTTCTGCTGTTCAGAGGCTATTGGTGTGTGGTTCAAGCAACTAGGCCTCGAAGGCGGCGTCGAGGTCGATACGGACCTTTCGGCAGTCTGCCCGATGTTATCACGGTTATGGTTTGCCCCGGGATTGCAGCGGTTTAGCGTGGTTCTCGTCCGGATCGGCTGTTATCACGGACGGGACGTCGAGGGTCTCGTCGGGCCGGTCCGGGTGGGAAGGACGTTCCTCATCATGGACAACCAGATCAAGAGGCGGATCCCCGCCCCGGAGCTGTACCTGCCGGGCGGGCAGCCGTTCGGCCGGGCCTCGTCGCGGGCGGTGGCTAGGCGGGTGGACCGGCAGGCCGATGGCGTCATGGGCCAGGCGGCGCTGGCTCATGTCACTGACCAAGCCCGGGCGGTGCTGACGGCCGGGGCGCTGCACAACATCGGGGCTCTGGCAGGGCTGGCTGAGCAGTGCGCTCAGGTGGCGCCGGCTGGTGGACCGTACTACCAGGCCGTCCTCAAGGCCTACGGCCTGAGCGCGGCCCGGGGCGTGGCCGAGCTGTGAGGCGCTACCCAGCCCAAGCAGAACGAGGAGGATGGCGATGGGTCTCATGGAGTTCATCAAGGATGGCTTGGCTTGGGTCGGGCTGGCCACGCTGCTGGTGGTGGCCTGGGCCTGGTGGTCAGGCGGGCCACCAGGACCCGCTAGTCGACCGGCCGGGTCGCCGGGGTCACCTGCGCCACCGGGTGGTGGACCGGGAACCGAGGCGCTGGAGAGGGCTTTGGCTGCCCGGTGGCAGCAGGACCAGGGATTGCTAATAGCCCAGCGGCAGATGCTCGATGTGGCCCGGGAGTACCAGGCCGGGCCTGCTGCCCCACCAGGCGCACCAACACTCCCCGCCTGAAGCGCTAGGGGTCTGCGGATAACCCACCTGCCTAAGTGGGTTCTACCTGGTGGGCCGGTCTGGCTCATGCGGCACTCGGATCATCGCACCACATCGCTTTGTTGCAAAAACTACAGCGTCTGCTTTCACCGCCACTATCTGGCAGGTATGTCCAGTTCGTGGCCTGGGGTGGTCTCAGAGGCGGCGGGTGAATCGACCTGGGTGTCGGATCGGTGGGAGTAGTGCGTTGAGCGGGCTTGCACTCGGTGGGTGTTCGTGGAATGTATGGGGTGAGGGGCGACGGTTGTCTAATAAAAACTGGATGACTGGCCCGCTCGAATAATTAGTAGATATTGAAGACAAAGGAGGGACACAAATGGTGCAGCAACTAACGAAACAAGGCCGACAGCAGTACGTTGGAGGCACGACGTCCTGGCCAGAGGAGATGGCGCAGGGTACTAGCAGATCGGCCGGCAACATCCCAGGTCTCCCACCTGGCGGCTTCCATACCATCCTGGCGGATCCGCCCTGGCCGGCTCAGGGTGGAGAGCGCCATTACCAGACGATGAGCCTGGAGCAGATCATGGGGCTGCCGGTCGGCCAGCTGGCGGCGTCGGACGCGCACCTGTGGTTGTGGACGACCAACGCGCTGCTACCCCGGGCCTATGAGGTGGCTCGTGCCTGGGGCTTCACGGTGCGCAGCCCGTTGACGTGGGTGAAGTTCCGCCTGGGACTCTCGGGCCCCAGCCAGCTAAGGAACGCCACCGAGCACCTGCTGTTCTGTACCCGGGGCCGGGCACCAGTGGGGTTCCGTTCGCAGCCGACCTGGTTCAATGCCCCGGTTGCCGAGCACTCGCGCAAGCCCGCCGAACAGTTCGCCATCATTGAGCGGGTCAGTCCGGGGCCGTACTTGGAGCTGTTCGCCCGCCGTCAACCGGAGTCCCGGGCCGACTGGGCGGTGTGGGGTGATGAGGTCGCCTCCGATGTCCAGCTGCCCGGCTACCCGGTGCCACGCTACAGCCGGCCGGACGACTTTCCTTCTGGTGAAGCCCAGGTCTGTAAGGCCGACGCCGAGCCTGAGCAGGCAACCGTTGGTGGGCTCCAGCCAGAGGTGTTGGAGGAGCGGTCATGAGTAAGGCAGCGTATGAGAGGAGTGAGGTAGCTTGAGCGACTCGAGGAGCTCCCTGTCTGGGAGTCTGCTGCGCGCCGGCCTCGGCCTGGTACTCGTGGCGATCGGGCTGAGGTGGATCGTCGAGCTGCTGCAAAGCGCCTGGATGTGGCTCGTCGGCGGGCTCGTCGGAATCGCCATCATGACGACTGCCGTCTGGTGGCGGCAGAACAGTCGGTGGTGAGCAACCGGAGGGATGGACCATGAGCCGCCCAAGATTCCACCAGGGCGGACGGCCGGCCGCCTCACGCACCGTGCGGCTGGTGCCGCTGCGCCGCGCTGGCCTGGACCACCGCGAGTTGGCCCGTGTTCTGCTGGCTGTGGTCAATAGCGGAGCTAGACCGGTTGGTAAGGACACCGACAAGAAGGTGCCGTCGGTCCGGTCGAACGAGCCTGGTACCGCCCCAACCAGCCAGAACACGACCACGACGTCCGCTGCTTCAGTCGGCCCGTCTGCTGTGTCGGACGGGAACAAGGAGGGGCTGTCATGAGCCGGGATGGTCGTGGTGGCCTGTGGTGGCGTCAGCTACACCTGGCGCTGCCGCTGGGAGCCGAGACGGCAACGCAGGTGGCGGAGCGACTGGTGGTCGATGCCCATCTGGGGCACCTGGTACTGGAGGCCCGCGCTACTGGCGGGCGGGTGCGTTACCTGCTGGGGGCCGTCGCCGACCGTGGTCTGGATGACATTGTCTGCCAGCTGGCGCCCGGTAGTCGCACCACCACACCGACCGAGAGTCGCGGCCCGGTCAAGGTGGCGTTGCGGCTGGGAGTACGCAGAGCCAGCCTGCCGTTGTCGAGCGAGCGGTTGGAGGCCGTGGCTAGAGCGGTTCTGGCGGCCATGGCCGCCACCGGTGGTGATGAGGAGCTGGTCATCCAGGTCCACATCGGTCGGCGCTACCAGCCGGCCCTGGCCACCGGTGAGACGCCTCCGGCTGGGTGGTTGGAGCTGTTGGGGCTACGCACCCCACCAGCGGGCAGCGAGACGGTGCGTCGGCACCGTGCCCATGCCGCTCAGCACCGGGCCGGGGTGGGTGTCCGCCTAGGTGTCACCGCGGCTACGCCGGCCCGGCGTCGGCTGCTGCTTCAGAACCTGTTGGGAGCACTTAGGATGGCCGAGAGCGCCGGGGTGCGCCTGCACGCCCGCCCCGAGGCGCCGGATCGCCTGAATCAGGCCCGTCGCCCGTGGCGCTATCCGCTGACCTTGAGCGCGGCGGAGGTTTTGTGCCTGAGTGGCTGGCCGGTCGGGCAGGCCGACCTGCCCGCCACTCCAGGAGCCCACCCCAGGCACCTGCTACTGCCCGAGGTGCGGGACCGTACGCGTGTCTTCGCCATCGGCACCCAGGAGCAGAGCGATCGAGCGTGTTCAATGGTTTGTGTAAGCCCCTCCGTTGGAAGGACTGACACTGAT
>ERZ772948.1366-NODE-1366-length-14262-cov-34.368762_pt1 | contig 14262 bp, 9 predicted proteins | sample MGYA00511945_ERZ772948 | MGnify/ENA primary metagenome ERZ772948 (study PRJEB29015, sample SAMEA2737927) | human oral metagenome | biome: human oral; feature: human-associated habitat; material: dental | place: China | collected 2141 ... | reverse complement strand
CTGTTCAAGATCCGCTCCTCGCTGCTGGCATGGCAGCAGAACCTTGTGAGGTGGTAAACCGATGTCTGCTGATTCGTCGGCGGCTACTGCCGCGCCGCAGGTCTCGACTCCGTCCGTCCCCCGCGGGGCACAGGTCGATCTCGCTGGTGTCTCCCACAGCTACCCGTTGTCCCATGACCTGGAGCACGGGTGGCTCCATCTGCTGCTGCGCCGGCTCTCCCCCGCTGCGAGGGCTCGCTATGAGGCTGAGGCTGCCAAGCCGGATCAGCTTGCCGTCCTCAATGACATCGACCTGACGGTGGCACCCGGGGAGTTCGTCTCACTCGTGGGGCCGTCCGGCTGCGGGAAGTCCACGATCCTGAGACTGCTGGCCGGATTGGAGCAGCCCGTCGAGGGCAGCGTCACCGTCGACTCCAAGCAGGTGACCGGGCCCTCGCCTCTGCGCGCGCTCGCGTTCCAGGACTCCACGCTGCTGCCGTGGAGGACCGTGCGGGACAATGTCGCCCTGGGCCCTGAGGCAAGAAACCGCATGGAGCGCGACCGGCGCCGGGTGGAGGCGGCCCTGCAGATCGTGGGGCTGCGGGACTTCGCCGACTCCTACCCCTCCACGCTCTCAGGCGGTATGGCTCAACGGGCCTCACTGGCCCGAGCCCTGGTCAACCGGCCCCGGCTCTTCCTCCTGGATGAGCCCCTGGGCAAGCTCGATGCCCTGACACGCCTCCAGCTCCAGGACGAGATCCTCAGGCTGTGGGAGTCCCAGCGCTTCACCGCCGTCCTGGTCACCCACGACGTGGACGAGGCCCTGCGCCTGTCCAACCGAGTGGTCGTCCTGTCAGAGCGCCCCGCGCGCATCGTCGCCGACATCGAGGTATCCGAGCACGACGAGTCGAGTGACGAGGTCCGCGAGCTGCGTCGGAAGATCCTCGGCCTGCTGGGGCGGTGAACGGGCCACGAGACCGACCTCACCTGTGATCCAGCCCGTGGAGGGCGGAGTTCCGCTGATTCTCCCGTAGCCTGGGCGCAGGAGCGATCCGTGCCCTGTTGACCCCGTTCGGGTCCTGCCGCACCCGGTGTGCGGCACGAGTATCCCGTGAGTCTGTGCGTGTTAGCCCATGAGTCACCCGGCCAGTCCGGGTGCGGGGCGAGTGTGGTGGGCCAGGTACGGCAAAGAGCGGAGGACAAAAGGTCCTCCCCCACACTCCGCCGCGGTCCCCACCATCTTCATGGGGACAGATATGGGATAACTTCATGACTCACTCCAGCAGTACTGCGCCTGGCGCCTCCGACGCTCAGAGCAAGGACGGCAACGGCCCCCTCAGCCTCGATGCGCTCTTCTCCGCCGAGCTCTCCGGCGGCGAGCAGACCGGCCCGACCAAAAACGACGAGGAGAGCACTGTCGCCGCGCCGCACCACCGCGACGGCACCACCTCCTCCCCCGAGGACTTCGCCACTCCCGCCTCCTCCGATTCCCCTGAGGACCCGGAGGACGTCGACCACGAGGAGGAGGCGGACGACGTCGACCGAGACCTCCCCGAGGCCGACCCGGAGGACGGGATCGACGACTCCGATGAGGACGACGGCGTCGACATTGACGAGGACGAGGTTGACGGCCACACCCCCTTCATCGACACCGATACCGACTCCGACAGCCACCAGCGCGATGTCGAGCGCGCCGCCTCGCCGCGCGACCGGGACAAGAGCGAGGTGGGGACCGCTCAAGAGGATGAGGAGATCACCTTCGCCGACCTGGGTCTTCCCGGCGACCTGCTCAAGGCCGTCACCGACATGGGCTTCGTGACCCCCACCGCCATCCAGAAGGAGGCGATCCCAGTTCTGCTGGCCGGCCGTGACGTCGTCGGCGTCGCCCAGACCGGCACCGGTAAGACAGCGGCCTTCGGGCTTCCGCTGCTCGACGCCGTCGACTCGCGTGACAACGTCGTTCAGGCGCTCGTTCTGGCCCCCACCCGCGAGCTCGCGCTCCAGAGCGCCGAGGCCATTACCGACATGGCCGCCCGCTCCCGCGGACTGGAGGTGGTGGCCGTCTACGGTGGCGCCCCCTACGGCCCCCAGATCGGCGCGCTCAAGGGCGGCGCCCAGGTCGTCGTCGGCACTCCCGGCCGCGTCATCGACCTCATTGACAAGGGCGCGCTCCAGCTCGACGACGTGCGCTACTTCGTCCTGGACGAGGCCGACGAGATGCTGCGGATGGGCTTCGCCGAGGACGTGGAGACGATTGCGGAGTCTCTTCCCGCCGATCGGCGCACCGCCCTGTTCTCCGCGACGATGCCGCCGGCCATTCAGGCCGTGGCGCGCCAGCACCTCCACGAGCCCGTTCAGGTCGAGGTCTCCAGGCCGGCCTCCACCGTCGCCACAGTCCACCAGACCTACGCGGTGGTTCCCTTCCGTCACAAGATCGGCGCCGTCTCCCGGGTCCTGGCCGTCACCGACGCCGAGGCCGCCATCGTCTTCGTACGGACCAAGTCCACGGCCGAGGACGTCGCCATCGAGCTGGCGGGCCGGGGCATCCAGGCCGCTGCGATCTCCGGTGACGTGCCGCAGCGCGAGCGCGAGCGCCTGGTGGAGCGGCTGCGCGCCGGCACCCTCGACGTGCTGGTGGCCACGGACGTCGCCGCCCGAGGCCTGGACGTGGACCGCATCGGCCTGGTGGTCAACTTCGACGTGCCCCGCGAGGCCGAGGCCTACGTGCACCGTATCGGTCGCACGGGCCGCGCCGGCCGCCACGGCGAGGCCGTCACCTTCCTGACCCCCAAGGAGAAGGGCAAGCTCCGCCAGATCGAGCGCCTCACCGGAAGCCGTCTGGAGGAGATCACCCTGCCCTCCCCCGCGGACGTCTCCGAGCACCGCGCCCGCAAGCTCCTGTCCAAGGCAGCCGCCCGCCACGAGCGCGGCCGTCTGGACATGTACCTGCCGCTGGTCGCCGACTCCGCCCGGGAGCTGGACATCGACGTCGAGGAGCTGGCGGCCACGCTGCTGGCCCTGGCCGTGGGAGACGAGGGACCGCGCAGGCGCGAGGACCGGGGCGGTGAGCGCCCCCAGCGCGCCCGCCGGGAGGAGAACCTCGACTCCGAGGGGACCTTCCTGTCGGCCTCCTTCGAAGGCGGCCGGGAGAAGGGCCGTCGCGCAGAGCGAGGAGACCGCGGCGAGGGACGCCGCTCGGCCACACGTTCCGGGCGCCGCGAGCACGAGGGCCCCGGGACCGTCTACCGCGTGGAGGTCGGGCACCGCGACCGGGTCCTGCCCGGAGCGATCGTGGGCGCGCTGGCCAACGAGGGTGGTATCGAGGGCTCCGATATCGGCAAGATCGACATCCTTCAGTCCTTCTCCCTGGTCACGATCTACGCCGACCTCAGCCCCGAGCAGCTGAGCGTCATGGGGCGGGCGACCTTTGCCGGCCGCGAGCTGCGGATCCGTCCCGACGAGGGTCCGGGGCACGGCTGGTCCGGCCCCAACGGCGCCGAGCGGCGTCCTAAGCGGCGTGACTGGGAGGACCGCAAGGACCGTGGCGACCGCAGCGACCGCGGCGAGCGGTCGGAACGCGGTTTCCGTCCCCGCCGTGAGGACGGCGAGCGCGGCTGGAAGGACCGTGATGGGCGCGGCGGCAGGGGCGGCTACGACCGCTCGGAGCGCGGGGAGCGCCGTGACAACCGTCGGTGGGATGAGCGCCGTGGCGATCGGGACGGCTTCCGTGGCCGGCGCGAGGACCGGGGTGGCCGCGGCTACGACCGCGACGGGCACCGGGGCGAGCGCCGTGGCTACGGCGAGCGCAGCCAGAACCGCTTCGGCGGCCACCGGGGCGGCTTCCGTGGAGGGCGCGGCGAGCGCTGAGTCCCGAGGACTCCTCTGATGCGGTTGGGGGCGGCAACATGTGTTGCCGCCCCCACTACTCTTCCCCTACTCCGCCATCTGGTCGTCGCATGGGTGGGTGCTCAGGCCCTGCGCACCCGCACGGTCCCCATCTGGGTGCGGGCCCGCAGCTCGAGGCGTCGTTCGAGGGCATCGGGGCGCTCCTGGCGAGGCAGGTCGGTGGCGACTCGACCGAAGTCGGAGTGGCAGTCGGCCAGGACCACGGTTCCCTCGGGCACTCCCACCGACACGGTTCCCATCTCGCTGGACAGATCCAAGGATCCTTCATGGGCCTCGACGATCTTGACCGAGCCGGCCTCCGTGTGGGCAGACACTGTGCCGGAGGTCGAGCGGATGCGCACAGAACCGGCTTGGGCCCGCACGCTCCCCTCATGCAGGGCGCCGATGACGATGGAGCCGGCGTCGGCGTGCACCTGCGCACTCATGCAGTCGCCCAGCCGGATCGATCCCGCCGAGGTCCGGATCTGCACGTGCTCCCAGGAGTGCTCAGCGCTGATCGATCCGGCATCGAGGCGGGCATCCAGGTGCGTGCCGTGCGGCACCGTGACCCGAACTCGAGATGTCTGCGGGCCCCACGGCCAGATGCCAGCGAATCGTTCACGTCCCACGAGAGCGATCTGGCGGATGCTCACCTCGGCGCCGTCGGCGGTGACGTCCAGGAGGGGTGTCAGGCTCTCATCGGCCTCGACGGTGATCGCGCTTCCCGTCCCAGGCGCGGTCACCACGCTCAGGGTGGACAGGTCCAGGACGAGGATCGGCTGAGCGTCATCGGGAAGGTCGAGGGTCCAGATCGGCATGGGTGGTCTCCTCAGGTTTCAGGTATCTGCACGGACCGCCACGATGTGGTCATCCAGCGGGTGAGTCGTTGGGATCAGGTGAGATCAGTGGTACGACGGCGCGCTGGTACGGGGTCAGCCGAACCAGCCGGTGAGCGTCGCCCCCGAGCTCCGGTGCTGCGCCGGTCCGGCACGCCAGTCGGTGGGGCATCCGCCGTCGGAGCCACTCGCAGAGCGATCAGACCCCGCCCAGTCATTCCCGGTGCTCGGCGGGCGCTGGGAGCCCGACGCGGACGACTGTTCAGACAGCGCACCTCGAGCCGCTTCCACGAGCCAGGCGTTGACCGAACGTCCCTGCATCCGGGCGGCGGCGTCGATCTGCTGCTTGAGTGACTCGGGCAGGCGCAGCGTCGTGCGGACCTCCGGGCCCTCCTCCACCTCAGGTACTGCGTGCACCGGAGTCTCGGCATGGCGGTTCGGGCCCGTCACGTGGTCCTGCTCCCGCTCATCAGACCGATCAGCCTGGGTCACCAGGAGATGGGGCGTCGCACCGTCCATCACAACGGCGACATGAGCTCCGTCGAGCTCGCCGTTGAGCTCATCTGCGGTGTCCGTGAGCATCTGCAGGGCGACGAGGCGCAGCGCCGGATCGAGTGCAGCCGCCAGGGAGCGGGCCACGTCCTGGGTCCGGTCGTCACCCAGGGACGAGGTCTCCACGAGGGTACGACGCAGGGTCTCGGTGTAGGCATCCACATGCATGACACCATGATGACACTACTAGCAACCCGGCCAAGAGAATTTGGTGTCAAGTTGACGTCAGATCGGAACATGATGGTGTCACATCAGGCGATTCGCTCCAGAATCCGCGCGAGCTCCACCCATCCATGTGTCTCGGCCCTGAGCGGCTCGATGAGCTCGGCGTTCACGACCTCGTCGGTGGCCCGGCGCAAGCGCTCGACGATCCGCCTGCGGTGACGCCTGGCCTGAAGGCCGGCCAGGAACGTCCCCAGACCCGCCAGGACCAGTCCGATCAGCAGGCCTCCGAGCAGGAGGACGGTGGGCCAGGGGACTGCCCCCCAGCGCGGAACGTCGATGCTGATGAGCAGGAGGTAGTCCTCCAGAACGTGAATGGCCACCAGCCACAACCCGCCGATGAGCGCAGCCAGTGCGGTCACCCACTGCAGCACGTTCGCAGCTTTCCACCAGACCGGGCGCTTCCACGTCCCATAGTCCACCTGGGCCACAGCCAGTTCCAGAGGCTCGGCAAGCCTCTCGGCGCGCTCGTCGCTGCGCAGAACGGCCTGAGCGGCCAGGTCACCGGGCAGGGCGGAGCAGGCCGCCACGGCGTAGACGTGAGCACTGCTGCGCAACCTGCCCGTTGCGGCAGGTCCTGCGGGGGGCAGGGAGGTCAGGTCGATGACGCCGGAGCCCGTGGCGCCGTCGGATCGTTCCGCGTCTGCGGACTTCGGGGCCGGCGGACGCCCGGTCCCCAGGTGAAGGGCTCGAAGCGGATCGCGTCTGAGGTGTCCGATCCACCGCAGCCAGAACCAGCCGACTCGGGTGCGGGCCCGGTGACGGTCCGATCCTTCAACCGCCTGTGAGACGACGTCGACCCCGGCGAGGCTCGCGGCCGCCTGCCGCAGGGCAGTGAGGGAATGACGTACCTGCGGCTCCTGCTGAGCGGCCGGGCCCGGTGTTGGCGCACCACGGCCGGATGGAGCGATGAGCCCCGTGCGCTCGCCCAGCTCGCTGGCTGCGCGCCGGGCGTGGGCGGCAAGGCTTCGCGCACTGGCCAGCCTGTTCGAGGCGACCGAGGCCACGGTGCGTGCCAGGGTCTCTACGCCCTGTCCGGTGCGGGCGCTGACGGCAATCACTGAGACGGCTCCAAGACCTTCTCGGTCCAGGATCCTTCTGAGGTCGGCGAGCACTGCGTCCCGGCTCTCGGGGTCGAGCCGATCCACCTGGTTGAGGGCGACCACCATGACCTCGGCGTGCGCCGCCATAGGGATGAGGAAGTCGCGATGAACGACGCCATCGGCGTACTTCTCCGGATCGAGGACCCACACCAGGACGTCGACCTTGCCCGCCATGCGCTCGGCGATGGCCCGGTGCGCGGGTTCGTCGGAGTCGATGTCGGGCAGATCGACCAGCACCGTCGTCTCGCCCAGGGCCCAGCCGCCGTCGACGCGCACTCTGTGGTTGATGGAGAGCCAGTCCAGCAGCTCAGTGGCCTCAGCGGCCGTGTCCGGGACGACGGCGAGGGGCTGGGTCGTCGTCGGGCGGGTGCGGGCGGTTCGGGACACCTCGGAGCCGGCCATGGCGTTGGTGAGGCTGGACTTGCCCGACCCGGTCGCCCCGAGAAGGGCCGCCACCGTGGTCTGCGGCGCCAGACGCCGTCGGTGGGAGGCCTGCATGAGGACGTCCCGGGCCTGGGTGAGCTCTTCGCACAGACCGAGCTGCTCGCCCAGGTCGACCGCCCTGGCCAGGTCCTCAAGAACCTGAGGCAGGTCGAACGCCTCGGAGCGGTCAGTGGTCACCTGCCCCTCCTCCCGGCCGTACGGCCACCGCGGGCAGCCGGCAGGACGCGCAAGGACGTAGCCGCCTCCTGGCAGGCCCGAAGCTGTTCTCGCAGCGTGTCCGCGCTCGGGGTGGACAGCGGAAGAGCGTCGGTGAAGCACTTCGCCTGGTTGGCGAACAGAGCCGTGGCACGCTCGCTGAGGTCCTCCCGGGCCCGCTTGGTCATGCCACGCATCGCCTGGTCCCCGAAGACGGCCTCCAGGACACGCTGAGCCAGGATGGCGGTACCTCCCGCGATCCCCACCTCTCCCCCGGTCAGTCCACCGGTGTGAGCGAAGACGAGAATCATGAGAACGACTCCGGCACCGTTGACCCCCAGGGACAGCAAACGGGCAGTGAGCCGCTTGTCAGACCCCTCGGATCGAACGAGCGTGAGAACCTGACGCTGCCAGTCGTGGACGAGGGCCGCGGCGACAACCTCCAGGCCGGTCTGACTGGGCACCTCCGCCAGAGCCCGGTTGAGCGCCTGCTGGGAGGTGCCGGCCCGTCTCCAGGAGCGTTCCGTGGCCAGGCAGGCCCGTTGAGACTCGGCGACCAGAAGCTCAACCAAGGAGGAGCCGATCGCCTGCTCGACGCGCTTGGCCGGCGCCGGACGTCCCCGCAGAAGCGACGTGACGCGGTCGCGGACCCGCCCCACCTGCACCTCCAAGGACCGGAACAGGTCTCCGGTGCCCACGAACTCCTGCCAGCGTGCCAGCACCTCGCCATGCAGCATGGAACCGTCCTCGGTGGCCTCGATGACGCGTGCCAGAGCGTCATCGTGCTCGGAGGTGGCTGCTCGCCGCAGCTCGGCGTGCTCGGCCTCCTGGGAGGCCAGCTCGACGGCGAGCAGCTCGCTCTGCGCCAGGAGGGAACCAATGGCGCCGGTCAGACTGCGGTGCGCGACGTCCTGGCGAGCAGCCGCGTCGGAGGCCAGCGCCCCCAACCACTGGCGCAGCGGCGAGACGCAGGACTCGGGCAGGAAGCCGTCATCGTCCAGAGCGGTCTCGGGAATCGTGAAGACGGGTGCCTCGGCCAGGTGCGCCTGCGCGAGCCGGCGCCGCAGGTCGGCCTCCACCTCGATCTGCGCGCCCTGCGGTACGCGGTCCAGGACGATCGCGGCCGTGATGTGCCGCTCGGCCGCGGCCCGCAGGTGCTCCCAGGGAACGGCGTCGGCGTAGCGGGCCGCCGTGGTGACGAAGATCCACAGGTCCGCCCCGGCCAGGAGCGTGGCAGCCAGGTCCCGGTTGTCCTCGACCACGGAGTCGACATCAGGTGCGTCCACAATCGCCAGTCCCTCGGGCAACCCCTCGCAGGCCCGCAGCTCAAGCTCTCTGGGCGTGTGATCGGTGGCTGGGCTCGCCGGTGCGTCGGCGTCCACGCGCATACGCGACAGAGACCCCAGGACCCGGTCGGTGTCGAACCAGGCGGCGTCGGTCGGTGCGTGCAGCAGCAGGGGGCGGCGCGTGGTGGGGCGGATCGCCGAGGCCCTGGCCACATGCCGGCGAACGAGCGAGGACACGAGGGTCGACTTGCCGGCCCCGGTCGAGCCGCCCACCACGGCCAGCAGCGGTGCGTCCAGGCTGGCCAGGCGGGGAAGGACGTAGTCACCGAGCTGGTCACGGATGAGCGTGGCCTTGTCCGAGGCGGCGGCGGTTCCCTGAAGGACATAGGGCATGGACAGGGCCGTCAGGCTGTCCCGGAGAGCAGACAGCGCCATGGTCGCCTGCTGGACGTGGTGCGTGCTGCTGGACTCGCTCCGGCTCGTGGTCATGAGGCTGAGTCGACCTCGCAGCCGTCCTGGCCATCGGCCGGGGAGCAATCCGCAGCCGGGCTGACGGTGATCCGGGGGGCGGCATCCTCGGCGGGCGGCTGCCAGGTGGCGGCGTCGGCCTCGACCTGCTCGCCGGAGCGGATGTCCTTGACCGAGTCGGGGGCCCCCTCAGAACCGGGGAACCACACGAAGGGAATGGAACGCTTGTCCGCGGCCTTGATCTGCTTACCGAACTTGGCGGCGCTGGGGGCCACGTCGGCGCTGATGCCGCGGGCGCGCAGCGCATCGGCGACGGCGTCGGAGGCGCAGCGGTGGGCCTCGTCGGTGACAGCCACGAGCACCGTCGTGGGCACGGCTCGACTGACCTGCACCAGGCCCTCGCCGATGACGCGGGCCAGGAGCCGGGACAGGCCGATGGAGATGCCCACACCGGGGAAGGTGCGCTTGCCGTTGGTGGCCAGGGAGTCGTAGCGGCCCCCGGAGCACACTGAGCCCAGATCCTCGTGGCCTGCCATGAAGGACTCGTAGACGGTGCCGGTGTAGTAGTCCAGTCCGCGAGCGATCTTGAGGTCGGCGATGACGGCGCCGGGGCGGCGGCGTCCAGTGGCCTCGAGCAGGGCGGTCAACTCGGCCAGGCCCTCGATGAGGAGCTCGGTGGGCTCGGCGCCGGCCAGCGCCCGCAGGACCTGATCGGAGACGTCCTGACCATCGGTGCCGGTGATGGTGGCGAGCCTGAGGGCCTGTGCCGCCTGCTGCGCGGTGGTGCCGACGCTCTGGGTGAGCTCGGCGGCCACCTTCTCGGGACCGATCTTGTCGAGCTTGTCGACCACGCGCAGGACCTCGATGAGCCGGTCCGCGTCAATGCCGATCGACTGGTAGAATCCCTGGGCGACCTTGCGGTTGGAGACGTGGATGGTCACCGCGGGCACCGGCAGGGCGCTGAGCGCCTCGTGCATGATGAGGGGGACCTCGACGTCGTGGTGGAGCGGCAGGGCGCCGTCACCGACGATGTCGATATCGGCCTGGATGAACTCGCGGAAGCGTCCCTCCTGGGGCCGTTCCCCGCGCCAGACCTTCTGGATCTGGTAGCGCTTGAACGGGAAGGTCAGCAGCCCGGCATTGTCCACGACGTAGCGGGCGAAGGGGACGGTCAGGTCGAAGTGGAGCCCCAGCTGCTTGCGCGGATCCGTCTCGGACTCGGCGTCGGCGGGATCGGCCTGAAGGCGGCTGAGCAGGTAGACCTCCTTGGAGGTCTCCCCCTTCTTCGTCAGCTCGCTCAGCGGCTCGACGGCGCGGGTCTGGATGCCGCTGAAGCCGTGGAGCTCGAAGGTGCGGCGCAGGATGTCGACGAAGTGCTGCTCGACGATGTGGCCTGCGGGGAGCCACTCGGGGAAGCCGGACAGTGAGGAGAGAGCTTGTCGTACCTGTGCCATGGTCCGCATTGTGTCATGACGAGCAGTGAGCCTGCGCGTCGCCGTCGGGCCCTGGCGCCATCAGGCCTTGAGGTCTCCCCCACGGATCTTGGCCTCGGCGAGGTAGGGGTTGCCGTGGTGCTCGTGCTCCATGGTGGTCACTGCGCCGTGCCCGGGCAGCAGGATGGTGGCCGGGTCGACGGCGTTGGCCAGGAAGCGCAGGGTGGCGAGCATCTGCACCTGGTCCCCGCCGGGCAGATCGGTGCGTCCCACGGAGCCCTTGAAGATGACGTCACCGTCGAGGGCCATGAGGTAGGTGTGCTCCTCGTCGGCGACGGCAGGGTCGTCCTCGATGACCTCCGCCTCGTAGAGCAGGGCGTTGTCGGCCAGGCGGGCCTCGAAGAAGAACAGCGTGGAGCCCTCCGAGTGGCCCGGAGCGGGGACCGCGCGCAGCGCGATACCGGGGACCAGCTCGATGGCTTGGGAGAAGCCGTCTCCCGGGAAGAGACGGATGTCGGCGGGCTGCTTCCACTCGCTGCCGGCCATGTCGGTGAAGCTCATGCCGTTGGCGCTGATACCGGTGGTGATGTCGGGCTCCTCGAGCCGGTAGCGGTCGCGCTCGGGGATGTAGACCGGCACGTCGACGGCGTCGTCACTGGTGAGCAGGCCCTCGGCGTGGGCGGCCTCGATGAGCGCCTGGCTGTCCCACACGTGGTCGGCGTGACCGTGGGTGAGCAGGATGGCGCTCAGGGTGAGCCGATGGGAGTGAAGCAGGGCCAGGGCACCGCGGGCGGCACCGGCTCCGGGGTCGACGACGAGGGCGGGTTCGCCCGGACCTGCGGCCAGGACGTAGCAGTTGGCGGCGAACACGGGTGCGATGGTGCGCTCCAAGATCATGCCCCCAGCCTACTTGGGCCATCTGGGAACAGTGTCGATACGGGTAAAAGAGCTGCTCCGGTCCGCATGACCCGGCTGGTTCACCGAAGGTGGAGCCGCCGCCCCCACCAGTGCTCAATGAGCCAGCGGTCGTGGCTGGCGACGATGAGCGTGCCCGTCCACGACCTCAGGGCGGTCTCGAGCATCTCGAGGGCGTCCAGGTCCAGGTAGTTCGTGGGCTCGTCGACGACGAGCACCTCGGGCCCGGCGGCAGCGGCCAGGGCCAGCTGGGCGCGGCGCTGGTTGCCGTCGGAGAGCTCGCTGAGGGGACGGTTCCACAGGCGCGGGTGCAGAGCGCCTTGGCCACGGTCCCCGACCCCCTCGACCCACACGTCCTCATCCACCCCAGGGTCGCCGAGGACCGGCAGGTGCTGGGGTATCCAGAACACCGAGCCGGATACCGTGAGGCTGCCGCTGGAGTCCTCCGTGGGTGCTGACCGCCTACCCAACCAGGTCAGAAGCGTGGACTTCCCGCTCCCATTGGCGCCGGTGACCAGCAGGTGCTCGCCTGTCATGACGTCGACCGTGACCGGTGCAAGGCGCCCGGGTACGGCGACCGACCGGGCCGAGACCGCCATTCCTCTTCGCGGTGCCGGTTCAGTCAGGCCCAGCTGCAGCTCGTAGGAGCGCGGCCTGCGCACCTCGATCTCGGCGAGGGCCTCCAGCCGACGGTCGTCCTGCGTCTGGCGCCGGGTGGACACACGCTGGGCGCGGTCGGCGTAGAATTTCCTGGCCATACGGATCTCTGTCCGGGGCGCTGCCCCGCTGTGCCCAACGATCTCGGAGTCGCGACGGTGACGCGCGAGCTTGCGCCGCTGCTCCTGCTGACGCTGGTGAAGACTGCGGTGGGACGACCTGGCGTGCGCCTTCTCCGCAAGGTAGTCGCTGTATCGCCCCGAGCACCTGTAGGCGCCGATGGGGCTCTTGTCCCCGGCGGCGGTGGCGAGTGCCTGCCACGGCGCTGTGTCGAGGTCGACGACGGCGGTGGCCACCTCGTCGATGAAGGCACGATCGTGGGTGGTGAACAGGACCGGTCCGGGCCATGACACCATCATCTGGCTCAGGTAGTCGCTGCTACCGGCATCCAGGTGGTTGGTGGGTTCGTCGAGCACCAGCGCCTGACCGGATGAAAGGAGCAGGGCGGCAAGCTCCAGCCTCCCCCGTTGCCCCGGTGACAGGGAGGAGACAAGGCGGCCTGTGTCCACCTGCCCCAGTCCCAGCCCGGCGAGCGCCTCAGCCCGCCGAACCGGCAGGTTCCAGGCGTCGAGCGACTCAAGCCGGGTCAGTAACGAGTCGTACTCCTCGGCGAGGGAGCCGGTTTCAGCTCCGGCCTGGGCAATGGCCTCGCCCATGCGCTCGAAACGATCAAGCGCGTCCAGGGTCTCAGCGCAGACGGCGTCGAGGTAGCCCGCGATCGACGTGGAAGTCGACTCCTCCGAGTCGGCCGCCAGCGGGCCATGCTGCTCGGGAGCGCTGACAGTCCCCTGGTCAGGCGACAGCTCGCCGGTGGCCAGGCGCAGAAGCGTGGACTTCCCCGATCCGTTGGGGCCGACGACGCAGACGCGTTCGTCGTCGGAGACCGTGAGGTTGATGCTCTCCAGCAGGGGATCTGAGGTGTAGGAGAAGCTGACATGGGAGAAACTGATCGCAGGCATGACTCGTCCTTGGCATGAGGCGGTGGGGGCACAGGGGCGAGTCACGCGAGCATGGTCACATGCTAACAGCGCCAGCCGTCGACGAGGACTGGGGAACCGACACCGGCTCGCGAGGGGCATCGGCGCTCAACGAATCAACTGAAATCAGTGGGGCGAAGGATGGTGAATGCCGCCGGCGGGAACGTAGACTTTCGGCACTGCCGTCCTCCGACGGCACCTCACCACCACCCGGCTTGAGAGCCGGGCGTGAACGGAACGGAGCGGTCACGCCGCTCCCTCCCCGTCAACCATGAAGGAGCATCCCGTGACTGAGCGGATCCAGCCCGACAACCGGTCTGACAACCAGCCCGAGGCTGAGAAGACCATCCAGCCGACCGACCTGAACGAGTCGGCAGCGCCCAGCCCGACGGAGCAGGCACCAACGGCCGACGCCTCCCCCGCCGATCCCGCGGTCGAGGCCGTCGAGCAGCCCACAGCGGCGTCCTCTGACGAGCCGGCGTCTCCCGCCTCCGAGGAGCCTGCCCAGACCGAGCAGGTTCAGGCCACCGAGGCCACCTCCGAGGACGCCACGCCGACCCCGGCCGAGGTTCCCGCCCCGGCAGCGGCGCCTGCGGCACCTGCCGAGCCGGCCGTCGACCCGCAGGAGGCCATGGACGCCGCCAAGTGGGGACGCGTGGACGGTGAGGGCCGGGTCTACGTCCAGGACGGTGGCGCCGAGCGCGAGGTCGGCCAGTTCCCCGATGCTCCGATCGCCGAGGCCATGGCCTTCTACGTGCGCCGCTACCTGGACCTCAAGGCGACCATCGACCTGTTCGCCACCCGCCTGCCCCAGCTCAGCGTCCGAGAGATCGACTCGACCCTGTGCTCGATCTCCGAGTCGCTCACCGAGCCGGCCGCCGTGGGCGACCTGGAGGGACTGCGGGCCCGTTTCGCCGCGCTCAAGACCGTGGCCGCCGAACGACGCGAGGCCGTCTCTGCCGAGCGCGCGGCCGCCAAGGAGCAGGCCCTCAAGGAGCGCTCGACGATCGTCGAGCGCGCTGAGGCCATCGCCGAGCAGGACCCGGCCCGCACGCAGTGGAAGAACTCCGGCGCCGAGCTGCGTGAGCTGCTCGAGTCCTGGAAGGCCGCGCAGCGGCGCGGGCCGCGCCTGGACCGTCCCACCGAGGACGGGCTGTGGAAGCGCTTCTCCCACGCGCGCACCACCTTCGACCGTCACCGCCGCCAGTTCTTCAGCGAGCTGGACGCCAAGCAGGCGCAGGTGCGGGCCG
>ERZ772948.1361-NODE-1361-length-14308-cov-2.338315_pt1 | contig 14308 bp, 17 predicted proteins | sample MGYA00511945_ERZ772948 | MGnify/ENA primary metagenome ERZ772948 (study PRJEB29015, sample SAMEA2737927) | human oral metagenome | biome: human oral; feature: human-associated habitat; material: dental | place: China | collected 2141 ... | reverse complement strand
TTAGTTGCTTAATCCCTTCCTAATATTCTTCATCAACACTATTTGACAAAGAGCCAAATATCTGCTAGTTTTTTTATCTGAACAATAAAAGAGAGGATGCATCCTCTCTTTTATTTTCTTCTATGCTTATAAACACCAATACGGTTAATTGCCTTACTTAAAGCGATTTTTGCACGCTCTACATCGCTTTGAGAACGAGTACTATCACTAATAACTTTTTCAGCTTTATCTTTTGCTTGCTCTGCACGAGTCACATCAATGTCTCTAGCACGTTCAGCCACGTTGGCAATAATCGTTACGACATTATCCCGCACTTCCATAACTCCACCACCGATTGCAATATAATCAGTTGGCGAATCCTCTAAGAATCGTTTCACTCGAAGTGCCCCGATTTTTAAAGGAAGCATGATTGGAGCATGATGCGGTAGTATGGTGATTCCGCCATCGACTGCATCGGCACTCACAGAATAGGAACGATGGTTATACACTTTTCCTTCTGGTGTTGTGACAACGACCAGTAATTCATGTTCAGCCATCTTTAATTTCCTCCAACAAATCCTGCTGCTTTAGCTTTTTTAATCACGTCTTCGATTGGTCCTACGTTACGGAACATATCTTCTGGAATATCATCATATAAACCATCGATAATCCCTTTGAATCCGCGAACTGTATCCTTAATTGGAACGTATGAACCAGGTTGTCCAGTAAAGGCTTCAGCAACGTGGAAGTTTTGTGATAAGAAGAATTGAATTCTTCTTGCACGATTTACAATAACTTTTTCGCTATCTGATAATTCATCAATCCCTAAGATGGCAATGATGTCTTGTAATTCACGATAACGTTGTAGCATTTGTTGTACTTTCATCGCTACTTCATAGTGTTCTTCCCCAACAATTTCTGGAGTTAGGGCACTTGAAGTTGAAGCAAGTGGATCCACTGCTGGATAAATCCCTTGTTCTGTTAAACGACGCTCTAAGTTTGTAGTTGCATCTAGGTGAGCGAATGTTGTTGCTGGAGCCGGGTCAGTATAGTCATCGGCTGGCACGTAAATCGCTTGAATAGATGTAATAGATCCGTCTTTAGTAGAACTGATACGTTCTTGTAATTGACCCATTTCAGTTGCAAGTGTTGGTTGATACCCTACGGCAGAAGGCATACGACCAAGTAACGCTGACACTTCTGAACCTGCTTGCGTGAAACGATAAATGTTATCGATGAATAAAAGCACGTCTTGTTTTTCCATATCACGGAAGTATTCCGCAATCGTTAAACCAGTTAACGCTACACGCATACGAGCTCCTGGTGGTTCGTTCATTTGTCCAAACACCATCGCTGTTTTAGCAGATACGCCTGATTCTTGCATTTCATGGTAAAGGTCATTCCCTTCACGAGTACGTTCCCCTACCCCTGTAAATACTGAAATACCACCAAGTTCTTCAGCGATATTATGAATTAATTCTTGAATTAATACGGTTTTCCCTACACCGGCACCACCGAATAAACCTATCTTACCACCCTTTAGGTATGGGGCAAGCAAGTCAACCACCTTTATACCTGTTTCCAAAATTTCTGCCTTAGTTTCTAGTTCATCGTAGGCTGGTGCTTCCTTGTGTATAGGAGAAAGGCTCACACCTTCTGGCATAGGCTTTAAGTCTATAGCCTCTCCTAATACATTGAAGACCCTACCCAAAGTTTCCTTACCAACTGGAACTGATATAGGAGCACCTGTATCCACAGCTTCCATACCCCTGACTAGTCCATCTGTAGCACTCATGGCTATACACCTTACTGTGTCATTACCTATATGCTGGGCTACTTCGGCAACTATCTTATTTCCATTTTCCAACTTTATTTCTAAAGCATTTAATAGGTTAGGTAGATTTTTTTCATCTTCAAACCTAATATCTAGTACAGCTCCAACAATCTGTACAATTTTTCCTATATTTGCCATTTTTTCCTCCTTACTTTAGGGCTTCTACACCACCGCTGATTTCCGTTATTTCTTGGGTAACAGCACCCTGTCTAGCCCTATTGTAGCTAAGTTCTAAATTCTGAATCATTTCATTTGCATTGTCTGTAGCTGATTCCATGGCAGTTCTTCTTGCTCCCTGTTCAGAAGCATATGACTCCACTATAGCCCCATTAACCGTACCCGTGATATAGGTAGGTATAAGGAATTCTAGGACACTCTCCGCTGAAGGAAGGTACTTGACCTTGGCTTTTGGACCAGTTTCCGTCTTCTTGAATTTATTGATAAATTCTTCTGCCTCCTTGCCCTCAGCCTCTCTTCTTTCATACCTTTCACGAAGGATTTCTTCACTAATATAGACATTAGGATCTTTTTCTTCCTGTATTTCCCTATATCTTTCACCACCATATTCAAGTGGTTGGTCGAAAACCAAAGGCAGCAGTTTAATAGCCTTAGGCTTTTGTGACAATGCAGATTCAAATTCTGTATAAGTAAGGATGACTTCATCGATTTGGCCTTCTTCATACATCTTCATAAGCTTGTCGGTGATTGCCCTTACCTCTTCATACTCATACTTTTCTACTGATTCAATCCTATCTATTATCTTTACATCTTTCTTGGAAAAATAATCATATGATTTTTTTCCAACTGTTATTACGTAATCTTCAACTAACCCCATATACTTCTCTGCCTCTTTAAAAGCACTCGAATTATATCCACCTGCCAGACCCCTGTCTCCGGCAATTACTAAATGACACCTAGTCTTTAGGTCTCTAGCCTTTAAAAATTGGCTATTTAGTCCCTTAGTATTTACTGAAATATCAACTATAGTTTCATACATTGTATTAAAGTATGCACTAGAGTTTTCTGTGGCCTGCTTAGCTTTTCTCAGTTTTGATGAGGCTACCAGATGCATGGCGTTAGTAATCTGCTTGGTACTATTTACGCTGGCAATACGATTTTTAATTGCCTTCATTCCAGCTCCTGCCATTGTACGCCTCCTTTAAAATTATACTTCTGTTTTGAATTTTACCTTGAACTCTTCTATTGCCTTTGTAAGTTCTTCGTTAAAGTCTTCAGCATTTAGTATCTTTTTAATTATTTCAGGGTGTACGCTATCCATATAGCTGTATAGTTCTGCCTCAAACCTCTTTATATCTTCTAACTCGATATCTGCAAGTAGGTTGTTGATTACTGCGTATATTATAATTACCTGGTTTTCTACTGTTATAGGATTATGTTCATCCTGCTTTAGAACTTCTACTATTCTCTGTCCCTGGGCAAGTCTTCTCTTAGTATCTTCGTCCAAGTCTGAACCGAACTGAGAGAAGGCTGCAAGTTCTCTATACTGAGAATATGCAAGCTTTAATGTACCAGCTATCTTCTTCATTGACTTAATCTGGGCAGATCCACCAACTCTTGATACTGATATACCAGGGTCAACGGCTGGCCTGATACCTGCATAGAATAGCTCTGGCTGTAAGTATATCTGACCATCTGTGATTGATATTACATTTGTTGGTATATAGGCAGCAACGTCACCGGCCTGTGTTTCTATAACCGGTAGGGCTGTCATTGATCCACCACCTAAGTCATCAGATAACTTGGCAGCCCTTTCTAGTAGTCTTGAATGTAGGTAGAAAACATCACCTGGATAGGCTTCACGACCTGGTGGTCTCCTTAGTAACAGAGACATTTCTCTGTAGGCAACCGCCTGCTTAGAAAGGTCATCATATACTATTAGGACATGCTTTCCATTGTACATAAATTCTTCACCTATAGCAGCACCAGCATATGGGGCCAGATACTGTAATGGTGCAGATTCTGATGCTGTTGCTGATACTACTATCGTATAGTCCATAGCACCAAATTCTTCAAAAGTTGAAACCAACTGGGCTACAGTTGACCTCTTCTGGCCTATGGCTACATATATACAGATTACATCCTTACCCTTTTGGTTGATAATAGTGTCAGTAAGTATAGATGTCTTACCTGTCTGCCTATCACCAATAACCAACTCTCTCTGACCCCTACCAATTGGTATCATTGAGTCAATTGACTTAATACCAGTCTGTAGTGGTTCAAATACTGACTTCCTGCTCATGATTCCTGGTGCTGGATACTCAACTGGTCTAGTCTTGTCAGTTAATATATCTCCCTTACCATCTATAGGCTGACCTAAGGCATTTACTACCCTACCTATCATGGCCTCGCCAACTGGTACTTCAACTATCCTACCAGTCCTCTTTACCAGGTCACCTTCCTTGATACTTGAATCATCACCAAGTATAACGGCACCTACAACCTCTTCTTCAAGGTTAAGGGCCATACCAAATACCTTATTTGGGAATTCAAGTAGCTCACCTGACATGACACTTTCAAGGCCATATACACTTGCTATACCGTCACCAACGCTTAATACGCTACCAGTGTCGGTAAGTTTTATCTTATTGTCATAATTCTTAATCTGACTTTTTATTATGGAACTTATTTCCTCTGGTTTTAAATTCATTGGTTCACCACCATTTCCTTATGATATTACCTGAGATAGGGTATCCTTTATACCATCTAACCTGGTTTTTATACTACCATCTATCTCTTCATTACCTATTTTTACAAGGGCACCACCTAGTATGCTCTCGTCTATTTCATTTGTTAATTTTATTGTTTTATTATATTTGGCAGAAAGCTTGCTCTCTAGTTCAGCCAACTTGTCTGGACTGAGTGCTATAGCAGTTATTACCTTTCCTTCTGCGACATTATTTTTTGTATCCAACATGATCTTGTATGACTTCACTATTGAATCCAGCTCAGTAGTCCTCCTATTCTCTATCAAGACCATCAAAAAGTTTCTGACATCCCTTGATAGCTTGTCAGTGAAGAGCTTGTCTGCTATATCCAATTTTTCGTCCTTACCTATAAAAGGGGACCTCAATACATCATATAAGTTTTTATTGTCTAAAATAAGCTTGTTTAAATCTTCTATCTCTGAATATATTTCGGAAAGTTGATTTTCTTCTTCTGCTAATTGAAATAAAGCCTCTGCATACCTATTTGCAACTTGACTAATCATTCTTAGCTTCTCCTACTTCTTTAATAAAGTTCTCTATCAAATCTTCATGCTTAGCCTTGTCTATATCTTTTTCGATAACCTTTGATGCTGCCAATACAGCTATCTCAGAAATCTCAGACTTAATATTATTAAAGGCCTGTTCTTTTTCCTTTGCAATTTCATTATTTGCCTTTTGCTTGATATATTCAGCTTCCTTCTTGGCTTCTGAAATTATAGTATCAGACTTCTCTTCCGCCCTCTTCCTGGCAAAATCAACTATCATCTGACCCTCATCACGAGCATCCTGGATCCTAGTTTCATATTCTGACTTAAATTTCATGCCCTCTTCCTTGGCCTTCTCACCAGCTTCTATATTGTTCTTTATGTCAGCATCTCTTGCATCCATGACATCTATGATCTTTTTGAATAAGATCTTTCTCAATATTAAGAACAATATCAGTACATTGGCTAGGGTAAAGAAAAGCTCATATGTCAAGCCTACTAATGGCTTAAATTCCATATTTGTTGCCTCCCATCTTTAGCTGTATTCTTCGATTACATACTTATCCAAGGGTTAACAAATATTAGTATAATCGCTATTACTAGACCGTATATAGCTGAAGATTCTGCAACCGCCTGACCTAATAACATAGTTGATATTATGTCACTCTTTGCTTCTGGCTGGTTGCCCACTGCCTCTGCTGCCTTACCTGCTGCAAAACCCTGACCTGCGCCTGTACCTATACCTGTTGCAACTGCTATACCAGCACCTATTGCTGAACCTGCTATCGCTATTCCTAAACTCATTCCTTCTAACATATTCTTTTCCTCCTAAATTTTATTATTTCCATATTATACTTTTTTCTTATCATTACTCTTGTGTTGCTCCACTTACAAATACCATAGTCAGCATTATAAATATAAATGCCTGTAATGAACCTGCAAAGAGGTCAAAATATAGGTGTAGTGGAACCGGTATTAAAAATTCACCAACCGGAATCTTCAATGAAGGTATCATACTTGAAAAATATTCCAGCATCTTGTAGAACAAGGACATTATTATAGAACCACCCAATATATTACCAAATGGACGGAAACTCAATGATATAGGTCTTGCAAATTCACCTATTATATTAAGCGGTGCCATCAAAGGTGTCGGCTCTAACAAGCCCTTGAAATATGCCATACCCTTGAACTTTACACCCATGACATAAATCATGAAGAATGTAATCAAGGCCCAGGCTACTGTTGTATCCAAGTCTGTAGTCGGTGACCTAAATCCTAACATTACTATTAGGTCCGAACATACAAAGAACAAAAATATAGTTCCAATATATGATATCATCCAAGGTGCACGCTTTATAAAAGCCGTTCCCGTAGTCTCAGTAACCAGGTTCCTAAGTCCCCCAATTGCCCATTCCAAAAAGACCTGTTTCTTGCTGGTTGGAACTTTCTGAATGTTCCTAGTAAGCAAGAAGGCTACTATAATCAAAAAGGCCATTATTATCCACTGGGTTACTATGGTCTCACTTAGTTTAAAGTTACCAAAATAGAGAACATATTTTGCTTGATACATAAGCCTAATCCTCCTTTCTCATTTTCTTTATTAAGTTTTTGCCTCCAAGGAGGTTTTGGGCTTTTATTACTATATTAGTACTAATCAAGCCAAATGCAACAGTATACACGTTTATATGCTTTGTAGTTGCTGCAAAAACCAGGATGGCCCCATAGATAAAAATCCTGAAAGCATAGCTTCCCAAGGATGACAGGGTTGCTTTAGTCTTGTCCCTATCACCTAGGCCATCTAAATTTTTAGCTATAGAAAATAGGCCTAGCATGGCAACTATACTGCCTGCTATAAGACCAGCCATAGTGCTGACTGATGCCTTTCCAATCAAGGCTATCACAACCAGTCCCACCAGGTCATATACTCCTATACCTATGTATATTTTTTTCAAATTTTCTATCAGTTGTTTATCCAATGCATCACTTCCTAACCCATCAACATATAAACCTATACACTATTAAAAACCCTTTTTCAAAGATGTCTACTTGTATTTATCTTCCTTTTTAGTGAACACCTTGAGGGTCTTGTATAGACTGACAAAGGCACTTGCTATGCCTAATATTATGAATATTATTGAAAATATTGGCGAAGTACCCAACTTCTTGTCGATAGTTATCCCTATAAAGCCGCATCCAAATATACACACTACTACCATAATTCCTAATTGCGTAAGTAATGAAAAAGACTTCATAGCTTCAAACCATATGCTATTTTTACCCATATTTCCTCCATAAATTCAATTGACTACTAATTATATCACATTTTAACCCTACTTACCCTTAAGTATACCCAAAATTTAACAATTTTAAAAATTATTAACATTGATTTCATATTAGGTTCACAAAGGAAGTCTATATGTATACCAGTAGGTATTAAAAAAACTTAAAGGCTGCACTGACAATAAAGTCCGTGCAACCTCTGTTTTTATTGAAACTACTTAGTTCCAAATAATCTATCTCCAGCATCGCCTAGACCTGGTACGATATACTTATGGTCATTTAATTTTTCATCTACAGAAGCTACATAAATGTCTACTTCCGGATACTTGCTGTGAACTACTTCTATACCTTCTGGAGCAGCAACTAGGTTTATCATTCTGATATTCTTTGCCCCCCTAGCCCTTAATAGCTCTATGGCAGCTGTAGCTGAACCACCTGTAGCCAACATAGGGTCAACCAAAAATACCTCTCTCTCACCTATATCCTGAGGCATCTTACAGTAGTATTCTACTGGTTCACATGTTTCAGGGTCCCTGTATAGACCTATATGTCCAACCTTTGCTGCTGGAATCAGGCTGATAAAACCATCAACCATACCTATACCCGCCCTAAGAATTGGAACTATAGCCAACTTCTTACCATCTAGTTCCTTGGCCATTGTCTTCTGTATAGGTGTTTCTATTTCTACATCCCTAAGTGGTAGGTCCTTAGTAACCTCATAACCCATCAACATAGTAATTTCAGTTAATAACTCTCTGAAATCTTTTGAACCCGTTGATGTCTTTCTCATTAAAGTTAACTTGTGCTGAATTAATGGATGGTCTGTTATTACTACTCTTTTCATGTCTTCCTCCTAAAATATATGTTATAAATTTTTATTTTCTATCGCTCTTATCTTGTCTACCCTATTCTGGTGCCTTCCACCTTCAAATGATGAATTAAGGTAAGCATCTACTATATCTAGGCCAAGGCCTATGCCTGTAACCCTTTCTCCCAAGGCTATCATATTAGCATCATTGTGGGCCTTGGTCATCCTGGCAGAGAAAGTATCTCCCACTGTTGCACACCTAATCCCCTTTACCTTGTTGGCTGCTATTCCGATACCTATGCCTGTTCCACACACTAGGATACCACATTCAGTTTCACCACTGGCAACACTCATTGCTGCCTTTTCAGAATAATCCGGATAATCTACTGAATCACTTGAATTAGTTCCAAAATCTACTACTTCATGACCTGACTTTTCTAGGTGCTTTTTTATAGCAGCTTTTAGGTTTAGTCCACCATGATCACATGCTAATGCTATTTTCATATTTATTCCTCCAAAATTTTATTTTAACTACACGAGAGTATAGCTTTATATACTATTATATAATCCTGTAGGCAGCTGCCTTTTTCAGCCTATTCATTATGGCTACACCTAGGCCTTTTTCCTCAAAGTAGGGAACATAGGCTATGTCTATAGATTCCCTATCAAGGCTTATAAGGCTATCAAACAGGTTCTTTGCGACTTCAGCATCAGACTCCCCTAGGTCAAAAACCTGGGCTTGATAAGGGTGTTGGTCAGAACTTCTGGTCAGAACTCCGGTTTTTAGTCCCTTCTTGGCATTGTCCAGGCATAGTTCATCCACCCTCCTGGCAAAGTCTTCCTGGTCACCAGCCCTTACTATATAGACCTGGGCCTGGGGCGAATAGTGTTTGTACTTCATGCCTGGAGCCTTGGCCCTGATATTATCGTCCTTATTTTTCAAAGACGGGTCTAGGTTTACCTGGCCTAGGACCTCTCCCAACATTTCCAAGGTTATACTACCTGGCCTAAGCACCATGGCTACATCACCGGATAGGTCAACAATAGTGGACTCTACCCCATAGTTACAAGATCCTCCGACCAGTATTCCATCTACCCTACCATCCATATCCCTGATTATATGCTCGGGTTTGGTTGGGGATGGCCTGCCTGATATATTCGCTGAGGGTGCTGCTATTGGAACCCCTGCCTGCCTTATCAGGTTTCTGGCCACCTGGTCTGATGGCATCCTAATAGCCACCGTATCCAGGCCACCACTGGTCCTATCTGGTATAATATCCTTTTTTTTGAAAACTATGGTCAAGGGACCCGGCCAAAACCTATCCATCAATAACTTTGCCCTATTGTCTATATTCTCCACCAGGTCGTATACATCCTCTTTATCTGCAACATGAACTAGAAGGGGATTATCACTTGGCCTCCCCTTTGCCTGGTATATCTTGGCAGCTGCCTCTTCATCCAGGGCATTTGCCCCCAGGCCGTAGACAGTCTCCGTTGGGAAAATCACTGTCTTACCACTAGCCAGCATACTGGCAAATACTGCTATCAAGTCTTTGTCTGGCTTGTTTACATCTATTTCTTTTATAAGTGTTTTCATAAAATCAACCTTCTTTACAAGTCTTATCTCTTATTTAAAAGGATTACTTCTCTAAAAAAGGCTTTAGTAAAACCAAAGCCTTTTAAAAATATCTAGATTATATTGATGACATCTTTTCAGTCTGGTCAACTGTGATCAATGCATCTATCATTTCATCTAAATCCCCGTCTATAAATGAATCTAACTTATATAGGGTTAAATTAATTCTATGGTCACTAACCCTTCCTTGTGGGAAGTTATATGTTCTGATTCTTTCTGATCTGTCTCCAGTACCAACCTGGCTCTTTCTTTCTGCAGCTATATCCTTCTGCTGTTCAGCCAGGGCCTTGTCATAAAGCCTAGCCTTCAATACCTTCATGGCCTTTTCCTTGTTCTTTAACTGAGACTTTTCGTCCTGGCAAGAAACAACTTCACCTGTAGGTATATGAGTTAGTCTAACCGCTGAGTCAGTTGTGTTGACACACTGGCCACCATTACCTGATGCCCTAAATACGTCAACCCTTACATCTTCTGGATTTATATCTATTTCAACGTCCTCTACCTCTGGTAATACAGCTACTGTCGCCGTAGATGTATGTATTCTACCACCAGATTCTGTAGTAGGTATTCTCTGAACCCTATGAACACCTGATTCATACTTTAGTCTAGAATAGGCCCCCTTACCCTTTATCATAAAGGATACTTCCTTGTAGCCACCTACTCCAGTTTCATTGGAACTCATCAATGAAGTCTTCCAACCCCTTCTTTCTGCATACCTAGAGTACATCCTAAATAGGTCTCCTGCAAATAGGGCTGCTTCATCACCACCAGCTCCACCCCTAATCTCTATGATAACATTCTTTTCATCATTAGGGTCCTTTGGTACTAGTAGTATCTTTAGTTCATTTTCATATTCTTCTAGTAGGGCTTCAGACTCAGATAGCTCCATCTTGGCCAATTCTCTTAGGTCTTCGTCACTCTCTTCTTCAAGTATCTGCTTTGATTCTGCAATACTTTGGCTTGCCTTACTGTATTCCCTGTACTTCATTACAATTGGTTCTATTTCAGAAGTTTCCTTCATCAACTTTTGCCAAGTAGGTTGGTCACTGATTATATCAGGATCTGCTACTTTTTGGCTTAGTTCCTTGTACTTATCTTCCAAAACCTTTAGCTTATTTAGCATTTGATTTTCACCTTCCTGTATTTTATCTAAACATATATATTATTCCTAAATTTCCACATAATCAATTGTATATTTTAACATAAGTCGGCCTAAAATGTCAATATTTATAGGCGGCAACAAGGCGGTCAAAACCCTGTATATCCTTTTTTGTATATGCCTTGGTATAGCCAACTTGAGTCATCTTTTTTAGTATTTTTTCTGCCTGGTCATGGCCTGATTCAAAGACCAGTTTTCCACCCAGTTTAAGGTAGTCATAGGCATCTTCTATAATCCTGTTATAAAAGTCCATCCCATCATTACCACCGGCCAGAGCCAACCTAGGCTCATAGTCTTTTACATCCCTTTCTAGACCTTCTATAACCTGGTCTTCTATATAGGGTGGATTAGATACTATTATATCCAAGCATCCCCTGTAGTCACCAAGATTAGTAAAGAGGTCCGATTCTATAAGCTTAACTATATCCAGTCCAAAAGACTTTCTATTTATAGTCGCTACCTCCAGGGCCGACTTGGATATATCAACACCTATAAAGTTAACAGTCCCATCCTTGGCTTTGCCAGAATCTTTTTTTGCCCTATCCTTCCATAGACTAGCCCCACTAAGGATAATAGCACCTGACCCAGTACACATATCCAGGACATTTATATCTCTAGCCTGCTTAGTACTTTCCATCTCTCCTATACTTTCCACCAGGTCCTCTACCAACAGTTCTGTATCCGGTCTTGGTATCAAGACCCTCTCATCCACATAAAAGTCTAGCCCCATAAACTCTTTCTTATTTATTATATAGGCTATGGGCATCTGGTCCAACCTCTTGACTATCATATCTTCAAAAATAGACATCTTATCTAAGTCTAGGTCTTGGCCATAATTAATCATCAACTTTACCCTGTCCCAACCCAGAATATGACACAAAATTACCTCCACATCCAGCCTGGCTGTAGGGCTTGTAGGCGATAAAAGTCCACTATATTTTTCTATTATATCCTTAATTAGCACTGCTAAATTCACTCTCTCTTTCTCTTTACCTTTAGAATTATATCATAGATAGGATAACTTGTGGTAAAATAGGGTAATAGTCTAATAAGATTGACAGAAGAATTAATATAAAGAATAATAGCAGAGTTAAAAGGAGAATATATGAATTTAAAAAAGATAAAAAAAGCCCTTATAACCGCCCTCCCCATAGCCTTTTGTTATGTATCTTTGGGCTTCATAGGCGGTACTATGATAAGTAAGGTAGGCTTCAACCTACTAGACATAACATTAATTACCATATTTGTCTTTTCAGGCAGTGCAGTATTTATAGCCTCCAATATGCTAATAGGGGGTATAAATCCCCAGATATCTATATATCTGACCCTAACTATCATAATTACAAACCTGAGAAATACCCTGTATAGCTCGGCCCTGGTAAATGATACCAAAAATCTCAAGGGATGGAAGAAGATAGTCTTCTCCATGTTTATAGCTGATGAAACCTTTGCTATCAATAAGACCTGCTACGAGAATGACCCTGAATGGGATGGCGACCTGGCCCTATATGTCAATATCTTTAGCTGTATATTTGGCTTGATAGGCAACCTACTCGGTGGATTTTTTGGTCAAATTATAGATATACCATTGGATATGGGAACCTTTATGATGTCTAGTATGTTTGTAATCCTGGCTGTCTTACAGGTTAAAAACAAGCAGGACCTATTCATCCTTTTCATAGCCATACTTGTATCTTTTGCAGTCCTATACATCTACCAGGGTGGCCTAGACCTGATTATAGTTGCCCTAATAGTAACTAGCATAGGATACTTTATAGATAAGAATAATGAAAAAAAAGGAAAGTTGGTGGACACAGATGAATGATAATATATTAAAACTGTGCATAATAGGTGTATCATTTATATTTATGTTTGCCATGAGGTACCTTCCCTTTGTAATCTTGGGCAAGAGTGGCAATTCAAAGGAATTCGATCGATTTATAAAATATATCCCCCTAGGTGTTTTTATAGCCATGATAGTAAAGGATATATTCTTTAAAAACGGCCAGTTATTCTTGTCAATTTCAAATATTAAGTTGATACCACTTATACTGATAATCCTGATATCGGTCAAGTTCAGGAATATAGGTATATCAGTTGTTTCCGGTGGTATTATAATGCTTATTGCCCTAAACTTCTTTTAAAAACATATGCTTTTGGGCAGGGATTAAGAGCCTCAATGTCCAAAATTGTACTCTCCTATCATGCGGTATGAACTACGATTTATAACAATAGAATTAATATAATTATATGGCTGGGTCCATAAGCAAGCATAGCTTATTGACCCGGCTTTTTCGTTTAATATATTATAAGTTTTTCTATAAAATTTAAAAGAATAACGTTTACAGTTGATAAAAGCATGCTTTTATAATTGACTTATAATGATTATCGATGTTATAATTGTAAATCATGTAAATGATATTCATACACTTTAGTGGCAAAAAGGAGGAGAAAAAGCTAATGGTAGGAAAAAAACAAAATATTTTAAAGAAAACGGTTTGTATTCTAACAGTTTTTACTTTAGCATTGGGGATGGTTGCTAATATTGATTCATTTGCGGATGAAAACAGTCAAACTCATGTTGTGAACTCGCAGTTTTATGGTAAGTTTGGTGATGCAGTGGAAACAGCAAAATCTCAAGGGAAATCTATAATTAAGGTTACGTCTGATCAAAATAGTATGGGAAATGTAAATATTGCCTCTCCCATAGCTAAATTATATGGTGATGTCACTCCAACAAGATACAATAAGGGACGAGTCAGCCTTGGTTATATAGCTAAAGATGTTGTTACCTTTAAATCTGGTTCTGATGTAGAGGTAAAGAATATAGACTTTAGAAATGGCCGAGGAAGAGATGATCAGGGTGCCTATGTTGTCATTGAGGAAGGTGCTAGAGTAAAGTTTATAAATTGCAATTTTGATAACCTTGTTGTAAATAATGGTAATGCGACCTTTGAAAACTCTAGTTTCAAGAATAAGAACAATAATGTAAATAATCACGGAATCTTAACAACAGTTGCTGATGGTGGAACTACAAGGCTTGGAAATAGTTCTAATCCGTCTATTGGTTTGAGCATAAACTTAGATTACAGTGGTGCCTTTACTAGGGTTGTAGGATTAGATGAAAATGACCAAGTAGGATATACTCTAGCTGGAGATAATAAAGAAAATGCACTTGTAGAAGTTAGTATCTCTCCTGAAGGAAGCGGTCTTACTGCTAGAGTTTCATCAGACAATAAGATTAGCCTAACAGGTGCTCCGATTAAAATTGGAGATTATACACTTAAAATAAAAGCTACTGCTAATAATGAAGTTGCAGAAAAAGAATTAAAAATAAATGTTCTAAATACCATGAGGGCATTTTTAAAAGGAAATGCACCGATATATGGTTTTATTGG
>ERZ772948.1360-NODE-1360-length-14309-cov-4.456574_pt1 | contig 14309 bp, 8 predicted proteins | sample MGYA00511945_ERZ772948 | MGnify/ENA primary metagenome ERZ772948 (study PRJEB29015, sample SAMEA2737927) | human oral metagenome | biome: human oral; feature: human-associated habitat; material: dental | place: China | collected 2141 ... | reverse complement strand
GGAACGAGGAAACCGTCTACGGTCCCTCCACCGTGATCGCCGCCCTCGATCAGATTGAGGATCTGGTTGAATCCTCCCGAGCCGTCCCCCTCTCCGCGTCGATCATGGTGAACAAAGCTGAGATTCTTGATCTTCTCGATCAGGCGCGCGAGGCCCTGCCCGAAGACCTCGTCGCGGCGGACGCGGTTGTCGCCGACGCTGACGCCGTCTTGGGGCGCGCGGATTCGGCTGCGGAGACGCGCATCGCGGAAGCAAACTCGCGGGCCTCTTCGACCCTGGACCAGGCGAACGAGCGGGCCGCGCAGATCCGCTCGGACGCGGAGGAGGAAGCGGAGCGAACGCGCTCTCGGGCGAGCGACGAGGCGAGTGCGCTCGTGTCGCAGGCGCGCGCTGACGCTGAAGCGACGATTGCCGATGCGAACGCGCAGGCGGCTCGGATCGTCTCCACGGAGAACATTGTGCGCATGGCTGAAGATCGTGCGCGCGAGATTGTCTCGGAGGCCAAGCGGTCGGCCGCGTCGCTGCGCGAGGGGGCCGACGAGTACGTGGCTTCTTCCCTGGATGAATTGTCTCGGCTCATCTCGGACCTGTCCCGCCGCACGGATGCTGGCCGACGCACCATCGCCGAGCGGCGAGGCGTTGACGTCACCGATGTGGATCTGAGCAATGAGTGAGAATCCGCTGGTCCTCTCCCTCGCGCGGCTGCCTCGGGCGCTCGGGTCCACGCGTCACGAGGACGTTGCCTGGGTCGTTCCGGGCGACCTGGGGACCCCGTCGATGGCGGTGGCCCCGGGGAGTGTCCTGGACGTGTCGGTGGACATGACGAGTATTGAGGATGGCGTTCTGGTTCAGCTGGCTACCTCGGTGGATCTCGAGGGGGAGTGCGTTCGCTGCCTTGATGAGGTCAGGCGTCACCACGAGGTCACCAGCTCGGAGGTGTACTGCGAACCGGGTGCCCCGGCTCTTTCTGCTCAGGGGGAGGATGAGACGCAATCGCAGGATCTGTTCATGATCGGCGAGCGCGACACGATCTCGATCGAAACGCAGCTGCGTGACGCGATCGTTCCGCTGGCGGACCCGCGCCCGCTGTGCCGACCCGACTGCGAGGGACTGTGCGATGTGTGCGGCGAGAAGTGGGCGGAGCTTCCGGCCGATCACGAGCACTTTGTCGTCGATCCACGCCTGGCCTCCCTGGCTTCCCTGCTGGGTGATTCCCCCGAGCCGGAGCGATCCTGATGGGCCGCTCTAAGCACCTTCCGGTTCCTCCCCGCACCGATACCGATGCCCTCGTTGAGGCATGGGGGACGCGCATCGAACCAACACTCCTCCAGCTTGCCCTGGTCCATCGCAGCTACGCGAATGAGGCCGGGGGAATCGCCAACAACGAGCGTCTGGAGTTCTTGGGCGACTCTGTCCTCTCCATCGTGATCGCCCAGAAGCTCTATGAAGAGTACCCGGATGTCGCCGAATCCGATCTGTCGCGCATGCGTGCGGCGACGGTGTCGCAGCAGCCTCTGGCTGCGGCGGCTCGCCGCATCGGGCTGGGTGATTTTGTCTTCCTGGGCAAGGGGGAGTCCATGCACGGGGGACGGGACAAGGATTCGATCCTCTCCGATACCTTCGAGGCGTTGATCGGTGCCACCTACCTGACGAGTGGGTTGGAGGAGGCCCGCCGCGTCATTCTCGCCCGCCTCGGCTTCCTGCTCGTCGATGCTCCGTCGAGGGGGCAGCACCAGGACTGGAAGACCCTCCTGGTTGAGTACTCCCAGTCGAAGGGCCTGGGGGAGGTTTCCTACGAGGTCGAGGGCGAGGGGCCCGACCACCAGCGCGTGTTCACGGCGCGTGCCTACGTGTCCGAAAGCTCAGAGGCTCTCGGCGAGGGGAAGGCCTCGTCGAAAAAGCATGCGGAGAACGCTGCCGCGCAGGATGCGATGAAGCGGCTGGCCGCTGACGAGGAGTAGTAGTTACGCGAGGGCGTTTGCTCTCCCGACCGATAGGATGGATCACGTGAGTGAGAATACGTCCGCGCGCACGCGCGTCATGATCGTTGACGATCACGAGATTGTTCGACGAGGTATTGCCGAGATCGTCGACCGCGACGATGCCCTGGAGGTCGTCGCCGAGGCCGGTTCCGTCGCGGACGCTGTGCGCCGCGCGGACCTGGTTCGCCCGGATGTGATCCTGGTTGATCTGCAGCTTCCCGATGGCACGGGAATTGACATCATGAATCAGCTGCGGGCCTCCCATCCGCAGATCCTCCCCGTGGTCCTGACATCCTTCGACGACGACGAGGCCCTGGCGGAGTCCCTGGAGGCAGGTGCGCGCGCGTACATTCTGAAAACCGTTCGTGGCGCGGAGATTACGGATGTCATCAAGGCGGTTGCGGATGGGCGCGTTCTGCTGGACGAGCGAACCCTGACCCGCAGGCGCGTCGATCACGAGGACCCCACCGCTGACCTGACGCCCTCGGAGCGCAAGGTTCTGGATCTCATCGGCGACGGTCTGTCGAATCGGGAGATCGGAGAGAAGCTCGGCGTGGCCGAGAAGACCGTGAAAAATCACATCACCTCTCTGCTGTCGAAAATGGGGCTGCAGCGTCGCACGCAGGTTGCCGCCTGGGTGGCTGGACAGCGAGCCGCGGCGTGGCGTAACTGAATCGGATGACAGTTCCCACAGGGGAGCGTATTCGGCGGGCGGGTCGGGTTTTCCGGCCCGCCCGCCGCCGTGTGCGAGCGACAATAATCTGTATGACAGTTCAGTTGTTAAACAAACAGGTGGTTCCCTGATTTGTTAGAAAGCTACTGTCAAACTGGTTTGTGAAAAAGTCCTGTGGGGTACCGTTCCTTCATCCTCACTGACGAGGACGGACACCGCAGTCCACCATCCCCTGAAAGGACAACCCGTGAACCTCAAGCGAACGCTTGCCGGTCTTGCGGCTGCCACTGCACTGGTGCTCGCACCCATGAGCGCCCCCGCAGTCGCCGACGCGCCACCCGCGCCCACCGGCGTCCCAGCAGCCGTCCCCCTGAGCACGACCCCCAAGATCGCCCAGTGGCAACAACTCCAGTACGGAATGTTCATGCACTTTGGCGTCTATTCCGTCTACGGCGGCTACTACAACGGCCACCGCCAGCACATGGGCTACCCCGAGCAAATCAAGGCATGGGAGAACATCCCCACGGAAGAGTACAGGGCCATGGCGAAGGGCCTGGCCTCCCACTTCGATGCCTCGGCGATCTGCCGGACAGCCCACGATGCCGGCATGAAGTACCTGATGATCACGTCGAAGCACCACGACGGCTTCGCCATGTGGGACACCAAGACGACCGACTACAACATCGTCAAGGCCTCCGACTACGGCAAAGATCCCATGAAGGAGCTGTCCACCGAGTGCAACAAGCTCGGCGTCAAGCTGGCCTTCTACTTCTCCATCATCGACTGGACGAAGCAAACCCCCGAACCCTACGGGAACCAAAACCCCATTGACGAGGAACTGATGACGGGCACGATTAAGCCCCAACTCACCGAGCTCCTGTCCAACTACGGGCCGATCGCCGAACTCTGGTTCGACATGGGTGGCCCCACCGCCGAACAGTCTGCGCGCATGGCCCAGTGGGTGCACGAACTCCAACCCGAAACGATGGTCAACTCCCGCGTGTGGAACAAAGCCGGCGACTTCGAGGTCGGCGGCGACAACTCCGTGACCACCGACTTTCACATGGGCCCCTGGGAGTCGATTCGCTCGATATTCCCCGCCTGCTGGGGCTACTGCTCGTGGGTTAACCGCAGTGCCGGTGCCAAGAGCGCCAAGGTCCAAGAACTCGTCAACAACCTCGTGGGAACCGTGGCCTCCGATGGGCAATTCGCCTACAACATCGGACCCAAGGGCGACGGAACGATCGACGAATTCGACGCCAGCGTCGTCACCGAGGTGGGGCAGTGGATGAAGCACCACCCCGACGCCATCACGGGAGCACGCCCCACCTGGTTTCCCGCACCCGCCTGGGGCAAGATCACGACCAAGGACAACGCCCTATACTTCGTGCCCGACGGATGGCAGGCGGGTCAGACACTGACCCTGCCCGGCGTTGGCGGCACCGTCACCGGCGTCACCGTCGACGGTACCGACCGAACCCTCGAGTACACCCAGGACGGCACCACACTGACCGTGACCGAGTCGGGAGACAACCCCGAGCCAGGCCTGCGTCCCGTCATCAAGGTGAGCTTCTCTGAGGCGCCCACCTACGTGCCCGAGCAGACGGTGACCGCGGTCGACGGAGCGAGCATTGCGGAGAACCAGTTCCTCGCACGCGCCTCCGCGATGCGCTATTCCGGAGCGCAGGCGTACGATGCGTACCTCGTCAACAAGACGAGCACACCCATCACCGACATGTCCCTGACCTTCAACGGCAACTTCGCCCCCGACGTCACGTACAAGATCACGCTCGGCACGACCTCCATCGAGGCCACCGGCACGCAGATCAACGCGGGAGAGGTCGGTGAAGGATTCACCCTCGAACCCGGTAAGATCACTCCGCTGCGCGTCGAGCTAGCCCACCCCTCCTACTACGCCAACCCCATCGGGATGCGGAACCTGAGCGCAACGGTCCACGTCTACGACGCCAACTCGGCGACCCAGCCGCCGGTCATCACCTCCGGACCATCCTCAGTGTCGGTGACCGCAGGAGAAAGCGCGACCTTCACGGTCGTCGCCTCGGGACGTCCCGCGCCCACGATCACCTGGTACCGCGTCCCCAAAGGCGCAACCGAAGGGACCCTCATCGAAGGAGCGACGGGCAGCTCCTACACCCTCAGCACCTCCATCGAGGACGACGGCGCACAGTTCTACGCCCTGGCCACAAACGCCAACGGATCCACTCCGTCGGCGCGCGCAACCCTCACCGTGACGGCGCCCAGCTCCAACCTGGCACTCAACAAGGACGCACGCATGTCCTCCACCGGGTGGGGTGGGGTCGCCTCGCGCGCCGTTGACGGCAACACGGACGGCGTGTGGGACAACGGATCGCTTGCCCACACCGGTCGGCAAGCAAACCCCTGGTGGGAGGTCGACCTCGGCCAGACCCACCCGCTGGGAACCGTGAACGTGTGGAACCGCTCCGCCAGCGACAACTGCCAGGGAACCCCCTGCGACCAACGGCTCCACGACTTCTGGGTGATCGCCTCACAGGAGCGTCTCCCGGACTCCTTTGACCCTGCCAGCGCCGCCGCCGTCGACGGCGTGCACATGCTCAAGGTCGAGGGAGTCGGCGGCCGTCCGAGTGCCATCGACTTCGAAGGCTTCGAGGCGCGCTACATCCGGGTGCTCCAGCCGACCAGCCACGGCGAGTTTGCTCTCGCCGAGGTGGAGGCATTCGCCGCTGCTGGTACCCAGCCCGATCCGGAGGACAAGCCCGTTGCCCCCACCATCGAGCCCCTGTCGGTCAGCGCAAGCCCCGCCGACAATGCTCAGATCACCGGAGACGGAGCGTTCCGGACGGTGACCGCGAAGAACGGTACGAAGGTGACCATCAGGGCCACCGTGACGGGCAAGCCCGAGCCGATCCTGGCGTGGCACATCAAGAAAGAAGGCACGGAGTCCTGGGAGAGCCTGGACAACGGAAACGGCAACGAGATCACCCTCACCGTCGATGCCGCGCACAAGGGCGCGGTTGTGCGCCTGACGGCCATCAACGAGGCGGGGGTGGCCGAGTCAGGCCTGGTGTCCCTCGCGCTCGCGGAGGATCCCGCACCCGACCCCGCACCGGACCCCGCACCCGAACCGGATCACACGGTCGGAACCTGGATGCACGACGGCGTCGGCTGGTGGTGGAAGATAAGCCAGGGCGGGTACGCCAAGAACGAGACGCTGTCTCTGGGCGGTAGCGTGTATCGCTTTGACCACAGGGGCTACATGCTGACCGGATGGGTCTACTGGGAAGGCGTCTGGCGCTACCACAGTGAATCCGGTGCGCAGGTGAGCGGCTGGATCAAACCGGACGGACACTGGTACTACCTCGCGCCGGGCACGGGCATCATGGCGACCGGCTGGAGCAAAATCGACGGGCAGTGGTATCTCTTCGCCGCCAACGGAGCGATGGCCACCGGCTGGCACAAGCTCGGTGGGCTCTGGTATCACCTGGATCACTCCGGCGCCATGCACGTCGGATGGCTCCAGCAGGGAGCCACCTGGTACCTGCTGGCCGACAATGGCGCGATGGTGACGGGGTGGAAGCAGGTGGGCGGCACCTGGTACTACTTCGACTCCTCGGGCGCCATGGTTCAGGGCTGGCGCCAGATCGACGGCAGCTGGTACTACTTCGGTTCCTCCGGCAACATGTACACGGGTAGTCGACAGATCAACGGTCGCACGTACTACTTCGACCCGTCGGGTAAGTGGTTCGCGTGAGCTGGCGATGAGCGCGGGATAGCTCGGTGCTCGCAGAAAAAGGGGCGGGGGCGACGCGTGAGCGTCCCCCCCGCCCCCAGGTCTTCTCGAGACCTCGGTCTTGTCCTACCCCTCCAGGGGCGCGATCCACGTGACCCTGGTTCCGCCTCCATCCCCACCTGATCCGGTATCGAAGCTGCCGTGGTGGCGCCGAGCGCGCTCGGCCATGTTGGCCAGACCCGAGTTGCGGGTCCGCGACGGATCGATCCCGCGCCCATCGTCGGTGATCATGATGCGCACCCGCCCGGACTTGCCTCGCCCGGACACGTCAACGCATACGGTCGCGGCCGTCGCGTGAGCGTGACGCGCGATGTTCGACAACCCCTCACGCACGATTGCGACGACGTCATCGGAGAGGTCAGGGTCGACGCGGCCATCGAACTCGTCAATGACGACCAGCTCGTTGTCCAGGTCCGAGTTGATCGCATTGCCGTCGAGGGTGATGAGCAGGGAGGGGGCAAAGCCGAGGGCGGAGCGCGTCAGCGACGACTCCCTGCGGATTCGCTCGACCAGGCCGACGGCCTTATCCCGCTCGCGCAGGTTGTGCACGATCGTGCGGATCTGGCGGACGGCCTCGTCGATGGAGGCAAGAGAGGAGTCGATGAGCGACTCCAAGGAGGCTGGATCCGCTTCCCCCTGGGTAATCTTCTGCTTGGCCGCGTCCAGGGCCATCCCGGTGGCAAAGAGCTGCTGAATCGCAAAATCGTGCAGGTCGCGGCTGATCCGATCTCGCTCATCCAGGAGGGCTGCCACGTCCTGGGCGTGGCGCGCGGAGGCCAGCTCGAGCGCGAGGGTGGCCTGAGAGGCCAGGGATTCAGCGAGGGAGAGCTCGGCGCTGTCGAACTCGGGAGCACCGATCTGGCGCAAGAGGATGAGGACGCCCGATGATACTCCTCGAGAACGCAGCGGAGCGTAGAGGGCGGAACCAAAGGCGGCCAGCTGTGGCATGCGCATCGTCTGGGCGCGGGCCATCGAGTCGACGATCATGCCGGTCCCCTCATGCAACACGCTCATCGCGCGCCCCTCGGGTGGAAAAACCAAGCCGAGCAGGCTCGAGGCATTCTTTCCGTCGGTGATCTCGGCCGCCCACGTATCGCCCACGGATTGGAGGACGATGATCGCGGTGTCCGCGTGGGACACCTCGCGCACCGTCTTCGCGATGAGCTCGAGAGCCTCCTCCTCATCGGCCCCCTCCAGCATGGTTGTCGTCAGAGACTGAGAGGCGCTGATCCAGCGTTCCGTACGGCGTGAGTCCGCGTAGAGGTGAGCGTTCTCAACGGCGATGCCGGCAGCCGGAGCCAGCGCGGCGACCACGGCCGAGTCGCCGGCCGTGTATCCCCCCGGCTTCCCCGTGAGATAGAGCCTTCCGTACACCTGCTCGTGAACCAGGACCGAGACGCCGAGGAACGCGGGAGTGGACGGCGGAAGGTCGAGGTCGGTCGCGTCGGTGGGCGAGTTGACGAGAAGAGGCTCGGTGACGGGAATGGCCGTGATGAGCGCCCGGGGGACATCGGGCGCGGGCAGGGTGTCGTGGTGCTCGAGCTGCAACGTTGTCGCACCCCACGTGTCAAGGACCGTCAGCGTGGCGTGCGGCGAGGAGGTGAGAGCGCACGCCTGGTTGACGAAGTTCTGCAGGCCTGCCTTCAGGTCCAGGGAGCTGGTCAGATCCAGCGCCGCTTCGAGAAGGGTAAAGTCCGTGCTGTCGGTGCTCATTGTTCCTCCTGATCGAGTGCCCACCGGTAGCCGGGCAGGCAAGATAGAACGTGCGCGTGCGTGCCCTGTGCAACCACCCTCGCGCACTGACCGGCCTGCACGCGTCCCAAAACGAGTACCTGGTCGGCCTGGTCGAGGGCGCTGAGGCGATGCGTGACGACCAGGGTAGCGCGATCGGGTGGGGGAGTCAGGAGGGTGTTCATGAGCCTGTCCGCGGTCTCGCCGTCCAGGTGTTCCGACGCCTCGTCCACCGCCATGACGGGGGCCGGGACGAGGAGCGCGCGTGCCATCAACAGGCGGCGGCGTTCACCCCCGGATACCGTCGTCGCCCCCGAACCGATCACCGTATCGATTCCGTCGGGAAGAGAGTCGATCCACTCGCAAAGTCCCGCTCGTTGCAGTGACGTCACGGCCTCTTCGCGCGTCAGGGACGCCTTCGCGACGCGCAGATTCTCGTAGATGCTGGTTGCGAAGATGTGGGCGTCCTCGGCGGTCATGGTGATGTGGGAGGCGACGTCGTCGCGGCGCGCGCCCCACGCGGGCACCCCGTTGATGAGGGCCTGACCGGACTTGGGGGGAATCACTCCCGTGAGGGTGGCCAGCAGCGTGGTCTTGCCGATCCCCGACGGTCCGACGATGGCCACGGAGGCACCCGGGCGCAGCGTGAACGTGATCCCCTCAACCAGGGTGGGGCCGCCCGGCCAGCCGATCGCGAGATCGTGAGCTTCGATGAGGGTGGCGGCCTCCGGGATGGCGTGTGAGGCGGAGGGAGACTCCTCACCGATGAGAGCGCAGATGCGCTGAGCTGCCTGCGCGCTGCGGACCAGCTGGGACGCGGCTGGAGCAAGCTCAGCGACGCCCTCGAAGGAGGACAGCGGAATGAGAACGATGACGGCGAGGAGAACCTGCGGGAGCGCGCCGGAGAGCGTGTGCGGGATGCCGATGAGGAGAGCGGCGATGAGCGCCATCCCCACAGCGCTCACGTCCAGGCCTCGGGCGAGCGCGGACAGGCGAGCAGAGCGAGCAAGAGCCTGACGCAAAGAGGCTTCGGAGCGGGCGAGCGTCTGTGTGGCTGCGGGCAGCGTCCCCGCCAGCGAGAGCTCGGTGGCCCCCTCCAGCAGCGCCAGGGTGGTGGCGGCGATATCCGCGCGCGCGTCGCCCCCCTCGCCCTCGGCCATCCGCACGGAGCGGGCGATCAGGGCGGGCGCCACCACGGCCGACAGAAGGAGGCACAGCGCAAGAACGAGTGCCGACGCGGGCGAGATGACGGCGACGACCGCCACGGTTGCGACGCCGACGATGAGCGTCACGAGCGCGGGTAGGACGGTCTTCACGACGACGTTGCCGACCTCGTCGACATCGGCTCCTGCCCGGCTCATCAGGTCTCCGCGTCGCACGGACGATAACGCCTCGGGAGCGCTCGACAAGCGGTCATACAGGTTCGCGCGCAGGTTGTCCATACCCTCCAACGCGACCTTGTGCGAGGCTAGGCGCGACAGGTAGCGGGCGAGGGCGCGCGAGAGACCGAAGAGCCGCACCGACGTGGCCGCGACGGTCAGGTAGAGGACGGGCGGCTGCTGGGATGCGCGGGCAATGAGCCACGCCGCCGTTCCCCCGAGCGCGATCGCCGAGCCCAGAGCCACGACTCCCAGGAGGAGCGAGAGCGCGAAACCGGAACGCGATACCCCAAGCAACGCGATGCATCTGCGAAGCGCAGCGGATTCCGAGCGCGTCAGGAAGAGCCTCATGCGCGTTCCTCCTCAATGGCCGAGGTGGCCACGTCGATTACCGTGTCGGCGATATCCAGGACCGCGCTCCGGTGAGCAATGACGATGAGGGTTCGCCCCCGGGCGCGCATCGCGTTGATGGCCCCGATAATCGTTTCCTCGCTCACGGCGTCCAGGTGCGCCGTGGGCTCGTCGAGAATGACGATCTGCGAGTCGGCCGCGAGGGCTCGAGTGAGAGCCAGGCGCTGTCGCTGCCCGACAGACAAACCGATCCCGCCGCGTCCGATGACCGTGTTCCAGCCGTCGGGAGCCTCGGACAGGACGGCGTCGAATCCCGTCGCTTCGGCTGCTTGGGTGAGGCTCACCAGGGGGAGGCCTCCCATATTGTCCAGGATCGTCCCGGGTGCCAGCGTGGGGGATTGCGGCACCCAGGAGATGGTGTTCCTCCACGAAGCTGGGGAGACCTGAGACAGTGGCAGATCTGAGTGGGCGGAGCCGCCCGAGGCTGCCGAGCGCAGCAGGATTCGACCGCAGTCGGGAACAGTGTCGGAGAGCAGACACGACACGAGCGTTGACTTTCCGGCTCCGGAGGGGCCGGACAGTGCCGTCACGGTCGCCGGACGTACGATGCCTGAGGTTGGACTCGGTGCCCAGGCGTCGCGCGAGCGCACGCCAACGCCGTCCAGGACGATGTCGGTGCGGGACATGTCCGGGCACGGGAGAGATCCGGCAGGGGGCAGAGCCTCGGCCTCCTCGATGATATCGAAGGCGGCACGTGAGGCCGTCACGCCGTTCGCCGAAGCGTGGAATTGCGCGCCTACCTGGCGTAGGGGTTCAAAGACCTCGGGGGCCAGCATGATGACCGCAAGTCCGTGAAAGAGTGACATGTGACCGAAGACCAGGCGCATCCCAACCTCGACGGCGACCAGAGCCACCGAGAGGGTCGTGAGGAACTCGAGAACACCACCGGAGAGAAACGCCACGCGCAGCGTCGACATCGTCGCCTTCGTATTCGCCTCGCCCAGCGCGCGCAGGTGGGGGCGCGGAGCCCTCTCGCGTCCGAGCGCGCGGAGCGTGGGCAATCCCGAGATGAGATCCAGGAGCTGGGCGGACAGACGCTTCATCGACGCCAGTTTCTCGTCGGAGGCCGACTGGGTGAAGCGACCGATCAGGACCATGAAGAGGGGAATCAGCGGAATCACGAGCAGCGCGATGACGGCAGACCAAAAGTCGAGCAACAGGATGACCCCGAGCGCCGCGGGAGTGACGGTGCACACGAGGACCAGTTGGGGGAGGAAGGCCACGAAGTAGGGGCGCAGGTCTTCGAGGCCGCCGGTGGCCAGAGCCGCCGTCTGTGCTCCATTGGTCGCTCGCCAGCGAGGCCCCAGCGCAATAGCCGAGTCGATGACGCGGCGGCGTAGCTCGGCCACGGCTGCCCCCGCCGCTCGCGTGCTGAGCGCCTCGCGCGCGGCCACGCACCCGGCTCGACAGGCGAACACGAGTCCTATGGCTCCGATAGTGGGCAGAACGTCGACGAGGGAGGCGCCGCCGGAGACGATCGGGGACAGCGCCGACGAAACGAGCAATGCCTGAGCGAGAACGAGGACGGCGGTGACGGTCCCGAGGAGGGCAGTCGCAGCAATGGGGCCGCGAGCCGATCGGGCGTATCGCAGCAGGCGAGGATCGAAAGGACGCACGGATACCATTGTGCCCCAAAGCGGGACGTCATGGGCCTTAGGTCCTCGGCGTCGCCTCGTGAATGTGCTTGTGCCCGGTCCCGCGAGACGGAACCGGGCACAAGCGGCGCACAAGAGTCAGCTGGAGAGGAAGTTCTCTCCCACACGAATCTTGTTGAGCAGGAGCCCTGTCTTGGTCGACACGTCCTCGGCACCGACGCGAGAACGGAACGTCCAATAGGACCAGATGACGTAGATCGCAACAATCGGGACCAGGCAGGCTGCGACGATCGTCATGACGGTCAACGTCGCGTTCGTCGACGAGGCCTGCTCAATCGTCAGCGAGTAGCTCGGGTTGATCGAGGACTTCTGGACTGCGGGAGCCATCGAGGCGAAGACCCATGCGACGGAGCCGGCAATCGCGACGGATGAGGCCGTGAAGGACAGCCCCTCTCGCCGCAGCGACGCCTGAGAGAGTGCGGCGGAGACGATGATCGCGAGGGCGGCAACGACGAGGGGGATCCACGCCAGGACATTCGTCGTGTACGCGAACTGACCCCAGAACAGCCAGGCGGCGGCCAGGACGGTCGCGGCGATCGATGTCGGAGCGGCGATCGCGTTTGCGCGATCGCGCACCTCCCCGGTGGTCTTCAGAGCCAGGAACTGCGCGCCGTGCGCCAGACAGACGGCGAGAACCGCGAGCCCGCCCAGGATGGTGTAGGGAGTCAGGAGGGAGAAGAAACCCCCCGTCAGCTGGTGCGTTGCGCTCGCCAGCGACTGATTCACCAGCGTCGGGTCCACGACGGTGCCCGTTGCAGCGTCAACGACCTCGATGCGCATGCCCTGCACGAAGTTGGCGAATGCGACGCCCAGCAGCAGCGGGACGAGCCAGGCGCTGGCCGTGTGCACCCAGTCCCACGCGTGGCGCCACTTCTCGGTGGCGATCTTGGAACGCCACTCGAGGGCGATGACGCGCACGATCAGGCAGACCAGGATGAGAAACAGGGCCAGGTACATGCCCGAGAACATGGTGGCGTACCACTCGGGGAAAGCGGCGAAAGTCGCGCCGCCGGCGGTGAGGAGCCAGACCTCGTTCCCGTCCCAGTGGGGGCCGATCGTGCGCACCGTCTGGGTGCGTTCGCGGTCGCCTTTGGCGACGAAGGGCAAGAGCATTCCGACGCCAAAGTCGAAACCCTCGAGAATGAGGTAGACCGTCCACAACACGGCGATGAGGATGAACCACAGGATTGACAGAGTCATGTTCGTTGTTCCTCTCTCAGTATCCGAAAGACAGCTCGGCGGGCGGTTCGGCCGTGGGCTTGTCAGCCTCGGGCGAGGAGTGGATGCCCTCGACTGCGTAGCGCTTCATGAGGACGTACCAGAAGACTCCCAGGACGCCATACAGGAGGGTGAAGAGGACGAGGGTGGCCAGCATCTGCCAGGCGGGAACGTTGGGGGATACGCCTATCTCGGTCATCATGGCCACCGACCCCAGGTCGGATCCCGCGGACAGCGCACCTAGGTTCGGTACGACGACCCACGGTTGACGACCCATCTCGGTGAAGATCCAGCCGAAAGAAGCGGCTGCAAAAGGCAGCGGAAGGTTGACCAGGGCGACGACGCCGAGCCACTTGTTGGACGACGTGCGCCCGCCTCGGGTGGCCCACAAGCCCCAAGCGGCGAGGAGGAAGGCGAGCATCCCCAGGCCAATCATCAGGCGGAAGGACCAGAAGGTCACCATCTGCGGGGGCCGGAAATCGTACTGCGAGGCGTCCCCGTACTTGGCGGTGAAGTTCGGGTCTGAGTTCAACAGGCCCACCATGCGGGCCTGAATGTCGGAAACCCCCTCGGAGGTCGCCGAGAAGGAGTTGTGCGACATGAAGGAGGCGACCCCGGGAACGCGGATGAACTGGGTGGGGTGCGCGCCGTCATCGCCCAGGGGGCAGGAGCCGAACTGGGCGACCGTGAAGGCCGCGCCCTCGGTGTCCACGCAGATGCCCTCGGCTGCCGCCATCTTCATCGGCTGAGCTGCGACCATTTCCTGGCCCTGGATGTGGCCGGAGGCGGCGGTACCGAGGCCGCCGATCAGGACGGCGATCAGCCCGAAACGGGCGATCGGACGCCAGACGTCCCGGGACTGCGCCACGGCCTGCTCGCTTCCCTCACGAGCGGTGCGTACCATCCACCACAGGGCGATGCCGGCCACGAATGATCCTGCGACGAGCCAGGCGGAGGTGATGACGTGAGCGTACTCGCTCAGGTAGACGCCGGAGGTGATGAGCTTGAGGAATCCAGCCACACCATCGAGTTCGGCTCGGCCGGTCTCGGGGTTGAAGCGCGCCCCGACGGGATGCTGCATCCAGGCGTTGGCCGCGAGGATCCATGCTGCCGAGAGCATCGTGCCGATGGCGACGCACCAGATGGTCGCCAGGTGCATGCCCTTGGAGAGGCGGCCCCATCCGAAGATCCACAATCCGAGGAACGTGGATTCAAGGAAGAAGGCCAGGAGTGCCTCGATGGCCAGCGGGGCACCGAAGATGTCGCCGACAAAACGGGAGTATTCGGACCAGTTCATTCCGAACTGGAACTCCTGGACGATGCCGGTCGCCACGCCGAGGGCGAAGTTGATGAGGAGGAGCTTGCCAAAGAATCGGGTCGCCTGGAGCCAGTGTTCCTTGCCGGTGCGGTGCCATGCGGTCTGCATGATGGCAACCAGCAGGGACAGGCCGATCGTCAGCGGCACGAGGA
>ERZ772948.1357-NODE-1357-length-14321-cov-12.042829_pt1 | contig 14321 bp, 10 predicted proteins | sample MGYA00511945_ERZ772948 | MGnify/ENA primary metagenome ERZ772948 (study PRJEB29015, sample SAMEA2737927) | human oral metagenome | biome: human oral; feature: human-associated habitat; material: dental | place: China | collected 2141 ... | reverse complement strand
TCGACGCCCGCGGCACCCGCCCCGACTTCACCTGCCTGCGCCCCGGCGGCCACAGTCCCATCGCCATCTTCACCGACGGCCGCAGCTACCACGCCACTCGCGGCCACAACCGCCTCGCCGACGACGCCGCCAAGCGCGCCGACCTGCGCGCCCACGGATACCGCGTCATCTCCGTGGCCAAGGAGGACCTCGACGGCGCGTGGAACCCGCAGTGGCTCGGCGAAGAGACGGCTACTGCCTTTAAGAACGGCCACCTGGTCGCAGCCGGCACCGCGGCCATCACCGATGAGGCGATCGAGGTCTGGCGCGGTGGACCCATGGCGCTGCTGGCCACCATGCTGCGCGATGATGACAGTGGCTTTCGCGCCTGGTCCACTGCGCTGTCCGCCCTCGCCGCCTCGGTCGGGGTGCCACTCATCCATGGCACCGCCGGGCACGCCGCCTTCTTCGGCGACGCCACGCTCCGGTACTCCCCTGCTGAGCGCTCCGAGGCGAATCCGCTGTGGGAGGCGGTCCACGCGCTCGCGCCCACCCAGGCCCTGCCCGCCCCGCTCGCCCCCACGACGACAGTCTCAGGATCGGTCTTCCACGGCCCGCATCTGGCCCTGGCCATCCAGCTGAGCGGCACGAGCACCACCGGTATGGCCCTGGTCATCGACGACTCCGAGGAGGCGCTGGCCTCGCCCGAGCACCGGGATGCCTGGCTGAGCTGGCTGCGACTGAGCAACGTCCTTCCGTTCTCCGGCGCCCCCGTGACGATCACGACGACGAGCCTCGCCCTTACGGAGCTGCACGATCGCGCCGCCGTCGCCGGCGGGCCGGGTTCCGATGACTCGGCGATGACGGCTCTCGGCTGGGACGGCGTCGACCGGGATCTCGCCGCTCCGCAGGTCCTCGACCTTCTGCCCCACCTGGCCGAGGCCGGGGTGCGCTTCGGGCGGGAGGGCCAGGAGGAGGCCGACGGCGTCATGACTGATCTGTCGTGGCCGGACAAGCGCGTCGCCGTCGTCGTCGATCCCCGCGACGATGAGGTCGCCGCCCTGACCGCGGCCGATTGGCGTGTCGTGAGGGTGGGGCATGATGCTGCCGTCACCGCCGACGAGATCCGCTCGCTTCTGGAAGGACGCTGATATGCCCGCCATCGTGTGGCCCGGCAACAAGGCCAAGGACGCCACTCACAAGGATCCGTCCCTGCGCTCGAAGATCGGCCCCTTCATCACCAAGCTCTCCGCGGGGACCACGAGCGCAGGTCTCCATGTGGAGCCCATCCGGGAGTCGGCGGACCGCAGGGTGCGCACCGCTCGGGTCACCGATTTCTACCGGGCCGTGCTCTTCGAGCTCGATGGCGACGGGGAGCCCGTCTACGTCATCCACGGGATCTGGCCGCATGACGAGGCCATCGAGATCGCCAGGACCGTGACGGTCGGCATCAACCCGTACAACGGCGCCGCCCAGATCACCGATCTCCGTGACGCCACGGGCCAGGACGATCATGCTGTTGATCAGGCACGGAGCGACGCCCGCCGGCGACTGGAGGCCGCCCGGCGGGAAGCCGAGGAGATCGCCCGCGAGGCCGCGCGCCTCGAAGCCGGCAATGCCGAGGCGCGCCGCCGTATGGAGGCCGATTCCGCGCCCCCTGCGCTCTCCGTCCCCGTGCGGCCCGGGACTGAGAGTGGGGCACCGGCACTTGGGGCCACGACGGCGATGCCCGGCGTCGTCGTGGCAACGCGCGACGATCGTCCGGTGTGGCCGGATGGGCTGACGGTGGAGTCCCTGCGCGACGAGTTGGGCATCGACGTCCGCCTCGCCGCCGCGGCGCTCGCCGCCAGCCGCGAGTCCGAGCTGCTCGACCTTGCCGCCACCGCCTCCCCCTCCTGGCAGGGCGAGGCGCTGCTGGCACTGGCCACGGGGACGAGCATCGAGGGCGTGCGTGAGGACTTCGAACTCCTCCACCCGCAGGATGTCACCGCTGAGCCCACCGACGCTGAGGTCATCGCGGGCCTGCGCCGCAGGGCCTCCCGCGCTGATTTCACGTGGCTGGAGACCGATGAGGACCTGCGCCGAGCCATCGAGGGCCTCACCTTCGCGCAATGGCAGCTCTTCCTCCACCCCCAGCAGCGCCACCTGGTGGAGCGGCGCTCCAACGGCCCGATGCGGATCTCCGGCGGGGCGGGGACGGGAAAGACCGTTGTCACCGTGCACCGGACGGCCGCCCTGGCCGGGCGAGCGACCGGAATGAGTCTGTCCCGCACCCGCGATGCCGGGCGCGAGCACGACGGCCAACGAGCGGGCGAGACGCGCATCCTCCTGACCACTTACACGCGCAACCTCGCTGACGACCTGAGCCGTCAGCTGGCGCAGCTCGCCCCGGGCCTCGCCCTCGCGGAGAAGGTCGGTGAGCCGGGTGTGCTCGTTTCCGGCCTGGACAGGGTGGCCCGGGCCATCCTCCAGCGGGCCGGGGAGAACATCGCGCCGGTCGCCGAGCGCGTTCTGGGCCGGCGCCGCGCCCGAGTCCTCGCTTACGCCAGGAACGACCTATGGGGCGACGTTCTCGCATTGACTGGTGAGGGATTGCCCGCCGACCTCCAGTCGGCGGACTTCCTCGCCTCCGAGTACGAGCTCGTCGTGCTGCCGCAGCACGTGACGACTCTCCAGCAGTATCTGCGCGTGCGCCGTCCGGGCAGGGGCGTGGCGCTTGACCGTCGCAAGCGCGCTGAGGTGTGGGCGGTCATGGAGCGCTACCGGGACCGCAGCGCGGAACTGGACGTCACCTCCTTCGCCGAGCAGCTCGCCCTGGCCGCCGCCTGGCTCGACGACGAGGCGGAGAAGGAGAGGCCACGGCCCTTCGATCATGTGCTCGTCGATGAGGCGCAGGACCTCACCCCGGCGCACCTGCTGCTCCTGCGCGCACTGGTCGAGCCCGGGCCGGACGATCTCTTCCTGGCCGAGGACTCCCACCAGCGGATCTACGGGAAGAAGATCACGCTGAGCCACTACGGGATCAATATCCGGGGCAGGTCACGGCGACTGACCCGCAATTACCGTACGACCCGCCAGAACCTGCGCGCCGCTTTCGAGATCCTCGACGCCGGGTCGTATGAGGACCTGGAGGGTCACGCCGAGGAGCACCGGTACGTCTCACCGCGATCCGGGCCCGAGCCGCTCCTGCTGCGCGCAGGGTCCCGGGCCGAGGAGCTCGACCTCGCGGCACAGTTGCTGCGCGGTTGGCTCATGGAGGACAGCGAGCAGCGCGAGGCGGGCGCGGAGACCATCGCGGTTCTCGTGCGCGACCGCTATCAGCGCGATGCGGTTGTCACCGGCCTGGCTGAGCGGGGCGTCGACGTGCGCCCGGTGGACAGGGATGCGATGGGCCGGGGACGCCCAGTGGTGATGACCATGCACCGCGCCAAGGGCCTGGAGTTCCGCAAGGTTCTGCTCTTCGACGTCTCGGAGGCCTCGATCCCCCGTGCGCTGCGCGACCAGCAGTACTCGGATGCCGACTATGCCGACGCCCTCCTGCGCGAGCGCTCCCTGCTGTACGTGGCCGCCACTCGCGCCCGCGATCAGCTCGCCATCTCCTGGAGCGGGCAGGCCAGCCCACTGCTGGAGGGGATTGCGGGGTAGGGATGACGTGCTCTTCGCGCTGCACCTCGAAGATATTTCGTACACACTATGTGTGTGGGTGAGCACCTCCTTCACGGCAGGATCGTGAGCGACGAGCAGATTCAGACCTGGGCTGACGAGGCCGAGGCCGGCTATGACCTGTCCCAGTTGCCCAGGGCGCGTCGAGGCCGCCTCGCCGGCCACGCCCCCGGTGCTCCACGATCCCGACCTCCCGGAGTGCGCGCGCCAGGGCGAGGTTGCGCAGACACACGTCGTCTTGATCGTCATCCCCGACAGGAGGGGCCCACACCAGTCACTCATCTTGGCGCCTGATCCGTACTTTTTCTCCCAGATCTTGATGTAGATGAGCATGTTCGCTAGTCTTGCTACGTGCTCCTCGACATCGCCGTCTCCAACTTCCGAACCTTCGCAGGCCAGGCAAGCCTGTCGTTCGTCACACCCTCACTCAAGACGCAGACGCCGAGACCCCCGCAGACCTGGGAGAGCTCGACCTACCGTGTCGCCGCCGTCTACGGAGCCAATGCCTCCGGCAAGTCCACCCTGCTCGATGCCCTCGAGACGCTCGCACACGCCGTTGCCAACCCCGGCCACATGCTCTACGAACCGCATGCGCAGGCGAGTGCAGACCTCCCCACCACCTATGACGTCAACTTCACGGCTGCGAACACCCGCTACCACTACACCGTGGAGGCCATGCCGTGGGGCATCCGCTCCGAGGTCCTGCGCGCCTACCCCAAGGGCACCTCACGCCTGCTGTTCGACCGCACCCAGCAGAGCCCTGACGCACCCATCGAAGTCAAGTCCGGCCCGAGCCTCACGGGCCCGACCGCCGCTGTCAAGCAGCTCGTCACCGCCACGGACCTCCTGCTCGCAGTAGCCGTACGCTACCAGCACAAGACACTTGCCCCGGTGTCACTGGGATTAAGAGCCAACAGCAGCATTGCCTACGTCGACCGCAGCGGCCAGAACATCGAGACATGGGTCCAGTGGATTATCTCCCGCTTGATCGAGAACCCAGAGCGCTGGCGGGCCATCATCAAGGCGCTAGCCAACATGGCGGATCTGGGCATCACCGATGTCCAAGTCCAGGAGGAACAGATTCCCCCCGAGGCCCTGGAACGCATGCGCGCATTCCTGGCGGCCGGTAGCGACGACTCCTCGGCTCAGATCCCCGACGACGCACTACCTAGCGTCATCCGCTCACTCGTGTTCACTCACTCGGATGATGACGGCACGAGTTTCCAACTTGGTCTGGGCGCTCAGAGCACCGGCACACTGACCTGGTTGACCACTGCCGGCCCTGCCGTCAACGCCATCGCTCGCGGCAACCTCCTTATCGTCGACGAGCTCGATGCGAGCCTGCACCCGACGCTCGCCGCGGCAATGGTGAGGATGTTCAAGGATCCGGATATCAATACCACGGGCGCCCAGCTCCTCTTCTCCACCCATGACACGTCCCTCCTCGGCAACACTCCAGGCAAGGCGCTCGATCCCGGTGAGGTGTGGTTCTGCGAGAAGCGTGGGGCATCCGCTGAGGTCTTCTCCTTGGCGGAGTTCGATACTCGCGCCAGCAACAACGAGCAGAAGCGCTACCTCACCGGACGATTCGGCGCACTGCCGGACGTCGACTTCTCACAGGTCATGGGAGCACTCGACATCGCCCGCTCCCCGCAGACAACGAGCTGAGCCATGGGCAGGAAGCTGCAGCGCAACCGGAGAAACTCCCGCCCGACCCGGACCACTATCCTCATCATCACGAACGGAGCGAGAACGGAGAAGGAGTACCTAGAAGTCATCAAGCGCAAGGTCCCCCGCGACGCTGGACTGGCGATCACCTTACGCCCCGAGGACGGCAAGGAGCCCGAGACGATCCTCAAGGACCTCAAGGGCGAACGCGGAGGACTCAAGGACTTCGACGAGGTCTGGATCGTCGTCGACCATGACGGGACTGACCGCACACGCTTCCTCAGGGACTGTGCCGCAGTCAAGACGAGCAAGGTGTTCGGTGTCATCTCGACCCCATGCTTCGAGGTCTGGCTCAATGCGCACTATGAGCGGGTCCGTCGTTATCAGGATCAGGCCGACGCGCAACGCCACTACCGTCGGCTGACCGGTCAGGACAGACGTCACGCCAAGGGGCTGCCTAAGGACTTCCCCTTCGACCGGAGCAAGGAAGCCGAACAACGATGCCTCGTCGTCGGCGACCCAATGCCCAACATCAATACCCAGGGACCCAATCCCTCAACAGCGCTGCCTCATCTTCTCCGTCGTCTCGGCATAATGGGAGACTGAATCAACCGCGGATAATGTTGAGAGCGGATCAAGATACGGGTTCATTCCTACTTCCCCTTGGAACGACCGCCGGGACACAGTCCTGTCCAGGCGACCTCCTCTCACAGCGTGGGCCGACGGCGGTACTGCGCGCGCAGCTCGTCCAGCCAGCTGGTTGCATTCCACCACGTAGTTCCCTGGCTCGCTGGCGACACCACCGTCCACCTGACCATCGGCGTCGCGAGCAGGCCCGACAACCCACACGTTCTCAGCCCTCCCCTCCCTCTGAGAGCACAGCCGACAGCTGGGAGAAGTAGTTGTGCTGCGCCCACGCGGCCCGGTCCCCGATGACGTACAGCCGTCGCTTCGCGCGACTCGCGGCGACGTTGACGAGGTTGACCGTCTGCGCCGCCCACGCCTTCGCCCCCGGTCGATCGGGGTCGCCTCCCAGGACGAGGAAGACGACGTCGGCCTCCCGCCCCTGCGCAGTGTGGATCGTGCCGCCGCGGAGCCCCGGGTACTCGTGCTTCAGGGCCTCCAGCTCACCGGCCATCTCCCGGAATGGGGATATCGCGATGATTCGGGACGGGACCACCTCCCGGCGCCCGAGGTCGGCGATGAGCGCGCGCAGCTTCCTGACCTGGTTGGGCTGGGCGTGTGATCCGGGCTTGTCGGCAGGGACATCGACCCACTGGCTGCACGGAACGCGAGGGCCGTCAGGGCCGTCGAAGAGGTCGTTCCGGCTCGCACGTAACCCGACCCCGCTGATCATGATGCCGTCGTAGGCGATGCTGTTGCACAGCCCGAACATGGGCTCATCGCACCGCCGGTGCACCGTCAACGGGGAGCTGACCCATACGGGGCGCTCGGCCTGGTGAAGGGTTGTCCCGAAGGGGGAGACCCGGTCGGTGAGGGTCTGCACCGACGCCCGTGGCGGGATCCACAGCGGATCAACACCGTAGGCGGCAGCGATGTCGAGCATGGCCTTGCGCGGCATCGTCACGACCGGCTCGAGCTGAAGGGGGTCGCCGACGGCCACCACACGCTTCGAGCGCCAGATCGCTCCAACGGCGTACTGCGGGGCGGCCTGGCCCGCCTCGTCGATCAGCAGCCACCCGAGGTCCTCCGGGCCGAGCGCCGCGAACATACGACCGTAAGAGGCGAAAGTCGTGGACACCACCGGGACGACGAGGAAGAGGGTCTGCCAGGCGGCACGGACCACCTCCCGAGGCAGCTCTCTCGGGGCCTCACCACTCACGACGTCCATCGCAGCACGCAGCCCCTCCAGCATCTTCCCGGCAGCGTTCGCCAGGAAGTCCTCGTGCAACCGCAACGCTGCGAGGAACAGCTCCGACCTGGCCTCGTCGATCTCGACGTTGAGCCAGGGAGCGCGCAGCTCACGCTGCTCCCCCTCCCACTCCGGGCCGGGGTACGCCTGTCCCAGTCGCTCACGCAGGTCAGCCAATCGGGCGCGCAGCTCCCTCTCCTCGCAACGGACCCGCTCGGCGACGTCCTGGGCGCCCAGCATCTCGCGCCGCAGAGCCTCCTCCTGCCGGCTCAAGTGCGCCGCCTGTTCCCGAAGGCCCTGCTCGGCCTCCTCCGCGGCCCGTAAACGCTGCTCGAGCGGGACCAGGGCACTCCTCCACTCGCGGGTCGAACGCCCCAGGGTCAGCAGCATCTCGAGGAGACCGGGACGGGTTTCCACGTGCCGGTTGCGGGCCTGCGCGGCCGTGTCGCGCTGCGCCCGGGCCTCACTGAGGGCCTGCTCGCATCTGCGCAGCCCCTCGGCGGTCTCCGCCAGGAGACCGCTCAGGCGGTGCATCTCGTCATCGGCCCGAACCTGCTCATCGCGGAGCTGCTCGAGGCGTTCACGGCAGGCTTGGGCCTCGCGCCGCACGTCCACGAGGTCGGCCACGCGCTGCTCGGCCCACCGGAACGAGGCGCACGCCTGCTGCCAGGTCGGGTGCGCCGCTCCTCCCCTCCAGTCCCTGAGCCGTGACTGCATGCGCGGCACGGTGCCGAATCGGCGCTGCCCGGTTCGCCGGTCGATCTTGTCGAACCAGAACTCGCTACGGAACGCCGCCCGGTTCCTCTTACTGCCCAGGCGCGCGGCCACGAGCCCCCAGGCAGGGTTACCACCTGACCGGCTACGAGCACCCTCGTCGTCTCGTCCTTCGTCATCCAGGTGTCGCCTGACTCCGCCCCAGTCGGCACCAGGGTTCTCCGGTCCCTCGTCATCGTCCTCGCGCCGCGGCGCGGACGCCGCGAGTAGCGCTGACGCGATATCCGAGAAGTAGTCGGCTCGGCCCCGCCACCGCTCGTCGATCGCGCTGGCACCGGGAATCTCGGTACTGACGTTCTCCACGGCCATGTTGTTCGCCGACGCCACCACCATCTCGAAACCGGTCAGCTCCTCACGCAGCCTGTGCACGATGCGCGGGTAGCTGCCCGAGATCCACCGCAGCGGCTCCCCGACGAAGGCGTCCTCTGCGCGTTCCAGCGCAGCCAGGCGCCGGGCCCGCTCAACGACGTTGCCCGCCACGATGTCGCGCAGCATGGTCGTCTTACCCGTCCCGGGAGGGCCGTTGACACCCATGAGGCCGTGCGTCGGGCCGAGGTCGAGTAGGGCCCGGTTGACGGCGAACTGCTGCCTGAGAGCAAGCGTGTGCTGCGGTGCCGAGGGCCATCGGCCCGCGGGAATCCTGTCCGCTCCCGCCCCTGCGTTGACGACGTCGTCATCCTTCATGACGTCGATCCTCGCGTCGCTGGGCGATTCCGGGCGGCGATGCCCGGAGTCGGCGAGGTATGAGGCCAATGCCGTCGGGCACCGCCCGGTCGCGACGTCCGCGCGGACGGCGGCAAGGTCCTTGAGGAAGAAGCTGTTGAGGAAGTCGATATCCACGTCCCCAGCGTCAGTCTCGCGCACGCGGACGGATTCGATCACCACGCGCCGGCTCGCCAGCTCGGCTACGGCATCGATCCCCGAGACGCGGTGCGCGAGAGTGGTGAGCACGGACGGTGCGACATCACTACGGTCAGCCATCTCGGCGAAGCTCTGCTGAGTGGCGTCGAACTCGGTGACCCATGACGGGTTCGGCCTCTGCGGTTGCACGGCGAGCCTGGCGACAGCCCACAGGGAGGAGGACAGCACCCCCGAGCCCGGTACGAGGCACCCGTCGCCGTCGACCTGCACGCCCGCGCAGGCGCTGCGACCGCCGCGCCGCTCGTCGAAGGCATCGAGGTCGTCGGTGAAGGCGCGGTGCAGGTACTGGTAGGCGTTCTCCAGGTCGTAGACCCCGAGGTAGAGGGTGTGCCGCCACACGAACCGCGTGCCATCGGGGCTCACCACGGGGAAGAGCGTCTCCCAGGGCAACGGCTGCCCCGGCATCCACTCGATGACCTGGTACCGGTCCCCCGTTGCCGCGGGCCTGGTGCGCTTGGGAACCTTCTGCGGGCTGAACAGCTCCAGCAGCCACCAGTAGTCGAGCAGCCGCAGGCGATGCGCGGTCGAGGGACTCGGAGTCATGCCCGCAGCCCGCGCTGACGAGCCCGCGCCACGCACCGACCCCCGCCGCTCATCTCACCGTCCAGACCCGCGGCTCAGCCGATGACCTGGACGACCTCGTCGTACTCGCGGCGGAGCTTGGGGTGGATCTCCTCGGCCCGGTATCCGAAGCCCGCCATGACCGACACTCCCCACTCGGCGGGGTCGATGATCCCATGGGCCGCGAGCAGGTCGGCGACGGCGTCGACGACGAAGCCCTCGATGGGCACGGAGTCGATGTCGAGGCTGGCGGCGGCGATAAGCATGTTGGCCAGCGCGATGTAGGTCTGCCTCTGGGCCCAGCGGTCGACATCCTCGGGCGAGGACAGGCCGAGCATCTGCTCCTGGAAGCCCTTGAACATCTGCGACAGCTCGGAGTCGGGATCGTAGTCGGCGCCAAGCACGTCGGTGACGATGTGGGCGGCGTAGGGGCTGTCGTGGACCACGCCCCTCTTGAACAGGATGATGACGAGCTCGGCCCCACCGGTCAGGACGGCGCCGGCGCCGACGGACAGCGGAACCAGCTCGGCGCGCAGCTCCTCGTCGCGCACCACCAGGAACTTCCACGGCTCGTAGCCGAAGGAGGAGGGAGCCAGCCGCCCGGCCTCCAGGATCGTGCGCAGGTCCTCCTCCGAGACCTGATGGGAAGGATCGAAGGCCTTGGTGGCGTAACGGCGGTTGGCGGTGGCGAGGATGGACTGACGCTCGGTCTCAGTGGCCATGACGGGACTCCTGACAGGGGTAGAACGGCACAAACTGTCTGCTCAACCTAGCACCGACCGGCGGTTGGCGGAGCCCGCTCACGCCTCGATGATCGCGGTGACGACTCGCCATGCGCGGCGCGGCCGCCGAGGAGTCGGGCTGGCGGGATTTGAACCCGCGATCTCCTGCTCCCAAAGCAGGCGCGCTACCAAGCTGCGCTACAGCCCGAGGATGCGGCAGCGGGGCGGCCCTCCGTGGAGGGCGCCCCGCTGGCCTCATCGAGCGGGTGACGGGAATCGAACCCGCGCAATCTGCTTGGAAGGCAGAGGCTCTACCATTGAGCTACACCCGCATGGATGAAGGGTTTCACCCCTCCACCAGCAGCCTCACTGCTCGATGAGGCCCTCCTTGTAGGCCCGCGCCAGACGGCGAGGGACGGAGATCTCGCGGCCCTGGACGCGGATGGTGGTGAGCTCGGTGAGCTTGGCCTTCCACTGTGAGCGGCGGTTGCGGGTGTTGCTGCGGGACATCTTCCGCTTCGGCACTGCCATGGGCCCGCTCCTCTCAAAGTCTCATTGGGATCGTGCGATCCCGGCAAACAGGACCAGGGGACACCATAGCCAGTCGGCGCGAGCCGCTTCCAGTCGGCGAGGGCGGCAGGGCCTGTGACATCGGTCCCGTCAGGCCCCCTTCCCCAACGGTCCGTCGCCCCACCCCCGCTGGCGCCCACCAGGCTCCGCGGCACTCGTGGGACCATACCGCCATGCCCGCTGAGCTCCCCACGCCCGTCTCCTCCGACTCCGCCCCCGCCGAGCCCGCCGGCGTCGACGCGCCCGCCCGCCTCACCCTCGCGCCGGGCGAGCAGCCCGAGACGGACCTGGAGGTCAAGCGCTCCCACTTCCTGGCTCGCGCCGAGCGCGCCGACGACGAGGACGCCGCCCGCGCCTTCATCGCGCGCATCCGCTCGCGCTACCCCGACGCCCGCCACCACTGCTCTGCCTTCATCGTCCCCCAGCCGGGCACCGCACCCGGCGCCCCCGCCGTCGAGCGCTCCAGCGACGACGGCGAGCCCTCCGGCACGGCCGGCCAGCCGATCCTGGAAGTCCTGCGCGGCAGCGGGCTCACCGGGGTCGCCGTCGTCGTCACCCGCTACTTCGGCGGCACGCTGCTGGGAACCGGTGGGCTCGTGCGCGCCTACTCCGAGGCCGCCGCCCAGGCCCTCGACGCCGCCGCGCGCGTGAGCATCAGCGAGCGGGCCCTGTGGGAGGTGCGGGTCCCAGTGGCGCGGGCGGGCCGCCTGGAGGCCGAGCTGCGCGCCTCGGGGGCTGCCAGTGGCGCCCTGGCCGTGGAGGAGACGACCTGGGGCGCGAGCGACGCCGTCGTCCTCCTGTCCACGCCCGCGGGCGCCCCCTCCCCCGCCGAGCTCATCGCCCAGCTCACCGCGGGAGGAGCGACGCCGACCCCGGCGGGCACGAGGCTCGTCGAGTCGCCCCTCCGGCCGCCCACCTGAGCGGGCAGCGGGCTCTTCCCGCACCTCTACTTCCCCGCTCCGCTGTGGGCGGATCAGGCCCGCTCACCATACGAACCGCTTGACGCCACCCACTCCGGCCGCACTAAAGTCGCTCCCACAGCGCCGCCCGCACAATCCTGATCGCGGCGCCAGCCAGAAGAGCCAGCCACGGAGAGGAGGACCCCCATGATGCCCGTGTCGGCCACGTGTCTCATGCGCGAGATGTCCCTCTCCTGCTGCCGGTGTCGGTAGAGCGCCAGGCTCCTCAAGACGTGCGCGCGTCGCCGCGCGCATGCCCGGCGCTCCGGGACCGCAGGCCCCTCACAGCCCTGCATCATCGCGGCCGCGAACCGCTCACTTCCTTCATCCATCTCACGCCATCGCTTGAGCGCCACCCGGCACCCGCGCCAGCGCGGCCGGGCCGGAGCGCCCACCATTCATTCCTCGAGGAGAACCCATGTCCCACGCTTCCACGATCGCCGCGAACGTCACCGACCTCGTCGGCTCCACCCCACTGGTCCGAATCAACCGCGTCACCTCCGGCCCCGCCACGGTCCTGGCCAAGGTCGAGGCCTTCGAGCCCGCCAGCAGTGTCAAGGACCGCATCGCCCTGTCGATCGTGCGCGCCGCGGAGGCCTCCGGCGAGCTCAAGCCGGGCGGGACGATCATCGAGGCGACGAGCGGCAACACGGGCGTCGGCCTGTCGATGGTCGGAGCCGCCCTGGGGTACAAGGTCATCATCACGATGCCGGAGACCTTCTCCAAGGAGCGCCGCGCCCTCATGCGCGCCTTCGGCGCCGAGTTGGTCCTCACCAGCGAGGGCGGGGTCGCCGGTGCCGCCAAGCGCGCCGCCGAGATCCAGGCCGCCACCCCGAACTCGATCCTGGCCTCCCAGTTCACCAACCCGGCCAACCCGAAGGTCCACCGCGAGACCACCGCCCGGGAGATCATCGAGGCCACCGGTGGCGCGATCGACGCCTTCGTCGCGGGCATCGGCACCGGCGGCACGCTCACGGGCGTGGGCACGGTGCTGCGCGAGGAGGTGCCGGGCGTCAAGGTCTTCGGCATCGAGCCGGCCGAGTCCCCCTTCCTTCAGGAGGGCAACTGGAACCCGCACAAGATCCAGGGCCTGGGCGCCAACATCGTCCCGGAGGTCCTCGACCAGGGCATCTGGGACGAGTTGCTGCACGTCTCCTCCGACGACGCCCTGGCCTACGCCCGCCGCGCCGCGCGCGAGGAGGGCCTGCTCGTGGGCATCTCCTCCGGCGCCGCCCTCGCGGCGGCCGACCAGCTCTCCCAGCGCCCGGAGCTCGAGGGCAAGACGATCGTCACGGTCCTTCCGGACACCGGCGAGCGCTACCTCTCCACGCCGCTGTACGCCGAGTACCTCAACTGAGCCGGCCCTCGCCCCGCGTCGCCTGAGAGCATGAGGGCACTGAGCGCTCTGCCCTGCACCGACGGCGGTGGTCCCGGGAACAGGATCGCCGCCGTCGGCGTTGGGGCATGAGGCGGCCAAGCGCACCGCCAATCCGCGCCCGACCGGCGCGCCCCACCGATCGAGGAGAGTCATGTCCCACAGCCACCGCTCCCTGCTGGCGCAGGCCAAGGAGGACCTCGCCACCGCGCGGCGCCGGGACCCGGCCGCCCGCACAAACGCCGAGGTCGCCCTCCTCTACCCGGGCGTCCACGCCGTGTGGGCCTACCGGGCGGCGCACCGACTGTGGAACGGCGGGCACCGCTTCGCCGCCCGCGCCCTGTCCCAGGCGGCCCGGGGCCTCACCGGCATCGAGATCCACCCCGCCGCCGAGATCGGCGAGCGCTTCTTCATCGACCACGGCATGGGCGTCGTCATCGGCGAGACCGCGGAGGTCGGCGACGACGTCCTCATGTTCCACGGGGTCACGCTCGGCGGAGTCTCCATGAATCCCGGCAAGCGCCACCCCACGATCGGCAACAACGTGCAGATCGGCGCCGGCGCGAAGGTGCTGGGCCCGGTGACTGTGGAGGACGGAGCGAAGATCGGCGCCAACGCCGTGCTCATCAAGAACGTCCCGCAGGGGCATGTCGCCGTCGGCGTGCCCAGCCGCGTGCGCGACCCCAAGGTCGATCCCGAGCTCATGATCGACCCGACCATCTACATCTGATCGCGGCCCGCCCCGCAAGCGGCGCCAGCGCGCCTAGCCGCCGTGATCGACTCCGCTCAGGCGCGCTGGCAGCGCGGGCACCAGAAGAGGCGCCGGCCGGCGACCTCCCGCTCCGCGATCGGCGTCCCGCAGCGCAAGCAGGGGCGGCCCGTGCGGTGGTAGACGTACCAGCGTCCCGCCTCAGGATCATCCTCGGGCAGTGGGACCGGGACGTCGTCGGCATCCACGGTGGTGATGAAGCCGGTGGCCACGCCGTATTCGATGAGGGGCACGAGGTCGTCCCACACGGCGGCCAGCCGCGCCCCACTCACCCGCGCCCCCGCCCGGAAGGGGCTGATGCCGCAGCGGAACAGCGTCTCAGCGCGGTAGATGTTGCCCACCCCGGCCAGGATCGACTGGTCCATGAGGAGCTCGCCGACCGCCTTGCGGCGCGCCTTGGCCGAGGCGATGAATACCTGCTTGTCGCCGTCGGCGCGCAGCGGGTCCGGGCCGAGGCGACGGCGGACAGCGGCCACGCCCTCGGCGT
>ERZ772948.1356-NODE-1356-length-14323-cov-2.773129_pt1 | contig 14323 bp, 6 predicted proteins | sample MGYA00511945_ERZ772948 | MGnify/ENA primary metagenome ERZ772948 (study PRJEB29015, sample SAMEA2737927) | human oral metagenome | biome: human oral; feature: human-associated habitat; material: dental | place: China | collected 2141 ... | reverse complement strand
TGGGCGATAAGACTCTGTCAATCCTCTAGACTCGCTGGGGTACTATTTGATAAACAGCGCACAAAGATACAAAAAAACAAGAGACAAGCTACCGACACCCTCGGCGGGTACATTATTGTATAGATATACATCCCTCAGAAGGAGCTCTAGGAAATGGGCAGTCGCACCTTCGTCGAAGCGATCCGACTTAGCTCAAGGAAAAAGTGGGCAAAGTACGGGGTCTTTTCGCCCACGAATATGGAGACCTTTTCATGGGAAGAACTACCCCTTAAACTGGGGGCGAAGGGGAGGGGTAAAAAACGACCTACGGTAGGTCGCCGAAAAAACCTATAGCAGGTCGTCGAGACGACCTACCGTGGGTCGCAAGGACGACCCATAGTAGGTTTTATTTGGGCTCCTTCAGAGGGGCAAATTTTGAGGACTTCGAGCGACCTCCTTCACCCCTCAAGTAGCCTCGCCTCGGAAGCCTTGTTCCTTGCCCTCTAAAATCTTGGGGGCGGGAAGGATGCTACACCATATGCAGAAGAAGGCTACACCATACATAATAGGAAGCCCCCTCACGCTATCCCAGACGAAGGGACAGAGTAAGGGGGCTTGGAGCTCGGGCGAAGCGCTACGGGCGAACTACAACGCTAGGATGTAGCGGAGCACGAGAAGCGTCGAGACGATGTAGAGGGTGATGGAGACCTGACGATACTGCCCGCTCAGGAGCTTGACCAGCGTGTAAGAGATCAGGCCAAGAGCCATCCCTTCGGCGATGTTGTAGGTGAGGACCATCGTCAGCACCGTGATGAAGCTCGGGAGGGCTTCGGAGATGTCCATGAGGTCGATGTCCTGGATCGAACTAAGCATCAGCACCCCGACGAGCACCAGGGCACCCGTGGTCGCTGCCGAGGGGATCAAGAGGAAGAGCGGAGCGAAGAAGAGGGCCAGAAGGAAGAGCACCGCCGTAGAGAGTGCCGTCAGACCCGTACGCCCACCTTCGGCAATCCCCGCACTGCTCTCGACGAAGGTCGTCACGGTAGACGTCCCACAGACAGCACCAATAGAGGTAGCCAGAGCATCTGCCATCATCGCCTGCTTGATATTCTTGACATTGCCTTCGGAGTCCATCATCTCCGTCTTGGCCGCTGCGCCTATGAGCGTGCCGACAGTATTGAAGATATCCATGAAGACCAGGGCAAAGATCGTCAGCGCCATATCCATGTTCAGCAGCGCCTTGAAGTCAAACTGCAGGAAGGTCGGTGCTAGTGATCGCGGCAGGGACACAGGCACGAAGCTATCGGGGATCTGAGTGACACCCAGAGGGATGCCCACCAGCGTGCAGGCGATGATGCTATAGAAGAGGGCTCCACGTACCCTTAGGGTCATCAGCACCCCACTCAGTATGATCCCGATGACAGCGAGAATAGAGACGGGGGTGAAAGCACCGAGGGCAACGAAGGTGGCTTCATTAGCCACGATCACCCCAGCGTTCTTTAGTCCTATGAAGGCGATGAAGAAGCCAATCCCAGCCGAGATAGCGAAGCGAAGGTTCTTAGGGATACAGCGTACGATCTGCTCACGGATATTGAAGGCCGTCAGGAGGATGAAGATAATCCCCTCGACGAAGACCGCAGAGAGTGCAGCCTGCCAGCTGTAACCCATCCCCATGACGAGCGTGAAGGCGAAGAAGGCGTTGATACCCATGCTCGGAGCCTGAGCAAAGGGGAGCTTCGCTAGGAAGGCTATAAGGAGCGTCCCGACGGCAGAGGCTAGAGCGGTAGCCGTGAAGACGGCTCCCTTGTCCATGCCGGTAGTGCTGAGGATATCGGGGTTGACCGCTAAGATGTAGCTCATCGTCAGGAAGGTCGTGACCCCTGCGAGAAGCTCCGTACGAAGCTTGTGCCGAGAGGGATCAAAGCCCACTAGGCGGTAGAGTGCTTGCATGTGAAGAGTGATACGTGGATGGAATATGAGGTGAAGGATGGGGAGCGAAGCCCCTAGATAGGGTAAGCGGGAAAGGCTAGTTCAGCTAAGGGAAAGACCCTTGGCTCAGGAGAGCACGCCCCTTAGATGCGATGAGGCAGAGCCCTCGGTCTGAATGGGGTACAGCCCTTAGTCTAGAAGGTCCATTTCAGGGCGAGCGTCGGGTTGACGACCGTTTTGTCCAGGACGGCGAAGTTACTGCTGATCTCCCACTCTGTGCCTATACTTAGGTTGAACTTAGGGTCGATGCCAGCGAACTTGTTCAAGTTGAGCCACAGCTGAGGCTCCGTGATGAAGATGAGGTTGTTCTTACCGGTGACGAGGTGGCGGTCCCCCCAGAGATCGGCAAAGCCTTGGAAGGAAACCCGTCCCCCGGCGAGGTGCAGGTACCAGGTCGTCGTCAGCTGGAAGGAGTGGGGACGATCCTGCCTAGCTAGATACTTGTACATGGGGGTAAAGGTGATACCCGCCGAGTAGTCCGCCTGATTCCAAGCATAGGTAAGACCAGCCAGGTAGGTATTCTTGTAGGAGAACTGATTGCTTAGTCCCCCGTTGTACTCGACGTGTAGCGATAGGGGCGTCTTCCCGAGGCTAAACTCCCGAGAGATCTCCCAGTAAGCCGAGGTGACACCCTCGCGTCGGTAGTCCATATCTACGAAGAAGAAGGTGCTGCCCCAGCTGTCGGGACGGAAGAGCTCTACTGTGGTGGTGAGACGGGGGCGCTGAGGCTCGTCGGAGCTATAGAGGGAGCGACCGAAGTCGTAGTGGAGCTGGACATTCTGTGCACGAAGGCCTACCAGTGCCACCAGAGCGGTAAGGGCAAGGAGACAAAGCTTACGCATGTGAGAGTAGCGAATTTAGTGTACGTGCTCGGAGATGGAAGTACCCTGCTTATCCTCGGCACGCTCGGGGAGAAGGAGGTTGAGAAGGACGGCTATGAGCGCCGAGAGCCCAATACCCGAGAGGGAGAAGGAGCCAAAGGAGAGGACAGCCCCGCCTATGCCTGTGGTGAGGGTGACGGAGATGATGACGATATTGCGTGAGGAGGCTAGATTGACTCGGCTCTGCAGTAGGCTGGAGATCCCTGCACCAGCGATCGTACCGAAGAGGAGGAGCATGATCCCCCCGAGGATCGCTTGGTCTATGCTCCTCAGGAGAGCACTAACCTTCCCCACGAGGGAGAAGATGATCCCCGCCACCGCAGCTACGCGGAAGACGGCAGGATCAGTGATCTTCGTCAGAGACATGGCCCCTGTGACCTCGGAGTAGGTCGTCACGGGAGGTCCACCGACGAGAGAAGCGAAGAGGCAGGCCAGGCCATCCCCCAGCATCGTCCGATGCAGGCCTGGCTCCTTGACGAAGTTCTTACCAGCGACATTATTGACGACATACACGTCCCCGATATGCTCGATCACGGGTGCGATGGCCACGGGGATCATGAAGAGGATGGGCTGCCACGAGAAGGTCTCGGGGAGGATCACCTTCGGTAGGGAGAACCAAGGAGCAGAGGCGATAGGAGCGAGGTCCACCTCGAAGAAGAGGAGGTCAGCGACGTAGCCGATGATGATCCCCAGGAAGATCGGGATAAGACGTGCTATGCCTCGGGCATAGAGGGTGACGATGATAGCAGTGGAGAGGGAGACCACTGCCAGGAGCCAGTTAGACTGGGCCATCTTGACGGCTGAGCCCGAGAGCGACAGGCCTATGAGCATGATGATCGGCCCGATGACGACAGGGGGGAAGAGGCGGGAGATGAAGCGCAGACCGAAGAGACGTATCAGTAGCGACATCACGAGGTACACGGCGCTCACCCCGAGGCATCCAAAGAGTGCGCCACTAAGCCCATAGAGCTCAGTGGCACTGACGATCGGTGCTATGAAGGCGAAGCTACTACCGAGGAAGATAGGCACTTTGCCCTTAGTCACCAGATGGAAGATGAGGGTGCCGACACCGGCGGAGAAGAGGGCGGTCGAGGGATCGAGCCCTACGAGCAGAGGGACGAGGACGGTAGCCCCGAAGGCGACGAAGAGGTACTGGACTCCAGCGATCCCTTTGCGCATCGGGGTGAGAGGAGTAGCGTCTGTGGTCATGCTTTTATTAGATGTATTCAACCGCCATAAAGGTAGCTATTCTCCCCCACTCTCCTAGAGCTCGGGGGCTCGGCACTACGTGAAGTACACTCGCCTCAGTGAGCCTCCCTAGCGCTCGGTACGCAGGCCTTCGCTAGCACCTGAGCCGAGGCGCTCGTCGGTGAGGCGGCGCTCTCTCCCCTGACGGGTCTTAGTGGCCCCACGACCCCAGCTGTAGGAGATCCCGAGGGCCAGGCGTGGGCTATACCACTCTCGGGAGAAACTGAACGCATAGGGGTAGCCCCGATAGTCACCCCGAGCCACATTCGTATTGAAGAGGTCGTAGGCAGAGAGGCTCAGACGCCAGGAGCCCAAGCGTCGACTCACCGATGCCTCCGTCCACCACTGGGGGCTCATCTCGAAGAGGCCGTAGTAGAGGGAGCTATAGGCCGTCACTCCCAGCTGTAGGTGCCAGTCCCCCGGGAGATCAAGGTCATGGGTATGCCGGAGATAGCCTGCCGTGAAGGCCTTGCTATAGAGGACTCCGTCGAGGTACCCTCGGTCCCACTGTCGCTGTCCTGCTAGATAAGTCGTAGCATACCACTTAAGCTCCTTCGACTGGATGAGCGGTAGCGGTAGGCTCAGGAGAAGACGTAGATAGCGGGAGTAGTCGAGATTGACACCCTGTAGCCCCACGACCATAGGCCCGCCGATGGGGAGCATGATGCGGTCGACGATGGGGCGCTGGGTATCGGAGTAGGAGAGCTCAAGTAGTGCAGCCTCCCGATAGGTGTAGGCTAGACGAAGGAGGTAGGTGTACGAGGTGCGTAGATGGAGGTTCGCCTCTCGGGCGATAGCCTCGGTCGTCCGATGGCTTCCCCCGACGACATCGCGGAAGGCGGGGCGTCGGTAGCTCGAGCTCAGCCCAAGGGTCAGATCCTGATGACGCCCGAGGTGATAGCGGAGCGAGCCATAGGGCAGGAGGAGGATCTCCCCACGTGAGGCATCGGGGTACTTGGTCTTCCACTGCTCTTGCTTTCGGCTCTGCTCGTCCCTCTGGAGCGCAAGACCGAGGCGAGCGGAGAAGGGTCGTGTCTGGTAGTTCAGCCCTAGGTAGCCCCGTAGGCTGGACTCGGTGAGCTCGTAGTGGAGGTCTCCTCGGGGCGAGGAGCCTCGATAGCTCAGTCCGTAGCCCAGAGCACCGAGGTCAAGCGACCAGAGGCTCCCTAGAGGAAGCGAAGCATCTAGCCCTACCTGCCCCGAGCGCTTGGTATCGGCGTAGCGCACGGCTTCGGCTCGCACGAGGCGATCCTGGCTCAGTGAAGCGTAGCTCCCCTCGAGCGTAAGCTTGAGGGTGAGGCCTTCGGTGCGCCAGTCATGCCAGAGCGTGCCATAGAGGCTCTCGGTACGGGAGTCGCTGGTGCTCTGCCAGCCGTTCTCGAGGTGCTCCTTCGCCAGTGTCCCGATGAGGCTAGCCCCGAGGGTGCTGGCGGGGGAGAGCTGGATGTTCGTCCCGAGGGTGAAGCGGTGGGTACGCCGAGGACGAAGCAGGAGGCTATCCTTCACTTTCTCGAAGAGCGTAGTGGTCTCTTCGCTACGCTTCTCCGAGAGCTGATAGGATAGGTGCGTCTGGGTCTTGCCCTCGGTGTAGGTCAGGCGGGAGCCTAGGAGCCAGGAGAGACTGCGCCGTGTGACCAGCTCCCCGTAGCTATAGCCCTGCAGACCCGAAGCCCCCGAGCGACGAAGGCGGATATTGAGGACAGGGGAGGTGACGCCCGTATAGCGCCCGCTGGGCTCACGTATCAGTTCGACCGAGGCCAGGGCATCGAGCGGGATGGACTGGAGGTAGGTGATCTGCTCCTCTCGGCTCATGCGCAAGGGGCGGTCGTCGACATAGACGAGGAGGTCGGAGAAGCCGTAGAGCACGAGTTGCTCGTCCCCTCGTAGCTGGACGCCGGGGATGAAGCGAAGTCCATCGAGGAGGTTCCCGCCCTTGGCTGGTGCGAGCGAGCTAGGCGTGAAGACTTGGTTAGTGCCCTCGTAGTGGACTTGTAGAGCGGGCGCCTTGACCTCGACCCCTGGGAGCTCCTTGGTGAGATCGAAAAGGATAGGCTCGAGCTTCACGGGCTTCCCCTCGAGGGTCAGCACGGAGCGGACGACCCGACGAAGCCCTTGGAAGGAGACCTCGATGCGATAGTTCCCCTCGGGAGCATAGAGGGAGAAGTAGCCCCCGTCGCTGGTCAAGGCTTGGTAGGGGGAAGATGGATTAGACTGATCCGTCGGAAATAGGGTCACGACGAGGCCAGCAAGGGGCGTGCGATCGGGGCTGGTCAGGAGCGTCCCTTCGACGAAGACCGAAGCGGGGCGCTGAGCGTAACTCCCGAGGCTCAAGAGGAGGAAGGCGAGGGTAAGTAGGAGTCGTCTCATAGGGTGGAAGTACTAGATAGTATGCGAGGTGTAGATCTTAGAAGAGAGGTATCTCTGAAGCAAAAGTAGCGATTTTTTGGTCAGAGAAATAGCACCTTTTCCTGAGGCTCAAGGAGGCCTCTCTCAGAGCGGTATTTTCACCACCCGAGAGGCACTAGTAGTACCTCCCTCGGGGCACCAGTAGTGCCTCGGGGGAGGGAGCAGTAGCGCCACTAGTTGGGATCAATTGGTGAGGCTGATCCGGAGCGAGACGCCGAAGGAAGTGGTGGCTATGGGGAAGGAGTAGGTGCTCACCAGAGGCACATTGCGACTGTACTCATAGTAAGCGCTTAGCCCGAGCAAGCGACTCAGGTCGTACTCAGCACTGAGCCTGAGACGCTGATCTACAAGGCCCGCCGTAGCCTGCGCATAGCCCTCCTGAATCCTGCGGATGAGGGTCAGGGTACGGCGGTAGCTGTATTCGCCTCTCAGGGTCAGACCTCGGGCGCTCATGGTGGCTTCGCTGGGCTTCGTGCTCCGTCGCCGACGGCGGGGCTGAGGACGAAGGAGTTGAGCGAGGTCAGCGATCTTATAGTTCAGCCCGAGGGTGAACTCATTGGACGAGGATTCGATGAGGCTTGAGGCCGGGAGGTTGAGCACGAGGCCTCGGCTACGACGCCACTGGGCGGACATCCCGAGACCATTATGCCAGATGAGGTCGAGGCCCGCTAGGGGGAAGAAGCTCTCCTGCAGGGCTACCGAAGGGATATCATAGGCGTAGCTGAGGCGGGAGGAGGCGGGGGAAGAGCCATCCGAAGCGGGTGTCTCCACGAGACCAAGCCTCTCGGGGTCGGAGCCCCGCCAGCCGGTGAAGGAGGAGAAGTCGCCCACGGTGTACGTCGCCCGATAGATATGTCGGAGGGTCACGGAGCGGAAGTACTTCTTGAGGGCGGGCAGGCGGGAGAGCCCCGTGTAGCTGACGGCCCAGTTCGGGAGCATCCCCAGTAGCGAGGGCAGGGCTCGGAGACTGACGCTGGAGGCATCGCCCGCTTGGGTATAAGCCATACGGAAGGCGGGTATGAGGACGGCAGGAGCATTCTCCTCCAGAGTCGCTCCCCCTAGTGAGGCGAAGCTACGACGCTGGCGCTCGGCGATCTCAGAGCGAGCCGAGAGGAAGCGGTCAAACGATGCCGAGGCATAGCCCTCGGTAGCACCGAGGGGGGCGAAGAAGCCCCTCAGGCCGATGGTCGTCATCGTGAAGTCTCCGCCGTAGAGCCGAGGGCGCCCTGGGTACATATATTGTACCTCAGTGCGGTCGGTACGGGTATGATTAGCCGAGAGGGTGATGGAGAGATCCCTCAGGGGCTGTAGTGTCGCCCGCACATCCACCGTACGGGTCTCGGTGAAGACGCCTGGGGTGAGATGCTCCGTCGTCATCAGGAGATCGCCCCGCTCGGCAAGCTTGTCGACGAAGTCCACATCACTGAGGCCAAAGGCAAAGGCGAGCCCTGGGGAGAGCATCCCACCCGAACGCCCCTGCCCTCCCACAGCACGTATCGAGGGGAGGAAGCCTCCGAGGATCGTGCTCCTCGTGTCCCGATAGGTCAGCGCTAGATCCTTCACCATCAGGAGGGTATAGACCAGACGGTCAAGAGCCTCTTGCCCCCAAGGCTCAGGGCGAGGGCGGGAGCCCTTCTTCTTCGAGGACGAGAGCGAGGCTGAGGGGGTGCTGGCGAACTTCCTCTCCAGACGGGCCAGATATGGGATCTTCTGGTAGAGCTGCCTTAGCTGGAGCTGAGAGGTAGACTCGAGGCTCCCTTGGCTGGAGAGGCTGTGCGCCACGGGGAGCACCACGTCAGGCACCCGAGCGCCACGATCCCAAGTGTAGGCACTGCTGTAGGTGAGCTGGGAGGTCACGAACGAGAGCGGGGCGATGAGGGCGGTAGGCAGCTGATAGGTGAGGCTCGCATTCTGCCCGTAGTGCACGGGCGTACCTCCCTCACGGATACTACGCCTGACGGAGTCCTGCCAGATACGCCAGCCGTCGGGGTTGAGCGCTCGGTTTACCTGCCGATGAGGCTCCTCGATACGAGCATCGGTGCCCGAGGCGTAGGTGAGGGTGAGCGACGTCGTCGGCGACCAGGTGAGGCTGAGCTTGCGGTGCCAGAGGAACTGCTGGGCGAAGGTCGCAGGCAGACGCTCCCCCTCCAGAGCTCCTCCGAGGCTACGCATCTGCTCCTCGTCATAGCGCCGGAGCATCGAGGTCTCTAGATGTAGGCGGGCAGGCCACGGGGTGAAGCTCCACCCACGAAGCCAGCTTGCCCACGGACTCTTCCCTTGTAGTCGGCTGAAGGGAGTGAGGGGGCGGAAGGTGGGGGCGTAGTCGTAGCGCACCGAGGCCTGCCAGTCCAGATGACGGCTGTACTCGATATCGGGGGTCTCGTCGAGGGAGGTATTCCGCTCGTAGGAGAACGATAGGTTCGCCGGGTCGTAGGGCATAGGCGTCCGAGAGCGGATACCTAGGGAAGCATTGGAGATCGCTAGGCCTTGGCTTCGGCGATGGGTGATGGTGCGTGCTCGGAGCGAATCCCGCTGCTCCCGTCTCGGGAGCGAGCCTAGGGCGTCGGAGAGACGCACGTCTTCGTCGAGCGGGTTGTACTCGGGGGTGAGGACTTCGTCCGAGAGCGAGTAGTAGAGGGGGAGACTGACCTTAGCCTGGGAGGGAAGGAGTTGCCCCAGCTCTGCATTCGAGGAGAAGTGCACCGAGCGACGACTCTCCATCGTCCGCCCAGAGAGAGGTACATCGATCGCCCCGAAGCCTGCTGACATGTACTGAGCTCTGAGGCTCGCCGTACCGAGCTCCGCTAGCTGGAGGGTCGACTGCACCTGTCCTGCCCAGCCTGACTCTTCGTGGTAGTCACCGACACGGAGCTCGTTGACCCAGACCTCGACACTGCGGGTCACACCCGAGCTATTACGCACGCCGATGAGGAGGGTGCGCACGTTGGAGAGCGAGGGATTCCCCAGCACCGAGAGCTTCCTCTGAGGCTCGTCGGCATCGGGGCGGGAGAAGAGGCGGTAGAGGGAAGCGCCCCCGCCACCGAGGGCCAGAGCGGTATTGCGCTCTCGCTTGAGGGAGACGAACTTGTCGAGGGCAAGATCAAGGTAATTCTCCGTCGGCCAGACACGGGTGCGGTCACCGGGGCTATGGGTGCTGTAGCGTCCAGCGGGCGTGAGGACGAGGGGGAGGGAATACTCGTAGTAGTTCTGCGTCGCATCTGATCCCAGACGAACGAAGAGCGTGAAGTCACCATCCTTCACCCCAGCGAGATCCCCCAGGAGCTCCTCGGCATGGACGAAGAGCTGAAGCCTGCGGTAGCGTCTGAGGTCGTTCTGTACTAGACGATAGACAGCACGGGCGTCTCCCGTGGGGAGTGAGGTGAGCCGGAGGGAGAGCGCCTGTTCATTCTGCTGGAGACTTTGCCCGCCCTCGGCATCGAGGCTACGGGATACCCCCGGGGGGACTACATAGCTTACGGGGGTGCGGTCAGCATGCTCCTCGATATTGACCGACGATACGGAGAGCTCCGTCTCGGGCGAGGGTGCTGGGCTCGTCTCATCAAGGGCTCCCTCGTAGACACGCCAGTCGCCCCGCACCAGACGGAGCGAGCCGAAGCGGAGCTGGGTCTCCCTGTCGAAGTCGGTGAGGTAGAGGCGCATGAAGCGGACACTCCTCAGGTCTGCCCCACCCCCGACACGGGCGGAGAAGGAGCGGAGAGGTACTTTGAACTGGTACCACGTCACAGGGGAAGTCTTCCCATTCCGCAGGCGTGCCTCCACCCGACGCTCACTGACGATGAAGTTGCGCCCCGCCTTGAGATCCTCGGGACGAAGCGAGATCCGATACTCGAGGTAGCGGTTGAGCTCATTGAGACTATAGTCGCCATTGACATCCTCGACATCAGGGCTGACGGTAGAGGCCAGACTATAGCCGTCGCCCCCTGTCTGCTCTGAGGAATTGCCTTCGGTACCGTTGTAGCGCTTGTAGCGCTCCAGTATCGGGAGCTGGGCAGCATCGTAGTCCGCCCCCCGATAGTGGTGGTAGTCGTCCCCTGCTGGATCATTAAGCGGGCTGAAGGGATCAGCCTGCCAGCGTGCCCGAGTCTCCGGTGCTAATCGAGCCGTGAGGGCACTGACGAAGGCCGAGTAGCTCGGGTGGCGCTTCTCCTCCTCGGTCGATAGTCCGTTGAGGCCGACATCCTGCTTCTCCCGAGCCCCTGCAGCGTTGTCAAACGAATAGCCTACACTAGGCCTTCGAGGGACTCGCCCCCAGGGCGTCTCCTCCACCGCCCCCGTAGATGGCGTCAGGGGAAGACCGTTCTCGTAGAACTTCTTCCCGTCTCGTAGGATGTCTTCAGATATATCGCCGAGGTTGATGAACAAGTCGCCCCCCCGAAGGCCCTCCCTCGATAGTTCGTCGGCGAAAGGATCCATGAGCCAGAACTCGATGTACTCAATGTTCGCTGCTTCGAAGTCTGCTTGATCGATCCTGCGCATGATACCGCCCCAGCTTCGTCTAGGGTCTTGGATCCGCCCCGTCGGCAGTAGCGAAGCGGCATTGAGGTTATAGGGACCGAGCTCCTCGGGGTAGTAGCTCAGCGAGAGCGTCGGCAGGTAGCTCGGCTGGCTGACATTGATATCCCTATAGGGGTAGAGCTCCGATGAAGGGATCTCACGCACCAAGTGTCGGCTCACCAGATCAGGACTATTGCGTATGTAGGCGGGGGTATAGACACTCCGCTCTCGAGTAAAGAGCGGATCGATGGTGAACCAAGCTAGACGTGCCCTTCGCTCTCCATAGCGGAGGTAGTCCGTCGCTGCAGCGCCTTCGGGGAAGAGCGACTGGGGCGTCGAAGCCAGATACCAGCCAAAGGGACTCAGGAGATCAATGGAGCTCCGAGAGGACTCAAAGTCATCTAGGTAGCTATTACCACGGGTATAGCGATTCTCGTAGTGCCCTGGCAGGAGCTGAGCTACCTCTGCTACGAGGCTGAAGGAAGCAGGCTGACTGAGGTCGAGGAAGGGAAGCTTATTCAGTAGACGTGTCAGTGCTGGGGATTTAGTCTGATAGCTGAGGCTAGCTCCCCACATAGTGTTCTTCATGCTCTCCTCTCCTAGGGCTACCTTCGTCGAGAGAGGGAGCTCGGAGAGGTGCATCAGCGTCGCTCCCAGACGGAAGTCCTTAGTGAAGCTATAGCCGAGGTCCACACCGATCATCGTCTTACGCTGTAGGTGTGCCCCTGCCCCACCCTGCAGGCTGACGTCGATGGGGGTACGGGTAGAGAGGAGTTGCTGGTTCAGTATCTTCACCTTCCCAGCGAGGTAGTCGACGCTGTAGTCTGAGCCTTCGGTCAGGAGCGTACCACCAGCGGTAACACGCACGGATCCAGGGGTGACATTCACCGTACCGAGCGAGATCTCCCCAGCGGAAGTAGCCCTGTACTGCCCTCGGAGGTAGTACTTGTTCTTTTCGGTGTGCTTCGTGGCTTCGATGAGGGTAGAGCTATAGAGCTCGGGGAAGGCGTAGCGAGCCTGCCACGAGCCCGAGCCCAAGGCTTCGGCAAGTGTCGCACCAAAGGGCTCGACGGTGGGGAAGAAGAGAAGCCCTTCACTTGAGCGTATGGTATAGCCTTCGACGAAGTCAAAGCGTCCATCGGCACGTACCTCTTGGTGGCTGTCCAGACGATCCAGTCCAAGCACCGAGAGGAGAGGCTTGCCCTTGAGTGGACCTTCTGGTAGATAGGGCAGGGCTCGACCCACGGCATCGTCTCGGTAGAGCACCTCGAGCTTGAAGCCCTGAGCTTGTACATCCCGCACGCCAGCACCGAGGCGATAGACATTGCGCATCATCAGGGACCAGGCGGGAGCTACGGGAGTCATATCCGTCCCTTTCAGGAGCTTGACGAAGAGGACCGACGAAGCTGCGTCGGGGCGATCAGAGGAGAATTCGCCCACCCGATACACCTTGCCCTCGTAGGTGAACTCATAGGCTACGGCGAGGACTTCATCAGAGGCAAGGGGGGCGGAGAGGCTGATGTACCCGAGGGCACTATTCAGGGTATAGTCGGTGGAAGCTAAGCGTCGAGCACTCTCGATCTTCTCGTAGTCCAGGGCAGGACGTAGCGGGTGTACTCCCCCGGAGGAGGACGTGATCCCAGAGGTGATCCCAGCGCTCTGCCTGAGGCTTGGTAGCGCACTCAACTCCTGGTAGAGGCTATTGGCATTGTTCTCCGGGACAGGTCGCTGTGGGGAGGCAAGACGTATACCTCCATTGTGCACTCTACGGGGCTCCCCCAGATCCACGAGCGCTAATAAGTCTCGGGCATCATCGAAGCGCCCCCTTCGGTTCGTCACCCACACCTCCAGCCGAGTGATCTGTACGGAGGAGCGGACATAAGGCAGGGTGCTGAGGGCTCGGTCATATTGTCCTCGGAAGAAGTCCCCCAAGAAGAAGTGTCGGTGAGCATCGTAGTTCGACGCCGAGAACTCAAACTGCTCCGTCTGCTCCCCTCCCCTACTCGTAGCTCGGCGACTCTCGGTACGCTGCTGGCTGACCACCAGGTCTGCCTCGAGGCGACCTAGCTGGAGCTTCGTGTGGACACCAAAGAGTGCTCCCCCGCCACTGACAAGGGTGTTCTTAGGATTGAGCGACACTTGTCCCGCCTCGATCAGCTTGATGATATCGTCTTCGCCCCCCTCGAAGGTCAGGCGGAGCTTCTTCGCATCGAAGTCAAAGGTAGAAGCGGTGTTGTAGTTCATGTCGAAGTGTAGCTTCGTCCCGAGTGAAGCCTGTACTCCAGCCTGGATCTTCTCGTCGAAGTCGAAGAAGGTGTGCCTGCGAGCCCGCTGGGGGAGAGCGGGATTGTCCGAGCGGGTAGACTTGAGGCCTGCCGAGAGCTCCGCCGTGCCCTGCAGGCGAAGCTTCAGTCCTCCCGGACCGAAGAGACGGGCGCCGATCCCTCGCTCTTCCCGAGGGGCAAGGGAGGCAAGGCGCCTACCTTCCCCCGCCTCTTTATTTATGGTATAGAGCTGATCCCAGTAGCGACTCTGCTGACGCCCCTCTTGGTAGCGCAGGTATTCGGCGTAGGTATAAGGGATAGGCGTCCCTAGGGGTTTGCCCCCAACGAAGGTGGTACGAAGGTATAGCCCCGTACGAGGGTCGTAGACGAAGCGGGTCTCTAGGGGCGAAGCGCTTAGCCCCACGGAGTCGGTGAGGGAGGGAGCATGGGGCCGCTGAGCAAGGAGCGGAGAGGCGAAGGACAGAGCGAGGAGCAAACTCCCCACCCAGACCCCTAGTCTGGTGCGCACGCCTCCCTTGCTCACGGCTTCTAAAGGAGCTTGAGGCTCTGCTTGATCAAGTCCTCGACCCGGATCGTGGGGTCTGAGGCGATGAGCTGACGGACGACCTTGAGTGCGGCCGCCTCAGGGTAGCCGAGCATCTTCAGAGCGCTCACTGCTTCGTCAGGCGTAGCTGTATCGAGGGGCTGTACACGGCCTCGGTTCGTCGAGGTCGGAAGAGCTGTGGTGACGTCGCCCGTTTCCTCAAGCGGAGGGAGCTTCCCCCTCAGGTCAACGAGGATGCGCTGAGCAGTCTTGAGTCCAATGCCCTTAATAGCCTTGAGAGGCTCGATCTGCCCGAGCGTGATGATGCTCGTCAGCTCGTGCGGGGGGTAAGAGCTGAGGATGATGCGGGCGGTATTCGGCCCGACACCCGAGACGGTCATCAGGTGACGGAAGAGATCTTGCTCAGCCGCCGTGGCGAAGCCGTAGAGTAGGTGAGCATCCTCGCGGATGATCTCGGTGATGAGGATCTTGCCCTC
>ERZ772948.1354-NODE-1354-length-14341-cov-31.541019_pt1 | contig 14341 bp, 8 predicted proteins | sample MGYA00511945_ERZ772948 | MGnify/ENA primary metagenome ERZ772948 (study PRJEB29015, sample SAMEA2737927) | human oral metagenome | biome: human oral; feature: human-associated habitat; material: dental | place: China | collected 2141 ... | reverse complement strand
TGATCGACACCACCGAGATGTACCTCAAGACCGTCTATGAGCTTGAGGAGGACGGTGTTCCCCCGCTGCGTGCCCGCATCGTCGAGCGTCTCGATCACTCGGGTCCCACGGTGTCCCAGACGGTGGCGCGCATGGAGCGTGACGGCCTCATCAAGGTCGCCGAGGACCGCTCCCTCGAGCTCACCGATGAGGGCCGCAGGCGTGCCACCGACGTGATCCGCAAGCACCGGCTCGCTGAAAGACTGCTGCTGGACGTCATCGGCATCGAGCGCCGATTCGTCCACGACGAGGCCTGCCGCTGGGAGCACGTCATGAGTGAGCAGGTCGAGGAGCGCCTCGCCGACATTCTCGACGACGTCTCCACCGACCCCTTCGGCAACCCCGTCCCGCCGCGGACCGCGGAGCACCCGCGACCCTCCGCCGATGAGGTCAGTGTGGACCGCTTCGCCGGACGCGACACCGTCACGGCCGTCATCAGCCGCATCGGGGAGCCGATCCAGGCCGACGCGGAGCTCCTCGCCGGCCTCGAGGACGCGCAGATCGTCGCCGGGGCCGAGGTGGAGCTGCGTGTCAGTGCCGGTGGAGTGCGCCTCGTCGGGTCCTCCGGCGATCCCGTCGTCCTGGCCGACGACGTTGCCCGCCACCTCTTCGTGCGGCGCTGAGCGCCGACGCTCGACCTGCCTGTCAGCCCCCTCAAGGAACCCTGAAAACACCCTGTGCAGGCAGAGGGTTCAAGGGTGTTATCTGTCTCAGGAAGTGAGATGCGTGGGGTCCGCCTCGGTGACGGTGTGACGGCCATCCGAACTCCCTCGCTGTGGGGTCCCATAGTTGCTGGGACAGGGGGCCTATGTTGGGGTTCCGTCGAGGCCCATGCAATTTTTCCGCGTCATCTCGCGCTTTTCCGGTTCTTGTTGCGAGCGCGCCGATGGACTGAGGTCCCTGGGGCAATATGGATAAAAGCGAGAAGTGCTTCATAGTGCTTCGGCTCACAAGAGTGTGTGACAACTGGCCGTGACGAAGCGTGGGTCTGTCATGTAGCGTTCAGGTCGTTGCCGCAGACAACCGTCTCGGTGATGTCTCGGATCGGGGCTTAGTCCTGCCGCTCGGTCTGAGGCTCGTGGAACCAACAACTCAAGTGGCAGGAACGGGGGAACCAACTACCGGTCGCCCAGGCGAACAGCCGAAGCGGCCTTGGGGTGAAGCCCGCATCTGCGGGCCGGACGTCTCCAGTCCGAACCCGACAGCTCACCTCGTCGGCTCAACAGGAGAAAGCATTCATGTCCTCACGCACCACCGCACGTCACCGCAAAGCCACCCGCGCCCTTACCCCACTGGATGACTTTGCTCCCACCGCGCGCCGCGGTCTGGCTGTCGCCGCTTCGTCCGGCCTCGCCCTGACCATGATGGCTTCGGGAGCCAACGCCGCCGGCCACACCGAGGTCACCTCCTCCGGCACCATCGAGGCTTCCGGCGTGACCCCCGGGGTCGGCATCTTCGCCGCCAACGCTCGCGAGGCCCTGGCCGCCCGCCAGCAGGTCACCATGTCTCAGGTCAACTGGGTCACCGAGGCTGCTCCTGAGGTGGAGGCTGTCGCCCCCGCCCCTGCGGCTCCTCAGGCGCCCGCCGCTCCCGAGGCCCCCGCTGCCCAGGCCGAGCAGACCTCCTCCGAGGCCGCCGCCCCGGCTGCTGCTGACCAGGGCACTGACTCCGCTGCTGCCGACACGCAGGCCGCTCAGGCCACCCCGGCCGCTGCGCCCGCCAGCACCTCCAACTCCTCTGTCGTGGCCATCGCCATGCAGTACGTCGGTGCCCCCTACGTGTGGGGCGCCTCTGGCCCGAGCGCCTTCGACTGCTCCGGCTTCACGCAGTACGTGTACGCCCAGGTCGGCATCAGCCTGCCCCGTACCTCCTCCGAGCAGGCCGTGTCCGGCACCCCGGTGTCCGCCGCTGAGGCCCAGCCCGGCGACCTCGTCACCTGGCCCGGCCACGTCGGCATCTACGCCGGTGACGGCAAGGTCATCGACGCCGGCAGCGAGGACACCGGTGTGGTCTACCGCGACCTCTGGGACTCCCCGAGCTTCGTCCGCGTCGGCTGATACCAGACGCTGAAGTCTTCACCGTGAGGGGTGAGTGCCATCAGGCGCTCACCCCTCACGGCGTGTCAGGAGGGTGGGAGCCGGTCGATGCCGGTCACTGCCGGTCAACGGGGCGTCTCAAGGGAGCAAAACGAGGACAAGCCCTTCATGTGGTGGTCCCCACACCCCTTTTCGGGGCAGAATGTTCCTAGGGTCGTAGACCGTGATCTCGAGAAAGGGCAGATCCCATGACTGATGACAATGTCGTCCTCGTTGGAGTCGATGGTTCACCGGAGTCCCTGGCGGCAGTGGACTGGGCCGTGGCGCGAGCTGAGTGCCAGGGCTGGCGCGTCCACATCCTGTGCGCCTACTCCTTGCCCTCCTTCACCACCGCCTCTCTCGACGGCGGCTATGCGGCGCTCGATGACTCGGCCATCAGGTCCGGCGCCCAGGCCGTCATCGATGAGGCCGTCGAGCGCGTCAAGAAGTCCGGCGTCGCCGTCACCTCCTCCCTGGAGACCGGGGACCCGGCCGGGGTCCTCGTCGACCTCTCCGAGGAGGCGACGCTGGCCGTCGTCGGCACCCGGGGCGGTGGCGGCTTCGCCGACCGGCTCCTGGGAACCGTCTCCTCGGCCCTTCCCGCGCACAGCCACTGCCCGGCCGTCGTCGTGCCCCAGCACAACGAGGGAGCCGACTACACGCCGGTACGCCGCATCGTCGTCGGGGTCGACGGCTCCTCCTCGGCCCGCCGGGCCCTCAAGTGGGCCGTGACCGAGGCTGAGGCGTGGGGCGCCGAGCTCACCGCCATCGCCGCCGTCCCGATGGCCTCCGGGGCCGGGGCGCTGGCCTGGCTGCCTGCCGCGGTCGACCGCGAGCAGGTCCTGGCCGACGTCCGCTCCGGACTTGACCGCGCCATCAATGAGGCCCTCGAGGGCCACGAGGGCGTCACGGTGCGCCGCCACGCCCTGGACGGCAACCCGGCCGAGCTCCTGGCCGAGTTCTCCACCGCCGTGGACCTCGTCGTCGTCGGCTCGCGTGGGCGCGGGGGCTTCTCCGGTCTCCTGCTGGGCTCCACCAGCCAGGCCGTCCTGTCCCACGCCTCCTGCCCCGTGCTGGTGGCCCCCACGCACCACGCCAAGGGGGAGCGGCGCACCTCGCGCACCTCCACCCCGTGGGGCCGGGCCTGAGGCCCCACCTGCCGCGGCGAGCACGTCTCGGCTCGCCGCGGCGCCACCCCGCGGCCCGAGTGGTCATGGGTGGGGCGATCCGCTGGTAGTCTTCCCTCCAGGCCCTCGTAGCTCAGGGGATAGAGCACCGCTCTCCTAAAGCGGGTGTCGTTGGTTCGAATCCAATCGAGGGCACTGACACCACCGGGTCCGCTCGGCAGGCCTCGCCGCCCGACGGACCCGATCGATTCCACCCGGTGTCCCTGCACGCCGGTGGCAGGCGCACTGCGCGTCGGCCGATGCCGGCCGGCAGATACCGGTGCTGGCGGGCGCCGGCCGACGCCGGCCCATGGGGCGTGCCACGCCGCGGTGCGTCTCCACGCCCAAGGGTCGATCGGCCTATATCTTGAGCATATGACGCCTTCGTTCTTCTCCTTCGGCCGCAAACGGCGCGATGCTGCCCTGCGGGAGGATGAACGCAAGGGTGCCCGATCCTCGACCGGCTCGGATCAAACCGCGAGCCGACGGCGTTTCGCCGCGGATCTGGGGGCTGTGGCCGCCGCACCGCGCCAGCCCGAGCCCGCTCCCGCACCGGAGCCTCCCGCCCCTGCTCGCCCCGCGCCCGCACCGCCGCTGAGCGCGGCGGACGTCGAGCGGCGCGAACGCATTGACACGGCTCTGTCCACCTGGCGCAGCCAGCTCGTGGACCTTGGGGGCGTGGCCAGCCTGGATGACATCTCCCTGCTCGACGGCGTCGTCGACCTCACCGCCGCCCACCCCTCCGGCCTGGCCCAGCTCTACGCCGGCCGCCCCACCAATCTGTCCAGCATCGTGCGCGAGCGCAACGCCCTGGGCGAGGCCCGCCAGTCCCTGCGCGAGGTCTCGGCGCGCACCGACGTGCTGGCCCGCCAGTTCGGCGTCGCCCCGGTCTACCTGGCCATCGGGGTGGCCACCTGGAACGAGACGGTCCCCGAGGACGGCGAGGAGGACGGCAGCATCCACCTGGCCGACGGCGCCTCACCGGAGGCGGACCTGACCGCCCAGATCCCGCACGTCGAGCGCATCGCCGCCGAGCACGCCGCCCGCAACGCCCTGGCCGCCGCCGGCCTGACCGTCCCGGAGGCCCCCTCGGCCCCGCGCGTGCGCACGGTCAACGCCCCCGTCCTGCTGCGCCCCGTGCGCCTGACCACCGCCACCGCGGACGCCACCCTCACCCTGGACCCCACCATCGAGGTCAACCCGGTCCTCACCCGCGCCCTGCGCCGCTACCAGTGCACCACCGACATCGGGGACATCGCCCGCGCCGCCCTGTCCTCGGCGGGCTTCACGCCGCGTGCGGCCCTGGCCCGCATCGGTGCCCTGGGCCGGCAGTTCCTGCCCGGCTTCGAGATTCACGAGCGCCTCGTCGTCGGCGCCTTCGTCCACCCCGGCCAGGCCCTGGTGGAGGACTTCGACGCCGTCCTGGAGCGCTCGCGCACCTCCGCCCTGGTTGCCGCCATCGCCGGGGACGAGGGCGCTCGCGAGGCCCTTAGTGTCGAGCTGCCCCCTGCCGTCCCCACCGACCGGGTCCCCGGCGCCGAGCGCGGCGTGGGCGACCTGGAGCCCGCCCAGCTCGACGTCATCGAGGCGGTGGGCACCGGGGCGAGTTTCCTCATCGACGCGCCCCCCGGCTCCGACGTCGCCGGCACCCTGGCCGCCGTCTTCGCCGACGCCGCCGCCTCCGGGCGCACCGTCCTGCACGTGCCCGCCACCAGCGCCGACGGGCACGCCGTCGCGGCCGCCCTGCGCGAGGAGGGCCTGGGCTCCATGGTCCTGGACCTCACCGAGGACGCCGCCTGGCGCCAGCACGCCTCCGAGGGCATCCGCGAGAGCCTGGGCGTCCAGCCGCCCCAGCTCGACGTCGCCGGGATCATTGCCTCACGCGACCGCCTCACCTCGGTCCGCTCCCGCCTGGACCGCTACGTGCGCGCCCTGCACCGGCCCCGCGAGCCCTGGTCGGTCTCCGCCTACGAGGCGCTGCAGAAGCTCGCCGAGCTCACCAGCCGTCGCGACCGGGCGACCACCCGGGCCCGCATCGACGCCGAGCACCTGGGTCGCCTCGATGAGGACGGTCGGGAGCAGGCCCTGACCCTCCTGCGCCGCGGGCACACCCTGGGGCTGTTCACCCCGGAGGTCTCCTCCAGCGCCTGGAACGGGATCCCGGTGGAGGACATGGATGAGGCCACCGATGCGCTCGTCCACCTGCGCGCCCTGGCCAACGACCTGCTGCCCACCATCCAGGAGCACACGGCCGTGGTCGCCCGCACCACAGGCCTGAGCCGGGCCCGCAACCTGGGCCAGTGGATCGAGCAGCTCGACATGTTCGACGGCGTGCGCGAGTCCCTGGACGTCTTCCTGCCCGAGGTCTTCGAGCGCTCCGCCGCCGACATGGTCATCGCCACCGCCTCCAAGCGCTGGCGCGACGAGCGGGGCATTCACATGGATGGCTCGCGGCGCCGGCGCTTCACCCGGCAAGCCAACGACCTGGTGCGGCCGGGCCGTGTCGTCGATGACCTGCACGCCGAGCTGGTCAAGGTCCAGCGCCGCCGTGAGGTGTGGCGCCGCCACGACCCTGACGGTGGCTGGCCCCGCCTGCCCCAGGGCCTGGACGAGATGCGACGCACCGCCGGCCGAGCCCGCGGCGCCGTGACCGAGGTGCAGCCGCTGCTGGGGCGCGCCCAGGAATCCCCGGTGCTCATGGAGATGCCCCTGGAGGATCTCCTGGAGCTGGCCCGCTCCCTGGCGGCCGACGACCTCACCGCCCAGAAGCTCCCCGAGGTCAACCGCATCCGCACCGAGCTCGAGAGCCTGGGACTGAACGACTTCGTGGCCGACATGGCCGCCCGCGGCGTCGAGGCCGACCAGCTCGAGCCCGAGCTCACCTACTGCTGGTGGTCCTCCCTGCTGGCGCAGATCCTCACCGCCGACCCCGACCTCGGCGGTCTCGACGCACGCGCCCTGTCCCAGATGGCCGTCTCGCTGCGCGAGCTCGACGCCGCCCACACGCGCTCCCTGTCCGGCCCTGTGGCCCAGGCCTGCGCCCGGCGGGTGCGGGCCGCCGTCGAGCAGGACAAGGCCGACGCGCGCGCCCTGTACATCGCCCTGGCCCGCGAGGACGGGGTCCCGCTGCGGGAGATCATCGACGCCCACCCCATGGCCCTGCTGGCCCGGCCGATCTGGATCGTCCCGCCCACGCTTGTGCCCCAGATCTTCTCGCCCACCGCAGTGGTGGACCTGGCCGTGCTGGACGCCTCCACGCCCATGCCCGTCCCGCAGGTGCTGCCTGCCTTCGTGCGCGCCGGGCAGGTGCTCGTCGTCGGCGACTCCCGGCGCGCCACGACCGGCCTGGCCGCCGAGCTCGGCCCGCTCCTGCCCTCGCGGACCCTGCCGACGTCCCGCAACAGCCTCGACGCCGGCATCGCCTCCTTCCTGGCGGCCAACGGCTACGAGGGGGTCGTCGAGGCCGTGCCCTCCCCGCCGGGGGACACCTCCCTGACCCTGGAACTCGTGGACGGGCGGGGTATGCCGGCCCCCGGGCAGACCGCGGTCGAGACAGTGGAGGCCGAGGTCTCCCGCGTCGTCGACATGGTGATCGACCGGGCCCTGACCCGGCCCGAGGAGTCCCTGGCCGTCATCGCGCTTAACCGCCTGCACGCCGACGCCCTGCGCTCGGCCATCACCCGGGCGGCCGCCGGCGCTCCCGCACTGGAGGAGTTCTTCGCCCCTGGGGCGGCCGAGCCCTTCACCGTCGTCGAGCTGGTCGAGGCCCGTGCCCTGCAGCGCGACCACATCATCATCTCGGTGGGTTACGCCAAGACCCCGCACGGGCGCACCATCCACAACTTCGGGCCCGTTTCGGACCACAGCGGCATGGTGGGGCTCGTCGAGGCCCTGTGCGCCTCGCGGGGCAGCACTCAGGTGGTCTCCTGCCTGGCGGCCGCAGACATCGACCGCGACCGGCTGCGCGCCCCGGGGGCCCGCCTGCTGCGCGAGGTCCTGGCCCGGGCCGAGGACTCCTCCCAGTCCGGCAACTCCGCCGGCAAGGTGCCCGACCGGCTCCTGGTGGACCTGGCCGAGCACCTGTGGCGCAAGGGCCTGTCGGTCGTGCCCCGCTACGGGACCGACGGCGGCGTGCGCATCCCGCTGGCCATCGGCCACCCCGACTACCCCGATGAGCTGCTCGTGGCGGTCCTGACCGACGACGTCGACTACATCAGCGAGCCCAGTCTGCGCCGGCGCGACCGGCACCGCGTCGAACGCCTTGAGCGGCGCGGGTGGCGCGTCCACATGGCCTTCTCCGCCGGAGTGTTCGTGGACCCGGAGGCCGAGGCGAAGGCCGTCGAGGAGCTCGTCCTGGCCGTCCTGGTGGAGCGTCAGGGCGAGGCCGCCCCGGACATGGAGGCCGTGCCCGAGCGAGTCGACGACTCAGTGCGTGCCGTCCCCGAGGCGCCCGAGCCGCAGGCCGCCGAGGCCCACGAGCGCACCGAGCGCCCCCGCATCGCCCAGGGGCTGCCGCTGCAGGCCTACTCCGACGACCAGCTCGATGACCTCATGGACTGGATCCGCTCCGACGGCGTGAATCGCTCCGAGGCCGGCGAGGTCGAGGAGCTGAGAAGCGCACTGGCTCTGCGCCGCCGCGGCTCTGGGATTGACGCGGTCCTGGCCAACGCCGTGCGGCGCACCCGCTGAAGCCACCCGAGCGGTACTGGATGACGCAGTGAACGACCATGGCGACTCAAGCGATGCCGTGAGTGATGCCGCGAGTGGCGGCGTGAACCGCACAGTGGATGACGCCGTCGTGACCGGTGGATCGGGCTGCGCGCAGGCCGCGGAGGCGGAGCCCGCCGCAGGCAGAGGCGTGACGCCCGGACGCGGGCGCGCGCGGCGCCGTCGTCGAGTGGTGGCCCTCTCGCCTCGGGACCGGGAGCGTGTGGCCCGCGGTCAGAGCCCGGAGGATCTGGCGAGGGCGGACTACGAGCACGACGCCCTCAGCGGCCCCGCAGAGGGCCTCGACGCCCCCGCCTCCGGCGGTGCGGGCTCCAATGACGCCCGCCTCCGACGCGACGTCCCCCCGCACTGGGGCTGATATCGAGCCGCCGTGGGCAAGCGGAAGGCCCCGCCGATCAGGAGGATCGGCGGGGCCTTCCGGTGATGCGATAAGGCGATGCTCAGATCGCTGCGGGACTCAGCGCTTGGTGGCGAGCAGGTCGCGGATCTCGGTGAGCAGCTCGACGTCGGTGACCTCCTTGGCCTCCTCCTCGGCCTTCTGCTTTGCCATGCGCTCCTTGACCTTGTTCATCGGCAGGACAATGGCGAAGTAGACGGCGACGGCGATGAGGAAGAAGTTGATCACCGTGGTGACGATCGTACCGGGCATCACGTAGCCAGCGGCGTTGTCTTGGAGCTCCTGGGCCGTGGCCAGGTGGAACGTGTAGCTGCCGTTCTGGTACAGGGAGAAAGCCCCCAGCGAGTCGAAGTTCGGCTGGCCAATGAGCTGACCAATGATGGTCATGATGACCTTGGTGATCGAGTCGACGATCGGCTTGAACGCGCCACCGATGATGACGGCGACGGCGAGCTCGAGGGCGTTGCCCTGCGCAATGAACTCCTTGAATCCCTTAATCATGGCGATCCTTTCTAGCGGCGCGGGCAGACGTCTGCCGGGAGTGCGCCATCGGGGGCTGAAAGTGAGAGCGTCTTATCATTCGCGTAAGACGCCGCAGCGGCATTACGGGCTCAGCGCAATGCCGAGCGTGCTATTCGTAGCCGCACCAACTACCAGAGTAGCGCTACTTGCGGGGATAACTAGTGTGATAAGTGTTACTTTCTTGTTTCCTGTCCATTGTCCGCCCTCTCCGGCCTGCTGAATCATCACTACTCGCGCTCCAGAACAGAGAACTGTGCTATGTGCTCCAAAAGATGTTGCAGGTATTCCTTGGGAAATGCTCAGAGAAGACTCTTGAAATCCTGGTGATTCCTGGTCGGTTGGTGAAGAAGGCGCGTCGGGGCTTCCAGTGGGACTCGTTGTCGAGGTGTTCCCCGGGTCTTTCGGTGCGGTGGGGGCCTCGGGCTGCTCTCCGGGACTCTGCGCTGTACCGCCCAGGGGAGCTCCGTCCTGCTCCGACGGCGCCCAGTCCTCGGGGGCCTGCCCGATGACGTCCACCCGCGCGCCGGGGCGCGCCAGCTCGGCTCCGACGTCGATAGGCACCTGGACCAGTCGTTCGTCGTCTCCCAGCTGCTGGGCCAGGGAACCGCTGGTCATCGAGGCCGTCAGCACCGTGCCCTTCTCCAGGGAGATGGCCGCCCGGCTTCCGACCGCCTGCCCCGTGGAGGTCAACGGGGACTGGGGGAGGGCACCGGCCGGAAGCGTGCTGATTGAGACGTCCTGCTCGGTGAGGATCGCCCCGGCACTGATCGAGCGCGAGGCGACAAGAACCTGCCGCCCGCGTTCGGGGCCGGGGCGCAGCACGTTGAGGGCCACCAGGACCGCGGTTCCCAGACAGAGGGCCACCACCAGGTGGCGATGTCTCCACAGCAGGAGCGACGGACGATGTCCGGCCCATCCGGCCCACCTGCCCTGACGGGCCGGACGGGGGCCGGACGCGAAGGAGCGAGGCGCCCTTTCGTGGGGATCCTGAGGCTCCCGCGAGTCGCTGAGAGCGGGGCGGCGGGGCAGTCCATGGCGAGGTCTCATGCCATCAGGGTCGGTGGCCGGCGGCCTGCTGGCACGCCCGCTCCTCAGCGCTGTGGACAGGGGTCGCCTCCGGGCACCTGTGGCCCCCGGAGGCCTGCGGCGTCGGAGGGCTCAGGACTCCGGGGAGCGGGCGTGCGCCGGTGAGCCGGCGGCCAGCAGGAACCACTCCTGGGCCGTGATGACGGCGTCCACGGGCTCGTCATGCTCCTCCATCGGCAGCGGCCCGGGCACCAGCTCCTCGGGGTGGAGGATGGCGAAGGTGTGGGCCTCCGGGGAGCGCAGCGGCAGCATCCGGTCGTACCAGCCGCCGCCCTGTCCCAGGCGGCGCCCGGCGCTGTCCACGGCCAGTGCCGGAATGATGAGGGCGTCGACCTGGCCGACCGCCTCGGCCGGCATGCTGGGGCCACTGGGCTCCGGGGGGCGCCTCGGGGCCCGCTCCGCCAGGTCCGCACTGCCCTGGAACAGTCCCCAGCAGCGCGCCAGGCGAGGGCCGAGCACCGGCAGTAGGACCTGGACGCCGCCCTCGTGAAGCCGCTCCAGCAGTAGCCGGGTACAGGGCTCGGCCCCCACCGACACGAAGGCCGCCACCTTCTGCGCGCCGGCCACCGCCTCCAGGGCGTGCTCGGTCAGGGCCTCGCAGGCCGCCGTGTGCCCCTGGGCCGGGTGGTGGTGATGGGCGCGACGGTGCGCCCGCAGCACCTTGCGCAGCTCGTCCTTGGCATCGTCGTCCTCGAGTCGGCTCGTATCGGGAAGGTCCAGCGCGCCGGTCGTCATGGCCCCATCCTCGCAGGTGATGACACCTTGCACCTGAATCGTTCGTCCCGGCGGGGCACGGCGCGTGTCGTCAACCTGACGGTAACCTGAGTGTCATGAGAACAGTGGCCGAGCACCTGGCCGCCTGCCTGGAGATCGCCCAGGCGGCAGCGCCCCTCGACGTGGTCCTGCCCGACGCCGTCGGATGCGTCCTGGCCCAGGACGTCGTCTCCGGAATCGACCTGCCGGCCTTGGACCTGGCCGGACAGGACGGCTATGCGGTCATCGCCAAGGATGTCGCCGAGGCCGATCGCAACAACCCGCTCGTGCTGGACGTCGTCGATGCGGTGCGCGCCGGCGACATGCGTCCCTGCCACCTCGTCTCCGGAGCCGCCGTCCTCATCGACTCCGGTGCCCCCATGCCGCTGGGAGCCGATGCCGTCATCCCCTGGGCCGACACCGACCGCGGTGAGTCCCGGGTCACCATCCACCGCTCCGTCGCGGCCGGCGACAACGTCCGTCGCCGCGCCGAGGACGTGAAGTCCGGAACGACAGTCCTCACCCGGGGCTCGCGCATCAGCGCCCGCCATGTGGCCCTCCTGGCGGGCCTCGGGATGCACCGGGTGCGCGTGCGCCCCGCCCCGCGCGTCGTCGTGGTCTCCATCGGGGACGAGCTGGTCGAGCCCGGCCAGTCCCGCGAGGCCGGGGACGTTTTCGACGCCAACGGCCACGCCCTGGCCTGCGCGGTCACCGACGCCGGCGGCCAGGCCTTCCGGGTGGCCGCCGTCCCCGACGAGCTGCGGGCCCTGGCCGACACCATCGAGGACCAGCTCGTTCGCGCCGACGTCCTCATCACCACTGGGGGGCTGAGCGTCGGGCAGGGGGACACCGTCAAGGACGTCCTGGCCCCCCTGGGTTCGGTGCGCTTCGACGCCGTCGCCATGTCGCCGGGTCGCCAGCTCGGCGTCGGGACGGTCGAGGGGACCCCGATCTTCTGCCTGCCCGGCGACCCGGTCAGCGCCCAGATCGCCTTCGAGACCTTCGTGCGCCCAGTCCTGCGCCAGATCGCCGGACGCACCTCCCTGCACCGCTCCAGCCTGCCGGCCACCATCTCCGAGGGCTGGCACTCCCCGAGCGGCAAACGCGAGTTCGTCCCCGTGCACGTCAGCGGCTCGCCCTCCCGCGGATACCGCGCCGAGCCGACGACGCCGCCGGGCACGGTCCGACTGCACGGCCTGTCCGAGGCCAACGCCATCGCCGTCGTGCCCGAGGACACGAGCACCGTGGTGGCCGGCGACACCCTCCACTGCCTCCTGCTGGACGCCTGATGTCCGACTCGGCGCCGACGACGCCCGCCGACTCCCTCGGCGGGGAGCTGCGGCGGGCCGTCGCAGGCCTGCTGCTCGGGGCCGGGACACCGGCGCGCTTCGCCTGGCCGGTGCGCCTCGAGCCCGAAGCCGCCCAGGAGGGGCTGGCGTCCGGCGCCGCGCAGTCGCCCGGGCGCCCCCGGGTCGTTGTGCGCGAGCTGCGGGCCGAGGATGAGAAGCCCTGGAAGGCGCTGCGACTGGCGGACAACGACCGGCTCACCCCCTGGGAGGCCACTCTGCCCGCCGGCGGCGGGGAGACGCTGAGCACCTTCGCCGCCTTTCTGCGCCGCCAGACGCGCCGAGCCAGGCTCGCCGAGGCGATGCCCTTCGTCGTCGAGGTCGACGGCGCCTTCGCCGGGCAGATCGCCGTCGACCCGATCATCTGGGGGGCCATGCGCAGCGCCCAGGTCGGTTACTGGATCGGCTCGCCCTGGCAGGGGCGCGGGATCATGCGCCTGGCGGTGGCCCTTGTCCTGGACCACCTGCTGGGACAGGTGGGGCTGCACCGCGTGGAGATCAACGTGCGCCCCGACAACGAGCGCAGCCTGGCCCTGTGCCGCGGTCTCGGGCTGCGCGAGGAGGGGCTGCGCCGCGGCTACATGCACATCAACGGCGCCTGGGCCGACCATGTCTCCTTCGCAGCCCTCGCCGAGGAGGTCCACGGGCCCGAAGGCGCCGGATTCGAGCAGCGACTCGCGCGCGGGTGACGGTTTTTCACGACACCCCCTGAGGTGAGAGCGAGCGCTCGCGGGGGAGTGACGGGGGTGCTGAGGGCGCGTTCACGCAGGCTGTCTGCCGGTCGGTCACGGCGTGGTCAGGGAGGCGGAAGAAACGGGTGTGACTCATGTGGTGACAGAGGTGTCATGCTGACGGTGTGACATCGTGAATCCCAGGTATTTCGAAGGAAAGTCGGAGTGTTCCTGCGCGGGGACGAGGGTGGGCGCACTTACGGTTGCGGTGTGGGAATCGAGATCTGGGCAGTCATCGCCCTCATCACGGTTCTCTCCGTGTACCTCCTTCCGCTTTTAGTGGGGCGCCGCGAGATGGCTCGCCGCTCCAACGTCCAGGACCGCTACTCGGCTGAGCTGCGGGTCCTGGCCACGGGTGCGGCCGCCGTCGAACGCGACGACACCTGCGCGAACAGTGGGCATGCGGAGATCTTTCGACGTCGACCGGAGGTGAGGGTGATGAACAGGCCCGCCGTGAGGAATGTGCGCGCCCTGCGCACCGAGCGTGAGCTCGACCGTGCCCGCCAGGTTCACGCCCAGGGGCGTGAGCGCCGTCGGGTCGCCGCCTCGCACCGCGGGATCGTCGCCAGCGTCCTGCTTGGAGTCTCGCTCGGCGCCTGGGTGCTGGGCCTGGTGACCGCGCTGCCGTGGTGGCCCGCCCTGCTGCCCTCCGCCCTGCTGGGAGCCTCGATGGTGGCCGGGCGCCGCGCCGCTCTGGCCTCGGCCGCGGCGGACCGCCGTGAGCGTCGCCGCATCGCCGAGCTCGAGCAGACCCTGGTGACCCTGACCGGCCGGCGCTCCTCGGCCTCGGTCGTGGCCGCGCCCCGCTCCGTCGTCGACGGCCCTCGCAGCGCCTCCAGCGGTGCGGTCAGTGCTGTCAGCGCCAGTGCGGCGTCGCCGGCCGTGTCCGCGGTGTCGGCCGAGTCTGTCGAGGCCGCCGGCGACTCAGGCGCGCAGGACTCCTTCATCGAGCGCCTCGCCCGCGAGGGCGCCCAGCGGTCGGCCGCGCGCTCTGCGTCCGCCGAGTCCGCCGAGTCCGCGGTGTCCGCTGAGACCGTCGCCGGTAGCCCCGCCGAGGCAACCGGCACTGCTGCCGTCCGTCCCTCCCGAGCCGTCGACTCCGAGGAGGAGCGCCTGGCCGAGCTCGACGCCGACCTCGATGACGAGACCGCCGCAGCAGTGGCCGCCGAGCGCGAGGCGGCCCGCCGCGCCTCGGTCTACGTGCCCTCCCGCCACGCCGGCCGGGTCACCCGGGACATGGGCGTGCGCGAGGCGGTCTCCCGCGACGGCGACGAGGAGAGCTCACCGCGCACCAAGGACTTCGTCGCCTCCCTGCCTGCCTCGGCCTCCCGCGGTCTGCCTGGTTGGGGCAAGCTCTTCGCCGAGGCGAGCGCCATTGAGCAGGAGGCTCAGGAGCGCGCCGCTGCGGCCCCCTCCCCACAGGTCGCCGCCGAGTCGGCCCGGCGCACCGCCACGGCCTCCGCCCAGCCCGCCCCCCAGACTGCCTCCGAGCCGGCCC
>ERZ772948.1349-NODE-1349-length-14386-cov-20.396832_pt1 | contig 14386 bp, 10 predicted proteins | sample MGYA00511945_ERZ772948 | MGnify/ENA primary metagenome ERZ772948 (study PRJEB29015, sample SAMEA2737927) | human oral metagenome | biome: human oral; feature: human-associated habitat; material: dental | place: China | collected 2141 ... | reverse complement strand
CTTATTATAGAACGATTCTCTCATACGCGCAACAGAGGGGCAGAAATTTATTCTGGACAGAAATGCGCACGATACATATAATGAGATAGAGGTGATGAGATGCGATTTATCGAACTTGAGCGTCTGATAAAAAAGAATGGTTGGTATCTCAAAAATTCGAACGGCTCACATATGCAATATATACATGATGATAAGCCGGGAAAAATCACGATACCGAATCACCCATGCGACCTCGATCCCAAGACCGTCAGATCTGTCCTGCGCAGTGCAGGATTAAAGTGAGGAGGCATTGTTATGAATCTGGTCTATCCTGCCATTTTTTATCCCTGTGAAGTGAACCCTGGCTTCTGTGTCGTTGTCCCCGATCTCCCCGGCTGTGTCAGTGAGGGTGCAAGTCTCTCCGAGGCAATCGCAATGGGCGAGGACGCAGCATCGGGCTGGGTGCTCGGCGAGCTGGAGGACGGGAAAACTGCTCCGCCCGCGAGCCGCATTGAGGACATTCACCCCGACCCCGAGATGGGTGAGGGGTTCGTCAGCCTGCTCTCCCTCGATATGGATGCCTACGCCGCCAAGTACGGCAGTAAATCCATCCGCAAGAATCTCACCATCCCCGCATGGCTGAACACCTTCGCCGAGCAGAAAAAACTCAACGTCTCCAAGGTGCTGCAGGATGCACTCACCGCACTCTATCAAAAGGAAGCGGCGGCACAGTAAAGAAGGAATGGTCAACAACGAGGACCGTGATACGGAATCGTATCACGGCCCTCGTTTATTGTGTCGATATTGTTTAACGTATTAGAACGCCCAGTGCATCTGGACGCCGCCAGAGATGCCCCGACGCTGGCCCGTCATACCCATCAGCTGGATGCCGTACGTTGCACGGCCGTTCTGCGGGGCAAAGCGATAGCCCAGCTCAAGAATGCCCGTGCCGCCCGTAAGGCTCGGGCTTGGCGTATTGTAGCCCTGATAGGATGCCGCAAAATCATCGCCGAACTCGTACTCATAGGCAAGCCCTGTGTAGAACGATGCGTCGCCCTTCTTCGAGGTGTAGCGCGTACCGAAGCGGATGCGATGCGAATTCGCCGCATCGAAGTCGTAGACAGCACCGTTGCTGAGACGCACCGTATCCCCACCCTGATGAGCAAAGAAATACTTCGCGTATGTATCAATCGTATTGCCGTTCTTCAGCTGCTTCTCCTGCCCGACACCAAGATGTCCGGCGTAGTAGGTGCTGCTGCTGTCGTACGTCCGATGCGTATCTGCAATTGTCCCTGCATAGTCGCTCTTTACGCGGCCGACGCGAACACTTCCCTCAACGTATGCACCGTTTTGGCTCTGCGACTTCGCCATAACGCCCACGCCGAGATAGTCCATGTCGCCGCTGCCGTGCAGACCGTCGTCCAGATAGGAGTCGTACGAGCCCTTTCCGTACTCGACGAACGGGCCATACGTGAGCGTATTGCGTCCCGACACGCGCTGCTTTGCAAAGCCGAGATTGAGACCCCAGCCCTTTGCATCGACATGCGAGCCGGAATTGAGGCGCATGGACGAGACGTTCTGCACCGCCCACATACCGTACTCCTTCGGTGTTCCGTCGACACGGGCGCGTCCTGCCTGCGACTCAGAGGCAGGCGTTGCCGCAGCCTCCATCGCCGCTGTCATCGCAGCGTCCGTCAGGAGATCGGATCCACTGTTGATGAACGCCATTGATGCCGCACGCGTCTCGACGAAAGACTTAGTCTGCGGGTCAAGTGCAGCCTCGGTGACCTTTGCAATCAGCTTGTTGTTCACCGCAGCAGTTCCGCCTGTCGTTGTCGGAACTGCCACAGCATCTGCCGCCGGCACAGTAACGAGCTCGAATTTATACCTCAGAGCATCCTGATGCCCCTCTGCCGGTGCTTTGATCAGATGATCCGGCGTAAGCTCCACCGGTGTATTCGCATTGTACGCTGTCATCAGGCTGATATTATCACCGCTGTGCAGTACTGCGCGACGTGCATCAAGCTCCACACCGACCTTGATATTGCTGAGATCCTTCTTGCCATTTGCATCGACATTCGTCACGTTGGTAAGTTTCAGCATGGTCGGTGCATTGACATCATTCAGCGGATCATTCTTAACATCCTCCGGCAGGTAGAAGTTGAGGTTCTGTACCCCTGCAAAATCGCCAGCCTTGGAGTCGTATCCATGGACTGCGAGCGTATTATTCTTGCCGCTGACAACATCATGTCCTGCTGCATCCTGTGCCATGCCGCCGTAGATCGTACCGCCGATGACTGCCTTATAGAGGTTAATGGTATTGCTGTCCGTCGCAGCCGTCATGTTCGACGCATCCGCTGCAGCATAGGCACCGTAGACATTGCCCGTAACAGTGACGCCGTCACGGAGCGTTACCTTGTTGTTGCGCAGGGCAGAGACCTCCGCCGTCGGCGATGCCCCCGTCGTTGCCGGTGTTCCTGCCGTCGTCGCATAGCCGCCGTAGACCGAGCCAGTAAGCGTGCCCGCAAGAATCTCGACAGTATTGTCTGTTGCCGTCGCGCCGTATCCGCCCGTTACATTGCCCTTCAGCGCCGGTGCAGTGGGTGTTGCCCCCGGCTCAGCAGCGCCAAGGACGACATGATTCTCCTCTGCCGCCCCCGTCGCCGAGCGTCCGCCGACGACATCCGCTGCATGTGTTGCATTACCTATCGTCCCGCCCGTGATCTGCAGAACGTTCCGGGTTGCCGTACCGGAGCCATCCGTAGCACCGCCGTAAATGCGTGGGGCAGGATCCATGGCGACAGCATTGTTGAACTCGCCGCCCGCGATGAACACCTGATTCCCTGAGACATCCGACGTGCTCGTGGTACTCTTAAGATAACCGCCCATCAGATCATGGAGTGTTGCGCCCTGGGAGAAGGTCACGATATTCCCGCTTACTGCTCCTGCGTTCGCACCTTCTGCATAGCCGCCATAGACGGAGTCCAGATCGCCCGATGCCACGTTGCCCGGCAGTTCCTCCAGATTGATATGAACGGCGTTGTCCTTCGAGCCGCCGCGTGCGCCTCCTGTATAGCCACCATACGCCTTGAGCGTCGTTCCATTTGCGATGCCCTCGATGTTCAGTATATTGCTCTCGGTTGTCGTGCCAAGCGTTGTCAGAACGCCGCTGATTTTCTCCGTATGATCGTAGCCGGAGTAGCCGCCGTATACCTCGGAGGGCGTCTGCGCCTCCGTTCCTTTATGAGTCACCTCATCGTTGCGGAAGCGGTTCAGCTCAAGCAGCACCTTATTTGCCGACGTATCCGTCGAGCCTGCAGCGGGTGCAACATCCGTCGTCATCTTTTTCTCGTAGACGCGGTCGATTTCCGCGATCCCTGCCGTATCTGTATAGTTCGCGAAGGCGAGCTCACGGGGATAGGAGATCGCTCCTCCTGTGCCCGGTACGACTTCCTGCATCAGTGTGAAGTTATTTCTGCCGTGGATGCCCCCGCCACGCCGATCAGTCAGCTTGGAGGTATTTGCCTTGACCTTCCCCCAATCAACCTTCACAGCAGGATTCGATGCTGCATTCGAGACTGTACCAAATCCGCCCGCCTCGGTGAGCGTGAGCATCGTATCTTTATTCTCGAAATTGTCGCCGAGGACAAAGGTATACGAATCGAAATTGCGAACCTTCTTCGCAGATACTCCCGTCGTCGTGACGATCAGCTCGTTATCTTTGATCTGGTCACTGGCGCTGTCAAAGGTCAGCTCTGGTGTTCCTGCCGCGCCCGATGTCACGTCACGGTAGTCCGTCCCGTAGACGGACGCACCTGCAACGTTCATGTCCAACGCGCGGGTCGGCTCCTCCGAGCCGAGCATTACATTATTTCCGTTCGAGAGCGTATGCGTTGCCGTAGGTGTCGTATCGTATACGGCACGTGCGCCTGCGATCTCGCCCGTCACCGTGCCGCCGCGCACCTGAACTTTGTTCTTCGTCGCCGCCGCATCCACCTTGCCCACAGCACCGCCGTAGACATTCGTCACCGTGCCGCCATAGATCTCGGCTTTGTTCTCGGTCGCCTCGCCGCCATTCTCTGTGGCGATGCCGCCATAGACATTCGCGACGCTGCCGCCGCCAACGATCGCCTTGTTGCTCCGTGCCTTGCCCTTATTGCCCTTAGTGTAGCCACCGTAAAGACCTTCGGACACCGTTCCATCGTAGACAACAGCTTCATTTCCTGCGGCGACACCTGCGACGGCCTTTCCGTTCGTGTCTTCGGCATAGTCAGAGACGGTGTAGCCGCCGTAAACATTCTTGATACCGCCGGTCATCCCTGCAGTCTGTGGATGCGTACCTATCACGTTGACGTGGTTATTCGTGGAGTTCGCTGCACCTGCAGCCGTCTTACCGCCGTATGCCGCCGCAAGTCCACCATCAGGAACAGATGTCACTGTGAGCACGTTGTTATCCGTCGTGTGCCCCATATAGGAGATACCGCCGAATACCTCGTTTGACTCACTCGTCGGGCTGCTGTCTGCGCCGTCGTACGTCCACGTATTATCTTTGAACTTCGCATAGGTGAGGAGCAGTCTCTCTGCCTCAGAATGTCCTGTCGACGTCTCCGTCGGGTTCTCCAACTCAACAACATGCTCGATATTGCCCACCGACATATCGCGTTTTGCATAGCCCGCGATCTTGAGCAGGTTGGACGCCGCTCCCTTAGCGAGGATAACTCTGCCGCCGGGATTACCGTCCTTCATCATCGTAGGCTCGTTTTCAACCACAACGCTATTCCAGTCGATCTCCCGACCGAAACCGCCCTCAGCGATCGACAGCATGGTTGCGCCATCAGTAATCGCACGATCAAGGATGAAGTGATGGGTATCAAAGTCAATGACGGTGTGGACATTTGCATTCTTGGCATAGACATTGAGCGCATTCCCCGACGCCGTGCCGGTTCCTTTTATGCTGCCGATGAGATCGGCAGCCGCAAGATTCGCATTGCGGAGATTGTGATTATCCTCATTGCCGAGGTTGACCGCATTGTTCGTCACATTGCCGCTGCCCGTCGCCGCGCCGCCATAGACTGTACCAACGACCGTGCCGCCTGTGATGGTGACGGAGTTACCATCAACGTTGCCATCGGCGCTCTGTGCCCCCATAACGCTGCCAAGTACCGCAGACGCAGGGGGCGCCGCGGGTGTGCCAATCGTGCCGCCCGTGATAAACACATGGCTGCCGCTGACATTCCCCGTCGTTGTCTCTGCGCCAACAACTTTTTGTTTGACTGATCCTCTACGAACAAAGACTTTGTTGCCTGACGCCGCTCCACTTACCGCCTTTGCACCGTAGACCTCACCATTGACCTCAGTGCCCTGAACCTCAACGCGATTCTCCGTTACTGCCGCACTGCCCGTCGCAAAGCCGCCATAAGCATTGACTGCTGTTCCGCCGTTCAGGGAAACAACGTTGTCCTTCACCGCTCCACTGCCAGCAGAGGCGCCGCCATAGACATCGGTCAGCGTCCCACCGCCGGCAAAAATGCCGTTATTCTCAACTGTTCCCGTACCGGCAGCATGGGCACTATAGCCGCCATAGGTTTTCACAATCGCGGCATTACCACTAATTGCAGCAAGATTTCCCTGCACGTTGCCTGTACCCGCCGTGTAGCCGGCGTAGAGGTTCGTAATGGTCGTCTCACCAGACGCCATGATACGGTTGCCCTCATTATCGCCCAGTCCGCCGACCGTGCCGTTATTCCCCGCATTCGTAATTGCACCGCCGTAGGCATTCGTCAGTGTCTCCCGATGAGGTCCACCGGAAGCAGTAGGCGTATGATCCTGCGTACTGGTAATCGTGAGTGTATTTTTGAGTACGTCGGCAAGTCCCGCTACCTCTCCGCCGTATGCAGCAGTCAGCCCACCGGTGGGGAGGTTCGTGACACGCAGAGCGTTATCCTTAACGGTATTGCCATACGCCGAGTAGCCGCCGCGAACAGCATGGTCTGCGTCAGCAAGGCGTCCCATTGCATCATAAACTGCGTTCGCATTCCGGATGCGGTTGACCGCTGCCGTCACCTTCGCAACCGAAACAGACCCGCCTGCCGTCGACACAGCAGCAGCATTATCCGTCGCGAGTTTGTACTCAAAGTCGCCGCTCAGATCCGTACGGGTCAGCGGTGAAGCCGTTTCGTTATGAATAACCAGACGTTGATTCCCGTTCGACGTCTGGATAAGCGTCTGAACGCCACTCTTGCCATAATGTGTATGTGAACCGTCTCCGTTTTTGACATCCGTCCAGTTCTTGGCACTGAACTCAATGTTGCTCCACGCTACATTTGCTCCTATACCAAAACCATCGGCATCCGCAACGGTCAGCATGGACGCATCCCTCGCCACACCCTGATTGAGGTTGAACTGATATTTCTCGAAGTTTCGCACTTTGTTGACCGTAACGTTCTGCGCGTTGACCGTGAGCGTGTTGCCAGTGATGGCAGCATTTCCGCTCGCGACAACCGCATCACCGCTATATCGGGTGCCCCAGATATCCGCCTGAGAGAGGTCCGCTGTATAGACGCCGTGATCCGATCCAAGCACGACCCTATTGTGGTTCGACGTTGTGCCTGTCGATGCCGCACCACCCGCTACGTTGGCATTGGAGAAAGTCCCCCCCGCGATGGTGACCGTGTTATTGGTCGCCGTACCAGTATCGCTCTTACTGCCATAGACAGCAGTGCCGCCGGCATACGTACCGCCATTGATGGTGACCGTGTTATTGGTCGCCGTGCCGGTATCACTCTTACCGCCATAGACAGCATTGCTGCCGGCATACGTACCGCCATTGATGGTGACCTCATTGTCATCCACAGCCTTATCACCGTCTGCCAGTCCGCCGAATACGGACTTTGCAAGGGCAAGCGTCATATCGTCAACCGTGACGGTGTTATGCGTTACTGCATACGCATTTTTATACCCGCCAACGACATCCCCGTTGATGGCAGGTGTATCCACAGGCGACTTTCGGCCAATCGTGACGACATTGTCCTTTACACTGTGCGTCTCATTTGTCGCGTTAATCCCCGACGCGTACTTTGTCGAAAAATCCGGATCCGTCGACAAAACGGTTACATGATTATCGGGATTCGCATACGCCGTCGATGCGTCGAGCGTGAGCCCGCTTCCTGCGGAGAGGCCGAGCGCTACATAGAGCGCCAGTCTCTGCCGATCCTTCAATCCTGTCATCACAGTTCCTCCTCATAAAACACTTCGACCGACATAGTAAACGTGTGTTCTGTTGCTTTCGTCTAGGTCGGACTAAGTCCACTCCCTTAACTTTGAATTATACATCGAATATTTTTATATAGCAAGGTATTTCCTAACGGTCGTCTTGTTGTTGTATATTTATTCTTAATCTTCGATACTCTGTTCGTAATAGTATTCTTTAGGAATCGCTGATAAAATGAAGTCCGTCAGATTGGCGTAGATTTTTCGTCCGATTGAGGAGGCAAGCCGGACGCATAGCCAAAGCTATGTGGAGGATTTGCCGACAAAAAGCGGGCAAAAAAGATGCGCTAAGATGGCGGTGCTGAACTTATCAGTGCTTCCTTTACCTATCGACAACGACAGCGCAGATGGTTATAATGAAAAAGAATAATGATCTCAGAAAGAGAGGATTCGCTATGGAGTTCAACGAAAAAATTCATATTGGTGCAACGCATGAGGTACACGGTGCGGTCACAGAGGAGAATACGGCGGCGACGGTCGGGAGCGGCTCGCTCGCGGTCTATGCAACGCCCGCAATGGCGGCGTTGATGGAGCGTGCGGCGGCGGAGCTGTGTGCGGTGGGATGCCCCGAGGGGTGGACGACGGTCGGCACCGAGATCGCGATCCAGCACAAGGCAGCGACCCCCGTGGGGCTTGACGTGCGCGCTGTCGCCGAGGTGACGGCGGTGGACGGACGCGCCGTCACGCTGAAGGTCACGGCGTACGACACACGCGAGGAGATCGGCGCAGGAACGCACACGCGCTTTGCCGTTGCCGTCCAGAAGTTTATGGCAAAGGCAGAGGGGAAGAAAGTATAAAGCTTATATAAAGACAAAAGGGACTGCCATACGAAGCTTACCGATTCGTACAGCAGTCCCTTTCCTTTTTCACATCTCCTGCCCGTAGATGGCGCGAATCTCGTCCGTGTAGCGCCCCTCTGCGTCGCGGACGATGAGTGCCGGCTCGTGGCGCAGTCCTGCGGGTGATGCACCGCGCACGGCCTCCATGAGGAGGAGGTTCGGCGGGCGGTCGGCGCGCGGCTGTACCATGCGCAGACGCTTCATGGCAAGCCCTGCCGCATGGAGCGCGGGGATGATCTCGCCGAGCCGCTCGGGGAGGTGTACCATCGCCAGTCTGCCGCCATGGCGCAGGGCAAACGCCGCCGCGTGGATGACGTCGGCGAGGGTCGCCGTAAGCTCATGCCGTGCCGCTGCACGCGCGCCCATGCTGAGTGCACCGCGCCCGACGGGGCGGTAGGGCGGATTCGCAAAGACGATATCGTATGCCGCATACGAAAAAAGTGCGGCAGAGTCACGATAGTCGCCCTCCCGCACGGTGATTTTTTCCGTGAGTCCGTTCAGTGCCGCATTACGTGCGGCGAGCTCCGCCTGTACGGGGTCGATCTCGACCGCCGTCACTATCGCCGCATGGTCGGCGATGAGGAGCGAGATGATGCCCGTTCCCGTACCGAGATCGAGTACGCGCTCGCGCCCCGTGAGTGTTGGAAAGTGTGCGAGAAGGACGGCGTCCATGGAGAAGCAGAACCGATCCGTGCGCTGGATGATGCGCCGTCCGCCCGTACAGAGATCGTCCAGCCGCTCCTGCGGGTGCCGCAGCTCACTCATCCGAGACACTATTCGGACGAGGTGGACGCTGCTGTGGGCGGGGGCGGCGTCCGCTCGGCGGACGCCGCTTTCCGCCCTCGCCCTTCGCCGAGAGACGCGGCGGGCGATCACTGTGCTCTCCGCGTTCGCCGCGTTCACGGCGGCGATTTGCCGGACGCTGCCTGCGCTCTCCGCGCTCACGCGGCGGGCGCTCTGCGCGCGCGGCGGACATGGGACGCATCGAGCCCTCATCATTCTCCTCCACGCGGACAATGTCCTCCCACGCGGAGACGAGTGTCTTGCCGTCGTCGAGGAGGATGGTCGCCGTCCGTCGCTGCTCATGCACCGAGACGACACGTCCCTCGCCCTCGTCGGCGACGACGCGGTCGTTCTGCGCGGGGACATACTCCTCTTTCTTTTTCATGCGCATACAGCCGCCGCAGCCGTAGCCCTCGCTCTCGTATTTCAGGCAGCACATAAGCCGTCCGCAAATCCCCGAGATCTTCGTCGGGTTGAGTGAGAGGTTCTGTTCCTTCGCCATGCGGATGGAGACGGGCACGAAGTCGTCGAGGAAGGTCGCACAGCAGAGCGGTCGCCCGCAGCAGCCCATGCCGCCCATCATCTTCGCCTCGTCGCGCACGCCGATCTGGCGCAGCTCGATGCGCGTGCGGAAGACGCTCGCCAGTTCGCGCACGAGCTGACGGAAGTCCACACGTCCGTCCGCCGTGAAGTAAAAGAGCATCTTCGAGAGGTCAAAGGTCAGCTCGACGCTCACGAGTTTCATCTTGAGCCCGAGCTGCCGAATCTTCTCCTCACAGACCGTGCGCGCCTCGATCTCGCGAGCGCGGTTCTCCTCGACGCGGGCGCGATCGGAGGCATCGGCAAGGCGATGTACGACGCGCAGATGCGGCGGGACTGCCTCATCGGGGACATCGTGGGGCGCGACGACGACTTTGCCGCACTCCATGCCGCGCGTGGTCTCCACGATGACGTAGTCGCCCTCGGCGAGCGAGAGCCGTCCCTGTCCAAATGTATAGATTTTGCCCGCCGACTTGAAGCGGACACCAACAACCGTTTGCAAGTGTTCCTCCTAGGTATAAGGAGTGCCCCCACCACCGCTCCGCGGTCCTCCTCCCCCGCTCTGCATGGGAGGCTAAGGGCACACTATTTCAGACTGATGCGAAAACTTCCCTTCACTTTACCATCTCCCACACTGCGGGAGACCAGAGTGGCAGTATTCTCCACCCATGAAGTGCATCTCTTCATCTCAATCCCGCGCCGCCTGCCGTGCACGCAGAAAGAACGCCTCCGCCTGCAGGGCGGGGTTCACATTCGCACCGAATCGGCGCAGGAGCGTCCCCGCCTCCTCCATAAGCGCGAGGACACGCGGCCGCGGCATCGCGGAGAGGAGTGACGTCAGGTCGGCGCGGCGGTCTCCGTGGTACAGTTCCGCGCCCGCGTCCTCACGCAGGACGAGCAGGTCGCGCAGCGCCATCTGCAGATAGCCGAGCCATGCACTGCGCTCCTCATAGGGACGCGCACCGAGCTCCTCCGCGCGCGTCCACAGCTCCTCGACGCGCAGTGCGCTGAGCGAGGTGAGAAAGGCGAGCGCATCGTCGCGCAGGGAAAGCCCCTCCGCCGCGAGCCGCTCGGCACGCCCGATGCTGCCGTCCGCGAGGGCGGCGATGGTCTCCGCCGCCTCTATGCCGCGCCCCTGCAGCTCCGCTGCGATCTCCGCACGCGGCACGGTGCCGAAGGCAATACGCACCGCACGGGAGCGAATGGTCGGCAGGACGGCATCCCACGCGCTCGTCACGAGCAGAAAGAGCACCGTTGCGGGCGGCTCCTCAAGGGTCTTGAGCAGGCGGTTCGCCGCGACCTCATTCATGCAGTGCACATCGTCGATGAGGATGATGCGGCGATCCGCACTCCGCGGCGACTCACTCGCCGCGATGAGGATGTCGCGCACCGCGTCGGCACGGATCATGGCCGCACTCTTGCCGCGCGACTCAGGGCTCACCTCGAAGTAGTCGGGATGCACGCCCGCCGCCATCGTACGGCAGGAATCACAGTGCCCGCAGGGCGCATCTCCCCCTGCCGTGCAGAGCAGTGTCCGCGCGAGCACGTGTGCCGTCCGACGCTTGCCGACGCCCTCCGTCCCCGTAAGCATCAGGGCGTGCGGCAGGCGTCCGTTCACCGCGAGATGACGCAGGCGGGCGATGACCGCCGCATGACCGCGGATGTCCGACCAGTCGCGGGGGAACGGCTCACGCTCCTCAGCTGCGGCGGGGATTTCCTTTGCCTTTGCCATCACATATAGAGATCGACGAGCAGCCCGCGTATGGCATCGTGGCTCGCGATGATGCTCAGCTGATCCGCCTGACCAAGGCGTATCTTCTCCGCCATCTCCTCGAGCTTCTTGTCGATTTTGCGCACGGAGGTATAGACCTTCTGCCGGCCGAGGCGATCCCAGCCCGCCTGCGTATGCAGCTCGTACATGCCGTCGACGGCCTCGCCGATAAAGCTCTGTATGAGCGCACGATAGGAGCGCAGCTCCTCATAGGTCGGCGACTTCGAGAGCCGTGCCCCCTGCTCGTCGATCTTTTCGAGCAGCCGATCCATCGCCTCGCGTGACATGGAGGACTTTTGATCCGCCAGCTCCGTACCGAAATCCGCCGCTGCGCCGCGCACGCCCACATCACTTGCCGCACGCGGCATCGTCATGGACGTACTCTGCGAAATCGTGCTGTCTATCTTCATTGCCATGGCACTCACCCATTCCCTTTGTCATGGTGCGCGCGTCCCCCATCCACAGAGTTACGACCGCATTCCCATTCCCCTACCAAATGGGGACAAACTTCCATAGTTATTATAGCTTGAACCCGCATCAAAGTCAAAGCATGAAAAGCACCTTAAGGAATCGCTGATAAAATGAAGTCTGCCAGATTGGCGTAGATTTTTTGTCCGATTGAGGCAGCAAACCGGACGCATAGCGGGGGCTATGTGGAGGATTTGCTAACGAAAAGCGGGCGAAAAAGATACGTCAAGATGGTTGTGCCGAATTTATCAGCGCTTCCCTTATGTCAGTGCAATCCGATTCCGATATAATAATGGAATAAACGACAGAAAGGACAAACACCATGACACTCGAAGGAGAAAAGCTCACGGCACTGTTAAAGCACGACGCTTCCATCCATATCATCGACGCTGGGCTTGGCGTAGACTACTACGGATCACTCGAACTCAGTGAGGAAGAACAGGCGGCGGGTGCTCCCAACGGCGTGCTCAGCGTACGTCTCAATATTCCCGTCGGAAAGTTCGTCGACACCCCGGAGACGGGGCACCTCTTCTCCTGTCACCTCACGGGTCCGGGCTGCGTCTATCACTTCACCGTTGCCTATCGTTCGGCATCGCAGCTGCCTGACACCATCTGGTACCTCGATCTCCCCGAGAGTGCCGAGCGCATCCAGCTGCGCGACTTCGTCCGCGTCCCCATCCCGATGAGTATCGAGGTAAAGCTGGCAGGTGACCACGGCAGTCTCAAGAACTTCCGCGAGATGCACCTCATCGACATCAGCGGCGGCGGGCTCTGCTTCGTCCACGAGGAGGAGCTGCTCGAAAACGCACCCGTCGTCGTGCGCGTGCCCGACCTGCCACATATCGGCACACTCGAGACGGAGGGCGCTATCCGCCGCTCCACGCCCATCGAGACGAACCTCGGCATAACGTACCACATCGGCGTCGAGTTCACCACACTGACGCCGCGCGAGCGCGAGCATCTTGTCCAGAGCATCTACCAGCTGCAGCAGAGCTACCTGCGCAAAGGGCTAAAAGTACCGCAGATCGATCATACCAAACGGGGCTGAGCAGCATAAGAAAAGAGCTGTAACAAGAAGGAAATCCTTCGCGTTACAGCTCTTTTTCATTGTCCTCGGATGCGGCGATGCGCGCCGCATCTGCCGCGCTCACGACCACCGCAGCTTCATGAGTTCCGGGTAGACCTCCTCGATCACTTGGAGTCCGACGCCGACCATCGACATGAAGCTCTCCACCTGGAAAGCGCCGACGTGCAGATCGAGAGGCAGATCGATGTCCACCACGACATCCTGATCTTCGTCCACCACGAACTTCACATAGCGGTACTCGCTGTTCCACTCGTTGAGTTTTTCGTGAAAGACCGTCGGCTCCGCCTTCTCGCCGAGCCGCACTAGGTCAAAATACTTGATCTTGATGAAGTCGTTCGTATCGCCGTTTTCCGTTACCACGATGGCAATGCTCACGACGCTGCCATTATCCAGTTTTTGCCGCATGCGCAGGATATGATCCTCACCATCTTCGGAGGTATCCTCGCCGTAGCTCAGCTCCTGCTTGTCAAATTCTGTCTTAATCGCCTCGTATGCACTATTTCTGAGCCCTTCTTCGCTTCCGCTGAAGCCGTCAAAAAGTCCCATACAGATAATCCTCCGTTCAATGTGCGTATCATTCCGATGCCTGTGCGTGCGGGCGGTGCCCCCGTTCGCACAGTCCCATCAGACTTTCATGAACCTGCTCCACGACGCGCATCCCGATCGCCATCATTGCAATGACGGCATCCGGTTTGAACTCACCGTTGTGGAGATCGAGCGGCAGGTCGATATCGACGACCACATCCCGATCGCCGTCGAGGCAGAACTTCACAAAGCGGTACTCGGCGTTCCATTCATTGAGCTTCGCGAGCAGCTCCGCGCGGTTCCCGTTTTCCTCGAGATAGGCGATGTCATAAATCTTGATCTTGATGAATCCGTCCGCGTGATTGTACTCGCGCACGGCAATGACGACGGTGACGGGCTCGTCATTCTCGAGCTCATTGCGCATATAGAAGTAGGCTTCCTTGCGCGTCTCGTCACTCTCCTCATTCTCCTCATAACTCCATTCACGGCGATCGAGCTCGGCCTTGATGGCACTGCGAATGCCCATGTCGACCGGCTCACCGCCTTTAAATCCATCAAAGAGTCCCATTGTCCCCTCCATATTCACCCTCTGCTGAGGGCATCGTCCCCATATACGTAGAAATCGCGGTAAGATGTGCAGCGAACGATGCTGAGATCACCCGTAATTCCCAATGATGCCGGAGCAATAAAGCCAATATGCATTCGCATATCGATCGCCGCGGTACCGCGTACATCGAAGTGACACGGCTATGCATCCATGTCCCCCAAACACTCCAGCTCTGCGATGAGAACTTGACGTTTTTGCGTGATTTCCTCCCCTTTTGCCACTACTGCATCGGCACGGCGGAACGATGCCCCCCGCATCTGTTCCGCGTCGTGCGTCTCCAAAATAAATCGCTATGCCGGCACTGCAGCAGTCCGGGGACGAGCAGTGCACACCCCCATGTGCACTGCTCATCCCTGCACTGCCGCAGTGCGCTCCGCCGTGAGAAACAGAGCTCCGGCCGATACGTGTTCTGTGCTATGCCCCCTCTGCCACGCCCGCGCGCAGCTCGCTCAGCCCCCAGGCAAAGAATGCGTCCATCCCGACAAAGGCAAAGGCATTGTCCGTCACCGCCTCGCCGA
>ERZ772948.1345-NODE-1345-length-14423-cov-7.125557_pt1 | contig 14423 bp, 9 predicted proteins | sample MGYA00511945_ERZ772948 | MGnify/ENA primary metagenome ERZ772948 (study PRJEB29015, sample SAMEA2737927) | human oral metagenome | biome: human oral; feature: human-associated habitat; material: dental | place: China | collected 2141 ... | reverse complement strand
TTAGTTCAATGGATATAACAACTCCCTCCTAAGGAGTAGTTGCTGGTTCGATTCCGGCAGGGGACATTAAATAACAACAAAAACCCTTGATTTATAAGGGTTTTTGTTGTTTTCGCCCCAAATTCGCCCAAAAAACTTTTACTTAATCCTATCGTAAATATTTGTAAAAGTTATAAAAAGAATAGGTATGAAATAAGATAAAAACATATGAGAATAAAACGGAGCTATCTAAATAATTAGCTCAGGAAAAAAATTAATAATAGACAGATTAAAAACAGAAACCCCTTACATTTTTTATTGAGTTTTTTTAGAATTAGGTATAAAATATGGTTAATATGTAAATAAAAGAAGGGAGATATAATGAACGGTTTAGTTTTAGGTTTAGATATTGGTATTGCCTCTGTAGGGGTGGGGATTCTAGAAAAAGATACGGGGAAGATCATTCATGCTAGTTCTCGGCTTTTTCCAGCTGCAACTGCCGACAATAATGTCGAAAGAAGGAGTAATAGACAGGGAAGACGATTAAATCGCAGAAAAAAACACCGTAGTGTTAGGCTTCAGGATCTATTTGAAGGCTATGGTTTGTTAACTGATTTTTCTAAAGTGTCAATGAATTTAAATCCTTATCAACTACGTGTACAAGGAATGGAGAATCAACTCACAAACGAAGAGTTGTTTATTGCATTGAAGAATATTGTTAAAAGGCGTGGTATTAGCTATTTAGATGATGCTTCTGAGGATGGGGGTACAGTATCGTCTGATTATGGTAAGGCAGTTGAAGAAAATAGAAAATTACTTGCTGAAAAGACACCTGGTCAAATCCAACTAGAGCGTTTTGAAAAATATGGTCAATTAAGGGGAGATTTTACTATTGAAGAAAATGGTGAAAAACATCGATTGATCAATGTCTTTTCAACATCTGCTTATAGAAAAGAAGCTGAAAGAATTCTTAGAAAACAGCAAGAATTTAATAATAAAATTACTGATGAGTTTATAGAGGATTATTTAACAATTCTTACAGGGAAAAGAAAATATTATCATGGACCAGGTAATGAAAAATCTCGGACAGATTATGGACGTTTTCGAACAGATGGTACTACCTTAGATAATATTTTTGGTATTTTAATTGGCAAATGTACATTTTATCCTGAGGAATATAGAGCTTCAAAAGCTTCCTACACTGCTCAAGAGTTTAATTTACTAAATGATTTAAATAATTTAACAGTCCCTACAGAGACCAAGAAACTTAGTGAGGAACAAAAGAAAACAATCATTGAATATGCGAAGTCGGCGAAAACATTAGGAGCTTCAACCTTATTGAAGTACATTGCTAAAATGATTGATGCTTCAGTAGATCAGATACGTGGTTACCGAGTTGATGTAAATAATAAACCTGAAATCCATACTTTTGAAGTCTATCGGAAAATGCAATCTTTAGAAACGATAAAAGTTGAAGAATTGCCTAGAAAAGTTCTAGATGAGCTTGCTCATATTCTAACTTTGAATACAGAGCGAGAAGGTATAGAAGAAGCGATTAAATCGAAGTTAAAGGATACATTTAATCGAGATCAAGTACTTGAATTTGTTCAATTTAGAAAAAATAATAGCAGTCTATTTAGTAAGGGATGGCATAATTTTTCTCTTAAACTCATGATGGAGTTGATACCAGAACTTTATGAAACTTCTGAAGAGCAAATGACAATTCTCACACGATTAGGAAAACAAAGATCTAAAGAGACATCAAAACGAACTAAGTATATTGATGAAAAAGAATTAACAGAAGAAATCTATAATCCTGTAGTAGCAAAATCTGTTAGACAGGCCATAAAGATAATCAACGAAGCAACTAAAAAATATGGTATCTTTGATAATATCGTTATCGAAATGGCCCGTGAAAATAACGAAGAAGATGCGAAGAAAAATTATATCAAGCAACAAAAAGCAAACCAAGATGAGAAAAATGCTGCTATGGAAAAAGCAGCGTTTCAATACAATGGTAAAAAAGAGTTACCAGATAACATTTTTCATGGCCATAAGGAATTTACTACTAAGATTCGTTTATGGCATCAACAGGGAGAAAAGTGTCTCTATACTGGGAAGAATATTCCAATTTCAGATTTGATTCAAAATCAGTACAAGTACGAAATTGATCATATTTTACCTTTATCTCTATCTTTTGATGATAGTTTATCTAATAAAGTATTAGTCCTAGCTACTGCAAATCAAGAAAAGGGACAACGAACACCGTTTCAGGCTTTAGATAGTATGGATGATGCATGGTCCTACCGTGAGTTTAAATCATATGTAAAAGATTCAAAATTACTAAGTAATAAAAAGAAAGAGTACCTTTTAACGGAAGAAGATATTAGTAAAATTGAAGTGAAGCAGAAGTTTATCGAAAGGAATTTAGTTGATACTAGATATTCATCTCGAGTTGTTTTAAATGCCTTGCAAGATTTTTATAAGAGCCATCAATTTGATACAACTATTTCGGTGGTACGTGGACAATTTACCTCTCAGCTAAGAAGAAAGTGGGGGCTTGAAAAATCTCGTGAGACCTACCACCATCATGCTGTAGATGCCTTAATTATTGCTGCTTCCAGTCAATTAAGATTATGGAAAAAACATAATAATCCTCTGATTTCTTATAAAGAAGGGCAATTCGTTGATTCAGAGACTGGAGAAATCGTTTCATTAGGTGACGAAGAATACAAAGAGTTAGTATTTAAAGCACCATATGACCATTTTGTTGATACATTACGTAGCAAGAAGTTTGAGGATAGCATTCTGTTTTCATATCAAGTGGATTCAAAATATAATCGTAAAATTTCAGACGCAACAATTTACGCAACAAGAAAAGCAAAATTAGACAAAGATAAAAAAGAGTATACTTATACTTTAGGGAAAATCAAAGATATCTATGCTTTAGGGACAAAAACTCCGTCTAAAACAGGATTTTATAAGTTTTTAGATTTATACAAGACGGATAAATCTCAATTCTTAATGTATCAGAAGGATAGGAAAACTTGGGATGAAGTAATAGAGAAGATAATTGAACAATATCGACCATTTAAAGAATATGACAAAAATGGAAAAGAGGTTGATTTCAATCCTTTTGAAAAATATAGAATTGGAAATGGGCCTATTCGCAAATATAGTCGAAAAGGCAATGGTTCAGTAATTAAAAGTATGAAGTACTACGATAATCTACTAGGAAAATTTGTTGATATAACTCCTTCAGAAAGTAAAAATCCAGTAGCTTTGCTTTCTTTAAATCCTTGGAGAACAGATGTATACTATAATCCAGAAACAAGAAAATATGAATTCTTGGGATTGAAGTATGCAGATTTGTGTTTTGGGAAAGGAGGTTCTTACGGTATTTCAGAAGTTAAATATAATAAAATAAGAGAGAAAGAAGGAATCGGTAAGGAATCTGAATTTAAATTTACACTGTATAAGAATGATCTTATTTTAATTAAGGATACTGAAACAAATTCTCAACAAATCTTTAGATTTTGGTCACGTACCGGGAAAGATAACCCAAAAAGATTTGAAAAGCATAAAATAGAATTGAAACCATATGAAAAAGCAAGATTTGAGAAAGGTGAAGAACTGGAGGTATTAGGAAATGTGCCACCTTCTTCTAATCAATTACAAAAGAATATGCAGATAGAAAATATTTCAATTTATAAAGTTAAAACAGATGTTTTGGGCAATAAACATTTCATAAAAAAAGAGGGTGAAAAACCTAAACTCAAATTTAAAAAATAATTTTAAAAAAGAGTTGCAAACGCTTTTACAAAGTATTATAATAGTAACTGTAAGGGACGCCTTGCACAGTTACTTAAATCTTGCAGAAGCTACAAAGATAAGGCTTCATGCCGAATTCAACACCCTGTCATTTATGGCGGGGTGTTTTCGATTTGTAAAGAGGGTAAGTTAATGACTTGGAGAATTGTACATGTCTGTCAAAGTGAAAAAATGCAATTAAAGTTGGATAACCTTTTAATTAAGAAAATGGGTCAAGACTATGTTATCCCACTAAGCGATATTTCTATTATTGTAGCAGAGGGAGGGGAGACTGTTGTAACACTTAGATTGTTAAGTGCCTTAAGTAAGTATAATATCGCATTAATTGTCTGTGATAATGAGCACTTACCTACTGGAATTTACCATTCACAGAATGGCCATTTTAGAGCTTATAAAAAATTGCAAGAGCAATTATTATGGACACAGGAACAAAAAGACAAATTATGGCAGATAGTTACCTATTTCAAAATAAACAATCAGCAAGATGTTCTTTCAATGTTTGAGAAGAATATTGATTGTATTCAGTTATTGGCAGACTATAAAGATCATATTGAATATGGAGATAAAACAAATCGTGAAGGCCATGCTGCCAAAGTTTATTTCAATGAATTATTTGGAAAGAAATTTGTACGTCTTACACAACAGGAAACGGATGTCATCAATGCTGGTCTAAATTATGGTTATGCCATTATGAGAGCGCAGATGGCGCGTATTATTTCTGGGTATGGGTTAAATCCCTTAATAGGAATTTTCCATAAGAATGAATATAACCAATTTAACTTGGTTGATGACCTAATGGAACCCTTTAGGCAGATTGTAGATGTCTGGGTCTATCAAAATTTACGAGATGAAGAATATTTGAAATATGAATTTCGACTGGCATTAACGAATACACTAAATGCGAAGATTCGTTATGGGAAAGAAACTTGTTCAGTAACAGTAGCAATGGATAAATATGTCAAAGGTTTTCTAAAATGTATCTCTGATAAGGATACAAGTAAATTTTACTGTCCAATGGTTTCGAGTGTAGAATGGAGTTAAGGAAATGAGGTATGAAGCATTGAGATTATTATGTTTTTTTGATTTACCCATGGAAACTAATCAAGAAAAGAGAGTCTATCGTAATTTTCGAAAAGACTTAATAGCAAATGGTTTTGAGATGTTACAGTTTTCTGTCTATTATAGAACCTGTCCTAATCGAAGTTTTGCGAGCAAATTCTACAAAAAATTAAGTCAAAGTAATTTACCAAGTGGGAATGTCCGTTTGCTAGCAGTGACTGAGAAGCAATTTTCTGAAATGGTTTTAATAATTGGTGGAAAAACAAAACAAGAAGAAGTAGTCAGTGATAATAAGTTGGTAGTTATATGAAAATGAGCATAGGTCATCCATACAAGGATAATATTTCATTAAGCTTTGGGCAATTTACTCAAGTTGTGGGACAAGATCAGCAATTAAAGTACTATATTTGGCAAATATTATTATGGTATTTTGGAGGTAAAAAATATAGCGAGGAAGATTTAGTTCTGTTTGAACAAAATGAACCTAGAATATTAATAGATGATACAGTGACTTCCCGTTCAGAGTTCATTGTTATTCAAATATCGAATATCAATGATTTAATTGAACAAATGGAGTATAAAAAAGGAACAGTAGCTTATCATTATATAAAGAAAAAGATTAATTCCATAGAGATGATGGAGCAAATCGAAAATATTAATGATAATCTTGATAGGATTTCACTTCTACTGAATCATAAATTGAATTTTCAAATAGATGATATTGTCTATCATACAGAAGCAAAATATTTTAACACAGATCAATTGATTCAAAAGAATTTTTTGCCTTATTTTGGACAAAACGGTAAAAATATTTCATTTGAATTTGTAGATAATAAGACAAAGTTTTTATTATTTCTTTCGATGCTGGAAGCTATGGTGATGGATAGTGATGAAAAGTTTTTGCTTGTGCTACGAAATATGGATGATTATCTATCCTACAGTGAATTTGTTAAGTGTTGCGAAAAAATGGAACTTCTTACTAATCATAGTAACTCACTATATATTGTTTCGTTTCCATCCAATGAGGGCTATCTCCATGTCACTAAAGAGGTGTTAGAGGAAATCAATATTGTTTCAGATTATGTGGATCATTTTTATTCGTTAGAATTTATGTATGATTGCTTTACTAATCAGTATCCAATAAATCAAATACCTGATGAACAAGAATTTTTAACTTCTTTAAGAAAGGTTGGCCCCTATTTATTTAGTTCGGACATTCTTCATATGAGTTTATCAATAGAGGATCAAGTGGTATTAAAGATTTTAAACAAATTGTATCAGTATGAAATGAAAACAAAATTCCGTATTGGAGCAGTCAATCCAATGTTATTGAAATATTTGGAAGAATAGTATTGACGAGTGTGATGTAAGGATTTATAATGTTTTTGAGGTACAGAAACCAAAATTGACGAATTTGAGGTTTTTGTACTCTCAAGATTTAAGTAACTGTACAACCATAACATAAGGATAAGAACTGTTAATGTGTTTTTGTACTCTCAAGATTTAAGTAACTGTACAACCCAGCGTCGAAAAGTTTAGTTACGTCAAATGTTTTTGTACTCTCAAGATTTAAGTAACTGTACAACTTTGAGATACCCCACTTTCTTTGTCCACTCGTTTTTGTACTCTCAAGATTTAAGTAACTGTACAACATTCTCTATCACCTCCAATTTTTCAAGAGGTTTTTGTACTCTCAAGATTTAAGTAACTGTACAACATGATTTTCGGTACAAACCACGACAAGACAGTTTTTGTACTCTCAAGATTTAAGTAACTGTACAACTCTCGATGCAGGAAAACGAAGGTTACACATGTTTTTGTACTCTCAAGATTTAAGTAACTGTACAACGGCACTCTGTAAGTCTTCATGACCTTGTCTGTTTTTGTACTCTCAAGATTTAAGTAACTGTACAACCCCCACGCTTTGCTATCGCGCTCTGTAACTGGTTTTTGTACTCTCAAGATTTAAGTAACTGTACAACCCTTGGTCATGACTGCCGAGAACGGTAAGAGTTTTTGTACTCTCAAGATTTAAGTAACTGTACAACATCCCAGCCTTCTGTGAGAAGCATAGAGTTGTTTTTGTACTCTCAAGATTTAAGTAACTGTACAACGTTCCACCTTCTCTCTGACGCACTGCGGACGTTTTTGTACTCTCAAGATTTAAGTAACTGTACAACCGAAATCAGCAGATGAATTTGACGAGTACAGTTTTTGTACTCTCAAGATTTAAGTAACTGTACAACACAGTCGCAACCTATTGATGTTACGCCGCAGTTTTTGTACTCTCAAGATTTAAGTAACTGTACAACACTCGCTTTCAGAAATGACCTTAGTCGAATGTTTTTGTACTCTCAAGATTTAAGTAACTGTACAACTAAAATCCTTGCACAGCTGTTAAGTTACCTGTTTTTGTACTCTCAAGATTTAAGTAACTGTACAACATACTTTTCAAATTGCTCTAGTTTAGACTGTTTTTGTACTCTCAAGATTTAAGTAACTGTACAACGAATGTCTTCTTCAGTAATATGATGACGGAGTTTTTGTACTCTCAAGATTTAAGTAACTGTACAACAAGGCTTTACGAAAAGAAAGAGGTTTGACGGTTTTTGTACTCTCAAGATTTAAGTAACTGTACAACTATTGACCAATGAAGTCTACTTCTTTTGCTGTTTTTGTACTCTCAAGATTTAAGTAACTGTACAACCTTTTGAAACCTTTATTAAATCCCAATTTTGTTTTTGTACTCTCAAGATTTAAGTAACTGTACAACAAAGAGAATCTATTATTTCTCCTAAAATTGGTTTTTGTACTCTCAAGATTTAAGTAACTGTACAACTGAGTTGTTTTGCAAGTTTAAAATAGCCTTGTTTTTGTACTCTCAAGATTTAAGTAACTGTACAACAGCTACACCAGTTGAAGAATTAAAATAAAAGTTTTTGTACTCTCAAGATTTAAGTAACTGTACAACATCAAACTGAGACCGTCGACACTCAGAACGGTTTTTGTACTCTCAAGATTTAAGTAACTGTACAACAACGCCCTACGTGGGCATTTTATCGCCCCTGGTTTTTGTACTCTCAAGATTTAAGTGAGTAATTAAGTTATTCTTTACGAATTTATCCAAAACAACCACCTACTAGGTGGTTGTTTTCATTATCTATCACTGCTTACTAGAAGAAGAACTTGAGCTGTTTGAGCTGTCGCTGCTGGATTCAGAACTGTTTTCTGAGGAGCTGGTGCTTTCAAATTGTTCTGGGTGGAGTGCTCGATAGCTTGGGGCATCAAAGAGGTCAATGGTCGATTCGCCCTTGCGTTGGCTGTAGAGACTGGTTGATTGGTCTCCTTTTTCTTCCTCGATTTTCTTCAATGCTTTGAAAGAGTGGTTGTAAGAGTATTTCTTGATATCTACCTTGCCCAAGTCATTACCCTTGTAAAAGCGAATCAAGTCACCGGTTTGAATAGCGTCACTAATCTTCAGCTGAGTATTGGCAGCATTACGAATGTCATCCAGTTCTTTCTTGATGGTTTCGTCTGGATTGGTAATTTCCTCACCGGTTTGAGTGTAGTAAGTCCGTCCGTTGAAGCTAGTGTATTTTGGTGTGACAAAGTTATTGCTGGATCGGAAGGCTGTGATTTGCTGATGCTGAGTTGATAGCATATCCTGGCCGACCTGAAGGTAGTTTTTAGTGTCAATACCCAGCAAATGCTCCAATGTTGGCAGCATATCTACTTGACCACCGTATGTATCTATTATCTTCCCTTTGTCCATGCCAGGAATTACGACCATGTAAGGGACGCGCTGCATCATGGCATTGTCGTAGTTGGACCAAGTCTCAGAAGTCTTTCCTACAAGAGGGGCCAAGTTAGGATTACGGGTTTGGGAAATTCCAAAATGGTCTCCGTAGAGAACGATAATAGAGTTGTCATAGAGGCCGGATTTTTTGAGATAATCAAACAAGGCCTTGACAGAAGAATCTAAATAGTTGGCAGTAGCAAAGTAGCCATTGATGGTCTCATCCTTTGTCTTAGCCAGAGGGAATCCAATCTCGTCACCAATCAAGCTAGTCGTGTAAGGATAGTGGTTGGAAACCGTGATATATTTAACATAGAAAGGCTGCTGTAGACGCTCCAGATATTTGATAGAATCTTTCAGCATAATCTTGTCATTTAAGCCGTACTGGAAGGAGTTGGTGTCGTCCTGCTTAGTAAAGTATGACGCGTCGAAGAAATAGTTATAACCCCATTGTTTATAGGCTGTATTACGATTCCAAAAGCTTCCAGCATTACCATGGAAAACAGCAGAAGTATAGCCGCCATTTTTGGAAAGAATAAAAGGTGCTGCTTGCTGAGTATTGGTACCACCGTAGTTAACCATGAAGGAGCCTTGGTTGAGACCGAAGAGTCCAGTTTCAATCATGGTTTCAGCATCAGAAGTCTTACCAGCCTTAACCTGGTTGAAGACATTTGAGAAAGCCAGAGTCGAATTGGAGTGGTAGAGGGAGTTGAGGAAAGGGGTCACCTCATACGCTTTTCCATCTGCCTGTAGCTTATAGTCGATCAGAAACTGCTGGAAGCTTTCCAGATGGACATAGATAACATTGCGACCTTTGGCAATGCCAAAGTAATCCTTGTTGGGTTCTGCATAGTGATTCTGAATGTATTCTTCTACAGGTTTCAAATCTTCAGCAGATGCTTTGGAGCGCTCCTTGTTGGCTTGATAGGTTTGATTTCCACTGTAGCCTAGAAAGGCTGGAAGTCCCAGAGCCCGAACGACATAGTAGTTTGAGAAACCACGGGTCAGGAGCTGAGGACGGTCAATTTCCGCCAAAAAGAGATTGGCTGTAAAGAGCATAGTAGAAAGTGCTGTGATGGCAAAGCTAGCTCTCTTATTAAATGGACGATGGTCAACCCTGATGAGCTTTTTATACATGAGGTAGCCCAGAATCGGAAAATCAATCAGATAGATGATATCCCATGGTCTAAATAAGCCGAGGGCAGCTTCACCCAAACCAGCAGAAACACTGCTGGAAGCCATCATGGTATTGACGGTTACAAAGTCACTAAATTCGCGGTAGTATACGGCATTTGAAAACAGCCAGATAAAGAGCAAAATATAAACAAAAATTGAAAATCCATAGAATATGGCGCTTCTTTTGAAATAAAGCGCTAAGCCAATAAATAATAAGCCTAAGGGTATAGGATTTACAAAGGCTAAGAAGGCCTGATAAAATCCTTGGATATCCAAATTAAAGTCGACAGTGTATGCCCACATGGTTTTTAACCAGTAGAAGCAAAGCAAGGTCAAGACAAAACCTAGTCTGGTACTCATGAAATTGAGTAATTTCCTAGTCATTTTTTTCACAAAAGTACTTCCTTGTCTTATTTCCTAAATTTTTCTGTATCGTATTAAGTATATCACATTTTGTTTTATAGGGTGAACGAAAAGTATAAGCTTTGCCTAAATTAACAGTTAGTCATAATTTTCTGAGGTGAGCTGGTTAAGAGGTAAAAGAAGTAGGAGATAGAGGGAGCTAATGTTACTAAGGGCCTGCTTTACGTAATTTTTTTGAAATATTTCTCAATATTTGATATAATTTAGAATATGAAAAAGCTTACGGTTTCTCGTTATAAGGAAGAAAAGATTCGGCAGGGTGCCCTGCTTTTAGAAAAAGAAGACTTTCCAGAGCTATCTTTTGATCATCAAGCTGTGGAGCTGGTATCAACCCAAGGAAAGTTTCTGGGCTGCGGTTATATTTCAAAGCAGAACAAGGGACTTGGCTGGCTCGTTTCTAAGCAAAAAGTAGATTTTGATAGAGATTTTTTTATTTCCTTATTTGAGAAAGCCAAGGAAAAGCGTCGTTTTTACCGTCTGGCAGAGGATATTACTGCTTACCGCCTCTTTAATCAAGAAGGCGACGGTTTTGCAGGATTGACTGTTGACCAGTACGGAGACTATGCTCTCTTTTCTTGGTACAATCCTTTTGTCTTTTCTTTAAAGGAAGAAATCCTTCAAGCTTTTCAAGAAGTCTTTCCAGAGTTAATGGGAGCTTATGAAAAAATTCGTTTTAAGGGGCTGGACTACGAGTCAGCCCATGTCTATGGAGCTGAAGCACCAGAGGTCTTTACAGTTTTGGAAAATGGTGTGGCTTATCAAGTATTTCTAAATGATGGTCTCATGACTGGGATTTTTCTAGATCAGCATGAGGTTCGGGCCAGTCTTGTTGATGGTTTGGCCACTGGCAAAAGCTTGTTAAATATGTTTTCCTACACAGCTGCTTTTTCTGTTGCAGCTGCTATGGGAGGTGCTAGCCAGACGACCTCAGTTGATTTAGCAAAACGTAGTCGGGAACTGTCCGAAGCACATTTTCAAGCCAATGGTCTGACTTTAGACAATCATAGGTTTGTGGTTATGGACGTTTTTGATTATTTCAAATATGCTAAGCGACATGGCCTCAGCTATGATGTCATAGTGCTAGATCCACCAAGCTTTGCCCGTAATAAAAAGCAGACTTTTTCTGTCGCGAAAGATTACCATAAGCTTATCAAAGAATCACTGGAAATTTTAAATCCAAAAGGAATACTGATTGCCAGTACCAATGCGTCCAATGTGACGCGTGCTAAATTTAAAAAAGAAATTGAAAAAGGTTTTGCAGGAAAGCACCATCGTTATATCAAAGAATATGGTTTGCCGGCAGACTTTAGTTATAATAAGAAAGACGAAAGTAGTAATTACTTAAAAGTTTTTACGATTAAGGTAGAAGAATGAAGTTAGTTGTCTCTGTCACCCCTAGAAATTTAGAAGAAGCTCAACAAATCGACGCGCAACGTTTTGTGGATGCGGATTTGATCGAGTGGAGAGCAGATTTCTTGGAAAAAGAAGAAATCTTGAAGGTTGCACCGGCGATTTTTGAAAAATTTGCTGGCCGTGAACTGATTTTTACACTTCGGACCAAGGATGAAGGTGGTCATATTCAGCTATCTGATGACGAATATGTGGAAATGATAAAAAAGGTAACCCAGCTTTATCAACCAGATTATGTGGACTTTGAGTATTTCTCCCACAAGGACAAAATCGATGAAATGCTGGAATTTCCAAACCTGGTCTTGAGTTATCATAACTTTGAGGAAACCCCTGAAAACATGATGGAAATCTTGTCTGAGCTGACTAGCTTAACACCTAAGGCTGTCAAAGTATCAGTGATGGCTAATAGTGGTCAGGATGTTTTGGACTTGATGAACTATACTCGTGGCTTTAAGACTTTAAATCCTGAGCAGGAATATGTAACCATTTCTATGGGAAGGGTTGGACGCATCTCACGAATTGCATCTGATTTGACGGGTTCTGCTTGGTCTTTTGCTAGTTTAGACGAAGCAACAGCACCGGGTCAGATTTCTTTGAGCAGCATGAAAAAAATTCGGGATATTTTAAATGAAAATTGATGGACATACTCGTTTGGCTGCTGTCATAGCTAAGCCAATCAAGCACAGCATTTCGCCTTTTATTCATAATATGGCTTATGACCTTACGGATACCAATGCAGTTTATCTGGCTTTTGAGGTGGAAAGAGAAGGCCTGGGTCAGGCTGTTGAAAATATTCGACTTCATCAGATGTTGGGAGCCAATATTTCTATGCCTTATAAGCAAGAGGTAATTACTTATCTAGATGAGCTTGATGAGTCAGCCTTTCTTATCGGCGCGGTCAATACGATTGTCAATCAAAATGGTCGACTTATCGGATACAATACAGATGGTTTTGGTTTTTTCAGAAGTTTGTCTAACTTTCATATTAAGGGGAAAAATCTGACAATCCTTGGGGCTGGAGGTGCAGCTTCCGCTATTATTGGTCAGGCTATGCTGGATGGTGTAGGAAAGGTCTGTGTATTTGACCTCAGAGATAGATTGGCAGGACATCAAGAGAGAATAGAACAGCTGTCTCGTCGTCTTGGTCATCCCATTCAATTACTGGCTGTTGAAGATTTAGCGGCTCTTACTGATGCTGTTAATCAATCAGATTTATTTATCAATGCGACAGGTCTGGGTATGGATGGGAAATCACTACCTATTCCAAGCGATTTTGTTTTTCCTAAGGGACTGCTAGTGGCAGATATGACCTATTGTCCAGCTGAAACACCATTTTTGCGCTTGGCTAGAGAACAAGGCCTGCAGACTGTAAATGGTCTGGGTATGTTGCTCTATCAAGCAGAAAAAGCATTTGAACTAATGGCAGGTAAAAAGATGCCATCTGAAGAAATCAAAAAAGCCTTGATAGAAAAATTGGAAATATAATTTATAGTAGATAGTATGGGACATTCTTGGACTTTGTAGGCTTTGGGTGTCCATTTTCATATATAAAGGAGGCGCGTATGAAACTGAATGTAAATCTTCCTCATCATCCCTATGATATCATCATTGAAAATGGGGCATTATCTCAGGCAGGAAATTGGCTGAGTCAGCTTTGGCAGCCTCAGAAACTAGTAATTATCACAGATAATCGGGTGGCTAGACTCTACGCAGAGAAGGTTAAGTTGAGTTTGGAAGCTGCTGGCTTTAAGGTCTTTACCTTTGATTTTCTTGAAGGTGAAGCTAGTAAAAATCTAACAACTGTTAATAAAGCCTATGAATTTTTGGCAAAGGTCGGTCTAACTCGTAGCGACGGTATCGTGACCTTGGGTGGTGGAGTTGTTGGTGATTTGGCAGGCTTTGTTGCTTCGACCTACATGCGAGGCATTCATTTCGTGCAGATTCCGACCAGTCTGACAGCTCAAGTGGACTCCTCTATCGGTGGTAAGACAGGGGTCAATACACCTTGGGCCAAGAATATGGTCGGGACTTTTACCCAGCCTGATGGAGTTCTGATTGACCCTCAAGTTTTGCAGACTTTGGGGAAACGTGAATTGATTGAAGGCATGGGCGAGGTGGTCAAGTACGGCTTGATTGAGGATAAGGAACTCTGGGATGAGTTGTCAGAAATGGATGGTAGTCCAGAGTCTATTTTGGAGCATGCAGAGAGCATCATTTACCATTCCTGCGATGTCAAGCGTAAGATTGTGGTTGAGGACGAGCTGGATAATGGCATCCGCCTCTATCTGAACTTCGGTCATACCATTGGGCACGCTATAGAAGCGACAGCAGGCTATGGTCAGGTCATGCACGGCGAAGCTGTTGCAATTGGCATGGTACAGGTTTCTCGTGTCGCTGAAAAGCAAGGCCTTATGCCAGCTGGGATTACTGAAGACATCATCCAAATGTGTCAGAAGTTTGGTTTGCCGGTGGATTACCAGCCTTGGGATGAGAATGCTCTTTATCAGGCCTTGACCCATGATAAGAAGGCTAGAGGCAACTCTATCAAGCTAGTACTGGTGCCTGAACTGGGATCGGCTAGTATTCACCAGATTCCGCTGGAAGAGATGAAAGAATTTCTGAAGAAATAAGTGCCAGATGGAACCTGAGACAATTGGGGAGTCTAGATGAAAACAAACGGGCTGCCCAGCTTTTCCATCCCAGAATAGGAGAAAATGTATGAGATACTTAACAGCAGGAGAATCCCACG
>ERZ772948.1344-NODE-1344-length-14440-cov-9.388599_pt1 | contig 14440 bp, 16 predicted proteins | sample MGYA00511945_ERZ772948 | MGnify/ENA primary metagenome ERZ772948 (study PRJEB29015, sample SAMEA2737927) | human oral metagenome | biome: human oral; feature: human-associated habitat; material: dental | place: China | collected 2141 ... | reverse complement strand
CCTTACTGGGTCTAAAATACTTGCCAGGGTGGGTCAAATTAGTGTGGCTTTTCCAATTCTTGTTAATCTTAGTTTTTAATAGGATTTCCCCCAATAATCTATTTGACTTCAGCAGTTTTCTTTTTGATAGCGTTGATTACGTAGCCGATGCGGTTCTTGGCAGTCCTCGAGGAACCGACAAGGGAAGATAGAAACCCAATAAAGTCGGATATTCTCTTTTCTCCCTCGATGATAGTGTTCTTGTTCTTACTGATTTCGTGTGCCTTGAACTCGAACGAGTAACGGAAATAATCATAGGTTTCACGGCTGATTTGCGCTCTTATAGAAACCTTTGAGCGCAATTCGGTTGCGTATAGTTCTGTATCTTTGTTGTCGGGCTTGAACGTTGGGAAGAACTTGAAGCCTACAACTTTACGTCCCTCCTTTACCTCGATGTAGTTAAACGAGTAGGGGCTGCTCTCATCGAGCTCTTTTTTGGCTATGTTTAAAACCCAACGCTTGAAATCATTGGCTTTGCTGTATTTATCTTTTAGTTTGAAGCGCTGTTTGAGGTCTTCAAAAGTAAATTCTAAAGGTCTTTTTTGCCCACTCATAAGCTCATACATACGCATCGAATAGACGGATTTGAACTGCATAGCGGTAACAAGCTCATACTTGCGATAACCCTTTGTAAAGTCCAGCAGACACCGCCATATATCATCAAGAACAGTAAAGACAACATAGCCCTTGATTTTATCTATTTTAGGATTGGAAATTATAGCTGTATATTGCCAAAATTTATCATCTTCATATTCCACGCCTTTTTGCGCTAAAGACCGAAAGGCTTTCTTTGCGATGGTATAGTTCTGGTCTTTCTCGTTTCTGAGAATATCAGCTACTGGCATAGTTATCTCCCTACCGAATAGGGTCGGCTCTATTTTATGCATATTATCTCGTATCATTATGCCCTTTAGTTCGTCTTGTGCCAACTCTACAAGGCGGTACATAATACGCTTTTCATAAGCATTAAAGTCATACTTTGCTGTCGTAAAGATATACGACTGAATTGCGAGTTCATTACTCTTGATAGTCCTTGCCATTTTCTATTGTTGTTACAGCTTTGTCAGTTTTTGGTTTATCTGCTCGAGCATCTGACAGACCTCTGAAAGAGTAGCGTTTATCTCGTTGATGTTACGTGTTGCCAGCTCCTCCAAATCACGCTTGTAGTTTACGTTCTTGCTGATATGTGCAAGAAGTGTTTGAATTTCCGCAGCCTTAAGCTGTGCTTCAAAAAATCGTTTATCCATAAGTTATTGATTTACAATTATGCTGCAAAGATAGTAATTTATAGCGAGAAATAAAAACGTTTCTCGCTGTTTACATTAAATTTCTCGTAGTTAAGCGTCAAAATAACATTAAATTTCTCGCTTTTAACATTAAATTTCTCGTAGTTAGCCCCCCTCATTCTCGCATAATGCGCGCGCGTGAGGATAGACATAACAGACGTTGTCTATAACAGAAATAAGGCTTTTATCGGGTTGGTTGCCTGAAAATGGGGCTGGAAACGAAAGGGAAAAAGACAAAAACAATCCCCCTTTGAGGGGGTGGAGCGTAAGCGTGAAGAAAATAAACTTTTTATGGCGTGTACACAAATAAGTACACAAAATGTTTGGAAGTTTGGATTTTTGTACCTATCTTTGCCCCGAACATTTAGAGCCATAGAGCCATGCAGATAGTTACAACAAGAGAATTTAGAGCCAATCAGAAGAAGTATTTTGAGTTGGCGGAACGTGAAACCGTTTTTGTTTCTCGCAAGAATGCCCGTCCCATTGTCATTAGCGTTGCCGATGATGACGATTTCCTTTCAAAGGCTGAACTTCTGTCTATTCAAAAAGGGTTGGAGGATATCAAGAACGGCAGGACTTACAGGATGCAGGAGGGCGAGAGCTTGACGGACTTCTTAAAGCGTACGGAAGCATGTATGAAATAGAATTTTCAAAGGAAGCGACGAAGGAGCTTATCAAGATGATGAAGTCTGATATACAGGCCTACAAAAAGTTCGAGAGCCTTATCCCTGAGCTTCGGGAACACCCATACACTGGTACAGGGCATCCACATCAGCTTCGCCACGTCAATGACATTTGGTCGAGGAAGCTCGACAAGAAGAACCGACTGCGTTACACGGTCAATGATACGACCGTGGTGGTATTCATCGTGTCAGCCATGGGACACTATGACGATAAGTAACAGTAGGGGCTATCTCCTTAGTCCCCTATTTCGTTGTTGCTCTTCCTCCCTTACTCCGTTGGCGATATTCCTCAATTCCCTTTCAGCCTGGTCCCACTTTGTGCCGTATTGATACTGCCCTATTATGCCACACCCGTAATAGGCTGCGTCTTTTAGTTTCTCGGCTGCATCTTCATCGCCCTGCATGATGAAAGATAACAGACGTTTGTCTTCTGCATCAAAGTGTCCGTTGATGTGCCCTACATAGTTGCGGATTGCGTTGATGCATCTTGCTATGATAGGAATGCTTTGGAATTTCTCTATATCTGCTCTATATTTTTGGGCGTCTGCAGCCTGCTCCTTGGTCTTTTTGAGCTGGGCTTGCAGCTTGTATACTTCCTCATAGGCTTTTGAAAATCCCTCTTGATAGGCTTTGTCTATCTTCTGTGTGGCACTTCCCAACTGTCCTATCTGTTCAGCCTTTAGATTAAATATTTCTTTTTCTTGGGTATTTAATTTCGTTTTAAGGGCTTTTATCTGTTTGTCCTTGGAACTCTGCCCGAAAAGACCTTTAACGCCCTCAGAAAGCGTTTTTGCGGTCTCTATGGCTGCTTCCTTGCGTGCCTTGGCCACCTTAAAACGCTCCAACTCTTCTTTCATCTGCTTTTCTTTCCTTACCCTCTCTTCCTCCAGCTGTGGAAAAGCCACACTAATTTGACCCACCCTGTCAAAGTATTTTAGACCCAGTAAAACGATTTATTATTGACCCACTAAATGCCCTGGTCGGGTGGGTCATTTTATTTCGCTATTACTTGGTAATATTCTTTGCTTTTATCTTTCTAAGACTCTCTCCAGTTAGTTCTATTTGATATGAGGTATGCACAATTCTATCTAGTACAGCATCTGCCACGGTAGGGTCGCCTATTGCATCATACCAGTTGTCTACAGGAAGTTGAGAAGATATGATAATCGACTTCCTTTCATGCCTATCTTCTATAATATCAAGTAATATAGGACGCTCTTTTGCATCTACAGGTACAAGGAAGGCATCATCGAGGATTAACAAGCGACATCGCTCTATCTTCTTTAGCTCTGTTTCTAACGTTCCTTTGTTCTTGGCAACCTTAAGTGTCCCCAGCAGCTTTGACATGTTAGCATACATCGTTCTAATACCATTTTTACAAGCATGATAGCCTATAGCTGTAGCGATAAAACTTTTACCAGTTCCTGATGAACCAGTAATAAATATATTGCGTCCTTGCTTGATAAAATCAAGTGAGAGTATTCTCTCCATTTTGTTTTGGCTAAGGTTGCGATTGATATTATAATCTATTTGCTCAGGATAGGTTTTATATCTAAACCCTGCTGATTTTATGAGTCTTTCAATGGCTGCTGCAGAACGATAGTCCCATTCTCGAGATAAGAGCCAAGATAAAAAGGCATCTGGTGTCATCGTATCTGCAATTGTAGTTGTTAGACTTTCTTCAAAGGCAGTTGCCATACCCGTAAGCCTCATTCTATGCATTAAATCAAGAGATAACTGATTCTTATCCATTTCTTGCACAATAGGTGCTGTCTTATTATTATTTAGTTCCATAGTTGTTTACTTTAATTGTTTGCTATTATTGGATAATTGCTTTGAGAAATAATCCTTGCCTCGTATGTTCTTATGAGTTTTTGGTTTATATTCAGGAGATAGCTCCATATTATCTTCATCCATAGATATATAGGGAGCATCATCACCCTTCTGTAGTATATCCTTTATCTCATTATAGCCATAGCGTCGTCCTTCCGAGGCACAGTTACAAGCTGCTACTAGACGAGCCATGCCATACTTCTTCTCCAGCGACATGATACCACGGCAAGAGCGGAAGGCTTTTGGTGGATATTTCATCTGCGTAGCGACTTCCTTGAGATAAAGCAGAAGGATGTTGTCTATTTGCCCTGCCCGTTGATATATTTCCTCCAAATCCTTTTCAAAGCTACCATGATGACCAGGAAGATTATGTGCATCTTTCTGTGAGTAGGTATAGGGAGTATCATCTCGCTGATGGATGGTAACTAACTTTAACCCATAGTAGATTTGAACATTGTCATTATCGTAAATAAGCTCCATACGTTTGCCGATATACTCTGTTGGAACACTATAACTATGCTTTCTTAGCATAACGAAGCTATTAGCCATGACAGTAGCAGACTTTCTAGACTTCATCTGATAGCGAGCGGTAGGAAGAGGACGAAGAAAATCTTTTTCCATTTCCTCAAATAGTTCTTGACGGGATTCCTTACGCCCACTCAATCTACGGCTGTTAAATGCTTCTAAAGATGTGCGTATAGCAACATTAAGTGATTCTAGATTATGGAAAATTTGCCCTTCAATATCTACATATACCGACCGATACATTAGCTTTACAGCATTCTCAACCAGTGCCTTGTCCTTGGGACGGCGCACCCTAGCTGGATAAACAGCCATGTCATAAAATTCAGCCATAGCAGCGAAGTCGTCATTGATAACAGGCTCATTACGATCACTGCGGATAACGGCTGATTTTAAGTTGTCAGGCACAACAGCCTTGGGTACACCACCAAAGAAATGAAGAGCATTCTCGCAAGCAACGATAAGGTCTTCCTTCTTCTGCGACCACACTGCCTCGCAATAGGTGTAATGACTGCATGGAAGGGTAGCCACAAAAACCTCTACCTTCCGCACCTCACCCGTCTGTTCTTCGACTATCTCTAGCTTATCACCTGCATAATCAATATACATCTGATCGCCAGCAAGGTGCTCTACATGTCCTACGGCTCGTGTTTGACATCTGTAGGCATGGATTGCGTGTTTGAAAGTAGAATACTGGTAACCATTAGGATGAGTTTTGAGATACTCCGTGTGAAGAGATAAGATAGAAACACCCTTCTTGCTAAGCCGTTTCACATAATCAGGAACAAGTGCCTCTAACTCCAACTTGCGAGCAGAAGGCGGACGGTTACGAGAATGCCCATCTGAAAACAAGTCCGCCAGCTTATCATCTGAAAGCGACAGAATTTGCTCCATGGACAAGCCACTTTCTTGGAATTTACGGACATACTTGCGGAGGGTGTTACGAGATATATGGAAAGTACTAGAAATACTTCTTATTCCCATACCAGATGCGTAACAGCGCAATAAATTCTTTAATTTTGTCATATAAATAATAGTTTTATGTTTTTAATGCCGGCCAGGGCAGTAACACAAAACTACAAAATGACCCTAAAAAACTAGCGTTTCAAAGGGTCATTCTTATTTTGGTGAGGTGGGTCTCATTATTTTAACCTTACTGGGTCTAAAATACTTGCCAGGGTGGGTCAAATTAGTGTGGCTTTTCCAATTCAAGCTATATACAATAAAGGATTGATATCGAAGCTGTATACTGTTGTTTTGTAGCCATAAGGAGTCTAATGGGATGCATTCTTTCCCTCCATACGCCAAACGAATCTCTTTCAGTGTATTAAAGCGATTTTGAGAAAAGGTGAATTGTTCATTTTGCTCAATATCATTCTCTTTTAATGACTTTATAATCCTCTGTGTTTCTAACAGATTTAGAGTATAATTATACTCATAAGATTCTGCTCCATATGACAACATGGTCGAAACCTTATTGTATTGAGGGTTTGGCAAAGAAGTAATATGTCGTGCTGAAGTGTTCTCTAAATCAACAACATTTCCAAGAAAACATTGTATGTAGTTTTCTTCAACAATAGGAATATCGTAAAGGTCAAAACTATACTGACTATGTTTTATAGTATCATTTTGAGAGATTGTACTGTCATTCTCATTGTGAATTATTTGCTTATTTGGTAATGGTTCGTCATTGCCACAAGCAAACAACATCATTGGTGTAAATATGTAGCAAAATGCATATTGTGCACCCTTCTTTATATAAGGGTATCTCTGCATAGTTTGGTATGAGAACATTTTCATAGAATAATATCCTGAATAATCAAGTACAATCGTCGTAGTTATCCTACTTAGTTAGCCATCGTGCGATTTCATACAACCTATCCTTAATATCATTGAGCACAACTTCTACTTCCTGAACTCTAGGGAAGAGGACTTGCTGAAAGTATGGCCCGGTGAGTTACTGACCAATGGCCAGTTCGTTGGCACGTTTCACGGCTTGGTTTAGGTTGCTCCCCATCCACGAAAGTTACTGTTAGTATTGCTTATAGAGAGCGGTCATTTCAGCGAGAGCTGCCAACTTTTGACGTGCATTTTGGTCTCCCATTTGTTTGACGGCCTCCATTATCATACTCGTCTTTGTGGGGTAATTCGCCCCTTTCTTTTGGAGGAGTTCGTACTCTTTTTCAGTGAGCCTAATCTCCCATTCGTCTTGTCTTTTTCTCCATACTTCACTGCCTAAAATTGCCGAGTTGCGAGGTGATTTTTCCAATGTACGTAGGACATGGCAAGTTACTTTTGTCGGTGCAGCCCCATCGGGGATATACGTACAAAAGTACAACTTGCTTCTGGAACACTTCTGTTACTCTGTGTTATTAACATTATTGATAGTGAACACTTTTACAATGGTGCAATGGGAAATCAATGTGCCATTTGTTGTTTTCACTCATTTTACAATACCACGCTGATTTAGAAATATCCAATTTCTGTTTAACTGGTTTTATTCACATCTACGCTTCTTGCATCTTTATTCTTGTTTCTTCACGTGAAGATTCAAGAATAAAGAATCTTCATTCTTCACGTCTTCAAACTTCATTCTTTAATCTTCATGTCTTGATGTCTTGCCATGAAGATGTCTTGCTATCTTGCTATGAAGATACCTTGCTTGCTTGTATTCTTGCTTGTATTCTTTTTTGCTTGTCTCCTTGCATTCTTGTTTGCTTGTATTCAAGCATTTGTACCATTGCGGTATGCACTCATGCACGCACAAATGCATGAACCCATGCACACACAACACTGCAAGCCAATGGTCATCCGTCCGATTTGTCAGGATAAGGGTCGGAGGTACTGCCGAACTTGATGCGGTCGAGTTCCGACTTGAGGTAGCGCACCTTTGAGCCGGTCTTGATGGGCACGAGGTATTTGCTCTTCACCCACTTCCAAAGCGTGGCTTCACACACGCCCAAGTATTCGCACGTTTCCTTGCGGCTCAGGAGCGTGCGACTGTCCTGCACCTGCCGTTCTTCCTGCTCCTACCTGCGCTGCTGACGCTCACGACTGCGGTCGATGAGATAGTCGGCAAAGGCTATGAGGTTTTCTTTACTCGTCTGCACCGAGAACGATGCACTTTGGTCGCCCATAAGAGAAATAAACTTATAATCTTCAATAGTGGTTCTGTGTTTAATGTGATTGATGTTGGTTGAATTTGATTGATGGTTTGGAATAGCCGATGTTTGGCTACTCCAATATTATATTATTTCCACAAAGAGTATTCTCTCCATTTTTCAGGAAAGCCCATATCTTTCAAAACTACCAATTTGGGAGATTTGTCCAATAGGGTGAGCAAACTCTTTCTAAATGAGCTATCAGGACTGATTATTTGCTGCAAATACAAAATTACAGATAAGTAGGCAAACAACTTATTGTCCCTTATCGTTGCAGCTTCTTGCTTTGACAAGAAAGGATAATTCGTTCTATAAGGAAACTTCAAGGCTATTGTAAAGCGGCGATTCCATACACGACTATGATGGGCACAAGTATTGCGTAAAGACGATAAACCGTGCATCCAATTCTTCAAAATATCGACATTGTATAGTCCCAAATCTCTGCAGATTGTTTTACTAGAAGGATTATTCTTGTCCAAAGCAAAAAACAACTTACTCAATGTTCCCATAGAAACAACCTCTAAGGTCATCCACGCTGGCGGAAAAGCAGGTTCGCTATACTTTTGATAATAATGAGCTATAAATTCCTCATTACTTCGCTTGACCTCTTTCATTAAATCCCCTACAACAGGTTTATCATCTATAATCTCGTTGCGTGTCAATGCGATAAACTTATCGTGCTGAAAGTATAACTTATGATTGAGAAACCAAAAGGCGTCATTTTCATCAACGGAATAAGTTAAGGCGATTCTTGTTCTTAATGCCACCTCGATTTTTTCAATGGCATTGAAGATTAAAGAGCGTAAACGCCTATCAAAACAATAAAGGTCTATCACATCTTGAAAAGAAATGTCCTTTCTCAGAAATTCGTGATTAGCACCTTCCCCGTTATTTTGAAAAGGGTATGTGTATGCTCGTAATCTATAATAACTTATATTATAAAGATATTGGGACGCAAGTTTTTCGTCTCCAATATTAAGTCCTCGATCGCATAACTTTTTAACCTGCTCAGATGTGTCTATGGGCTTCTTTTCGTACCTCATAACCGTATATAAACTCGAAGACCTCCCCGGGTGCGCTGTTCTGATGAGAAGCGTGGGAGGTCATATTGACTGCAAAGTTACTACTTTTTTTTGAATGCGCAAGGAAAATGCCGAAAAAATCATTGCAAGCGATGAATTTTCCATTAAAAGTAGCATCAAATGTAGAAATTACAAATATTTTTTGTCTGCAACCCTATCTTTATCGGTTCAATAGTTTCAAACAATATATGGTAAATTCCTTATCAAAGAAATAAGCGAGTACTGTTATCTTTATGAGCGGTAAATCCGCAACTAACTTTTTACTTGTAAAGGTAATTATTTTGTTGTGTAAACACTTGCATTTACACAACAAAAATAATCTAATCAGGAAATCAATTACCAGCCATCTCGCTTCCGTACCATTTCATCTATCTCTTCCCGAAGGAAAAGCAATCGACCGTTAGCCTTGAGAAAGGGGATTTTCCCTGCCCAAACCCAGTTATAGATGGTCTTCTGCTCCACTTTGAGTATCTTGGAAACGTCGATGATGTCCAAGTATTCGGGTTTCAATGGAGGGTGAATGGTCGTATCGACAGATTGCTCTTGCAAAAACAGCAGATGGTCAAGTTTACTCTCAACAGTCATCAGCTTGTCAAACAAGCGTTTCTGCCATGTATCTTCGGTTCTTTGGTCTATGTATGACATAATTCTCCTTTTTGATAGTTACCACTTGTGTCTTGCGACAAGATACGCTGCTCTTTCATATAGGCAATGTACTTCTTTGCCGTTCGATCCTTGATTTCCATTTCACGCATCAACACATCGCACAACTCTTGATATGATAGCTTTAGTTTGGCACGGAATGCAGACTTTACAACAGCCAACAGTTCATCGGTCTTGCGTTTTTCCTTATCCTCTTTCGACTTTTCTCCACGATAAACGTGCATATCGGCTTCCTTGTCCCATCCAAAAAGCATTATCGGCACATCTAGCGGGCTTCCATCACGCACTTTCAATGCCTTGACGACCGAGTATTCGGGATTGTCATCTTTCTCGATGGAGAGAATGCCCGCAGCCTTGCGTTGCAGTTCAGACCCTATATGTCCTCTGAGTTTGATACCGTTGGGTACAAAATGGAGTACGCAAATGATACAAGTATTGTAAATTCCTGCCAATCGATAGAGTTCGTCCACGATGGCTATACTCTCTGTTTCGTCGTTGGCGGAGCGTATCAGGTCTGCTATACCGTCAATGACCACAAGATGAATTCCACTGTGTTTGTGATGAAACAAGTCCATACTCTCACGAATGATTTTCAGTCTGTCCTTGCGTGATAGCGATGCTAGATAGAGGGAATGATAAAACTCTGGCACGGACTTGATACCAGCCCTGCGAAGTGTCTTCTCCAAGTTCTTATAGAGTTGTGCCTCCGATTGCTCTGTATCGTAGTGAAGTACAGCCAATCCTTTGGGGTTGGCAGTTACTTCCAATCCCAAGGTTTGCTCTGCCTTTAATCGTTCTCTCCCAAGAGTGCCAGCAAGGATGGCGGCAATGTAGTTGCTTTTGCCTGTTCCTTCTCCACCTGTGATACAAAACAGATTGTCCTGCGTTCCAAGCGGAACACCATTTACTGCCACCACCGACTTTGAAGCGTCTGGCGGATTATCGTAGTCTATCTCACAAGATTGCAATATCATCATCGTCTGTGCATACATATTGGTGAACATATCATTAAGAAGCACTTTCAAGTCCTTTGCTTCATTGCCCAAGGCAAAGAAGTCCGATATATCCTTCTCCGACTTACCCCCTTGCAATGGTAAGGTTAGACTCAATACCTTGTATTGAGCAAATGCATCTGTCTGCCGTTTAGCTTCCCTTACACCTGTCTCGTCCGTATCGTACAATATAATAATGTGTTGAAAGCGAAGCTGCAATCCTTCGATGATATTCTCAGGAATCTGTGCCGTCTCACTGTTGAAACAGATGGCGTTGAAACCATGAGCCGAAAGTGAAAGCACGTCTTTCTCCCCACCTGTGATGAAAACAACATCCCCTTTGCTGGGCAGCTGCTGGAAGCCAAAGACATAGTCGTTCACTTTCTCACCCCCATAAAGAAAGCGCAGCTTACTCTTAGGGCGATAGACTTTTACAAACTTCCCCATGCTATATCCAAACATAGGCTCATCATGTGTAGAACCAAGAGTAAACGGCTTTCCCTGATTGGAGACAGACTCATAGCGAGCAAGCGACTTTACATGAAAACGTTGCAGAGTCTTAGCATCAATGCCGTATTGCTCCCAATAGTCTAGTTCTTTGACATTGAAAGATTGCTCAATTAGCTTGTACCATTTTTTACCTTCCATCTTCTTGAGCTGGTTAGGTGGTTGTACTAAGGGTGGTTTGCAAGGCTTCATCATCATTGTGTGGGGATTACTATGTTCTTTCCTTTCAATGCAAATATTCAGCTGCAAGTCCCGATTTATGGTTTCAAGCACCTTAACAAAGTCTTTCCTCACGTCCAGTCCGAGCATTGTGGCTGCAAACCAAAAGCAGTCGCCGGAGTAGGCATCGTTGCCAAAGTCCTTCATTCGGTAGCAGCCGGACTTGTTGTCGAGATAGATATTGCACGATGCACGCCTGTCGTCATACATAGGATTTCGGAAATTGCGCTTTGGCACAAAGTCGATAGGCATATAGAAGCAGAACACATCCAGTCCTTTGTTGGTTCGGCTCAGTATTTCTTCTTTGATGTTCATAGCTCCTCAAATAAAGTTTGACCATCACCCATATATCCTTTAAGGACACCATCCTTGTAGGCGTTGAGCCGTTGTAGGGCTTCCACTCGTCTGAAACCCTTGAAGGAGGCACGTCCGCTCTTGATGGCGACGTAAAGTCCCTTGAACGGATAGGCAACGTGGTTGCATGATATATACCTGAACGGGATTGCGTTGGTGTCCCTCCATCGGGCAAGGGATGCCCGCGAAATGCCCAAGAGTCTGATGACGTCGGAGGAACTGAGTTCCATCTTATCCTCCAAAACGGAATAATCGCGTCTCATTTCCACGATAAAGCCGGCTATCCGCTCCATGTCGTTCCTTAGTGAGCGTAACTCTGCAATTACCGTCTTTTGTAAATTGTCTTCTTCTGTCATATGCCACTTCTCTTTTCAGTTTAGGATTGAATAGTTGCTCTCCGTGGATTATCATCCGTCTGGAAATTCAGAGTCCTTCCCCAATTGGTGCAATAACTGCATAAGATGCTGCTTAAATCTTCTACTGTCCAGCTTGCACAGCCGATTGAGAATGACGATGAGATCTTCCTGCTCCATTGTGGAGAAGCGAAGGCTTTTATGGGGCGTGGTTGCTATCATGGACTCAATCATACCCTTGGGGAGATGTATCAAGAGCACGTCCATATCGAAGGCTGCCGCACATCTTGCATAAGTGTTGATACGAAGGTCGGTCTGCATCTTGCAGTGTTTCATAAAGTTGGAATATTCCATATTGGCATAGCCTGCCCTTAGCTTGCAGTTTTTGCTGGCGGAGAGCATGATTTCAAGTGTCGGAAGTACAACGTAGAATTTTGCATTACTTCCGGAGTTTTGTTTCTTTGTATTCATATGTATCCGTCTTTTTGTTAGAAATAATGCTGCAAAGTTCTTAACAAATAGGGCTTTAGAAAGAATATTAAATTGCCAATATTGGCATTATATTGCCATTTTGCATTTTTAACATTATGCGTTATTTGTTGCCGTGTTGCCCAATACGTAGGCGAAAATATTGAGCCTGCCATATCAATCACACCTTTGGGACTGTCAGTGCATGGTGCAAGGTCTATCTATATATATAGACTTGCACCATGCACTGAAAATTGTAGCCAAAAGATTTCTAAAACATTTTCCCACAATAATTTGGAGGATGTTCTACTTTTTTGTACTTTTGAACCCAAGAAATGCAAGTGCGCATTTCGGGTAGCAGTATCTGCGTGTACTCTCAAAATACTCTGTTGTGGCTACAATATGGCTACAATTTAAAAGGATAAAAGAATAAAAGACTATGATACAAGGAGTTACAGCGGAATGGTCATTTCCCTCTCTCTCCGCAAACAAGGGTGTAAATCAGCAAGTTATGCGATTCGCACCCTTTATTACACCCAAAAATTATCGTTTAAGAAATGATTTCAAGGAAAGAGTCTTGAATCCTAAAATTTTTGATTTGAGTTGTAATCCATTATCAGACGTTAACATGATTGGATTTTGATCTTTATATTTCAACGCTACAGAAATAATCATATTGTCTGGCGAGCGTTTATCAAAATCTTCAGGCAATAGAGATGTGTCGGCAAACTCATAGATAATCTCATGTTGAGTTTCGCTGTTGAGGTTACGGAGTGCTTTTTCTGCATTACGTTTGCCCTCATCGCTCAACTTTATCTTCATCTTATCGAGTTCATCAGTTACCTTAGCAGACAGAATGACAGGGTACTTCTTATCGATTTTTCTGATAATGTCTGGACAATTTACAAAGACATTTGTGTCGATGATATAGTAGTTCTTCTTGTCTGAACTCAGTTCCTTCTTTTTGCATTCAAATTTCGACAGGTCAATCTTACCGACAACCTTCACGGCAATAGAAGAATTTGCGAATTCTTGTTTTGGAGATTCCTCTACATGTGGGTTAGGTGCTGCAATTGGTGTAGTTTCAAGTCTATTGTTTGTAATTGCACATGTATCACCTTCATACTTATCGCAATTGTCAACGAATTGTATGACTGTTGGCGAAACGGTATGGAACTCGCTCAAAGGAATGTCAGAAATAATGAGCGTTGTGCTGAGCGAACGGCTGGTAGCCACATTGAAGCGACGGTCTTCCAGTGCGAATCCTGGGTTGCGTCCAGGAACATAGAGCACAGCGTAATCAACTGTCATACCTTGGATTCGGTCGATAGTTTCAATGGTGATGTCCAATTCAATGTCTGACGTACAGAATCGCTTTTGCAGTTCTTTTACCGAATCGCGGAATGGAGTGATAACCGCCAGCGATCGCATCGGATAATGCTTCTCCATCGTGTTAATCACATTACGGATTATTGCATCTGCCTTGTCAGAATACACGCCATTTCGAGCATCATTTGTGCAATGGTATAGTACACCGCCCTCGGATGGAAAAAGAGGGCTGTTTGCATCAGTAAAATCAAGGTATTCTTTCTTTACAGATACAAAGCGGTTGCCATAGAAATATTTTGTGAGTGCTGCCGAACGTCTGGTTAGACGGAATGTGGTGACGATACGGTACGACTTAATCTGCGAACCTAAAGCCATCGTTTTCAATCCTTCTACCTGCGTTGAAACATTCCACGAATTGTACTGAGGATTATTGAGTTTTACGATAGGCGGCAACTGCATAGGGTCACCTACTATCATACAATCCACACCCAACTGTTTGAATGCAACTATAGCAGTAAGGAATGCCTGAGAAGCCTCTTCTATGACTACCAAATCGTATTGTGGCAAACCATACAGAGTCATCTTCTTTTCGCTAAAAACGCTTGACAACTGATAGTTTGTCGCACAGAGCATTTCGCCACCAGTAACCTGCAAGTCGGCAGAGGCAGCTTTTACACCAGACACCTGTTTGTGTTCGTCAATAGAGAGATTTGTCTTGCTGACACGACCTCCCTTCACATACTTCTGCAAAGGTTTCTGTTTGATAAGTTCTATAAGACCTCTGTTCGCCATGGTTGTGATGCAGACGGTTTTGCCAACGTCAAGATACGATGAAATTACAGAAGCGATGGTGTAACTCTTACCTGTTCCCGGAGGACCTTGTACAATACAACAATGTTTATTGGCGAGTGTGTCTATGATAGAGTCAGAGATACCCTAGGAACTAGCA